>Ga0183097_10091_pt1:35000-334528 | contig 334528 bp, 282 predicted proteins | sample BioMet8_FD_128883 | JGI IMG/M metagenome (GOLD analysis project Ga0183097, IMG submission 128883) | Microbial communities from bioreactor (seeded with sewage sludge) at Lawrence Berkeley National Lab, California, USA - Biofuel... | ecosystem: Engineered > Bioreactor > Anaerobic >... | reverse complement strand
CCCTTGCGTATCAGTCAGTGCATGAAACTTGTTGAAAGCGCCGTGTACCGAACGGTACGCACGGTGTTGTGAGAGGACGGCGGCTAATCACCGCCTCCTACTCGATTTCTTTATCCGATTCTGGAATAGACCGTACCCGGTTCCAGACTGACACCCTTTGCCTGCGCCATTTCACTGACTGTTACCAGCTGGAAGCCTCTCTTGATCAGCTCCGGAATAACCTTCTCTGCCGCGTCAACGGAAGGAGAGTAGATCTCGTGCATCAGGATGATGTCACCGTCCTTCACCTGGCTTAAAATCGTATCGTAGGTCGTCTGGGCATTCTTGGTTTTCCAGTCCAGCGTATCAATTGACCAGGTGATCAGAGGATAGCCGAGACTGTTGGCCTTGACGAGGTCATTGTAGCCGCCGCCCGGCGGACGCAGCAGAGAAGCACCGTCGCCGATGATCCCCTTCAGGGCATTGTTGACAGAAAGAAATTCGTTCTGGATCGAAGGTGCATCAAGATGCGTGAGCGTCTTATGATCCCAGGTGTGGTTGCCGATCTGCATGCCCAGGGCTTTTTCCCTCTGAATCTGTGATGGGAAGCTGCCTACCTGTTCGCCGATCATGAAGAAAGTGGCTTTCGCATTGTTCTTCTGGAGAATATCGAGCAGACGGTCTGTGTAGATTCCGGGACCGTCGTCGAAAGTCAGTGCCACCATCGGTCCGCTTGGAACGGTTGTCAGCTGCGCGCTCGGATCATATACGCCGTCGCTTGTGAAATAGCAGGAAGTGCCGTCGATGCTGATCCAGCCGACGCGCATCATTCCGTCCTGATTGAAATAGTAGCGGTTTCCGTCGCCGGGTTCGAGCCATCCCGTATGACGTGTTCCGTTTTCATCAAAGAAATACTTCATGGAATCAATGGTGACCCAGCCGGTCGTCATTTTCCCATCGTCTCCCAGATAGTAGACCGAGCCGTCGATGGTCTGCAGTCCGCTCAGACGAACGCCGTCGGAATTCAGATAATAATGTCCGTCAGCCGTATCGATCCATCCGGTCTGCATCCTGCCGTCATCTCCCAGATAATAAACAGTGGAATCAATGGTCAGCCATCCGGTTGCTTTTGTTCCGTCAGCATTGAGGTAAAAATGCCCCCCGTCGTCGATCCAGCCGGTCTGAAGGATTCCCTCTTCCGAGAAGTGAAAAATTTTTCCGTCCGTATCTGTGAACCAGCCGGTATCGGCAGATCCTGTTTCCGAAAGGTGATAGACGGAACCGTCCGTATCGGTATGCCACCCCGTCTGATAAATCCCGGTCGGAGAGAAGAAGTATTTGTCGTCATGGATTGTCTGGGGTCCGGAAGCCATATAGCCGGCAGCCGTGAAATAGTAATCGGTTCCCTCAATTCTCATCCATGTTTCCGATGCATAAGAGCCTGCAGATGTCTGGTAGCGCCAGCCGTTTTCGTCCACGAGCCAGCAGGGATAAGAGATTTCAGAGACATCACCGTTCCGGTCAGAATCCGCTGCATCGGAAATGCCTGCTTTTCCGGAAGAAGCGGCTGCTGCAGAATTGTCCGCCGCAGAGGAATCCGGTCCGTTGGAAGGGACTGAATCCTGCGCGCTTCTGGAGCCTGCACTGATTCCTGAATTTAAGGCAAAGTAGGAAGTGAGGCATACCGCGGCAACGATGCAGATTATCCATAAGGCGGTGCTTCTGCGTCTCCGCCTGCGCTGTTTTTTATTCATGATGCGCTCCTTTTGTGTTTACATAATAGCATAATATTATGTAAATTCAAGAAGGCGGAAGATTAAAAAAAAAGAAAAAAAGACCTCTTGTACAGAGGTCTTCTGAAGAAGCACAAGATGTGGTAGAAGGGCTCAGTATCGGTTGTGAACCCTTTCAATTGCACAGGGATAATCCTTCAGCGGCAGCACTTTTCCGCTGTCCATTCTAAGGGAGCCGTTTAAGGCGCCGAAAACCTGGTGCTGGTCACTGACGATGACAAGGACGTCTGTCCTGGCCTTCCTGTCAAGCAGAGGGGTGAAGACGGCAGCAAGCTTTCCGTCATCCGAGGAAATGTTCCATTTCCCGAGATAGTCAAAGTCTTTGCCATCCGCGGTTTTCGGAATGTCAATGACGACTTCGCCGAGTTTTTCGGCACGGCCTTCGTAAATGAAGATGTTCTCTGAAGCACTCGAGCGGTCCGAAAAGCCGTATCCGAGGTTCATGCCGAGCGGCTTTCCATCAGCCAGGGCGGATCCTGTCCCCCAGTACCAGACATTGTCGTAAGTCCAGACACCGCGGCCCCAGTCCAGGATGCCGAAATCCGTATCCGGAGAAAACTCAAGTTTCTTTTTCCCCAGGGAGACGGAGCCCTGCGCCGGCATGTTCATGATCTTCTGGTTGTAATAAAAACACTTCGGATGATCTTTCCACGGCGTTGCAATGGCCATCGTGTCCATGGGCGGCTGCGAAAGGACGAGATCGGCTTTCAGGTCATATCCGCCTTCGAAGTCATGCCAGTAGCACTGGACCCTGCGGCGTCCCTTATCCCGGCTGTAGCGGATATGAACCCGGGAAGTGCGCGCTTCGGCGGAAACCTCGGAGGAATCGGTACCCAGACCGTATTTCCCGCGCGGCAGGACTTCTGTTACGGTTTCCGTATGTTCGGAGGCATTTTCCAGATCGACAAAAGAGGCGGAGAGCATGCCGAGGTATCCCAGATCGGAAATCGTGACGGCGAAGGCGCCTTTTCTGCAGCGGATCAGGTAATAATCCCATTCCTTGATTCGGATCGGAAGTGCACGGACGGCACTGCGGTCATATTTCCAAACCAGGGAACGCGCCCATCCCGGCTCGCTGACGGTCCCCCTGCTGCTGAGAAGATCCTGAAGCCTGGTCACTTCATGCTCATCTTTCATGACATCGCCTCCCGGTAAAATTCCTGAAACTCATTATAACACGGTTTGATTTCGGACTCCATTCATGTTACTATATTGCTCATGCAAAAGAACGATAAAAGCGAAAACAAAGGCAAACGCCTGAATAAATACCTCAGTGACGCGGGAGTGTGCTCGCGCCGGGAAGCCGACCGCCTGATCGCGATGGGACGCGTGCGTGTCGTACGGTCCGGCGTGATGCTGCCGGAAACGGGAGAGAAACTAATCGGCATGCGCCTTTCGGAAAATGATGATGTCCTTGTCGACAGGCATCTGATTGACAATCCTGATCCGAAAAAAATCTATATCCTTCTGAACAAACCGAAGGGTATCGTGTGCACGGCGGAACAAAAGACGCCGAACAACGTGATTTCTTTTCTCGGGCTGGACCGCTATGTCACGTACGTCGGGCGCCTCGACAAAGATTCCACGGGGCTGCTTCTCCTGACCAATGACGGCGAACTCAACAACCGCATGATGCGTGCGGCAAATTACCATGAAAAAGAATACATCTGCACGGTGGACCGTCCCATCACGCCCGATTTTCTGAAGGCCATGAAGCAGGGCGTCCGGATCAAGGTCATGGATTCTTCCAAAACCGAAGTAGAGACCAGGACGCGTCCGTGCAGGATTACGAAGCGCGGAGAAAATGAGTTTTCCATTGTCCTGACCCAGGGGCTCAACCGGCAGATCCGGAAAATGTGCGAAGCCCTGGGATACAAGACACTGACGATCAACCGCGTGCGGATCATGAATCTGAAGATCGGAAGTCTGCCGCTAGGGGCTCACCGCAGCGTGACGGATGAGGAACTGAAGGAACTCAAGGCTCTGATTGAAAAAGGCTGTACGGAGGGAAATACAAAGGATGCCTGAAGCCAATGACAGAATGAAAGAACTGGTCGGGATCCTGAATCAGGCGGGACGTGCCTATTATAACGAAGACCGCGAGATCATGAGCAACCTGGAATACGACAGGCTCTATGCTGAACTCGAAGGACTCGAGAAGAGTACGGGTATCATTCTGGCGGATTCTCCCACTGCCCATGTCGGCTACGAGATCCGTGATTCCCTGCCGAAGGAAACCCATGAGAGTCCGATGCTTTCCCTTGACAAGACCAAGGATATCGAAGTTCTGTCGGAATTCGTCGGGAACCATATAAGTCTTCTGTCCTGGAAAATGGACGGGCTGACCATTGTGCTGACTTACGAAAACGGCACGCTTTCAAAAGCCGTGACACGGGGAAACGGAATCGTCGGAGAAGTCGTGACGCCCAACGCCAGAGTCTTCCGCAACATACCGGTCAGGATTCCCTATCAGGGTCAGCTGATCCTGCGCGGCGAAGCCATCATCCGCTATTCCGATTTCAGCCGGATCAATGACGAGATCGAAGACGTCGGTGCCCGTTACAAGAATCCGCGCAATCTCTGTTCCGGTTCCGTCCGCCAGCTCAATTCGCAGGTGACCGCGCAGAGGTGCGTCTATTTCTTTGCATTTGCCCTTGTCCGGGCGGACGGAGTCGATTTCCGCAATTCGCGGGAAGAGCAGTTCCGCTGGCTCAGGCAGCAGGGATTCACCGTGGTGGAATACAGGATGGTTACGGCAGCGGAGGTTCCGGATGCCGTCAGATGGTTTTCGGAACAGATTGTCCATAATGATTTTCCTTCCGACGGGCTTGTCGCCCTCTATGATGACATTGCCTACGGAGAGTCGCTCGGCCGGACAGCCAAGTTTCCACGCAACGCCTTTGCTTTCAAGTGGAAAGATGAACTGGCTCAGACAATCCTGCGAAGCATTGAATGGAGTCCGTCGCGCACGGGCCTGATCAATCCGGTCGCGGTTTTTGATCCGGTCGAGCTGGAGGGCACGACCGTCCGCAGGGCTTCCGTGCACAACATCAGCATTCTCCGGGAAATGAAGCTCGGGATCGGCGATACGATTACGGTCTATAAAGCGAACATGATCATTCCGCAGATTGCGGAAGATCTGACGAAGAGCGGAAACCTTCCGATTCCGGAAAAATGTCCGGTCTGCGGCGGTGAAACAAAGATTATCCGCGAGAGCGACCGGACCGAAGGCGGTTCGGATGTCCTGACGCTTCACTGCATGAATCCGGAGTGCCAGGCCAAGAAGATCCGCGGATTCGATCTTTTTGTGAGCAGGGATGCCCTGAACATCGACGGCCTTTCCGAAGCGACGCTTGAGAAGATGATCGCCGCCGGTTTCATTCATGAGTTTGCCGATATCTTTCGCCTCCCCTGCCACAGGAAAGAGATCACGGAGATGGACGGCTTCGGCGAACAGTCTTATGTAAACCTTGAGAAGAGTCTGGCCAAGGCTTCGAAAACGAATCTGACCCGTCTGCTTTACGGACTCGGAATTCCGAACGTCGGTCTGGCCAATGCGAAGCTGCTGTCACGCACATACCGCGGAGATCTCAGCACGCTGCGTTCAGCGGATGCGGAAGAGCTGTCAGCCATCGGGTCGATCGGCCCGGTCATCGCCGGATCCCTGGTTGATTATTTCCGCAGGGAGGAAAATAAGAAAGCCCTGGAGCATCTGCTGGAAGTCATTACGATTGAAAAGGAAGAGACGGGAAGCGACCGCCCGCTGGAGGGGAAGACTTTCGTCATTACCGGCTCTCTGGAACATTTTGCAAACAGGAGAGAACTTCAGAACCTGATTGAAGAAAAGGGCGGCAAGGCTGTCGGGTCTGTTTCGGAAAAGACAGGGTTTCTTATCAACAACGACAGTATGAGCAGCTCAGCCAAGAACCGGACCGCGAGGAAACTGGGAATCCCGGTCATAACGGAGAATGAATTTCTGGAGATGATAAAAAATGCCGATTAAGCTGAAGAATGACCTGCCGGTCAGGGAAATACTGGAAAAAGAGAATATTTTCGTCATGGACGAGGACAGGGCTGTCCATCAGGATATCCGTCCGATTCAGATCGTCATTCTGAACCTCATGCCCCTCAAGGAGGATACGGAGCTCCAGATCCTGCGCATGCTTTCCAATACGCCCCTGCAGATCGACTGCCGCTTCATGAGGATGTCCAGCCATATTTCCAGGCACACATCGAGAAGCCACCTGGATTCTTTTTATGAGACTTTCGATGAACTGAAAGGGAAGCATTTCGACGGCTGCATCATTACCGGCGCGCCGGTCGAGGAAATGGAGTTTGAGGAAGTCGATTACTGGGAGGAACTGAAAGGGGTATTCGAATGGTGCGAGAAACATGTGACTTCCACGATGTATCTCTGCTGGGGTGCACAGGCTGCCATGTATTACTACTACGGGCTTCCCAAGCGAAGACTGGACAAAAAGATGTTCGGTCTTTACTGGCACAGGCTGTACAACCGCAAGGTGCCGCTGGTACGCGGTTTTGATGACCTTTTTCTGGCTCCGCATTCCCGGCACACGGAAGTGGCCGTGGAAGATATTGAGAAATGCAGCAGCCTGACGATCATGGCACAGTCCGATGAAGCCGGAGTGTACCTGGCGATGGCAGAGAACGGACGAAAGATTTTTGTCATGGGGCATCCGGAATACGGAAGGTCCCAGCTGAAGAGAGAGTATGAAAGAGACCTGAAGAAAGGTCTTCCGATCGAGATCCCGGTGAATTATTTCCCGAACGACGATCCGGAGGAACGGCCGCTTCTGAGATGGCGCTCCAATGCCAACAACCTCTATACGAATTGGCTCAATTACTACGTCTATCAGTCGACGCCTTTTGACCTGGGAGGGACACCCTGGGGAGAGGTCCTTCCGGACAATTACGTGCCGGTCTAATTGTGAACAATCTGCCGAAAACCTTTTCATTTTAGGATTGATAAGATAAAATAACTGTATATGCGGACTACCACGAAACGGAAAAAACATGATGTCTGAAAACCGTGAAGACAGGGCATACCAGAAAAGGCGTGAGGCACGCATGAGGGCAATCAGGCGCAGGAAAAGAAGGCGCCTTATTTCGCGTATCATTCTGACGGCCTGTCTGGTCGTTGCTGCATCGCTGATCGTGTTTCTGGCGATGAAAGCCGTCGGCGGAAAAGAAACTGCTGCGGATGCGCCGGCAGCTGTTTCGGATGCATTATCACCGGCAGAAACTGTTTCCGCGGGAACGGATTCCCCGTCATCCGGTACAGCCTCCGCTGTTTCATCGATGGCAGCATCTTCTTCTGCATCTTCTTCTGCATCTTCTTCTGTATCTTCATCTGCGTCATCCTCCGCGGATGCTTCGGAGCCGTCCAAGGTTTCTTACGATGATTCCGCTGCCTGGACATATACATCTGATGCATCCGTCCCGGACGGAGACATCGTTGCGACAGACAATGCCGTCTATACCTATGATCAGATGGAAGAAGATCTTTATCTTCTTCAGAAAAAATATGCAGGTCTTGTTCAGGTCAGGAAATTCGGAGAGAGTCTGGACAAGAGGGATCTTCTGGAGGCCGTGGTAGGAGATGCGGGGGCCACGAAGGATATCGTGATCCAGTATTCGATGCATGCGCGCGAGTATATCTGCACGCTGCTGGCCATGAAGCAGCTGGAGAATCTTCTGTCGAACTATTCGACGGCGCAGTACAACGGGACATCCTGCAGCGAATTATTCAAGACTGTCCGTCTTCATATCATTCCGATGATGAATCCGGACGGCGTAATGATTTCGGAAAAAGGAATCGATGCCATCCGCGACGAGACTCTGAAGGCAAACCTGCTGTCCGTCTATCAGAGCGATCTGAAGCTGGGAAAGGGGAGCACCAACGTCGATGAGTACTGGCTGACATGGAAGGCAAATGCACGGTCGGTCGATCTGAACCGCAACTTTGCGACAACCGGATGGACGACAGAGATGGGGACACAGCAGCCATCCTGCAGCCGCTATCCGGGAACCAGCGCCAATTCAGAGCCGGAGGTACAGGCGCTCATTTCCCTGACGGAATCCATGAACACCGTGTGCGAGATCGCTTACCACTGTCACGGCAGGAGCATTTACTATGATTACGGAATGCAGAGCGTCAACGAAGACCTGTATAACCGGGATTATGCCCTGGCGAAGGCTTTGGATCCGCTGACTGCACAGCAGGGACATGATGCCTATGAGCTGCTTTCAACGGTCAAGGATTCCCAGAATCCGGGCGGGTGCAGCGACTACTATATGCAGATTGTGCAGATACCGGCGCTGACCATCGAAGTAGGAAGGAAATTCAAGGATGACGGAAGCTACAATGATCCGCCGCTGGACATTTCCGAATTCCCGCTGATCTGGGATGAAAACCAGCAGATGATTCCGGCAATCGCTGATTTCTTTGTTTCGGGTTGAACAGGCATTCTGAGGGAGCAGTTAGAAATGACAGAAGAGAAGAAAGCTATTCCGGAAGGGACAGAAAACGCAACCGGACATCTTACCCCGAAGCATATCCGGATGATGCTGGCCGCCTTTATTATCTATATTGCCGCGATCGGCGGTTTCCTCCTGGTTTCCTGCATAGGCCTGATCCGTGACAAGAACGCGGAGGAAAGCTACTGGGAATCTGCACTGAAGCCGGATGCGGAAACTGAAGCGGAGGTACAGAAAATCGCCGGGGAGTCCAGTCCGGTCACCGTGACGGTCGGTACGTACATTACGGATCTGAAGGACATGAATCTTGACGATTCGGATTTTGAAGTGGTTGCCGAGGTCTGGTTCCGGTGGCAGGGAGACAAGGACCTTGACATGGCTCATAATTTCGGTGTTTATAAAGGCACGATCAATCACCTTCAGGTCATCGAAGATGTTCATGACGGAGACAGCAACTATCAGCTGGTTTCCCTGGATACAACGATTTCCAAGGCTTTCTGGACGGTTAGGTTCCCGCTGGAATCCCATCAGCTCCGCATGTACCTGCAGTGCGCCTATAACGTCAGCGAAGTGGTCTTCAAGGCTGATACGGAAGCCAGTACGCTCAATCCGAATCTCGAAGTGGCCGGCTTTAAGGTGCTGCGATCGGCGACGGAAGTACTGGACTATAAATACGATTCTTCCCTGGGAAACCCGGATGCCGTGAAGGATACCGGCTATCTCTTTATTTCCGAGCACATGACGCAGATTGAAATCAACCGTACCGGATTTTCTCTCTACCTGATGTGCTTCATCGCCATGTTCGGCACGATGACCTGGGCAATGATCACGCTCTTCATCTGCACCTATCACCGCGTCGATCCTCTCGGCATGATTCCGGCTGCCCTGTTCGGTACCGTGGCGAATATCATGGTCGGCGCGAATAAAGTGCCTTCCATGCAGCAGGGCCTGCTTCTGGAAATGAATTTCTTCGGAATTGCCACGATTCTGACGACAGCCATTACCATTATCATGATCAACCGCATCCGGAGCAAATATGAAGACCGTGAGTTTGCGAAGAAATTCGGCCGGCTCATGTTCATCACGGAACTTGCCTTTGTCATCGTGGGAAATATCGTGCTGCCGGTTTCAGCCTATAAGTTCTGAGGAACAGCCGGACAGCAGGAACACGTCATTGAATACAGCGACAGAAGGACAGAATGGAAATGATAAAAAACAAGAAGCAGCCGAATTATCTTTTATATGCATTCCTGATCAATCTCCTGGCAGGCATTTTTGCTTTTTCCTGGACGATCATCGATCAGGGCGGACTTTTCTCACTTGCAGGCGACTTCAACGTCCAGCAGATTCCCTTTGCGATGTATGCCAATGATGCCATCAAGTCCGGAAATGTCATCTGGGATTATTCGCTTGACCTGGGATCCAATTTTATCGGCGGCATGGCCTTCTATATCCTGGGCAATCCCTCCTTCTGGGTCTCGCTGCTTTTTCCGTCCAAGTATTTCATGTATATCGTCGGCTGGCTCTATGTCCTGAAATACGCATTTGCCGGCATGACTTCCTATGCTTACATGAGCCGCTATGTCGAGCGCAAGGAATACGCGGTGATTGCAAGCATGCTGTACGCTTTCTCGGGCTTCAGTGCCGAGGCGCTTCTTTTCTACCATTTCCACGATGTCGTCCTTCTGTTCCCGCTGATGATGCTGACATTTGATGACCTCATGACGAAGGACAGAAGAGGACCGTTTATTTTCGCGACCTGCATCAATGCGGTCGTCAATTATTTCTTTATCATCGGCGAGATTATTTTCCTGGCGATCTATTTCTTCATCCGCTATATGTTCCCGAACGTGAAACAGGGGTTCCGGAGGATGCGCAAGGCAGCCTGGGAAGGTATTCTGGGCTGCGGACTCGGGGCGCTGCTTCTCGTGCCGGCGTTTATTTTCACAATCCAGAACCCCCGCGTAGAGAGCGATTATACAGGAAGCGCGGCCATTCTTTACAACGCCGACCGCTATCTCTATATCCTGAAGGGGGTGCTGTTTCCGGGCGAGGTCATGTCCGACCAGTCCTGCGTCATCCGCAATAATTTCTCGACATGCAATGCCTATCTGCCGATGGTCGGTCTTGTTCTGGTCATAGCCTTTGCACTTTACAATAAGAAGCACTGGCTGACGAAAATGCTGAAGATCTGTCTCATCATGGCGCTTGTCCCGATTCTCAATGCGGCGTTCTCGCTTTTTGCGGGCGTGTACTGCCGCTGGTACTACATGCCGATCCTGATGATGGCTCTTGCTTCCGCACTGGTGATGGACCGCTGGGACAGCGAACAGGAAACCCTGATGTCTCCGACGCCGATCCAGAAGTCGATCCGGAAGGCCTCGATCATTTACGGGCTCATTGCAGTCGGATTTGTCTGCTTCCTTCTGTTTGCGAAATGGAGCGACAAGACGGACCGCATCATTTACCGCTATGACGTCTTCAGTGTATGGACGGCCGTCTGCCTCGGGGGAATCCTGCTGACCTATCTGATCTTCTGCAGGATGGGGAAGAGGAGGACCATCGCTGCCTGCATCCTGATCTACACATTCTGCATCGGCACGACGGCAGGGGCCATTCTCCTGTATCAGATTGCACACGGAGAAGATGCGCGCCATATCTACGACCGCCTGATGACTTCTGAAAAAATAGAATATACAACTCCGGAGTACCGCTGGACCAACCGCGATAATACGGAGACGCTCACGAACGGACTGCCGACGGAAGCAAATTTCTGCAGTACGGTTTCCGGTTCCATTTTCCGCTTCTACACCTCCCTGGGGCTTTCCAGGGACGTGAAGAGCCCGGATGCACCGGACGGACTGGCCAATCTGGTTTCCGCGGCCTATACTTTTGAAACTGAGGAGCGGGAAAATGAAGATGCCGTACAGGTGGTGAAAGGGGACTACACCACTTATTATGTCTATAAAGATGACAATGTTCCTCCGATCGGCTTTACCTATGACACGTATATGACGGAGACGGAATTCGGTGAAACGAACATGGCGTACCGGACCATTCTGATGCTCAAGACGCTGGTCATTCCCGATGATCAGGAAGCTGCGGTTTCCCAGGTGCTGCGTCATTACAACGAGACGACGGACGGAGAGGCGACAACCGCCTATCTGAAAGAAATCAGCGGTGACCATCTGAAGGAATGCTCGCAGGATTTCCATGAGACCACTTCATCCTTCGGCTCAACGATTACGGCGGCAAAAGACACTTATGCATTTTATTCCATTCCGGACGACTCCGGCTGGAGTGCGACCGTGAACGGCGAGGATACGGAAATCATCGATATCAACGGCTTTATGGCCGTTCCGATCAGTGCCGGAACAAATGACATTGAATTTACCTATAAGGTGCCGGGACTCAACACCGGAATCCTGTGCTCGGCCGGCTGTGCATTCCTGACTGCCGTATATCTGGTGATTGCTCGGAAACGAAAGAAGAAATCGGCAGCGGCAGGAAAAATCGCAGCGGCCGAACCGTAAAACGGATACACAGGCAGAAAAAGACCTCCTGTACAGGGCAGACACGCTGCCGCGTACAGGAGGTCTTTTAAAACTCTGAAACGGATATTCCGTACCGGTGATTACTGAAGGTCGCTGTCGTCTTTCGGGGAATCCAGTTCATCGTAGTCATCATCGTCGTCTTCGTCATTTTTCCCGGAGAAAAGATGTCTGAGCGGATGGGCAGAAGAGGAAACCTCATCATCGTCATCGGAGCCGCTGTCATAATCTTCTTCAGCAGGAGCCGGAGTATTTTCTTTCACAGCAGCTGAAGTTACGGATGCGGCATCAGCAGGTTCTGCAGGAGCAGCAGGTGCGTGATAATCAGGACTGATCATGGCACGGGCTGCTTCGGTACGTTTCCGCAGGTTTTCCTTTGCCTGTTCCGACTGCATCTTCAGATAAGAACGGTAGTCGGTTGAAAAGCGGGAACCTGCCTCACCGGCCAACCGGTCTGCATTTGCGGATTCTTCAGCCGAAATGGAGCGGAGAGAAGAGCCCCGGGCGTTTTTCTTGTTTTTGGAGGAATAGGCTTCCTCATCTTCATCATAGCCGTCTTCGGCTTCATCATCTTTTTTCAGAAAATCAAACATTCCCATCAGAATGTCACCCCCTTCAATCTGTAATTACAGTTTACTACCATCTTTCTTCGAACGCAATGAAAGCCTTTGATTACTTTTTCTGATTTGCTATAATGAACAGAAAGATAGCGGAGGTGTGAAATGGCTGATTTCGTAATGCACTGCCTGTTCGGAGAAGATGTGATCGGAAGCCTGGATGAGCGGGCCGGAAAGGTGGCCGCTTATTACCGGAAGGCTTTTAACTGGGGACTGCAGGGCCCGGATGTCCTGATGGCCCATCATTTTGTGACCGGCGGGGATGAAATCTCCGAGGCCGGCTTTACCCTTCATGTACAGAATCTCGATGAACTGTTTTCTGCCGGAGCGCATAACTGTCTGAAGGCCGGAAATGCAGCCCTGTCGCGCAGCATGCAGTCATATTTCTACGGTTTCCTGTGCCATTATGCCCTGGATTCCGTGATTCACCCTTATGTATCTGCCAAAATCGAGGAAAAAATCGCGGAAGGTCCGGATGACGATGACCGGATGCTCCATGCACGCATTGAAACGGACATGGACATGCTCCTGTATGAGAAGCGCACGGGACGCGAGATCCATACCTTCCCTCTGGCTGAGCGGTATTCCTGGGGCCTTGACCTGAAGAAGGGACGTCTGCTGAACGGGGCTATCGAGCGTTTTTATGTCCCGGTGCTGAGGGATGTCTATGATCTTCCCGTGACGGAACAGGAAATCCGGGAGTGCATCCATTCTCTGATGCATCTTGTCGCGCTGCAGTACAATATCCCGCAGGCAGCCAGGATAATCGGAGAGGTCATTACGCCGGATCCGACGGAAAAGAGAAGAAGGCTGGCAAGAATCAAATACCGGAAGCCGGAATGGGATGCCCTGAACCTCAGCCATGCGAAATGGACCGGACTCAGAGGAGAGGAGCATACGGAAAGCGTGCCGGACATCCTGGAAGAGGCCAAAGAAAAAGCGGTCCTGCTGACGGGCCGCTATACACAGATGTTTCAAAATCACCGGATTGAAAAGCTGCATTATGATCTTGATTTTGAAGGAGAGTCTATTTTCCCCCTTTGAGACGGCTTTTAAAGGTTTCCGATATGAGGCTGCGGACTTTCTGGGAACTGAGATCGCCTTCCGTCATTTCGCCGCGGGCCATCATTTCCAGGACCATGATGTAGGTCTCGCCGAGGGCGGAAGTGATGAGTGCAGCCGTAGCTCCGGAAATCGAGCCTCCGACCACCGAGCCGATGCCCGGAATCATTTTCAGGATGCCGGACGAGACGGCCCGTCCGATGACGGTTGCTCCGGTCGTGCCGAGAGCGGATGTGATGACGGTTGAAAGGACGGCACGGTCAACCTTTATGCCAAAAGCCGCCGTGATGGCCGCGATCATGGAGATCTGCGTCGGCACCAGCATCGCGGCGTCCGCGAAAGGGACGGGAATGAAGCCCTCCCCGAAGGCAGAAGTCGCCGTCGCCGTGACAATGCCTCTGGCATATTTTACTTTCTCACGGATGGCTGAAAGCTGTACATTATGCAGGGTGGGGATCAGCGTGTCCGGAAGAATCTGCCCCATGACCTGAATCAGGTTGTCGGCACCGTAGGCCTTGACGACGTAGTCTTCATCAATTTCATAATCTTTTGCCAGCACCGGAACAACGGCGCAGACGCGAAGATTCATATTCATGATAAAGCTGCGGAAAGAAGCAGCTCTTTTTTTGGAAAAAGCCTTCGTAAGGACAATGATGACGGGAACGGTTCCTCCGTCTTCTTCAGTCAGCTCGCGGATCCATGCCACTTCATCATCTTCAATGCGGTCTGAGGCAGTGTTGATGCAGTACCAGATGCAGTGGATGACCTGATTCTCATCGCTGCTTTTGATGCCGTACAGGATGCGGTCATGGACTTCCTTTTTAATCTCGCTCTGCGTCTGCTTGCCCAGCTCCAGTCCGCGCGTATCGTAGATGGAGAGAGGAAAGTCCTTTTTTTCAATCAGCTGCAGATGTTCCGTGATCGGGCGGCCGAGTCCTGTTTCCGCCAAGTGCTCGCGGAAGATATAGTTGATCAGCGTCGACTTCCCGACGCCTGTCTTGCCCGCGACGATGATGTTCAGATGCTTCAGGCTGCGGATTTTCTCGTTGATTTCCTTCATGCACTGCGTTACAAGCGACTGGGTGCTGAGTTCAGGAGTCATTTCCGCAGTCCTTTCCGGTAGATTTTTGCAGGAATGCGCTCATTAATCCAGGACATGATGAAAAGCACTCCCATGAAGATGATCACGGCAACGCCGAGAATCGTATTCTGTCTGATCTGATCTTTCTTACGCATAGAGACACGCCCCTTCCGTTCAAATGTCGGTTCGTGCCCTCATTATAACTCTTTCTCCCTGAAATGACTATAAGCGCTGCCCTGAAAAAAATACTTGTTTAAAGGGACGCACTGGCTTATGATACAAGGCATGAGAAAGAAGAGCCATATCCTGCTGGCATCCTTTATAGCAGACAATCTTCAGGCAAACGGGGCGGAAGAGCTGAATCTTCAGCAGCACCGGGCTGCCTTTATCCTTGGTTCGCTGCTGCCGGACTGCAAGCCTTCCTTCCTTGTGACGAAGCATTCCTATGATGTCAAGTCCGGGGATATCGAAAGGTCGATCCGCAGACTGACGGACGGCTATGAAGGAGAAAACATGCCGGACGGAAACTACTGGAAAAACCTCGGCGAGGTAATCCATTATGTGGCTGATTTCTTTACCTCGCCGCATAACTCGAATTACAGCGGCAGCATGGCAGAGCACTGCACGTTTGAAGGCGAACTGAAGAGGACGCTGAAAACGATGGTGCGTGCCGGCATTATCAACGGCTATTGCTTCAAGGATGTTCATTTTGAAAGTTCGGCGCAGCTGATTTATTTCCTGCGCGGGACACATGAGGAATTCATGACGGAACAGCGCGGAGTCGATGATGATATCGCCTATATCGCGTGCGTCACCTATCTGGTTACACAGGGAACGATTGAACTGGTCAGCCGGAAAAACAGAAGAGCAGGAGAAGGGAAATGATTGCAGCAAACAATGTAACCTACCGCGTCGGAAAGAAAGCTCTTTTTGAAGACGTCAACATCAAGTTCACGGAGGGAAACTGCTACGGGCTCATCGGAGCGAACGGAGCCGGCAAATCGACCTTCCTCAAAATCCTTGACGGACAGCTGGATACGACTTCCGGAAATATTTCCGTGACGCCCGGAAACCGGATCTCCTTCCTGGAACAGGATCATTTCAAGTATGATTCTTATGACGTCCTCGACACGGTCATCATGGGCAGCAAGCGCCTCTATGAGATCATGAAGGAAAAGGACGCGATTTATGCAAAGGAAGATTTTACGGATGCGGACGGCGTCAGGGCTGCGGAGCTGGAAACGGAATTCGCAGAGATGAACGGCTGGGAAGCTGAGTCGGATGCCGAATCGCTGCTGAACGGTCTGGGCGTCGGCACGGAATACCACCATGTACTGATGAAGAATCTCGAAGGGCCCCTGAAGGTCAAAGTCCTTCTGGCACAGGCGCTTTTCGGGAACCCGGACATCCTCCTTCTTGATGAGCCGACGAACCATTTGGACATGGACGCAATTGAGTGGCTGGAAGAATTCCTGATCAATTTCCAGAACACGGTCATCGTCGTTTCGCATGACCGTTACTTCCTGAATAAAGTCTGCACGGAGACGGCGGATATCGACTATGGAAAAATCCGGCTTTACGCGGGCAACTACGATTTCTGGTTCGAGTCGAGCCAGCTGCTTCTCAAACAGATGAAGGAAGAAAACCGGAAAAAGGAAGAGAAGATCAAGGAACTGCAGGAATTCATTTCCCGTTTCTCGGCCAATGCCAGCAAATCCAAGCAGGCGACTTCCCGTAAGCGCGCACTGGAAAAAATCGAATTGGATCATATGGTTCCTTCCAGCCGGAAGTATCCGTACATCGATTTCCGTCCGGAAAGGGAAATCGGGAACGATGTCCTGACCGTCGAGCATCTGAGCAAGACCATTGACGGCACGGAAGTTTTCCGTGACCTGAACTTCATCATAGGACGGGAAGACAAGATTGCATTTGTCGGCGGCAATGAAAAAGCCAAGACGGCGCTTTTTGAAATCCTGAGCGGCAATATGGAACCGGACGGCGGATTCTACAAATGGGGAATCACCACGTCCACGGCTTATTTCCCGAAGGACCCCGGAAAAGAATTCGATTCGGATCTGACGATTGCGGACTGGCTGACCCAGTATTCCGAAATCAAGGATGCGACTTATGTCAGGGGTTTCCTCGGACGCATGCTCTTTGCCGGCGAGGACGGCATCAAGCGCCTGCGGGTCCTCTCGGGAGGAGAGAAAGTCCGCTGCCTTCTTTCAAAAATGATGATTTCCGCGGCTAATGTCCTGATTCTGGACGAGCCGACGAATCACCTCGACATGGAGGCGATTTCCTCTCTCAATGCAGGCATGATAAAATTCCCGGGCGTTCTTCTTTTCTCGACAAGAGATCATCAGATCGTGGAAACGACGGCGAACCGCATCATGGAATTCCTGCCGGACGGGGAACTGATCGACAAGGTCGGCTCGTACGACGAGTACCTGGCATCCGATGCGATGGCACGCAAGAGACAGGTTTACACGACAAACGAAGACGAGGAGCAGGACGACTGAGTCCTTCCCGGAAAACAGCTGAATATCGTGGATTTTTAATGAAACAATGGGCACCTTCGATAGACATTCAAAATCGGAGGTGCTATAATTTTATTCAGCATGAAAAAGTATATTTCCGTACTTTTTCCAATATATCAAGGAGGAAATGAAATGGATAACAGGAAATGGTTAACCATGGATGGCAACGAAGCCGCTGCGCATGCTTCCTATGCATACACAGAAGTTGCGACCATCTACCCGATCACGCCGTCTTCGGTCATGCCTGAGCATGTCGATGAATGGGCTACCGCCGGGAGAAAGAACATCTTTGGACAGGAAGTACAGGTTACGGAAATGCAGTCCGAAGCAGGTGCCGCAGGAAGCTTCCACGGTTCACTGGCAGCAGGCGCTCTGACGACGACCTTCACGGCTTCCCAGGGTCTTCTTCTGATGATTCCCAACATCTATAAAGTAGCAGGCGAGCATCTGCCGGGCGTTTTCGATGTATCAGCCCGTGCCGTTGCGACACACGCCCTTTCTATTTTCGGTGATCATTCCGACGTCTATGCATGCCGCCAGACAGGCGCCTGCATGCTGTGCGAGTCTTCCGTTCAGGAAGTCATGGACCTTACACCGGTCGCACATCTTTCCGCTCTGAAGGGATCGCTTCCTTTCATCAACTTCTTTGATGGTTTCCGTACTTCCCACGAGATTCAGAAGATCCGCACATGGGAAAACAAGGATCTGGCTGATATGGCCGATATGAACGCCATCCAGAAATTCCGTGACAATGCCCTGAATCCGAATCATCCGTGCCAGAGGGGCTCAGCCCAGAACCCGGATATCTTCTTCCAGGCTTCCGAAGCTTCCAACCCGGCTTACGATGACATGCCGGAAATCGTCCAGATGTATATGGACAAGGTCAATGCCAAGATCGGAACGAAGTACAAACTTTTCAACTATTACGGCGCAAGAGATGCAGAGACCGTTATCATTGCCATGGGCTCTGTCTGTGATACGATTGAAGAGACCATCGATTACATGGTCAAGAATGAAAAAGCCAAAGTCGGCGTTGTGAAGGTGCGCCTGTACCGTCCGTTCTCTGCAAAGGCTCTGATCTCTGCTATCCCGAAGACTGTCAAGGTTATCAACGTCCTCGACAGGACAAAGGAACCGGGCTCCGAAGGCGAGCCGCTCTTCCTTGATGTCGTTGCTGCTCTTCATGATTCCAAGTTCAAGGACGTCCGCATCAACGGCGGCCGCTACGGACTCGGATCCAAGGATACGACACCGGCGCAGATCGTCTCCGTCTTCAAAAACAAGGCGAAGAAGAAATTCACAATCGGTATCGAAGATGATGTCACGAAGCTGTCCCTGCCGATCGGCAAGCCGCTTGTCACGACACCGGCCGGAACCATCAACTGCAAGTTCTGGGGCCTCGGCGCAGACGGCACTGTCGGCGCGAACAAGAACTCCATCAAGATCATCGGCGACAACACGAATATGTATGCCCAGGCTTACTTTGATTATGACTCCAAGAAGTCCGGCGGCGTCACGATGTCCCATCTGCGTTTCGGCAAGAAACCGATCAAGTCGACGTATCTGATCAGACAGGCAAACTTCGTAGCCTGCCACAATCCGGCTTATGTACGCAAGTACAACATGGTCCAGGAACTGGTAGACGGCGGAACCTTCCTTCTGAACTGCGCGTGGAGCGATGAAGAACTCGACAAGCATCTTCCGGGACAGGTCAAGAAGTATATCGCTGATCACAAGATTAAATTCTATGTCATCGACGGCGTGAAGATCGGCATCGAAGTCGGCATGGGCCCGACACGTATCAACACCATCCTTCAGTCCGCATTCTTCAGCCTTGCAAAGATCATTCCGGAAGCAAAGGCCATTGAACTGATGAAGGCAGCTGCCAAGGCAACCTACGGCCGCAAGGGCGATGATGTCGTCAAGAAGAACTGGGACGCTATCGACGCAGGCGCCAAGCAGTACCGCGAAGTCAAGGTTCCGGATGCCTGGAAGAACTGCAAAGACGAAGGACTTGATTATGCAAAGGTCAAGGGCGCACGCAAAGACGCCGTCAAGTTCGTCAATACGATCCAGACAGCTGTTTCCGCACAGGAAGGCAACAACCTGCCGGTTTCCGCATTCAAAGAGTATGTCGACGGATCAACACCGGCCGGCACCTCCGCATTCGAGAAGCGCGGCATTGCCGTCAACATCCCGAGCTGGAATTCTGACAACTGCATCCAGTGCGAGCGCTGCGCTTATGTCTGCCCGCACGCCGTCATCCGTCCGTTCGCTCTGACTGACAAGGAAGTCAAGGCTGCTCCTGCAGATACGAAAGTCCTGCCGCTGATGGGAATGCAGGGATACAGCTTCTCAATCGGCATTTCCGCATACGACTGCACGGGCTGCGGCTCCTGCGCGAATGTCTGCCCGGGCAAGAAGGGTGAGAAGGCTCTGACAATGGTCAGCGCTGCAGATGCAAGTGCCAAGACACAGAAGTATTTTGATTATTTCGTAAGCACGCCGGTCAAGAAGGACGTCGTTGAGAAATTCGGCGAAGCTTCCGTCAAGGGCAGCCAGTTCAAGCAGCCGCTCCTTGAGTTCTCCGGTGCATGCGCAGGCTGCGGCGAGACACCGTATGCCAAACTGATTACACAGCTTTTCGGCGATCATATGATGATCTCCAACGCAACGGGCTGCTCCTCCATCTGGGGCAACAGCTCACCGTCCACACCGTACACCGTCACTCCGGAAGGCAAAGGCCCGGCATGGGATAACTCCCTGTTTGAGGATGCTGCTGAATTCGGATACGGCATGCTTCTTGCCAACCGCGCAATCCGCGGCGGCCTCAAGGCAAAGGTTGAAGAACTTGCTGCCAAGGGCACAGGCAAGGTCAAGAGCGCAGCTCAGAAATATCTGGATACATTTGCATCCGGATCTGAGAACGGTGCAGCTACAGAAGAACTGGTCGCAGCTCTTGAAGCTTCCAAGACAGCTCCGGCTAAAGAAGTCCTGAAACAGAAAGACTTCCTTGCAAAGCAGAGCCAGTGGATCTTCGGCGGCGACGGCTGGGCTTATGATATCGGCTACGGCGGCGTGGATCATGTCCTTGCTTCCGGCAGAGACATCAACATCATGGTCTTCGATACGGAAGTTTATTCCAATACAGGCGGACAGTCCTCAAAGGCTACACCGACCGGCGCTACGGCTCAGTTCGCAGCAGCAGGCAAGGAAACCAAGAAGAAAGATCTTGCCGGCATGGCAATGACTTACGGCTATGTCTATGTTGCCCAGATCGCCATCGGTGCAGATTACAATCAGGCAGTCAAGGCAATCGCTGAAGCGGAAGCTTATCCGGGACCGTCACTGGTCATCGCTTACGCACCGTGCATTAACCACGGCATCCGCAAGGGCATGGGCAAGTCCATCACAGAGGAAGAACTGGCCGTTAAGGCAGGCTACTGGTTCAACTTCCGTTACAACCCGGCACTGGCTAAAGAAGGCAAGGATGCCTTCTCCCTGGATTCCAAGGCTCCGACAGAATCCTACGAAGACTTCATCAACGGCGAAGTTCGTTACAGCGCTCTGATGAAAGCTAACCCGGACCGTGCAAGAAAGCTCTTCGACAAGGCAGAGGGCGAAGCGAAGGATAAATACGAATACCTGAACAAGCTCATCGAACTTTACAAGGCAAAAGCACAGGAGAAGTCAGAATAAAGATTATCAGCATTTCAGAGAACGGCGGCCGGAAGGCTGCCGTTTTCTTATCCGAAAAAATACCCAGGACAATGAGGATATGCTATAATACATACATAAGCATCTGACTTCCGGAAGGAGGAATTATTTATGGACGAAAGCAGACATTCACAGATAAAGTCATTGGAAAGCGCAAACATTACGCTGGACGTTTATTCAGGGCATTTTGTAACACCGAATTCCCATATTTCCCAGTTCTTCGACATGACGTATCTGAAGACCAGATCATCCAACGCGAAAGCGGTTGCCGATGTGCTGGCGCAAAAATATCTTTTGACGACAATGGTCGATACGATCATCTGCCTGGATAAAATGGAACTGGTCGGCGCTTATCTGGCCGAGAATCTGGTCAACGAAGGATTTATGTCCATGAATACGCACAAGGCGGTATACGTTCTCGATCCCGAACTTACCGGGTCCGGGCAGTTTATTTTCAGAGACAATAACCGCCAGCAGATATACAAGAAGAACTGTCTCATTTTAATGGCATCGATCACTTCCGGCGAAACAATGACTGCCTGTGCGCAGGCTGTCAATTACTACGGCGGAACGGTCAGCGGCATCAGTGCAATCTTCTCAAATATCCGGAAGCTTGCCGGATGTGAGATCAAGTCGATTTTCTCGGAAAAAGATGTTCCGGGATATATCAGCTACCAACCCGGGAAATGCGATCTGTGCACAAAAGGCGTGAAGATTGACGCAATTGTAAATGGCTTCGGCTATTCAGAACTGTAAGGAGAAAACATGAGCAAAGACAGCATCAGACAGCTGAAAGAGCTGAAAACTTATGAGATTGTCATGCAGGAGTCCCTTCCCGACATTCACGCGGAGGGGATTCTTTTGCGGCATCGGAAAACCGGAGCGAGGGTCCTCCTGATTCCGTGCAGCGATCCCAATAAGGTTTTTACGATTGGGTTCCGTACACCCCCGAAAAACTCAACCGGTGTTGCCCACATCATCGAGCATACCGTTCTGTGCGGCTCGAGGAAATATCCGCTGAAGGATCCTTTTGTCGAACTGGCGAAAGGCTCCCTCAACACCTTCCTCAATGCGATGACCTATCCGGACAAGACCATTTACCCGGTTGCCAGTATGAACGCGGTGGATTTCCGGAATCTGATGAATGTTTATCTGGATGCGGTTTTCTATCCGAACATCTACAGCGAGGAGAATATATTCCGTCAGGAGGGCTGGAGCCGCCGCATCCAGAAGGCTTCCGATCCGATTGAATACAACGGCGTGGTCTACAATGAAATGAAGGGTGTCTTTTCCTCACCGGACGAAGTACTCGGCCGGCAGACCTTTAACGTGCTGTTTCCCGACACACCGTACGGAGTGGAATCCGGCGGGGATCCTGCGGTCATCCCGACTCTTACTTATGAGGAGTTCCTGAACTTCCACAGAAAATACTATCATCCGTCAAACAGCTATCTGTATCTTTACGGCGATATGGATATGGCGGAAACGCTGGGCTGGATCGATGAGAACTATCTGAAGGATTTCGATGCGCTTGCCGTGGATTCGGAAATCGCGGCGCAGAAGCCCTTTAAGAAAATGAAAAATTTCGTCAGCGAATATCCGGTGGAAGACGATGAGCAGCTGAAGAACAATACCTATCTGTCCTTCAATGCCGTGACGGCGGATCCGTTTGACCTGAAGGAAAGTATCGCCTTTGACGTGCTGGATTATGCCCTGTTTTCTTCTCCGGGCGCGCCCGTCAAGCAGGCTCTTCTCGACAGTCATGTCGGCACCGATGTATACGGGTCAAATGAAGACGGGATCCTGCAGCCGTATTATTCCATCGTGGCAAAGGGAGCCAATCTTTCCGACAAAGAGAAGTTCCTGCGCATCATCCGCAGGGAACTGAAGAAGCAGGCGGAAGAAGGCATCAGCCGGAAAGCCCTTCTGGCCGGAATCAGTTCGCTTGAGTTTGCCTACCGGGAAGGAGACTACGGGATTTACCCGAAGGGACTCATGTACGGGATCGATGCCTTTGACACGTGGCTTTATGATGACAGCCGGCCATTCGATGCCTACCGCCAGAATGCCGCTTACCGGGCACTCAGGCTGGAAGCGGAAAAGGAACCGGTCCGCGGAGAAACGGGTTATTTCGAAAAAATTATTGAAGAGAAATTCCTGAAAAATACATACAGTGCCTTCGTGGCCATCGTCCCTTCGAAAGGTCTTGCCCAGAAACGGGAAGCAGCCATTGTCAGGGAACTGGACGAATATAAGAAATCCCTGTCGGATAAAGAAATCAGGGCGCTTGTGAAGCAGACAAAGGAACTGACTGCTTTCCAGGAAAAGCAGGAGACAAAAGAAGATCTCGCCTGCCTGCCGGTCCTGAGAAGATCCGATATCCCGAAAACTGAAAGAGCTCTTGAGAACCGTGAGGGAAAGACAGGATGCGTCAGGACGGTCAGCCGTCTCATGGAGACGAACGGCGTCGGCTATGTGACCGCGCTGTTTGATGCGGCGGGTGTACCCGAAGAGCTGATTCCGTATCTCGGATTCCTGAAATCCGTGATTGGCTATGTCGATACCAAAAAGTATTCCTATCAGGATCTCTACAATGAAATCAGCGTCAATACAGGGGGAATCATCGGAGGCCTTTCGGTCTATGACGATCTGAAAGATGCCGGCAGCTGCCGCCCCTATTTCGGATTCAAGATGAAAGCCCTGTATCCGAAAATGCGCACGGGCTTCGCGCTTCTGAAGGAAATCGTAATCAATTCCCGGTACGGGGATGCCAAGAGGCTTACGGAAATCCTGATGGAGACGAAAATGCAGCTGCAGATGACCCTGATGCAGGCAGGTCATATTTCTGCCGGGATGAGGGCATCGGCCTATTTCTCATCGGATGCGGCATTCGGCGATGCGACCTCCGGCATCGGTTTCTACAGAAGCCTGGGAGGCATTGAAGCCGAACTGAAAAAAGACCCGGCTTCCGTTTCAGCGAAGCTTTCAAAGCTGGCCGGAATTCTGTTTACGCAGAAAAACCTGCTGGTTTCGGTAACTGCTGAAGAGAAAGGCATGCCGAAGATTGAAAAACCACTGGCCGCTTTTGCCTCTGCTCTGCCGGAAGGTAAGAAGATTACGAAACGCCTGAAGTTCAAACCTCTCGGAAATCTGCGGGAGGGATTTGAGACGGCAGGACAGATACAGTTTGTAGCGGATGCCGGCAGGTTCCGGGATCCGTCCCGACGCTATACGGGTGCCTTGAAGGTTCTGCGCCAGATGATGAATTATGATTATCTGTGGATCAATATCCGGGTCAAGGGAGGAGCCTATGGGTGCGGAGCGAACTTCCGCCGTGAAGGCGATGCTTCCTTCCGCACTTACCGGGATCCGAATCTCGGAAAGTCCATCGACGTCTATGAAGCACTGCCGGAGTATCTGAAGAACTATCATGCCGACGAAGAAACGATGACGAAATACGTGATCGGGACAATCAGCGGCATGGACATTCCGTTCACGCCTTCGATTTATGATTCCATTGCGCTGATGGCGTACATGAACGGCGTCACGCAGAAGCAGAGGCAGAAGGAGAGAGACGAAGTCCTTTCCTGCACGGATGAGGATATCCGGAAGCTTGCGCCGATCGTGGCGGAAGTCCTGAAGGACCGGAATATCTGCGTCATCGGATCGGCAGCCATGATCCGGAAAGAGAAGAAACGGTTCCTTCATACGGAAAGTCTTTTATAAGAAAGAGGAAAGCATGGGAAATGAAGTAAAACGTTCCGGATTCGCAGTCATTGTCGGAAGACCGAATGTCGGAAAATCAACGCTGATGAATGCGCTGATCGGACAGAAGATTGCCATTACAAGCCCGAAGCCGCAGACCACAAGAAACAAGATCCGTACCGTCTATACAAGCGATAAAGGCCAGATCGTTTTTCTGGATACGCCGGGCGTCATCGAGAAGGCGAAGAACCGTCTCGGGGAATACATGCAGCAGGTTTCGTCGGGATCCCTTGCGGATGCAGACGTGATTCTGTACCTGGTGGAGCCTTCCTCATTTGTCGGAGAGGGCGACAGAAATATCATCGCCAGACTGAAGGGAATCCGGACACCGGTCCTCCTTGTTATCAGCAAGGCCGATACGGTACGGAAGGAAGAGCTCCTCCCGGTCATCGAGGCGTACAGGAAGATGGCGGATTTCCAGGAAATCATTCCGGTGTCTGCCCTGAAGAACACCAATCTGGATGAACTGATCGATACGGTTTACCGCTATCTTCCGGAAGGCCCGGCATTTTTTGATGATGACACCGTGACGGACCAGCCGGTCAGGCAGATCGTCGCGGAGATTATCCGGGAGAAATCCCTTCAGCTTCTGAGGGACGAGATTCCGCACGGCATCGCCGTGACAATCGAGCAGATGCAGGAGAGGAAAGACGGAAACCTGACTGACATCGAGGCCTCCATCATCTGCGAGCGTGAAAGCCACAAGGGAATCATCATCGGGAAAAACGGGGAAATGCTGAAAAAAATCGGAACCGCCGCACGATATGAAATCGAGGATATGATCGGCGGCAGGGTGAACCTGCAGCTCTGGGTCAAGGTCCGCAAGGACTGGCGTGACTCGGATACGCTGCTGAAGAACTTCGGCTACCAGAACGAAAAATGAGAGATGCGGTCGTCCTGACCGGCGTCGTGCTTCAGGCACAGCCGATAAGCGAATACGATAAAAGAGTTGTGATCCTTTCGCGCGAACGCGGGAAGATCACTTCTTTTGCGCATGGCGCAAGACGGCAGAACAGTCCGCTTCTTGCTTCGACCAATCCATTCGTTTTCGGAACCTTCTCCCTGTATGAAGGGAAAAATGCCTACACTCTCGTGAGCGTCCAGACGGCGGATTATTTTGAAAAGCTTTCCGCGGCCCAGCCCGGCGTTTATTACGGCTTTTATTTTCTGGAACTGGCTTCGGTTTTTGCCCAGGAGAACCTGGAAGCTTCCGGCACGGTCGACCTGATCTACGTGGCTCTCCGGGCTGTCCTGAACGGGAAAATGAACCTGAACCTGATACGCGGCGTATACGAATGCCGTCTTCTTTTCGAGAGCGGGTTCTATGCACCGCCGGATGAACAGGGTACCCTGGATCAGAGCACCTGGTACGCCATGAGGTTCTGCTGTGCCTCATCCTTTCCGAAACTCTTTTCGTTCACCCTCTCGGAAAAAGCCGAGAAGGAATTCACGGAAGAGGTCCGGAAAAGGCTGAAACACTACGCGGAGGGACCGCTGAAAAGCCTCCGTATCATTGACGAATTTTCGTGATTCCTGTATAATTCAATCGACATGCAAAAAAAGAGCAGTGTGAGAAAAAGGGCAGCAGCCCTCATAATCCTGATATCGTTTCTGGCTTCTGCCTGCGGACATGTTTCAGGCGGAAGCGTCAGTTCCCTTGAAATTGAAACTGACGGGACGGTACGGGCATCCTCCGTTGAATCCTTTGACAAGGACTACTATGACGCGGATGAACTGGAAGCGGAAATCCGGCAGGCGGTGGAGACGTACAATGAGAAAGCCGGCGAAGAACGGGTTTATCTCGATTCCAGCGAAGTCAAGAATCAGACGGCCAAAGTCGTGATGTTCTATAAGAACGCCGAGGACTATGCCGTATTCAACAGCGTTACGCTGTGGAACGGAAAGCTTGCGGACGCGGTATACGGAGGAACTGTCGACCGATCGCTGCAGGTGAAGGATGTTTCGGATTCAGAGGGAGACCTGACGACAGTCGGAAATGTTCTGGACGGGAAAGGAAAGAACGATTCCCTCCTGATCCTCGAAGAACCGCTGCTGGTCAAGGTGCCGGGCAGAATCGTGTGCTGCAGCACCGGCGTCACAGTCAATCAGGATGGAACCGCGAGGGTGGGCTCGGCGGATGATTCCGGCACACTCAATACGGCTGCATATATTATTTACAGATGACAGAAGGGAAGACAGACGGAAATGGAAAAGACAATGGATAAGATCGTCGCACTTGCAAAATCCAGGGGATTTGTTTATCCCGGTTCGGAAATCTACGGAGGACTTGCCAATACCTGGGATTACGGCAATCTCGGCGTTGAGCTGAAGAACAACGTCAAGAAGGCATGGTGGCAGAAATTTGTACAGGAAAGTCCCTACAACGTCGGACTGGACTGTGCCATCCTGATGAATCCGCAGACCTGGATTGCATCCGGACATCTGGGGTCTTTCTCAGATCCTCTGATGGACTGCAAGGAATGTCATGAAAGATTCCGCGCAGATAAAATCATTGAAGACTGGTGCCATGAGAACAAGGTGCCGCTGAACGCCAAGGAAAAAGAAGATTACGGCACGGACCTTGAACCGCTCGGTTCGGTCGACGGCTGGAGCCAGCAGCAGATGAAGGACTTCATTGAAGAGAAGAAGATTCCCTGCCCGAGCTGCGGCAAGCACAACTTCACGGATATCCGTCAGTTCAACCTGATGTTCAAGACCTTCCAGGGAGTAACGGAAGATGCCAAGAACACGGTCTATCTCCGTCCGGAAACGGCACAGGGTATTTTTGTGAACTTCAAGAATGTCCAGAGGACTTCCCGGAAAAAGATTCCGTTCGGAATCGGTCAGATCGGCAAATCCTTCCGCAATGAGATCACGCCCGGAAATTTCACCTTCCGCACGCGTGAGTTTGAACAGATGGAGCTGGAATTCTTCTGCAAGCCCGGAACGGATCTGGACTGGTTTGCTTATTGGAAGGAATTCTGCAGAAAATGGCTCTTCTCCCTGGGAATGAAAGAGGAGGAGCTTCGTTTCCGTGACCATGACAAAGCGGAGCTTTCCTTCTATTCCAGAGCAACTACTGACGTGGAATACCTCTTCCCGTTCGGCTGGGGCGAGCTCTGGGGAATCGCCGACCGCACCGACTACGACCTGACAAGACATCAGGAAACCTCCGGTGCCGACATGAGCTATTTTGATGATGAGACAAGTGAGAAATATATTCCGTATGTCATCGAGCCTTCTCTGGGCGCAGACCGCATGGTGCTGGCTTTCCTGTGCGCGGCGTACGATGAGGAAGTCCTGGATGCGGAAAAGAACGACGTCCGGACCGTGCTTCATTTCCATCCGGCAATCGCTCCGGTCAAGATCGGAATCCTGCCGCTTTCCAAGAAGCTCGGCGAGCAGGCGGAGAAGATTCATTCTGAACTGGCAAAATTCTGGAACTGCGAATACGACGACCGCGGCAACATCGGCAAGAGATACAGAAGACAGGATGAAATCGGAACGCCTTACTGCGTGACTTACGATTTCGATTCCGACAATGATCATGCCGTGACGGTCAGGAACCGTGATACGATGGAGCAGGAGAGAGTGCCGATCGAAGGACTCACTTCTTATTTCCATGATAAATTCACTTTCTGATCAGTCCTGCAGATGATCAGCCGAAAGAAGGTGTGACATGGCAAAGTACAGCTGTAAGAACTGCGGCGCCGAACTTTTCTTTGATCCGAAAAGCGGCAAGCTTCACTGCGATTACTGCGGGTCGGATTTCGATCCGTCCGAATATGCCTATGTCCCTGAGACAGATCAGGCAAAAGGCGCTGCTAAGGACAAGACTGTCAAGCAGGGCCTTTCAGAAGATGAAATCAACAAGGCCAAACAGGATGGCATGTCCGAGCAGCAGGCTCAGGCGGCGGCCGGAGGCGAGAAGGCAACCGATGATTCCACCGGAGACCTGGTTGTCTACAAATGCCCGAACTGCGGAGCTGAAGTCATCACCTCCAAGGATACGGCGGCAACAACCTGCGTTTACTGCAACAGGGCCATTACTCTTGAGGGGAATATTTCCGGACAGTTCCGTCCGGACTATGTCGTTCCGTTCACCAGGACGCAGGACGAAGTGGAGGCGGCGTATCATAAACTCTGCCGTTCCAGCATCCTGACGCCGAAGGCATTTTCCGACAAGAAAAACATCAAGAAAATCAAGGGCATGTACATTCCCTACTGGCTCTATTCTTTCAAAGGGGACGCGGAGATCAGCGTCCTCGGAAAGAATATCCGCATGTATACGCTCGGCGATAACGAATATACCGAAACGTCTTCCTATCAGGTCGATGAAGAAGTGACCGGCAATTTTGAGCACATCCCGGCGGATGCCCTGAAAAAAATGGACAATACGCTGATGGATTCCATCGAGCCGTTTGACTTCTCGAAAATGAAGCCGTTCAATCCTGCCTATCTGGCAGGTTTCTATACCCAGAGGTGGGATGACAAGGCGTCCGATAACGAAGCGCGCGCCAAGGAGAGGGCGAAGGCGTCCCTTCACAGCGAGGCACTTGCGAAGGCCGGCAGTTTTGATGAGACGACGGTCCGCTCTGAGAATTTCAAATGGTCGGAGGACAAAACCGAATCGGCGATGATGCCGGTCTGGATGATGTACACGGAATACAAAGGAAAGAATTATATTTTCGGGATGAACGGACAGACCGGAAAACTCATGGGTGAGATCCCGAAGAGTCTCAGCCGCATCCTGGCAATCCTCGGCGGCGTCTTTGTCATCACCCAGATAATTCTGATGATCGTGCGGGTACTGGGGGTGATCTTATGAAGAAGAGGAAAATGCTTCTGCTCCTGGCCGTGCTCCTTATGCTTACGATGCCTCTCGGCGTTTTCGCCGCGGATTCGACCGCGGGAAAAGATCCCGGAACTTATGAGATCGCATCAGATGGATACGCCTATTCGGCGCCGACGGTTGCGGACAATTCACTGCGGGTATACGACTTTGCGGATATCCTGACGGATGAAGAAGAGGCAAAGGCGACCGAGTATCTGAAGAAGGCGGAAGAGGTCCATAAATGCACCGTCCTCGCGGTTACGACGAAGAATACGGCAGAAGATCCGGATTACGGCGATACCGTTACCAAGAATTATGCCCGCGATTTCTATAATGCAAATGTTTCCGGCTTCGGCACGGACGGGATGATCCTGGTGATCGATATGAATAACCGCATCATTTATGCCGGCGGTGTTGGAAAATACAATAACGAGAAGTTCACCAAGTTCTCGGATACGGTTTATTCCGATGTGAGAAGTTCGGCATCGGACGGCGACTACTGTGAGGTCATAAGGATTTTCTCGGATGATGTCTGCAGGTTCGACAACTGGGTCTATGCTTTGATACCGACTCCGCTTTCCCTGATCATCAGTTCCGGGCTAGCCTTCCTGGTACTGCTCATCCTGATCCTCAATCACCGGAGAGCGGAACCGACGGCGGCATCACGGATCGCCGTGCAGGCGCTGAATTCGCAGCAGATCGGGCACAATTCGGTTTTCCTCGGAAAACAGACGATTGTCCATCCTATTCCTCATGACAACGGAGGAAGCAGCCGGGGCGGAGGCTTCTCAGGCGGAGGTTTCTCAGGCGGCAGCTTCTCCGGAGGCGGAGGAGGCGGCATGTCGGGAGGCGGAGGGCATTTCTGACCGGCAGACGAAAACCAGTATGTTTAAAGCAGCAAAACTGCAGCATATAAAACAGAAAAAACGAGGGTAAAGAAAGGAGCAGCTATGGGTCTTATTAAAGCAGCGGCGGAGGTTATCGGTGCGATAAGCGGAGGCTTGAACACGACAGCCAATTCCATCTGGGTCGACTACTTCGAAAGCGGAGATATGTCGAACGGGGTCATCATGAAACGGGGAAATAAGATCGTCGGACCGAAATCCAAGAACAGATCCGGTGATGAAAACATGATCACATCCGGATCCGGAATCGATGTTCAGGAGAATCAGTGCATGATTCTTGTCGAGAACGGAGCCATCGTTGACTTCTGTGCAGAACCGGGACGCTATACATTTGATGCATCGCTGGCACCGTCACTTCTGACGGGCTCCAACAAAGGACTCAAGGCTCTTGCTTCGACTCTCGGACAGCAGATTCTGGCCGGCGGTCAGAGAACAAATACCGAGCGCGTCTTCTATATCAACCTCGGTGAAATCCAGGGCTTTAAATGGGGTTCGGGAAATATCGTCTTCGAGCACTGGGAATCCGATCTGACGACCGGAAAGCCGATCTGGAAAATCGCGACGACCCTGCAGGGCAACGGCATGTATTCCATCCAGGTTACGGATCCGGCGAAGTTCTTTGCAGTGATCGGATCTTCCAAGGCCGGCGATGACGGCGACGGACTCATTACCCGCGAATATATTGAGCCGCAGATCAAGACGGAAGCCATTGCAGCCATCCGCCAGGGCGTGGGCGGACTTTCCAAGATGCATATTCCGTATACGGAAATCGCTTCCAACGAAGCACAGCTGACGACGGATGTTGATGCGCTTCTTGACCAGTCCTGGAACGATGCCCGCGGCATTTCCATTTTCAAGATTGCCATCGGCATGATGGATGCGGACGACAAGTCCAAAGAACAGATCACCAAGTACGAAGAGACCAGAGGATATACGGATCCGTCGATGCTCGGCGCTTATATGGGCATGGGCCAGACACAGGCGATGCAGGCAGCCGGAGCCAATGCAAACGGCGCTGTCAACGGTTTTGCAGGCGTCGGGATGATCGGCGGCATGACCGGAAACCTTGGCGGCGGAAACGTTGCGAACCTGATGCAGCAGGGCCAGGCACAGCAGGCTGCCCAGCAGCAGGCAGCTCCGCAGATGGCAGCCGGTGCTGTCGCAGGTGCGGCGACCGGCAGCTGGACATGTTCCTGCGGCGCAGTCAATACCGGAAAGTTCTGCACGAACTGCGGAAAACCGAAGCCGGCAGCGGCAGCATGTCCGAAGTGCGGCTATCAGTATGATGCATCGAATCCGCCGAAATTCTGCCCGAACTGCGGCAATCCGATCGGGTAACAAACATGTCTGAGAAAGAACATTTCTCATTTCTGCAGGGGAAGGGAAACCACGGCGGTTTCGGGACCGGGCGCTTTTCAGGAGGCCCCGGTCCTGCGATACCGCCGGGAGTCCGGAAAGAAAATCCCATAGCGGAAGACGAACGGGATTTTCCGGATGACGCGGATTCTGAAAATGACCCGGATGCCCCGGAAGAAGAGGAAGAGAACGGGTACGGAGAAGAACCGGAACCGGAAGACTGACTTGAATTCTTTGGTACTATGTTATAAAATAACTGTCATCTGCATGACTGCGGATGGCAGTTTTGCTGAATTTGGGCCAAAAAAGGCCAGCTATCAATTGAGGAGGGCAATTTCAGATGAAAGAACGCGAAAAGCACAATGTCATCGTCGGACAGTCCGGCGGACCGACAGCAGCAATCAACTCGTCGCTTGCGGGTGTTTACCGGACCGCCATCGACCGCGGGTATAAGAAAGTCTACGGCATGCTGCACGGCGTCCAGGGACTAATGGAAGGAAGATACATCGATCTTTCCGAACACATCAAGACGGGACTTGACGCGGAACTTCTGAAAAGGACGCCCGCTTCCTATCTGGGATCCTGCCGCTACAAGCTTCCGGAAATCCATGAAAATCAGGAACTGTACGAAAAGATTTTTGAAATCCTGCACAAGCTGGAGATCGACTGCTTCATTTACATCGGCGGAAACGATTCCATGGACACGATCAAGAAGCTTTCCGATTATGCCATCATTACCGGATCCGACGTGCGCTTTGTCGGCTGCCCGAAGACCATCGACAACGACCTGGCCCTGACGGATCATACACCGGGCTACGGCTCCGCGGCAAAATACATCGGCACTTCCGTCAAGGAAATCATCCGTGACGGTTTTTCCCTGGAGACGGAGCACGGCCAGGTTACCATCGTGGAGATCATGGGCAGGAATGCAGGCTGGCTCACGGGCGCTTCCGCTTTATCCAAAGGCGAGGACTGCACGGGACCGGATGCCATTTATCTTCCGGAGCTTCCGTTCGACCCGGATAAATTCCTTGAGAAGGTCAAGTCCATTCTGACGAAGAAGAGCTCGGTCGTCATTACCGTTTCCGAAGGCATCAGAACGAAGGAAGGCAAATATGTCTGCGAGCTCGGAGACACCACGGATTACACCGATGCATTCGGTCACAAGCAGCTGACGGGTACCGCCAGATATCTTGCTCAGTTTGTGGCGGAGAAGCTGAAATGCAAGACGCGTGCCATCGAACTGTCGACGCTGCAGAGGGCGGCAAGCCACTGTGCTTCCCGTATCGATATTCTTGAAGCCTATGAAGTCGGCGGTGCAGCCATGAAGGCGGCGGATGAAGGCGATACCGGAAAGATGGTTGTCATTCAGAGACTTTCCGATGATCCGTATCAGGCAGGCACCGAGGTCAAGGACGTTCACAAGATCGCGAATGACGAGCGTCTTGTCCCGAGAGAATGGGTCAACAAGGAAGGCACGTATGTGACGGAGGAATTCATTACCTATGTCCGCCCGCTGATTCAGGGAGATGTTGCCCCGATCGTGGTGGACGGAATCCCGAGACATCTTTATGTGCCGGGATACCAGGAACTTTTATAAGCTGAGGACAGGACCGGGTCATTTCCCGGTCCTTCTTTTTTTCAATCAGGGAATGTACCGCGAAAAATGCAGATTTCTTTGGCCGGTTTCGAGCCTTTTTCCTTGAATAATACAGGGATTATGTTAAAATAATGGCATGACCCCGCCATAGCGACGGGTATTGCAAAATGAGTTCAGGAGGAGAAATTCATGGCAAAATGGATTTACATGTTCAGTGAAGGAACCGCGGAGATGCGTAATCTTCTCGGCGGCAAGGGTGCGAACCTGGCAGAGATGACAAACCTCGGTCTGCCGATTCCGCAGGGCTTTACCGTTACGACGGAAGCCTGCACAAATTACTACGATAATGGAAAAGAAATTTCTCAGGAAATTCAGGACCAGATTTATAAAGCCCTCGAAAAGCTCGAAGATATGCAGGGAAAGAAATTCGGCGACAATGCAGACCCGCTGCTTGTTTCTGTCCGTTCCGGCGCACGTGCTTCCATGCCGGGAATGATGGACACCATCCTGAACCTCGGCCTGAACGATGTTGCTGTCGAAGGCTTCGCCAAGAAGACCGGAAATCCTAGATTTGCATACGATTCCTACAGACGTTTCATCCAGATGTTCTCGGATGTCGTTATGGAAATGAGCAAGACGTTCTTTGAGAACATCCTGACAAAAGTCAAGGATGCCAAGGGACTGAAGTATGACTATGAGATGAGCGCAGACGACCTGAAGGAAGTCATCGCCGAGTATAAGGCCATCTACAAAGAGAAGATGGGAAAAGATTTCCCGCAGGATCCGAAGGAACAGCTGATGGAAGCCATCAAGGCTGTCTTCCGTTCATGGGATAATCCGCGTGCCATCGTTTACCGCCGCATGAATGATATCCCGGGCGACTGGGGCACGGCTGTCAACGTCCAGGCCATGGTTTTCGGAAACATGGGAAATACATCCGGCACAGGCGTTGCGTTCACCCGCAATCCGGCAACCGGCGAGAACGGCATCTTCGGCGAGTACCTGATCAATGCACAGGGCGAAGACGTTGTTGCCGGCATCCGTACGCCGCAGCCGATCACAAAGCTGGCTGAGGATCTTCCGCAGTGCTACGATCAGTTCATGAAGATTGCCCACAAACTGGAAGACCATTACCGCGACATGCAGGATATGGAGTTCACGATTCAGGAAGGACATCTTTATTTCCTGCAGACCAGAAACGGCAAGAGAACAGCTCAGGCCGCTCTGAACATTGCCTGCGACCTGGTCGATGAAGGCAGGATTACACCGGAAGAAGCTGTCCTCCGCATCGAGGCAAAGTCTCTGGATCAGCTGCTTCATCCGACATTTGACAAAGACGCACTGAAGGCAGCAAAAGAACTCGGATCGGCTCTTCCGGCTTCTCCGGGCGCTGCGGCCGGCAAGGTAGTCTTCAACGCAGAAGATGCAAAGAAGGCAAAGGAAGCAGGAGAACGCTGCATCCTGGTCCGTCTGGAAACTTCACCGGAAGACATCGAAGGCATGAACGCGGCACAGGGCATCCTGACAGTCCGCGGCGGCATGACTTCCCATGCAGCTGTTGTTGCCCGCGGAATGGGAACCTGCTGCGTATCCGGCTGCTCTGAAATCAAGATCAACGAAGAAGAGAAATGGTTCGATCTCGGCGGCGAACATATCAAAGAAGGAGATTATATTTCTCTTGACGGCTCCACAGGAAAGATCTATCTCGGCGACATCAAGTCCGCTCCGGCAAATGTCGGCGGAAACTTCGCCCGCATCATGAACTGGGCTGACCAGTTCCGTACGATGCAGGTCCGTACAAACGCAGATACTCCGCGTGATGCTGCCCAGGCAGTCAAGCTCGGAGCACAGGGCATCGGTCTGTGCCGTACAGAGCATATGTTCTTCGATCCGGAAAGAATCCATCATATGAGAAAGATGATCCTCTCCGAGACAGTGGAAGACCGCGAGAAGGCTCTGGAAGAACTCCTTCCGTATCAGAAGGGTGACTTCAAGGCAATGTATGAAGTCCTGGAAGGCCGTCCAATGACCATCCGTCTGCTGGATCCGCCTCTTCATGAATTCCTTCCGAAGGAAGAAGAGGATATCAAGGCACTTGCCGATGATATGGGCGAGAGCGTTGAGCAGGTCAAGGCTAAATGCGATGAACTTCATGAGTTCAACCCGATGATGGGTCACCGCGGCTGCCGTCTGGACGTTACCTTCCCGGAAATCGCCAGAATGCAGACACGTGCCATCATGGAAGCTGCTATCGAAGTCCACAATGAAAAAGGCTACAACATCGTTCCGGAAATCATGGTTCCGCTGGTAGGCGAGCTGAAAGAGCTGAAATTCGTCAAGGACATCATTGTTGAAACAGCAACGAAGGTCCGCGATGAAAAGGGTTCCGATATCCGCTGGCATGTAGGTACCATGATCGAAATCCCGAGAGCTGCCCTGCTTGCAGATGAAATTGCCCAGGAAGCTCACTTCTTCTCATTCGGAACAAACGACCTGACACAGATGACCTTCGGCTTCAGCCGTGACGACGCGGGCAAGTTCCTGGATTCTTATTACACCAATAAGATCTATGAATCCGATCCGTTCGCAAGACTTGACCAGAAGGGTGTCGGCAAACTTGTCGAGATGGCAGTGAAGCTCGGACGTTCCACGAAACCGGCTCTGAAGCTTGGCATCTGCGGCGAGCACGGCGGCGATCCGTCCACCATCGACTTCTGCCAGAGAGTGGGCCTGAACTACGTTTCCTGCAGCCCGTTCCGTGTACCGATTGCACGTCTTGCAGCGGCACAGGCAGCACTGAACAACAAGTAAAGATATGCAAAATGAAGCAGCCGGATCCGAAAGGACCCGGCTGTTTTTATTCGGAAAATCTCATAAGTTATGAACAGAAAAAATCCGGCCGCAGTGGCCGGATTTTTTTACTGCGGATTGTTTTTATGCTTCAGGAAATTGAACGGCTTGATCTTCGGACAGGTTCCGTTTTTAATGGTCATCAGTCCCGGCCAATGCCTCCAGATCATGATCAGTGTATAAAGGATGCAGAGGATCCCGGCCTCCATGCCGAAGCGGATAAAGGCGAAGACCGTAAATACGGCAGGAATCACGACGGAGCCAAGCGGAAGGTAGCCGGTGAAAAGAACGACGATCAGTCCGGCAATATTGGCAATCAGCCCGAACAGCGGATTGGCGATGAAGACGGCGGCACAGGTGACCGCGACGCCTTTTCCTCCGTTCCATTTGTGCCAGAACGGGAAGTTGTGACCGAGGATGCATCCGAGACCGGCATAGAGGACAGCCAGGTACCCGGACATTTTCATCAGATAGAAGCAGAGCAGGCAGGCAAGAAATGTCTTGCCGAGATCGCCGGCCAGGACCGCGATGCCCCATTTGATTCCGAGACAGTGTGCGATATTGGCCATCCCCGGATTCCCTGTTCCGAGTTCGCTGCAGGGTTTGTCTGCCACGGCATGAGACACGATTTCAGCAGTCAGGATGCATCCGAGGATATAACCGATCAGAATACAGCAGAAGCGTTCCAGCATAGGTTCTCCCTTTCAGAATTCGATTGATTCATTATAGCATAAAACACAGAAATTCACACCTTCGCATAAACAAGCCGGTATTCAGCTTTGAGCACTGGGCATCAATTTAAATTCCTGCTGTGACTGAGAGGAAATTCAATTGGAAAGAAGAAACCGCAGGAGTATAATGAAATTAGTTTTGAACGTTCAGCTTCAAAACAACTTTCTTATTTTCGGAGGGGAAAATGAAGAAAACATGGAAACGGCTCATCTCTTTGCTTCTTGTCTGCATCATGGTTCTTTCTATGACAGGTCTTACCGCATTTGCCGGAGGAAAGGAAGACTCGGATCCTGTCGGCGGTACAGCTGTTCTGAATGCTTCCTCCTACGGCATCGTCACGAATCCGACAGGCAAAAAAGGCATCATCGCCTCTTACTGGACGGACAGGGGAACACCGTATTATGAAAGCGATCCGACAGGAAATCTCGGCATCGATCATGTCCTGATGAATATCGATCTCAATGACGTCATCAGTACTTCTTCTGTTTTTTCCTACAACTACGGAGGAAGTACTTTTACAAAGCCTGCAGAGGCTTTCCCCTATCAGAATCAGACTTATTATTTTAAGAATTATAATGATTCGACATCCATTACGACATTTACGGCAACTCTTCAGCGTCTGCTGGAACTACGCGCCAAGGGAATTGCCATTACCGTGCAGGTCGTCATGAGCTGGCCGAGCGATTCTTCCCTGCAGAGCTATATTTTCCCGAGCGGGAGGGAAGCCGGGCATGATTACTATGCACTGAATACTTCCACGACGGCCGATCAGCAGAAGATCAGTGCCGCGCTTCATTATCTGGTCTATAAATGTCCGTATGTCAACAACTGGATGGTCGGAAGCGAGATCAACAGTCCCTATATGGCCAATTTCTGCGGGACGAATGATCTGAACACCAATGTCACCATTGCCTGCCAGTCGTTCGATCTTCTGTATCAGGCTATTCAGGATCAGAATCCGCAGGCAAAGGCGTATGTCTGCCTGGACAATATCTGGACGCTGGACCGTTCGAATGCCAGCCCGCAGGGTCTCAAGGCAAAAGATTTCCTGGATGGGTTTGCTTCCCGTGAATCCGGGAAGAACTGGAACCTTGCCTACCATCCGTATCCGGTTCCGTATGAGCAGTCCGAAGATGCGTCGCAGTGGCTGCTCTGGTCGAAGAATGCCATTTCCGGACGTGACGGAACCGCTCACTATACGACCTTCAGCGAAGATACCGAATTCATCACCGGCGCGAACCTGAGCGTTCTTACGAACTATGTGAAGAATCATTTCGGAAGCACGCACCGGATCATCCTGTCCGAATTCGGATATGACGTGCGCGGCGGACAGCAGGCTCAGGCTGCCGAATTGTATTATACTTATAAATCAGCAGAAGCAAATGACATGATCGATGCCTGCATCTACCAGCCATGGACCGATACAGGATGGGACTTCCGGCAAATGGGGCTGGAGGACAGTTCCGGAAATCATCGTGCATCCTATGAAGTCTTTAAACACATGGACGTGGACAATTCTCTGGAGGCATCGTATCTTTCCTACCTGGGAATCAGTTCCTGGACCGACAGCCTGATCGGCAGTTCTTCGCCGTCCGCCCCGTCGGGTCCGTCCTCCAACAGCCTGATATCGGGAGTTTATATTCCGGACCAGAGCGGGACAGAAGGCGTGCGCACCATGAGAGCAGGAGCCGTCTTCGGTTCGACGCCGGAATCCGGCACGACATTTACCTGCACTGTCATTGACTACAGTTCCGCATCGTACGGAACAAGCATGTTCCCTGCCGTCAAGACGACGTCGAACGCTTCTGATAACTGGATGGTCTATACGCCGCTTCATCCGGGTAATTACGGCTTCTTATGGAGAGCAATCAAAGACGGAAACATCATTTCTGAAAAAGGCGCGTCACGTTATTTTACCGGAAATACAGTCAGCAATCCGGGAATTTATGTGCCGGACCGCAATGCCTCCACGCTGAATTTTGCAATGTCCTTCAGCTCGCCGGATATGGACAATGTCAATCTTACCTGGTACATTTACCGGCCGGATACAGGAAAATGGGTCAGCGTTCCGCTTCAGGGACTTTACAAAAATATCGGATGCTCTTACAACTGGAAGAAACTCAGCGACGGCCGCTACTGGATCATGTGCCGTGCGACAGCGGCAAACAATCCCAATTCAACGACAATGTGGGGCGTAGAGATCAATAACGGGAAGGTCATCGGATAGAGAAGAGCAGTTCGAAAAAAGTTCTTCACAGAAAATTTATTTTATAAACAAACAGCGGAAATCCGGCATCCGGGTTTCCGCTGTTCATATTACTGTATTAATCTTGGCTTGTATGAAATCAGATCTGGTTTTCCGCCGCGACGAGATCTTCGGCCCCGTATTTTTTACGAAGCAAAGGCTTCTCGATTTTACCTGTAGGATTCCGCGGAACATCGGCGAAGATGATTTCGCGGGGACGCTTGTAGCGCGGAAGCTTGAGACAGAAATTTTCTATGTCTTCCTTCGTGCAGGTGTACCCTTTTTTGACCTGGATGATGGCGGCAGTTTTTTCACCCAGCCTGTCATCTGCCAGGCCGATGACCGCAACGTCGTCGATCGGTTCAAAGCCGTGCAGGAAGTCCTCAATCTGGACCGGATATATATTTTCGCCGCCGGATATGATGACGTCCTTTTTGCGGTCCACCAGGAAATAGAAGCCGTCTGCATCCCGCTTGGCCATGTCTCCGGTATACAGCCATCCGTCTTTCGAAAGGACTTCTTCGGTAGACTTTGGATCGTTGTAATAGCAGGTCATGACGCCCGGGCCCCTGACGGCCAGTTCGCCGACCACTTCATTTTCCGCAACATCATTCCGATTTTCATCGACGATCTTGCATTCCCATCCGTATCCGGGAACGCCGATAGCTCCGACCTTTTCAATGTTCTCCACACCCAGATGGACGCAGCCGGGTCCGATGGATTCTGAAAGACCGTAATTCGTGTCGTACTGATGGTTCGGGAAATATTCCTTCCAATGGCGGATCAGGCTCTTCGGAACCGGCTGTGCGCCGATGTGCATCAGGCGCCACTGCTTCAGGTTGTAATCTGAAAGCTTGAGTTCCCCGCTGTCCAGCTCATTCAGAATATCCTGTGCCCACGGAACCAGCAGCCAGACAATCGTGCAGTGTTCATCCGATACAGCCTGAAGGATATCTTTCGGCTTGGTTCCTTTCAGAAGCACGGCCTTTGATCCGGAAATCAGAGAGCCGAACCAGTGCATCTTGGCACCCGTGTGATAAAGCGGAGGAATGCAGAGAAAGACATCGTCCCGGGTCTGTCCGTGATGAGCCTGTTCGCATTTCGCGGAGTGCATCAGCGACTGATGCTTGTGCAGGATGGCTTTCGGGAAGCCGGTGGTGCCGGATGAGAAATAAATCGCCCCGTAGTCATCGTCCGAAATCGCGATGTCCGGGTTCGAGCTCGAGCAGTTCGAGGTCAGGCGGGTGTAGTCTTCGGCATATCTGGGGCAGGCGTCGCCGTAATAGAAGAGGAGGCGGTTTTTCATGATCTTTTCCGCAATTTCCTCGATACGTCCGATGAACTCCGTTCCGAAAATTAGGACGTCGCACTCAGCCTTGTTCACGCAGTATTCGATTTCGTCCGAAGTGTAGCGGAAGTTCAGCGGGACTGCCAGGGCGCCGGTTTTCAGGATTCCGAAATAAATCGGCAGCCATTCCAGGCAGTTCATCAGCAGAATGCCGACCTTGTCGTTCTTCTTGATGCCCCGTTCCAGAAGCAGGTGCGCGAAACGGTTGGCTTTTTCATTGAAGACGTTCCAGGTAATTTCCCGGCGGTACGGTCCGACCGGTGCGGCTTCTACGAGGTCGTACTCGCGCCAGGTAAGGCGGCGGTCGTCTTCCTCCGCCGGATTCAGTTCGACGAGAGCGATATCCTCGGGGTAGAGTCTGCTGTTCTGTTCAAGAAGGGTGGTAATAGGCATTTTTTTTGATTCTCCTGTGCTTATTTCGCGATTAAACGCGTTAAATCATTAAAGTAAAGTATAGGCTCGGAGGACACAATTGTCAAGGAAGATGCGGAGTGCTATAATGCGCGTATGGAAGAATATGAACGCATCAACAGGGAACGGATGAAGGAACTTCTTTCCCGCTCCTGTAAAAAGAAAGGCGACAGGCCGCTCTTCGGACTGGAGCTTGAGCAGTTTCTCACGGAAAGAGATACGGGTGAGAGTGTCGGATACTACGGACCTGAGGGAGTCGAGTCGATCCTCGATGAACTGAGGCCTTTTTTTGACGAAACGGCTTATTCGGAAGGGCACCTGATCGGACTTGCCAGGGAGGATCTGGCCATTACCATTGAACCGGCGGCCCAGTTTGAAATCAGCGTTTCGCCGCGTCACGAAATTTCGGAAATCGATGCCGTCTATGAGAAATTCATGGCGGAGTTTTCGCCGATCCTGAAAAGGCGGAATCTGGAACTTCAGGCATATGGCTACCAGCCGAAAAACCGGATTGACGATCTGCCGCTGATTCCGAAAAAGAGATATGAGCTCATGTACCGGTATTTTGAGAGCCTGCACGGACTCGGACCGAACATGATGAAGGGAACGGCTTCGGTTCATTTCTCAATCGACTATTTCTGCGAGGAAAATTTCCGGGAGAAGTACGGCGTTGCCTACACGCTCGTACCGGTGTTTTCCTTCCTGACCGAAAATTCACCGGTCTACGAAGGGAAGCCTTACAGCGGACATCTGCTGCGGATGAAAATCTGGGAAGCGACGGATCCGCTGCGGGTCGACGTGCTTCCGTATATCCGGGACGGCGGCATGGACTATGATCATTACATCGAATTCCTGTCGCATGCGCCGGTCATTGTTGAAGAGACGGAAAAGGGAGAAGTCTATTCCGAAGAGACGATGGGATCCCTGATGTCGAAGAAAATCTATGATGACGCGGGACTGGAACATTTCCTGTCGATTGTTTTTCCGATGGTGCGGGTGAAGGGCTTCCTGGAAATCCGGGTTGCCGATTCCATGCCTTATCCGGCCGTGCACGCGTACATGCTTCTTATCAAAGGATTCTTTGCCGATCTTGACCGGGCATGCCGCTTTACGGCTCACCTTTTGGAAAGCAATCCCGACTGGTATGAGACGGCGGACAGGAAAATCATGGCCGACGGGGCGGAAGCATCCTTTGCGGACGGAAATCTGAAAAAGATCATCGGCGACGTGACGGATCTGGCCCTTGAAAATCTGGAAGGTCAGGACCGCGCGGATCTGGCAGCCTGCGAATCCAATCTGAAAAAGGAAGGAAAGCTCCTTGTCTGAGACAGAAGCAATAGAAGAATTCTGCCGTTCCCGGATATCAGATCATCCTGCGGAAAATGAAGCCGACGGCCGCCGGATGCTTCGTTCTCTTGCGGACGGCGTCAGGGTCGAAGGCGGAGCAGTCCGCGGCCTCTATATCCCGAAGATCTTCAGCGAAAAGGCGGAAAGCATCCTGAAAGAAGCCGGGGAGAAGACGGAGCGGATCTGCGAAAAAGTCATCCGCCGTTACCGTGAAAGCGAAAGCTTCCGGAAGGAGTTCGGCTTCAGCCCGGAACTTGAGGAACTGGCCTGCATCAACCCGGGATATGAGACACTGCTGCCGATCCTGCGGACCGACATTTTCTTTAATGAAAGCACCTGTGAGTGGAAATACTGCGAATTGAACGCGGACGGATCCTCCGGGATGATTGAAGACCGCGAGCTGAATGCGGAATTCCGGAAGACTTCTCTTTACCGCAGTCTTGGCATGATGGGAAAAATCGAATCCTATGAGCTGTTTCATTCGCTTGCCGCGCAGTACCTGTCGGTCTATGCGCAGACAAAGAAGGCCCATGAGCGGCCGTTTGTCGCCATTGTTGATTTCCTGGAATATGCCAGTTCACTGGATGAATTTGAAGAATACCGGAAATGCTTCGAAGAACTGGGAGCGGATGCAGCGGTCTGCGATATCCGTGACCTGGAGTTCGACGGAGAGAAGCTGACCTGCAGGAAAAACCGGAAACGGACGGAAAAGGAACATGCCGTCTGCCGCGAATGCGGTGCGGAAGATCAGGAAAGATATGCCGGCCGGAAGGTTGACATCATCTATCGGCGTGCCGTCACTTCGGATATCCTGTCGCATCCCCGGGAGTCGGCGGCTCTGAAAGCTGCCTGCCGGGCGGGAACGGTCTGTCTGCTCGGAAGCTTCTGTACGCAGGCCGTGCATGACAAAGCCTTTTTCCCGGCCGTCATGAGCAGGGAAGGGCAGGCCTGTCTCACGGGAGAAGAAATCGATTTTCTGAAAGAGCATCTTCCGGAAACCATCATGCCTGCCGATGCCGGAACGGCGATGAAAAACAAGGACAGATGGGTGCTGAAGCCCAGAAGCTCCTACGGCTCCCGTAACATTTTCATCGGAAAAGACTGTACGGAAGAAGAATGGGAGCATCATCTTTCGGAGATCCCGAAGGAAGCCTACCTGCTGCAGGAATACATTGAACCCTATACATCCTGGAACATCGACTACACGGAGAAGGATGCACAGCTCCGGAAGTATTACAACACGACCGGCATCTATCTCTTCGGAGGAAAATTCTCGGGAATCTATTCGCGCGCATCGGAAAACCGGATCATTTCCACCTCTAAGGGAGGCTTCGATCTTGCCTCCTGCGTACTGAGGAAATGAACCGCGCGGGCGGAAGCGTCGGTGAAGCGCTGAAGCACCGCCCGAAATTCTTTGAATCCGCGGGAATCTATGATAGAATATTTTTCGGAAAGAAGGAGAAGACCACATGGAAAATTCGGAGAAATACCTGAAACTGCAGAACGGAAGCGACGTGCGCGGAATCGCCCTCACATCGGAAAACGGGGAAGCGAACCTGACATCCGTCGAAGCCAGAACCATTGCGTCAGCCTTTGCCGGATGGCTATCCGCAAAAACCGGGAAGTCGTGCGCGGATCTGAAAATCGGCATCGGACACGACAGCCGGCTCACCGCAGATTCCCTGTCGCAGGCAGCCTGCGAAGGCGCCTGCTCAAAAGGTGCGCAGGTTTTCCTCTGCGGCCTCGTCTCGACGCCGTCGATGTTTCTGTCGACCGTTCTTAAAGAGAGCAGCTTCGACGGGTCAGTCATGATTACCGCAAGCCACATGCCGTCGGACAGAAACGGACTGAAGTTCTTCACGAAGGACGGCGGGCTCGAGAAAAATGAAATCACGGCGATCCTGAAAGAAGCCGCGTCATCGGAACTGACCGGTTCCCTGCCTGCCGAAGGAAAGCCGTTTGATCTGCTGACTGCCTACTGCAGCCATCTGAAGGAAATCATGAAGAAAGAAGTGGATGCCGCTGACTATGAGCATCCGCTGAAGGGTCTGAAGATTGTCGAAGATGCGGGAAACGGGGCAGCCGGCTTTTTTGCGCCGCGTATCCTGGAAGCACTCGGGGCGGATACGGAAGGCTCCGTCTTCCTTAATCCCGACGGTAATTTCCCGAGCCATATCCCGAATCCGGAGAACCCGGCTGCAATGGAAGCCATCCGCAGGGCGACCGTGGAGGCGAAGGCCGACCTCGGGGTCATTTTCGACTGCGACGGAGACCGTGCGGCCGTCGTTCTGGGAAACGGAGAGGAAGCCAACCGCAATACGCTGATTGCCCTCATTTCCGCCATCATCGCGGAACAGCATCCGGAGTCGACCGTCGTGACGGATTCCGTGACATCGGATGAGCTGACCGAGTTCCTGAACGGAAAGCTGGGACTGAAGCATCTGCGCTTCAAGAGAGGATACAAGAACGTCATCGACAAGGGAATTGAGCTCAACGCGGCCGGAGAAGACTGTGAACTGGCCATCGAGACTTCCGGTCACGGCGCACTGAAGGAAAATTATTTCTCGGACGACGGAGCTTATCTGTGCGTGAAGATCATCTGCAGAATGGCGCGGCTGAAGGCAGAAGGAAAGAAAATCTCCGACCTGATCGCCGATCTCGGACAGCCGGCGGAGGCCAGGGAAATCCGCTTCACGATTGCCGGCGAAGGCTTCCGTGACTACGGACTGCAGGTCCTGAAGGATTTTGAGGCATTTGCGGCGGCGGATGAAAGGTTCCATATCGTCACGCCGAACTACGAAGGCGTGCGCGTCAGTTTCGACGATCCGGAAGTGAAGGGCTGGGTCCTGCTTCGCATGTCGCTGCACGAGCCGAAGATGCCGATGAATCTGGAGTCAAAAGAGAAAGGCGGCCTCGATGTGATTCTGGGAAGAATCCGTCCTTTCTTTGAAAAATATGACCGGCTGAGCCGACTTTAAGGAGCGTTTTGCAGAAGAACGTGTTATAATGAATTCAGTTTTTAATTAACCCACATTTAAGGAGGAAATACTATGCCATTAGTAACTACCACCGAAATGTTCAAGAAGGCTTATGACGGCGGATACGCAGTCGGCGCTTTCAACGTCAACAACATGGAAATCGTTCAGGCAATTACGGAAGCTGCTGAAGAGCAGAAGTCCCCGGTCATCCTTCAGGTCTCCAAGGGCGCCCGCAAGTATGCGAACCCGACCTATCTTGTCAAGATGGTCGAGGCAGCTGTCATCGAATGCCCGGATATCGAGATCGCCCTGCATCTGGATCACGGCCCGGATTTTGAGACCTGCAAGTCCTGCGTGGACAATGGTTTTACTTCCGTCATGATCGATGCTTCCAGCAAGTCCTTCGAAGACAACATCGCTGAGACAAAGAAAGTTGTTGAGTATGCTCATGCACACGGCGTCGTCGTTGAGGCAGAGCTCGGAACACTGGCCGGCATCGAAGATGCGGTCGCTGTCAAGGCAGAAGATTCCTCCTATACACGTCCGGAAGACGTTGAGGAATTCGTTTCCAAGACAGGCGTCGATTCTCTGGCTATCGCCATCGGCACAAGCCACGGCGCATTCAAGTTCAAACCGGGTCAGGATCCGAAGCTTCGTTTCGACATCCTGGACGAAGTTGTCAAACGCATCCCGGGATTCCCGATCGTTCTTCACGGAAGCTCCTCTGTTCCGCAGGAATATGTCAAGATCATCAACGCCAACGGCGGCAAGCTGGTTGATGCCATCGGCATTCCGGAAGAGCAGCTCCGTCAGGCAGCAAGATCCGCTGTCTGCAAGATCAACATCGATTCCGATCTTCGCCTCGGATTCACGGCAGGCGTCCGTCAGACCATGGCGGCTGATCCGAGCCTCTTCGATCCGAGAGGATACCTCAAAGTCGCACGCCAGAATGTCAAGGACATCGTTACGCACAAGATCATCGAAGTCCTCGGCTCCAACGGCAAGGCATGAGAGAAGTTTCATCCAAACAAATAACACAGGTCATCAGGAAGCTCTGCATGGAAGCATGTACAGAGCTTCCTTTTGACATACGGGAAGCAATTTCCGAAGGCAGGAAAGCGGAAAGTACGGACACGGCGTGCGACGTCCTCGATACGATCCGTGAAAATTACGAAATTGCCGAACAAGAAAAAATCCCCATCTGCCAGGATACCGGAATGGCCTGCGTCTTTCTGGAAATCGGACAGGATGTGCATATCACGGGAGATGCTCTTTCCGAAGCTGTTGATGAAGGCGTGCGTCAGGGCTACCGTGACGGATACCTGCGCAAGTCGGTCGTGAAGGATCCCATCCGACGCGGCAATACCGGAGACAATACGCCGGCGATGCTGTATGAGGAAATCGTGCCGGGAGATCAGATCCGGATTACGGTCAGTCCCAAGGGCTTCGGCTCTGAAAACATGTCCGCGGTCCGCATGCTGAAGCCGGCCGAAGGACTGGACGGCGTCAGGAGGTTCATTCTGGAAACCGTGAAGAAAGCAGGTCCGAATCCCTGTCCGCCGATTGTCGTCGGCGTCGGGATCGGAGGCACTTTTGACAAATGCGCCAATCTTTCCAAGAAAGCACTTCTGCGCGGCGTCGATACGGCGAATCCCGATCCCTTTTATGCGGATCTTGAAAAAGAACTTCTTGCGGATATCAACCGGCTGGATATCGGACCGCAGGGCTTCGGAGGAAAGACGACTGCGCTCGGCGTGAACATTGAAGTACTGCCGACGCATATCGCCGGGCTGCCGGTCGCGGTCAACATCAGCTGCCACGTGACGAGGCATAAATCGGAGGTGATCGGATGAAGATTCGTATTCAGCTGCCTCTTGATGAGAAGACGGCCGTGACCCTGCATGCCGGTGATTCTGTCTTATTAAGCGGAACCGTCTATGCAGCAAGGGATGAAGCGCATGAGAATATGGTCCGTCTTCTGGACGAAGGGAAAGACCTTCCGTTCGATATCCGGAATGCGACCGTCTACTACGTCGGCCCCGCACCGGCCCCGCCCGGAAGAGTGATCGGTCCGGCCGGTCCCACGACTTCCGGCCGCATGGACGCCTATACGCCGGTCCTTCTCCGGAAAGGCCTGAGGGGCATGATCGGCAAGGGCGAGCGTTCGGAGGAAGTCATCGAAGCGATGAAAGAAACCGGCGCCGTCTATTTCGGTGCGGTCGGAGGAGCAGGAGCGCTGCTTTCAAAATGCATCATTTCCCAGAAGGTGATTGCCTGGGAAGAACTCGGCCCCGAAGCCCTGCGGGAAATGCAGGTCAGGGATTTTCCTGCGGCCGTCGTCATCGATACCCGCGGAAATGATTTGTATAAAAGAAATCAGACCGTATAAAGCGAAGACCGCCGGCAGTTACCTGCCGACGGCCTTCTTTATCATTAGTAACCCCTTACTAACCGAAGTTAAGGCGACGTTTATCCCTCAGTCGCATTTGGTCCATCCGCAGTTCTTGCAGATGTTGCATCCGCCTTCAAAGACCAGTTCCGAGCCGCACTGCGGGCAGGGATTGAGGACTTCCTGTTCGGAAAGCTCTTTCTTTTCGCTGTCGTGCGGTTCCGCCGGCAGACCTTTTAGCTCACGCTGCACGTCTTCATACATGTCACGCAGCGCATTGCCGACCGCCATCGGGCAGCAGCTGCCCTTGCTGGTATCCTGGTACTTCGCGTAGCGCACGGTATAGGACGGGCAGGATCCGCAGCTGTCCAGCTGATCGATGATGTCTTCGATGGAAATGCCGCCGCGGGCTGCCAGGGAAATCATTCGCGAAAGCCCGATCATAAAATTGTTGCAGCCGCCGGTCGAACCCTTGCTTAAATAAGTTTCCAGAAGATCTCCGGTTGTCGGATCGAAAAAGGCCGTGCAGTGCAGGGAGCCGCAGCCGGTTGTCAGCTTGCGCTTCTTGCCGATGACGTTGTCGTTGACGCCGAGAATATAGCCTCTCTTCAGGCCCTGCGGCTTTTCCTCTTTCTTTTCTTCAGGCTTCTCAGGTTCGGCGGAAAGGATGCCGACCCTCTTGCATTTGTCACGGAAGATCGTGATTCCCTTGAGGCCCTTTTCCCAGGCGTACACGTAGAGCGACTTCGTGTCGTCGACCGTGAATTTCTCCGGGACATTGACCGTTGAAGAAATTGCCGCGTCGATATGCATCTGCCAGATGGCCTGCATGTCGATTCTTTCGTGATAGTTCAGGTTCTGCGCCGTCACGAACCAGTCCGGAAGCTCGGAGTCGTCCTGGATATTGTGCGCATCCATGTATTCCCTGACGACAGGCGTGTAGACCTTATAGTACTGATCGTGTCCCATGAGGGACTCGGTCTTTCTTTCATAGAAGTTCGCAAAGATCGGTTCGATGCCGCCGGAGATTCCGATCATCGAAGAAAGGGATCCGGTCGGGGCAATCGTCAGCAGCTGCGAATTGCGCAGTCCGTACTGTTCGACCAGGGCTTTCGTATCCGGATCGGCGTTTGCCCTGAAGAAATCAGAAGCCATGATCTGCTTGATATTGCATTTCTTGAAAGGTCCGTATTTCTTGGCCAGCAGAGCAGATTCCTGCAGGGCGGCATTGATCATGGAGCGTCCGACGCTGTCGCAGACACGGATTGCTTCTTCGGAGCCGTAGCGGACCTTCATTGCAATCAGCATGTCGGCAAGACCGAAGATGCCGAGGCCTACCTGTCTCCAGGTGCTGACTGAATCCTGCTGTTCCTTCAGAGGATGCAGCGGAAGACCCTCTTCAAGTGCTTCATTCAATCCGTCTATGGAAACGGCAACGGCACGGCGGAATTCGCCGTAATCGAACTGGCCTTCCTTCGTGACGAAAGCAGCCAGATTCATTGAGCCCAGCAGGCAGGAGCCGCCGGCCGGCAGAGGCTCCTCCGCGCACGGATTCGTTCCGGCGTAGGAGAAGGATTTGATTTTGCTTAAAAGATTCCAGTCGGAAATGCGGTCCCAGAACAGGCATCCCGGCTCCGCATAGTCCCAGTTGGTCTGGGCCAGCTTGGAGAAGAGGGCATACGCGCTGACGGTCTTCTTCAGAGTTTCGCCCGTTTCCGGACGCGTGAAGGAAAGGACGAAGTTCTCCTTCTTCTTGACGGCTTCCATAAAGCGGTTCGTGACGCGGACGGAAATGTTGGCCTTCGTCACGCGCTTGAGATCCGTCTTGATTCCGATGAATTCCTCGACGTCCGGATGCTCGCAGGAAATGGAGATCATCAGGGCGCCGCGGCGTCCGTTCTGTCCGATCAGTCCGGTCACCAGGGAATAGAGGTCCATGAAAGAAGTGGAACCCGAAGTGACCTTTGCGGTATTGTTGACTTTGGAACCCTTCGGCGCCAGGTTGCTGATGTCGATGCCGACACCGCCGCCGTAGCTGAAGGTGCGCGCCATTTTCGAAGCGCAATCAAAGATGGATTCAATCGAATCCGCGGGAGGGGTGATGACATAGCAGTTGCTGTAAGTCACCTTGATGCCTTTTTTGTAGAGACCGCGGTTGGAGAGGATTCTGCCTCCGAACAGGAATTTCTTATCCCTGATCAGATCCCGGAGATCCTTGTTCCCGCCGCTGATGCGGTCCAGCCACTGCTCGAAGTTTTCACCGTCGTAGCGGTATTTTTTTGTCCAGATGTCGATTCCGAGCTGATTGTCTTTTCCTAGCCATTCCTGTTCGTTCATTGTGTCCGTCCTTAAAATATGATAGAATAACTGCATAAGAATATTACTACAACATCTTGTACGCGTCAATACAAAATCCACCACATATGGGAGAAAAAACATGGCTCCGGTAAATACAACCATAATAGGCCTGATTATTCCGTTTTCCGGCACCGCACTGGGTGCCGCAATGGTTTTCTTCCTGAAGAATTCGATGAGCGAGAAGCTCGAAAAAGCACTGATGGGCTTTGCGGCCGGCGTCATGATCGCGGCTTCGGTCTGGTCGCTGCTGATTCCTGCGATGGAAATGGCGCGGGAAGCGGGAACGCCTGAGTGGATTCCCTCCGCCGTCGGCTTTGCGGCCGGCATCGGCTTCCTGCTCCTTCTCGATGTCATCATCCCGCATCTGCATCTCAATGCGGACAAGGCGGAAGGTCCGAAGACCAGGCTTCGCAAGACGACGATGCTGGTGCTTGCCGTGACGCTGCACAACATTCCGGAAGGCATGGCCGTCGGCGTCGTTTTTGCGGCCTTCCTCAAAGGAAGCGCTACGGTGACGGCAGCTGCCGCATTTGCCCTGGCGATCGGAATCGCGATCCAGAATTTTCCGGAAGGCGCGATCATTTCCATGCCGCTGCATTCGGAGGGCGAGACCAAAGGAAAGGCATTCGTCCTGGGAGTGCTCTCCGGAGCCGTGGAACCGGCCGGAGCGATTCTGACGATTCTGCTTTCTTCCTTTATCACCGCGCTGCTTCCGTATTTCCTGTCCTTCGCGGCAGGCGCGATGATGTACGTCGTCATCGAAGAGCTGATTCCCGAGGCACAGGCCGGAGAGCACACGAACATCGGCACGATCGGTGCCGCGGCAGGATTCCTTTTAATGATGGTGCTCGATGTCACGCTCGGATGAAACTGTGCTATAATAAACCCATCTTTTCAACCTATAAGGAGGAATGAAAAATGCTTGATAAGAAAGTCAAGGAACTGATCAATACGCAGGTCAACAAGGAATTCTATTCTGCCTACCTGTATCTCGATTTTGCCAATTATTATTATCACGAAGGCCTCGACGGCTTCGGTCACTGGTATGACATCCAGGCTCAGGAAGAAAGAGACCATGCGATGCTGATGAGAAAATATCTGCAGAACAACGGCGAACGCGTTACCTTTACCGAGATCGCTCAGCCGGACAAGACCTATGAGAAGTTCGAAGATCCGCTGAACTTCGGCCTGGAGCATGAGCAGTACGTAACGGGACTCATCAATACGATTTACGGCGCAGCCCAGAGCGTGGGGGATTTCCGCACGCTGCAGTTCTATGACTGGTTCGTGAAAGAGCAGGGCGAGGAAGAGAAGAACGCGGAAGGACTGATCAGGAAATTCCAGCTGTTCGGACATGACCCGAAAGGCCTCTATGCCCTGGATCAGGAACTGCTGGCCAGAATCTATGCCGCACCGTCCCTGGTAATCTGAGTTTATGAAGATCAGGAAAATAAAACCGGATGAACTCGATGCCGTCGCCTCGATCGAAGCTGCCTGCTTCCCTCCCGAGGAGGCGGCATCGCCGAAACAGATCAAAGAACGCTATCAGGTTTTCCCGGAATGCTTCTGGGGAGCGGAAGATGAGGACGGCACGCTCGTCGGTTTCGTGGACGGCTGCATGACCGATCGTCCGACGCTGCCGGATTCCTTCTACGCGGATCCTGCATGCCATCAGAAAGACGGGGCGTGGCAGACCGTCTTCGGACTCAATGTCCTCCCGGAATACCGCCATCAGAAGATCGCCACGCATCTGATGATGGAAATGATTTCGGAATCTGACCGGCGCGGAAAGAAAGGGGTCGTACTGACCTGCAAGGATCACATGATGCCGTTCTATGACAGCCTCGGCTTCCGCTGGCGAGGTGTCTCCGCATCCGCGCACGGGGGAGCGAAATGGAACGATATGCTGCTGGTTTTCCATGAGGAAGACCTGCCGCCCCTGGAGTGAGGAGAGAGAGAATGTGGGCATTTGATACAACGATTTATCAGATATATCCCCTGGGTTTCTGCGGCTGTCCGCACGAAAACGACGGCGTCACGGAACACAGGATTTTAAAGGTCAATGACTGGATCCAGCATTTCCGGAAGCTGAATGTCGGAGGGATTCTTTTCAACCCGGTATTCGAATCCGACAGCCATGGCTACGATACGCGCGATTATCAGAAAATCGACGGAAGACTCGGGACGAATGAAGATTTCCGGGATGTCTGCGGACGCCTGCATGATGCGGGAATCCGGGTCATTCTCGACGGCGTGTTCAATCACGTCGGCCGCGGATTCTTTGCGTTCCGGGACGTCTGTGAAAAGAAGCAGGCTTCGAAGTATGCCGGATGGTTCAACATCAGCTTTGACGGCAACAGCTGCTATAACGACGGCTTCTGGTACGAGGGCTGGGAAGGCCATTTCGAACTGGTCAAACTGAACCTGAAGAACCCGGAAGTGAAGGATTACCTTCTTGCATCCGTCGGGATGTGGATTGATGAATTCGGCATCGACGGGATCCGTCTCGATGTCGCCTATATGGTGGACCGCGACTTCCTCTGCGCGCTCCGCGATTTCACGAAGCAGAAGAAAAATGATTTTGTCCTGATCGGGGAAATCCTTGGAGGAGACTACAATCCGCTTCTCCAGGTTCTCGACTCGGTGACCAATTACGAATGCTGCAAGGGCATCTGGTCCAGCATCAATTCCAAAAACTTCTTCGAGATTTCGTATTCCTACAACCGTCAGTTCGGAAATGAATCCTGGTGCCTCTACCGCGGACGCCATCTTCTTTCCTTCATTGACAACCATGACGTGGAACGGATCGCCACGGTCCTTTCCGATCAAAAGAATCTCGGCATTGCCAATGCTCTGATGTTTACGATGCCCGGCTTCCCGTGTGTCTATTACGGAAGCGAGTGGGGAATCGAAGGACGGAAGAGCGACGGTGACTGGTCGCTGCGTCCGTCACCGGAGAAGCCGGAATGGAATGAACTGACCGATACCGTCGCTGTCCTGGCAAAAGTCAAAGAAGAAAGCGATGCGCTGCGGAACGGCGGCTACCGCAATGTGAGGGTCGCAAATCCGCAGATGATCTTCGAACGGAAGAGCGATGAGGAATGCGTTTACGCTCTTTTCAATCTGGAAGACGATGCATGGAACGCGGAGGCAGGAGAGCTGAACGGATCCTTCACCGACCTGATGAGCGGGGAGAAGAGAACGCTTACCGGTTCGGCCGAAGTAGCGGGACACGGATTCCTGATTCTCCGTAAAGATTCATAAAGTCAGGATTCCGCAGGAAGAGAACAGGCAGAGGGGCAGGAAATGGACGAAGAGTTAAGACGTGAACAGCTTCGCAGGAAACGCCATCTGGAGGAGAGAAGAAGGCGCAGGAGACGTGCCTATCTGCTCCGTGCCCTGATGGCGGCGGCCGGCATTGCCATTATCGTGCTGGCAGTCGTCCTTATCCGGAATGTGGTTATCGGAAGCAGTCAGGCTTCCTCCGGAAAAAAGGATACGGCTTCGGCCGGTACGGTTTCCGGCTCGTCGGATGCCGGAATATCCGCAGTTTCCGCAGGCAGTGACGCATCGGATATTTCCATCAGCAGCCCCAATCAGGAAACCCTGGATGCGGCGGATCTTCTTGCTAAAATGTACGACTACGACGGCGCCATCACGAAGCTTCAGTCAATTTCCGGATACCAGTCCGATTCGTCGGTCACGGCGGCCATCGAGAAATATACGCAGGAAAAATCGCAGTGCGTCGCAGCCGATGTCGAGAACGTGCCGCATTTCTTCTTCCATTCGCTTCTCAACGACGACCGGGGCTTCATCGCCTCCGAGTCGAGCGATTTCGTCGCCCGTGACAACGACTGCTGGATGTGCTCCGTCGATGAATACAATACCATGATGCAGCAGATGTACGATCACGGCGTTGTGCTGATCCGGATGCGGGATCTCGTGAACCAGACGACCGATGCCGACGGGAAGGTTCATTTCACGAAGAATACGAACCTGATGCTGCCGGCGGGCAAGATTCCGGTCATCATGTCGGAGGACGACCTGAGCTACTATCATGCCTATGACAATCAGGGCATCGCCTCCAAACTGGTCTTTGATGAAAACGGCGACGTGAAATGCGAGTATACGGATGCCTCGGGAAATACGTCAGTCGGCAATTATGACATCGTGCCGCTGCTGAATGAATTCATCAGGCAGCATCCGGACTTCTCCTATCACAACGCACACTGCATGGAAGCGCTGACCGGCTATAACGGCGTCTTCGGCTACCGTACCGATTCTGTTTACCAGACGCGGGATCCGGATCATCTGGGTTCCGATCAGAAAGCCTGGCTCGATGCCCATCCGGATTTCAGTTATGAACAGGATGTCGCGGACGCGACAAAGATCGCGGATGCGCTCAAGGCAGACGGATTTGAATTTGCCAGCCATACCTGGGGACACCGCCACGCGGATACCGTCTCGGCGGAGAATCTGGCCGTGGATAATGAGAAATGGGTCAGCACCGTCTCGAACATCGTGGGACCGGTCGATTCAATCATCTTCGCGCACGGAGGCGACATCGCCGGCTCGGAAGATTATTCGGCGGACAACCCGAAATATGCTTATTTCAAGAGCGCGGGCTACAATTTCTACGCCAATGTGGACGGCTCCGTCCCGGCCTGGATCCAGATCCGCGACAGCTATGTCCGGACGGCCAGGATCGACCTCGACGGATACCGGCTCTATCAGGCGCTGACGGGAAACGAGAAGTCCATTGCCGACCTGGATGCCCTCGGCATCCATGATGTGGATCAGTTCTTCGACAAGAACCGCATTACGCCGGTGGAAATACCGGAATGATGGGAAATGGGGCAGGAGAGGCGTACCGAACGCGGCATCCGGCCCTTTCTTTACAAGTTGCAAACAGGATTTGTTTAAGCTATGATAGATACAGGGGATTTATAAGAAAGGGGTATGTCTTATGTCTCAGAATGACGATCTCGACAGGCAGCAGAAGCTGCGCGAGCTTCGAAGGATCCGCAGGGCGCGCAAAAGGAGAAAGGCGCTCATCATACGCACGTGTGTTTTCTGCGTGCTTCTTGCCATCCTGATTGTATGCGTTCTCGCCATCACGGGAGTGATCGGCAAGAAAGGAAGCGGAAAGACTTACAGCAGCGCCACGGTCAGCACGGTATCCGAAACGGACAACAGCGGAGCTGATGTCTCGGGCGGAACTGTTTCCGGTTCGACCGCATCTTCAACGGCATCCGGTACGACGGAGTCCACGGCACCGGCCGGCAGCAAGGAAGAAGCGCTGACGCAGGCCGAGGCTCTGGCCGCTACGTACGATTACGACGGCGCCATTGCCAAACTCCAGAGCTTTGCAGGCTATGAGACCGATGCCGACATCCAGTCCGCCATCAGCACCTACACCGGACAGAAGAATGCCTGCACGCCGGTCGATCTGACCGATGTCCAGCACATTTTCTTCCATTCGCTCATGAACGACAGCCGGGGACTTCTCGTTTCCGATACCTGTACGGAAGCCCGCGTCAAGGCAAACAATGCCGCGATGTGCACCGTGGGAGAATTCAACAACGTCATCCAGGATATGTACGATGCCGGCTACGTTATGATTTCCCTTGATGACATGATCATCAAGAACGACGACGGAACCGTCACGAAGAATACGAACATCCTTCTGCCTTCCGGCAAGCATGCCTTCATTCTCTCGGAAGACGACCTCAGCTATTATCATTCCTACGGCGAGAACGGCGCGCAGGGCTATGCGGACAAGCTCGTCATCGACGACAGCGGTCTCGTCAAATGCCAGTATACCGATCCCACCGGCAAGACGCTGATCGGCGACTACGACATGGTTCCGCTCATCGACACCTTCATCCGCGAGCATCCGGACTTCGTCTACCACGGCGCCCGTCCGACCATCGCGCTGACCGGCTACAACGGCATTTTCGGCTACCGCACGAACGACTACTATAAAGAAGGGGCAAATGGTGCCGACCTCGGCGACTCGCAGAAAGCCTGGCTCACGAACCACCCGGATTACAATTACGACGAAGACGTTGCCAGTGCGACCAAGATCGCCGATGCCCTGAAGGCGGAAGGCTGGACGTTTGCCTCGCATACCTATCATCACTGGGATGTCAGCACGCATTCGCTCGATGACCTCAAACAGGACAACGAGAGATGGAAAGCCACCGTCGGCATCTGCGTCGGGGAGACGGACAAACTGATCACCGCGTTCGGCGCTGACATTGCCGGAACGGAAGAGTACACGACGGCAAATGAGAAATATGCCTACTACAAGAGCGAGGGCTATAAGATCTACTGCAACTGCTGGGGAACCTGGGCCTGGTGCCAGTTCGGACCGGACTATCTCCGCACCGGGCGTTTCGCGATCGACGGTTTCACTCTGTATCAGGCCATTACGCCGGACGGCAATTCCTATAAGAACTGCTCCTACAATTACGGAAAGCTCGGCGTGAACAACATTGCCGACTTCTTCGACCCGAACCGCACGACTCCGATTGACGGAGAATAAAATAAAGAATCACAGACAGGCACGAAAAGGAATCGACGGCAAACAGGAATCAGCAATCAACTGTGAGCAAGACCAAGAAAAACCTTGCATATTTCCGGCAGCTATAGTATATTACTAGGTACGGCCGGTTGGTCAAGCGGTTAAGACGCCGCCCTCTCACGGCGGAATCGGGGGTTCGATTCCCCCATCGGCTATCAGGAAGCCTTTTATCGGAAGCAATTCCGGTGAAAGGCTTTTTGCATATTTCACAGGATTTCATGCGTAATATTGTATAAAATTTGAATTGACATTGTTCAGAAGAGGAATTAAAATTAATTCATCGAAATGAACAAAGTCAAATAAGCATTCAATTGAATACCGGCACAACCGGAGTGATCCGGCGTCGCAAAGCTTTAGGGTCTATCAATTTAGACAGCCAGTTGCACTGTTAACGAAGCTGCCGGATCCGGCAGCGTTTTTTTATTCTGAGGGTGATTTCATGGAATATAAGACAATCAGTCAGAAAGCCGAGGAATGGGGCATTTCCGAAAAGCGGGTACAGGTGCTCTGCCGTGAAGGCAGGATCCGCGGAGCCATGCGTTTCGGGAGAGTCTGGGCGATACCTGCCGAGGCTTCCAAGCCGAAGGACAAACGGGTACGCACCGGAAAGTACGTAAACTGGCGATTAAAGACTGATGAGCAGGCTTATCTGCAGGCAGCAGGCGGACAGCAGTAGAATCGGCAAAGCAGGGGTGGAGACGCAGGGATGATCGGTAAGAAAAAAATCAGGCTGGGAGAACTTCTTCTTCAGAAGAAAGTCATTACCCAGGATCAGCTGGAGAAAGCCCTTTCCGTACAGCAGTCGGAAAAGAAGAAACTGGGCGAAGTCCTGACAGAAATGGGCTTTGTGACAGAAGAGCAGATTATGCGCGTCCTGTCGCAGCAGCTGGAAATCCCTTCCATCAACCTGACGCTCGTGGCAGTCCCGGACGACATCGTTGCCCTGGTGAACCCGCAGATCCTGCGGAAGCACGTGATGATTCCGTTTGAATACGCGGAAGGCAAGGCAAACACTATGCGGGTGGCCATGGCGGACCCGATGGATGAGCTGGCCATCGATGACTTTTCGATCATCACGAACCTGCAGGTCGAACCGGTTCTTGCAACCTCCGGCATGATCCTGCAGACGCTCGACAAGTATTACGGAAATGCAGAAGCCCTGGTCGCCGCCGAGAAATTCACGGCGGAGCTGGAAAAGAAACAGGACGAAGAAACTGAAGCCGTCAATGAAGAAATTCTGAATTCCCCGATCGTCCAGCTTGTCAAGGTCATGATCGAGCAGGCCGCCCGGCAGAGGGCTTCCGATATCCACGTGGAAGCCGGGGAAAATAAAGTCCGTGTCCGCTACCGCATCGACGGTGCGCTGTACGAACGGTTCACCTACGACCTGAACCTGCTTCCGGCCATCGTCGCACGAATCAAGATCATCAGCGGCATGGACATTTCCGAGAAGAGGAAACCGCAGGACGGACGTCTGACCATGGCGGTCGACCGGAAAGAATACGATGTCCGAGTTTCGGTCCTGCCGACGGTCTACGGCGAAAAAGTGGTCATGCGTCTTGCCCAGAAAAAGGCACTGACGAAGAGCAAGCAGGAACTCGGCTTCAAGCCGGATGAGCTGGCAAAGTTCGACCGGATCCTCCAGAATCCGAACGGCATTATCCTGGCAACAGGACCGACCGGTTCCGGAAAGTCCACGACACTGTACACGGCCCTTTCGGAGTTAAATAAAGAAGACGTCAACATCATCACGGTTGAAGACCCGGTCGAGGCGAACATCGACGGCATCAACCAGGTGCAGGTCAATACAAAAGCAGACCTGACCTTTGCAAATGCCCTGCGCTCCATCCTCCGGCAGGACCCGGACATCATCATGATCGGCGAGATCCGTGATGAGGAAACAGCACAGATTGCCGTACAGGCATCCATCACCGGCCATCTGGTCGTCAGCACGCTCCATACGAATTCCGCAGCGGCGACGATCACGCGACTGATCGATATGGGAATCGAGAGCTACCTTCTCGCGGATGCCATGGCAGGAGTCATTGCCCAGAGACTTGTACGAAGACTCTGCGAACACTGCAAGAAGCCGAGACTGGCGGATGAACACGAAAAAGAGCTGCTGTGCGTACCGAAGGACCAGGACCTGACAATCTACGAACCCTGCGGATGCTCGCTCTGCAACGATACAGGATATTACGGCCGGATCGGCGTCTACGAAATCATGCCGATCACGCACGACCTGAAGGAAATCATTTCCGCTCACGGAACGACCGACCAGATCCGTGAGACCGCGCTGAAGGACGGCATGAAGACCCTGCGGATGGCGGCGACGGAACTGGTGCTGGACGGGACGACTTCCATAACGGAAATGCTCAGGGTTTCGTTTGAAAATTGATGTTGCAGAAAACGAAACATCAGGAACAGATGCAAATATAATTGCCTCAAATAGAATAACAGATTTCATTCTCTTGCTGCGAGAGGTACGACTTTGGATAACTACGGTCAGGAACAATCGAATATCCCGGAAGAGTTCAATACGATCGACAAGATCCTTGCCGAAGCGCAGAAAAGAAAGGCTTCCGACGTCCACATTACGGCCAATCGCGCCATTACCTACCGGATCAACGGCGAGCTTACCTGCGTCAATGACTACAAGCTGACGGCTGTCGATACGGAAACGATCCTTCGACCTCTTCAGGACGAGAAGATCATCGAAGAACTGAAAGAGTACGGCGAATCCGATTTCGCGCATTCCATTTTCGGAGTCGGACGCTACCGTGTCAACATCTTCCGTCAGAGAGGTTCCCTGGCCGCGGCCATCCGTATCCTCCCGTTCGATGTCCCGGATCCGGCATTTCTCGGACTTCCGGAATCCATCGTCAAGCTGACGGACAAGAAGAGGGGACTTGTGCTGGTCACCGGAGCAACCGGATCAGGAAAATCGACCACGCTGGCCTGCCTCATCAATATCATCAATCATAAATATGCCAAGCACATCATCACATTGGAAGACCCGATCGAGTACCTGCACCGTCACGATATGTCCATCGTGAACCAGCGTGAAGTCGGACACGATACGCAGTCCTATTCCCACGCACTCCGTGCAGCCCTCCGCCAGGATCCGGATGTCATCCTCGTCGGAGAGATGCGAGACCTGGAAACGATTTCCACCGCCATCACGGCAGCCGAGACCGGACATCTGGTGTTCTCGACCCTGCATACGAACAATGCGGCAAGCACGATCGACCGTGTCATCGATGTCTTCCCGACATCCCAGCAGCAGCAGATCCGAATTCAGCTGTCGTCGGTGCTTGAAGCGGTCATTTCCCAGCAGCTGATTCCGCTGGAGTCCGGAAAGGGAAGAGCAGCCGCCATCGAAGTGCTTCTGGCAACCGGTGCGGTCAGGAACCTCATCCGTGAGGCCAAGTCTTTCCAGATTCCGACCGTCATGCAGACCAGCAAGGCTCTCGGGATGCAGACCATGGACGATGCCCTCCTCGATCTTTACATGCAGGGCAGGATCACGGCAGAATACGCCGTCGGCTATGCGCTGGACCCGAATGCCCTGCGAAAGAGGCTGAATCAGGGAGATCTCAATTAAATATGCAGTAACAAAGGCTTTACGACAGAAGAATTACTTCATATACTAATATTTAACGAATAAGAACCAACAGAAATCAGGCAACCGGAAATGATGAAGGGGAAGAAACTTGGATAATTTCGCATACGTAGCCATCCTTCCGAACGGCAAAGAGAAAAAGGGAAGTCTTCAGGCAGAAAATGAAGAATTCGTGCGGAAGTCCCTCAAGTCAGAGGGAATGATCGTTACGCGCATCACGAAACAGAATGTCATGACCCAGGATCTTTCCTTCTCGCTCTTTAAGAAAAAGATCAAGCCGCGTGACCTTTCCGTTTTCTGCCGCCAGTTTGTCAGCATCATCGGCGCCGGCGTCCCGATCGGCCAGGCCATGGACATGCTGCAGGAGCAGACGGAAAATAAGAGACTTGCGACGGCCATCAAGAATGCCAACGAAGGCATCCGCAAAGGCGAGACGCTGTCGAGTTCCATGGCAGCGCAGAAGGACGTCTTCCCGACCATGCTGGACAACATGGTGGAGGCAGGAGAAGCTTCCGGAAGCATCGATGTCGCATTCGACCGCATGGGAACGCAGTTTGAAAAAGATGCGAAGCTGTCAGGAATGATGAAGAAGGCCATGATCTATCCGTGCGTGGTCGGGGTTGTGGCGGTTGCGGTTATTATCGTGTTAATGGTTGTGGTGGTGCCGACGTTCTCGGATATGTTCACACAGATCGGGACGGAACTGCCGGGACTGATGAAAGGGATTATTGCTACCAGTGATTTTATTATTAATAAATGGTATATTCTGGTTGCTGTTGTAATGGCATTAATTATTGGAATCAAGACGTTTGCCAAATCAATCAAGGGGCAGGAAGTCTTTGGAAAATTGGCCATGAAAGTGCCAATTTTTGGAAAACTAACAATTAAAAGTGCCTGTTCGAAATTTGCACGAACAATGAGTACGCTTCTGGCAGCAGGTATTCCAATGATTGAGGCTTTGGACATTACATCACGTAATATGAGTAATATTCATTTTAAAAGATCTCTTGAAAATGCGGAAGATGATGTGGCAAAAGGAATTCCGCTTTCGGTTTCATTGACTTCTGCCAATATTTTTCCACCTATGGTTGTCCATATGATCAAGATTGGCGAGGAGACAGGCAACATTGAATCCATGCTAGATAAGCTGGCAGATTATTATGACGAAGAAGTGGAAATTGCTACACAGTCGGTTATGGCGGCAATGGAACCAATGATTATTGTTGTAATGGCTTTAATTGTCGGTACTATTGTCATAGCTATTATTCAGACAATGGCAGCCATGTACGGAGGTCTGGGTAATGCTTAGTGCAGGTTAGAATTCCTCATGAAATAGGGCATGAGGGTTTTAATAAAAGCTATTAAACTATGCAAAAAGAAAAAGGAGAAAGAACTATGTTAAACAAAATGCTGAAATTGAGAAAGAAAAACAACAAAGGCTTTTCACTTATCGAACTTATTATTGTCATCGCTATTATGGCTATTCTGGTAGGAATTCTGGCACCACAATTTGTAAAATATGTTAATCAGTCTAGAGAGTCGACCGATATAAAAAATATGCAAGAAGTTGTAAGTGCAGTTAGTGTATATTGCTCAGATCCTGCTAATACTATTACCGTATCAACTGCATTAGGTTCGTTTACATTAAATGATGGAAAAACTGATTCAACAAAATCAGTCGCAACAGATACTGTTCTTGCGGCAATGACTGCAGCAGGACTTATGCCTGCAAATATCGCTGCAAAAAGCAATACATATAAAGCGGCAGCTGTCAATGCAAGAACGAATGCGGCTGGAAATGTTGAATTCTGGGCTACAGGAACTGGCGCAGCAGCATTGGCAAAAGCATTAAATATTGGTACAGCTGCACCTACAGATTGATAAAATCATTATACAACACACCCTATTATATACCTTTTTAATTTAATATTGTATGTAACACACTTGCATATTAATTTATATTATTTGTACTTTGTAATTCTATTGTTGCTGGGGAAGATAAAATAAAATCCAAAATTTATCTTTCCCCAGCAAACATTATTTTTTTTAAATAACCTAAGTAATCTAATTTACAAATAATAATATTGTTTTTTGAAAGAGGAATTCGCCCATGGTTGGTAAATTACTAGTTATTGAGGTTGGCTATTCCCTGACAAAAGCGGTAGTCATGGATGCCAAAGGTTCAAAGCCTAAAGTTTACCAGTGTTTTCAGTTTGAAACACCGGTAGATATGTTTGAAGACGGGACAGTAAAGCCGTCCGAGACTTTTCGTGGGCTTTTGAATGCCGAATGCCAAAAGAGAAATGTTACGACAAAGAATGTGATTTTTACAATCGCATCCAATGCCATTGCCAGCCGTGTTGTCATGATTCCCTTTGTAAAAGAGAAGAAGATTGCCGAGATTCTTTCTGCCGGGATGGATGATTACTTCCCGGTGGATATTTCCATGTATAAGACATCCTGGAAAATCCTGGAAGTTATTTCCGGAGAAGACAAACAGAAGAAATTTCGTATTAATGTGACTATTGTTCCGAATGAGCTTGTATCTTCTTATAAAGCACTTGCAAAGATGTGCGGTTTGAATCTAATCGCATTGGATTATATAGGGAACAGTGTATGCCAGGTTGCTAAAGGAATCTTTCCGAAGGGCTGTACGGCAATTTTAAAAATAGATGAACAGACTTCCATGCTGACCGTAATTAAAGACGGAAAGTTTGACATGCAGCGGAATCTTGCTTACGGCATCGATGATGCGCTTGCAGCTATTATGAATGACCCTTCAGCAGAAACGACGCGTTCGTATAACGACGCACTGAACATTGTCCGTCATAAGACCTGTATTAGGCAGCACCTGAATCCTACTGAGCATAATTTGGATGATGATGCTGAAGAGTATTTAAAAGTCAGAGACAGTGCTACGGAAGGGCTCCGACCTTTGGTCACAAATATTTCACGAGCACTTGCTTATTATGAATCCCAGAATAAAGAAACTGTACTGGAACATATCGCCGTAGTAGGACAGGGCGCCAATTTCAGCGGTCTGACAAAACTCCTGACAAATGAACTTGGACAGAAAGTAACAGCCATGCTTTCTCTTGATTCTATGAAAGATACCGGAGCATTTCTCGATGAAGGTACGAGTATGAGTGCTTATGCAGCCTGCATCGGAGCAGGGATGTCTCCGCTGAATATACTCGGCAATGATATTGTCGTGACAGGAAAGGCGGAAGGCGGAAAGACCGCCGGAGGAAGAGAATTAAGCCTTGTTCCTGCCCTGATTGTATGCGGTGTGGGTATCGCTGCCGCGGCTGCCATGCTTGTGTATGGAATGATTTCCAGCACAATGATTCAGACAGAAAATCTGGATCTGCAGACCAAGATCACACAGCTGCAGAGTGCACAGTCTGCCTATAATGAATATACGGCTACAGAAGCCAGGGTCCAGAATTATCAGAAGATGTATGCTTATACGGAGAATCAGAATAATCAGCTGAAGGCATTTATCGATGAACTGGAAAAAAAGATGCCTTCAGATATCAATATTGTTTCTTTCAGTGCAGATGATACAGGCATTGCCATGACGGTCAATGTGACTAGTAAGGAATCCGCTGCCTTGGTTCTGCAGCAGCTGAGGTCCTTTACCAGCATTACGGATGTCACAACCGGCGGAATCACGGAAGATACGGCAGAAGGCGCTGCTCCTACAGTCAATATGTCTGTCACCTGTTCCTATCCGGTAACGGATTCTTCTGCAGATTCAGGCACACAGTCAGGACAAACTACTGAATCTGTGCAAAGCACATCGTCAGGGTCATAGGGAGGATACTCATGGACTTGAAAATCAAAAGAAGAGACATCATTATTCTCCTTTATTTAGCGGGCATTGTCGCAGCGGCGCTCGTTTATTTTCTGTATTTTTCCCCGAAGATGGAAGAAAATGCAAGTGCCCAGGAAACCCTGACGCAGCTGGAAATGCAATATAACAGTACCTCTGCCTTGAAGGCAAAACAGACTGATTATGAGACAAAGACAGCATCGGATAAAACTGCAATCAGCCAGATGATTCAGGAGTTTCCTGCCGATGTAAAATCTGAAGATGAAATTCTGTATGCAAGAAAACTCGAGACAGATAATGGACTAACAGTTTCCAGTGTCGGGATCACCGATCCGATTATGGTTTATTCTCTCGCAGATGGCGCACCGGGTGAGAATGACGGGACGACAGCAGCATCGACGACATCATCTGCGAGTACAACGACATCAGCGGATACCACGGAGTCTGATATTTCTGCTGCAGCTACAGGAACCGGAGAAACCGTAAACGGAACACTGGGAGGAGACGCTGCATCACAGGCGGCATCTGCGCTGCAGAATGCAACCGGCACCGGTGCTTCGGCAGAAGATACCGGAATCCTTTATAAGACACAGCTGAATATGACCTTTACATCGACTTATGAAGGATTTAAAAGCATGCTGAATTCCATTCCGACAGATACGGCAAAACAGTCAATCAGCAATGTAACGGCTTCATTTGACACAACAACCGGAAATTTGATGGGAACGATCGTAATTGATAAGTTCTATATGACCGGAACGACTCAGGGATATGTGCCGCCAAGCATCAACGATGTTTCTGTCGGAACAGACAATGTTTTCGGGACGGTTACGCCTGCGGCGGATTCTGCAGCGGAAGAAGCGGCAGCAGAATCAACAGCAGAATCAACAGCTTCATAAGATTGAAGGTACATCATGAATCAAAGCAGGAATAGAAAACTGAATAAATCAGAGAAAGGCTTTACTTTGGTAGAGCTTCTGGTTTCAATTACCATTCTTGCGATTATTGTTGTGCCGGTTCTCACGGCTTTTATCAGTTCTGCAAATGCCAACAGCCGCGCCAAGCGTAAGCTGGAAGCAACAACGGCAGCCCAGAATGTGATGGAGAACATAAAAGCAGTAGGAGTGAAGGCTTACCTGGACAGTCTGAAAATTGGAACAGCAGAAAGCGGCTATACCTATGCGGCGCCGGACGCGCAGGGAATTTATACGCTTGACAATTCATCAGAAACTGCAGCAGGGGTCTTGGTCCCTCAGCAGGTGATTAATAACAGGTCTTTCCGGTTCAAAGCGGTTTTCAGTCCTGCGGCATTCTCAAATGAAAGCGGGACAGGCTACAACGATGCTTCGCTTGCCAACATTGATAATATGAATGTACTCCAGGATGCCTTTTATGTGTCCGGCGAGGATGCGGATCAGAAGATTGTAGATGAATATTTCTCAATGCCGAACATTACCAATACCTATACGACAGAAACAGCGATTATCAATGCCCTCAGCAGAGAAATAGACATTACAATCCTGCATACCGGTGACGAAGATACCGGCATCACGAAAGTACGGGTAGATTGTATCTACAAACTTGATAATAATGCGGCAACGACAAAAACAGTTTCAAGTACAGTTTACGACAATTCCGATATCGTGAACGGTAAACTTCGTTCGGTCTACCTCTTTTATACTCCCCTTTATGCAATTAAAAATGCGGCGGCAAAGGATACCATAAAAGTTTTTAACAATACGACTTCTTCAGAGACGAAACCTTCTTCCATTTCCGCAAAGGTTTATCTTGTCAAGCAGCGGACGACGGATGCGCAGGAAGTTTTTGAGAGTACCTATAAAGTGAATCTTGAAGTGGATGAAATTAATTCGGATCAGCCGGTTGCCTGGTCTCCTCCGGATGATTATCGTGCTTTTACGACAATCCTGACAAATATCGGGACAAATATGCTGACTGATCTGAAGACAGAACAGTTTGATTCAATTCTGTTTAAATCAGGAAGCCAGTCTCTGAACCTGATAGAGAAAAATAAAGAATATCTAGGAATAACGACAATGGAAGATGCAAGCAAGGTAACAAGACTCTATCAGATAACAATTGATGTATTTACAGAAGGCAGTGAAGAGTCTGTTTATACCATGACAGGTACTGCAGATGCCTGACGGAGCTGGATGAAGAATTTATTTCTTAAAAACAAAATCAATAATCATGGAGCAAGCCTCGTTTTCGTGCTTGTTACATTTGCCATATCTACGATTCTGGTGACTCTTGTTCTGATGGCCAGTCTGTGGAATATCAAGATGAAGGCAATCGACGCAAATGCCAAGAATTCCTTCTACTCCTGCGAAGGCGTTGTCAGCGAAATCAAGGCAGGGCTGCAGAATCAGGTATCGACAGCCTATACGGAAGCTTATACGAACGTCATGGAAAGATATACGTCGATGGATCGTACTCAGCGTCAGGAAAAGTTTGAAAACTTATACATTGATACATTAAGAGCTGCACTGAAGGAAACCGGCACTCAGTCTTATTACAGTCTGGATCTGTTAAAAGGATATGTTACAAAGACACCTCTGAAGACAGACACAAGTGTTTCCGGAGCCGAAGTGACGACGGTCTTTCAGACTGCAGGCGAGACAGGCCAGGGCATGAATTATCTGACTCCTGTAAAAGACGGACTTGCCCTGAAGAATCTGAGAATCCGCTATACAGATGAAAAGGGAAATCTTTCCCAGATTCGCACGGACATCATTCTGGAATATCCCTCTGTGAATTTCACCCAAACGTCGGCAGTACCGAGTCTTCTTGATTTCACCGTTCTTGCTGAGAATTCCCTGATTAATGATACAGGTGCGAGCACGATAGCCGGATCCTTATATGGCGGGGAAAACGGAATAAAACTTAATGCAGGAAGTCTTGCGGTTTCAAAAGCAGATGTAGCCGTAACCAATAAACTGGTTGATCTGGCTGCAGGTACAACGTTTTCTACCGATTCCAAAACAAATCTTTGGGCGGATGGCGTCAATATTGTTTCAGCAGCATTGAATCTGAATGGATCAACTTATCTTCAGGATGATCTGACAGTCACAGATCAGAGCGGAAGTGCCAGCAGCATTACGGTCAGCGGAAATTATTTCGGATATGGGAACCCGGTCACAGCAGCCAGGGCTGCCGAAGAACGACTGGGCACCTCTTCTGATGTTGAAGCCATTAAAACAGATATCACGGCAAACCCGAACAATTACAGCAGTTCGATTGTCGTGAACGGTACGAATGTTACGATGAATTTTTCGGGGATTGAATACCTGATGCTGAGCGGAAATGCTTACATAAGCACGAAGGCGAAAAATACAGAAACGATAACAAATGCTGCCAACGTCATGACGGGTGAATCCCTGACCGTCAAGAGCAATCAGCTGGCTTATCTGGTGCCTCCCTCGCTGATCGGACAGAAATATACAAACGGCGGACAGAATCCCATGACAGCTGATACCTATGAAGCTCTCAGGAAAGAAGCGGGTCTTACCACGGAAAATGACGATAAGCTGGTTGCTTTGGATTCAGTCAAGAGCCTCGGCGCTTCCTCTTATGAAAAGGCTTATTACCAGGCTTACAATTCATATATAGTGTATTTTTATCTGAAATTCGATACGGCGCTGGAAGCTGCGAAATACTTTAGAACCTATTATGCTGACAGCGCCAATCAGACGGAACTTAACCGGTATGTTAAATTCTATTTACAGGGCGTTACAATGAATTCCGCAAGCAGTGCAAAGTTTGACCTGAATGGAAATATTCTTTCCCAGGTCGATACGACAAACAATACGGTAACAGAACAGTCGGATACTCTGACGGACGGAGCTGCGAACACAACGGCTGCACTGACTGAAAGACAGGTTAATCTCCAGAATAAATTTGCAGCTTACCGTCTGAAACTTGTCTCGAATTACAGTGCTCTTAGTGAAACAGAAAAGAAGCAGAATGTCTTTAAGAACCTTGTAGATCTGACGAAATTGACGACGGATCTGAATAATGTCACGAATCAGACGATGACTTTCCAGACTGAGAAATCGAGCCTGAGCGGGATTCTTACAGAGAAAAATGTCGTTGTGAAAAACGGCACGGGTACCAACAGCCTGTCCGATGATGTGCTGACTGTATATACCGGTTCAGGAACTGCTGCCTCACCATATCTCAGGGTCATCATTTCAACAGGAAATGTCGTCGTTGAAAACAGCAATTTCAACGGATTAATTATTTCCAATGGGACAGTTACTCTGAAAAACAATTCAACCTTGCAGTCAGCACCTGAGGAAGTAGCCAAGGTCCTGGAGACAGAAACAAACAATAATAAGATGATGAATTATATTTACGATGCTTCCAGCTATATTATCGGTGGAGCGACAAGCGGAAATGCAGGAAGTGTCGATTCTACCAGTATTGAAGATTTAATCGTATATCAGAACTGGGTTAAACAGTAAACGGAGCCAGATGACAGAATGAAAAGAAACGTCAGGGGATTTTCGTTAATCGAGCTGATTGTCGTGATTGCAATCATCGGCATTCTGTCAGTCGGGGCGGTCTCGGCTTTCTTTTCACTGTCCGGATGGAATGTGCGTCAGGCGGCTATCAGCATTGATGACGGACTTAAGAAAACAAAAGTTTATGCCATGACCAGAGAGAGCAATGCAGCGCAGTTTATCCTGACCTGCGGAAGTGACGGAAAATATTCGATATCCGTGGCAGGAGAGGATGGCACGAAAGAAGCTGCCTCTTCGTCAATATCAATCAGTTATACGGATACGCAGAGTACGACGGAGGTACACCAGATTTCAGCAGGTTCATCGCTTACGCTAGGATTCGACCGGAGTTCCGGTGCATTTATGCCAATCAGTTATACAAACGGCGGATCGACAGCTGTTTACTGCACCTCCATTATTATTGAACAGGGAAGCAGTAAGAAAACAGTCGAGCTGGTTCATTTAACAGGAAAAACTTATATTGATGATTAAGTAATTGACAGGGGAAAACAGATGAATTTTCTGAAGAAAAACAAAGGACTGACATTGGTGGAGCTGATCGTAGCGATTGCGATCTCTGTCATTGTGTTCGGCTCCATTATCTCTTTTCTTCTTGTCAGTACGAACCTGTTCAAAAATTCCAATACCGAAACAAATATACAAAATGAAGCACAGCTGACAAGCAACAGACTTCACGATATGCTTGTGGATGCTTCTGCGGGAGTTGCTTATTATGTTGGCAGCAATGTCAAAGTCTATAACGACACGGACGATACAGCTGAGTCAAAGAAACTTTATATTTATGACTGGGATGAAGACGCCAATGGCGGTTCGGATAATTCTAAGGTAACCGTTTACTGTATCACCTTTGACAGGGCCGCTAAAGAACTTCAGTATTCGTTTTATCAATATGTAGCCGATGAAACTGAGCCGACGGTGGAATCAAATATCCTGGCACAGTATGTGACGGATTTTAAAATGCAGCTTTATGATCCGGACAGCACAACGAATACTATCAGCAGCAATCAGGTAAAATATCAGATTACCTTTACATTGAATGACAGAAGCTACAAGACGGAAAATACAGTTACCCTGCGTAATAATGTTGCCGTAAACCGTGATCTTGCAGATGTTGCGGTTCCGGTTGTGCCTTATGTATCGACGGTAACAGCTGTCAATGTATCTCCGTCCTCCGCACAGGTTGTACAGGGAGGATCCAAGAAGTTTGAAGCAACCGTATCCGGGGTCAATCATCCGGCAACGGATGTAACCTGGCAGGTAAAGGATAATAAAGATACTACCACAACGATTGATTCAGACGGCACCCTGCATCTGGGTATGAATGAAACAAGTCAGAATATGATTGTAACGGCAACTTCCGTATTTGATACGACGAAAGTTTCCACGAATTCCGTGGTTTCGGCAAGCTACATGGAATCTGCAGATCTTGCCCTGAAAGAAGGAACCTATGATGCGAAGGCAAGAACCGTAAAAGCGACATTGAGCGTTTCCGGATTCTTCCTTGATCAGACTGTATTTGACGGGCAGGTGGTTCCTGCAAACTTTAAACTGACGGATGCGGCTGGAAATGCTGTCAGTGCTGCTGTTTCTGTGGAAGCGGCGGACACGTCAGCAAAAACTTATATCTCCTGGCCTATTACAATCAATTACTCGGGAATAGCCGATAATTCGATTATTAATTGTTCTATTAAATTGAATTATCCGGCAAATATCACAGATAGTGAACACAGCAAAGAAGCAAGTGTTTCTATTACTGTTCCAGCAACCCCAGCGGCAAATCCGAAGATAGTTGCTGTTCGCATTGCAAGGACTGATGCAGCTGCACACGGTACCGATACTTTGTGGAGAGGTGAAACGGGAACTTATCAGGTTTATGTGACACGTGAAGGACAAACAGAGACGACTATTTCTGCAGATGGGAAATGCAGCTGTGAATGGTCAATTGATTTATCAAGAGATTATTTGGAACTATCAGGTGAGAACACAGAAACAACCTATGTCAATGTAAGTAAAGATTCTGGAAAGTTGCCGTTGGCGCAGGCTGAAACTTTTAATCTAGATGTTACCGTAACAGATATAGATGACGAGTATGATAATTCAAGTGCATCAATCAAGCAGGATATCAGCAAGGTAACACTTACTCAGACTGATAAGAATTCAAATTATATAAGCTATATAACATCAACCAATGGATATGGCGGAACAATAAAAAAAGTTGCAGACAGGGTTATTGTATTAAAATCAGAAGGTATCGAATTTTCAGATACGTCTGAGGCTCTTGGATATGTAGTGGCGACAAAACCTTTAGAAAATTATCAAATCACTTACAGAAGCAATGAATACACAGTAGTATATACAACTCCGACAAATTCTGTCAGTAATAAGGATGTCATTATTGGTATAGATACTGGTACAAATATCCAATTGTATAATGGCGCTTACGCTACAATTTCTTTGAAATATAGATTGGCCAATGTTTACGGAGATGATTCAAAGTTAGTCAATTATTATATTCCTATACCAGATAGTGGAATAAGTTATTCGGCGAAAACCTGTGATGGAACAGATTATTCTGTCACCTACAAAAAAAGCAGCGGAAAACTTGTACTTTCCTTGGATTGGAAAAAATATTATTCATACACTTATTGGGATAATTGGTATTATTCATAGCAGTGAAACGGAAGGATTTATGATGAAAAACAAACGGTATATTAGTAGACATAAATTTGCAAAGATAATTGTCGCTTACTTGGCAATTATTATTGCGATTGCCCTGACAAGTTCCTCAATAATCAGTATTACGGCAAGCAATATGCTTCCTGGGTTGGAAACTGTTGTTTCAAAAATCGAGAATTCCGAATCTAAAACTTATAAAATACTGGAAGTAGTTCCAAAAGAAGGTCTAGGTGAAATTGGATATCTTGCTGACGGGCAGGAATATAATTATATTACACCTTTGATGAAACAATATATATCTGATTCATACGCTTCCGGAACAGCAATTGGTATTACAGAGAGAAAAACGATTTTCAATAATATCATCAATCAGCTGGAGATAAATTCAATATGCACGGAAGATTCAGCGCAAAAGGATAGTTATCCTTTATTTTATAATAAGGATACTTATGCGGAAAAAACTTATCTTGAAAGTACCGATACAGGATATCATTTACTGCAATTCCCATCAGGTGTCACTGAAGATATACAAGATAACGGGACATTTTCTTTGCTTGCTGCAGACAGCAGTCTTACGGACAAGATTGTTTATTCTTTAATGACAACTGCTTCCGGAGGTGTAATACCTTCAGATTCAGCATCTGGGGATCCAGAATCTTTTTCGCAGGATACAAATGGCGGATATCAGGTGGTGTTTCAGGAAGGTCAGGATAATGCGAAGACTCAGTACGGAACTTACACGATTACAAAGGATGCAGCCGGAAATCAGATTCTGACAAAGACAGATAGTGTTCCGGAAGGAACAGCAGCCTATTATGTGAAATCATTTTCTGAAGTTGCTGCGCCGACACCAACGGCAACTCCGACGCCGACGGCAACGCCTACACCGACAGATACCCCGACGCCGACGGCAACGCCGACACCAACAGATACTCCGACACCGACAGCCACACCAACAGATACCCCAACACCGACAGAGACACCTGCGGCAACGGTGACTCTGTCTTGTGATGCACAGTATTTTTCATACAATAGCAGTCCAATCAGCACAGCTGCAGATAATTATGTGTTTCAACATGGAACTGCTTCCGATAAAACTTATACCGTAAAGATTAATTCCGTTTATTATACATGCGGTCTGCAGAATAACCGCTGGCTGGAACAGAAAGTATTCGGTGTTACTGCTGCGACTGATTCTTTCAAAGTATCGGTCGATACTTTGACACCGAAGGAATTGCAGGCTAAAACGCTGGATGACATCTCGGGATACAATTTTGTATATATCTGCGGAAACAATATAGGCTTGAAGGAAAATGGAAATCTGGTAACTTATGAAAATCAGTTAGGCAGTTACGACAGTACGTCAGAGGCATTTACGAATGATATATCATTCTCAGTACTGAAGTTCCTATGCGGAGCCATTGCAGACGATTCCATGAGATGGCCCTGCGTTGTAGATGGAAGTATTTTTAAAGAAACTGTTGATTATAATACGAAGCAGTTTTCAAACATACACAAATTGGCAATTCTGGCAGGCCAAAAGGATATCAATACGACTTTTTTGAAGTCTTTTTTGAACATAGCAAAAGAATCTGAATTGGATTCTGCTATTAACTGGGAAGATCTTTCTGATTCAGTGGTTGCGGATAATAATTATAACTATGTAAAAGAAAATGTTTACTGCATACAGAAAATTGCAGCAGGAGATGTCAGCAGTACAACGGATATTTCCGATATCAATCGCTCATTGGCGAGCAAAGACTTTTCAATGAAATTTACGACAAATGATTCTTTAAATACAGGGTTCTTCGAGATTGCTCAGCTGATTGCCAGTGAGAATACGATTCGTACAAAAACGGAAGATATGATCTCAACGGATATTTCTCAGGCAACCGCACTTCAATATATCATTAACTTCAAGGATCGCAGACAGATTACGAAAAAAACGGCATTGAATGTTCTTGAAATAGAACCCTGTGCATCTTTTGATTTAAATAAAGATGATGTCAGGGCATTCAGCACCGAGTACGCAGATTTGCCAGATGAAAGCATTCATATAACGACGATGTCTGCTGCTGAATTTATTGGCAGAATTGAGGACTTGAATACAACTTACGATGTGATTTATATTGGATCAAATGTCGGACAGATGTATACAGACGATTATGGAAAAACAATTTATAATGACACTTCCATGAATGGTCTGATCTATACGCATACCGGAGATTCTGTTACCTGCATGCCGAAAATCGGAGGCCTGCTTCAGACGGATTATCAAAACAATAATTGGAATTCAAAACTTAAAAGTCCTGCATCGACGGCATATGTCGGACAATATAGATATTCAGGAAATGATATTACAAAAGAAAATCTTGCATCCCTGAAAGAATATATAGCCGGTAAATATGCACTTATTGTTGACTCGAAATTTTACAATAAAGACAGTGATGGAACACCAATCAGCGTAAATTCTTCTTATATAGATAATACATCCTATATGTATGATTTCCTTGAGTCGTGCATGAATATGGATAATACGGCAATTGCTTCGGTTAATAGAAACGCTGACGGGACTTCAATCAGGGGAACAGATGGAATTGCTGTAACGCTTAATAAAAAGCCTACATTCTACTATTACGTCAACATGCCAAAGCTTAGTCTGTCAGTAAATAATTCTTCTGCTGATTCGGTAAATTCTCTGACAACACTTACCTGGGATCTTGATTTATCCAGTAAAACTGAAATCGATCTGGATACTTACTATGCTGTTCATCTGTACTTCGATTTAAACGCTGACGGCAAATATTCCACAAAAGAAGAGATGACCGATATAACCGTGATGCAGAAACAGGCAGACGGCAGCTATTCGCTTGTTGATAAGAGTGCCAACGGCATGTATCTTCTGAAAACAGGCACTTACCGGATTACTCGTATTCTTGTCGGAGATTACGTGGGCGAACTTCCATGGAAGATAGAAGCGACGCAGTCATCACCGGTGAATGATAATATTCGCGCTTCACAGAACGGATATCTGAAAATTATAGTCGGCAATGCTCCGACAGTAAAAATTCTTCAGATCATGCAGAGAGGCAGCGATGGTAACTGGAATATGCAAAATGATACAAAATTCCAGACACTTTTGTCTTCTGTAAAAGATTACAATATTCAAATCACGTCCATACGTTCAAATGATTTTGTGTCCCAGTTCAATACAAATGCCTCGGCGCCGGTACCTGTGAATATTCTTGATGATTATGATATGCTTATTTTGGGATTTGCTGATGTCTATCAGGATATTTCAAATACTGTCGTAACCGGAAACAAATTGAAAATCGGGCCGGTCACTGCTATTGAGAACTTTATTAATGACGGCAAGAGTGTCTTGTTTACGCATGATACGACGTCCTTTATTAATGTGGCAACCAGCGACCAGTATAAGACGGACAATACAGGTACATATAAAACATATTGGCATGACGGCGTACAATATTATTGCTCCGATACGGACGGCATGGCTGCCTACTGGGGATACAATATCAACACAATCATGCGAAATATTGTTGGAATGGATCGCTATGGGATTACCGGTGTCAATACAGACGGATCATTGAATGCAACGGCAAAGCTTTTGAGAGAAGGAAATAATCTAACACTTTCACAAGGAACCGGAGGCCTCACCTCGAAGAATGCAGCCGGAAATACAGTACAGCTGACAGGCAATGATTTTGCTTATAAGGCGAATGATGCTGAATCAACTTACAGCACCACTCAAGGCTATACGAATGCTGTGTTGAATATGTCGAAATTATACAGTACAGAACAGTATAATCTTAATCCTAAAAAGGCAGCTGGACTTGATACGGATATCCGGGGAAATGGTGCCTTTTCCAAGATGTATGCAACAAAAATCAATACCGGTCTTATTACGCAGTATCCGTTTGCAATCAGTGACAAGCTTTCAATTGCCTCAACTCATTTCCAGTATTATCAGTTGGACCTTCAGGCGGATGACGACCATGACGGAGAGAGCGATATCGTTGTCTGGTATACGATCGGGGGCAGTGATTCTACTTCGAATACTTTATATACAGCTTCTCCAAAAGATGTGCGTAACAATTATTACATTTACAGCAAAGGAAATGTTATGTATTCCGGTGTTGGACATTCGACTGTTTCCGGGAATTCAGAAGAAGCAAAATTGTTTATCAATACAATTGTTGCTGCCTATAAAAACGGTGTACAGAGTCCTATTGTAACTTCTTTGAAGACGCCTTCACTCGCAGCAGCGGTTGAGAATACGAAGTACCTTACCTATGATCAGGCGATGGCATCCAGCGGGGCTGCTTCAAGCAGTGGAAACATGGATGGTAATGTTGAACTGTATTATTCTGTATTTGATTCAAACATGGCGACTTCTTCCAAGAACATGACAGTTACCTATTATAAAAAAGATGATGTCAATGGAGACGGAACGATTATCAACGGTGTTAAACTGACAGAAATTACCGGACTGACAACCTATGTGGGAGCTTCAAATACTGAAGTTTCGGAAAGCAATCCAATTTCGTCCGGAAGTGTGTACCATGCGACGCTTACAAATCCCTACAATTATGTCTCGGATTCATCGAATGCGGAAATCTATATTGTTGTACGTAACTCCTTCACCTATTATGGGAAAACTTATACAGATTTATTAGGTTACACAAAAGTAACCTTGATGAAGACCCAGCTTTTTGATCTTGACTGAAAATATTTCTGACAGGCGGATAATCCTTACATGATGACCGGAATCTTTTCAATCGACTTATGTATCTACATCATTGCCGCGGTATTCGGGATGTGCATTTTCTCTTTCCTGAACGTCGTGATCTATCGGGTGCCGCGGAATATTTCCTATGCGAAAGGGTTCTCGATGTGCCCGACCTGCGGGCACAGGCTTTATCCGAAGGATCTGGTGCCGGTTTTCAGCTGGCTTTTCCTGCGCGGGAAATGCCGCTACTGCGGGACGAAGATTTCTCCCCGCTACATGGTCGTTGAGTTTCTCGGGGCAGCCTGCGCAGTAGGAGACCTCTGGGTTTACGGACTTTCCCTTGCAGCCGTTACTGTGTTTCTTTTTCTTGCTATCCTGACGGTCATCGCCTTCGTGGATGCGGATACGATGGAGATTCCGAACCGCTTCCTGATCACGGTCATCGCTGCGGCGCTTCTGTCGCTGGTGACCGGACCGCAGGTGCCGGTCCTCGAGCGCGTCATCGGTTTCTTCTGCATCAGCGCTCCGCTGTTCCTCATTACGCTGATCATCCCGGATGCCTTCGGAGGCGGAGACATCAAGCTGATGGCACCGGCGGGATTCATGCTGGGATGGAAGCTGACGCTCATCGCCTTCTTCATTTCCCTGATTACGGGAGGAGGCTGGGGCATTTACCTGATGGCCGGGAAGAAGGAGAGCGGTAAGGCACATATGCCGTTCGGCCCGTTCCTTGCGCTGGGGATGGCAGTTTCGGTTCTTTTCGGAAATAATCTTCTCCGCTGGTATCTCGGTCTTTTCGGGCTGTAGGGAAAACCGTTATTTTGCGCATCAAATCCGGACTGTGCCCCACATATGGTACTTTTTCCGTTGAAAACAAATGTTCGCTATGGTAAAATGAACCTCGTCGGAACGCAGACGGGGTTTCTCTGTGTCCGGACTCATTTTTTGTTAAGGGAGAGGGGTTATTTTTCATGGCAAAAGCTCAGAAATATGATGAGAACAGCATTTCCGTGCTGGAAGGGTTGGAGGCTGTCAGGCGCAGGCCGGGCATGTACATCGGCTCGACTTCGCGGAAGGGCCTGAATCATCTGATCTATGAAATCGTCGACAATTCGGTTGACGAGCATCTGGCGGGTTACTGCACGGATATCGAGGTCGTCTTGGAAAAGGACGGTTCCTGCACCGTGACCGACAACGGCCGCGGCGTTCCGGTCGGCATGCACAAGAAGGGAATGCCGGCGGAGCGTCTCGTCTATTCGACGCTGCACGCGGGCGGCAAATTCGACAACAATGCCTATAAGACTTCGGGCGGCCTGCACGGCGTCGGGTCTTCGGTCGTCAATGCGCTGTCCACCTATATGGACGTCAAGGTGAAGCGAGACGGGGCCATTTGGCACGATCATTATAAGCAGGGCAAGCCGGACATGAAGCTGGTGGACGGACTCCTGCCGGTAATCGGAAAGACGAAGGAGACCGGGACGTGCGTGAACTTCCTGCCGGATCCGGAGATTTTCGAGGTCACCCGTTTCTCCTCGACGGAGGTCAAATCGCGACTGCATGAGACAGCGTATCTCAATCCGAAACTGAAGATTGTTTTCCGCGACCTGCGTCAGGATGAACCGATCGAGATCCTTTACCACGAGCCGGACGGCATTGCGGGTTTCGTGAAGGAAATGGACAAGAACTCGGAAGCGCTGACGGACATCGTGGTTCTCCACGGAGAGGACGAGGGCATCACCGTTGACGTCGCATTCCAGTATGTCAATGAGTTCCATGAAAATGTGCTGGGCTACTGCAACAACATTTTCAACGCGGACGGCGGCACGCACCTGACGGGCTTCAAGACGGCCTTTACGACGGTCATGAACAATTACGCCCGCGAGCTGGGAATTCTTAAAGACAAGGACATGAATTTTACGGGCGCCGACATCCGCAACGGCATGACGGCAGTCCTTTCCATCAAGCATCCGGATCCCCGCTTCGAAGGTCAGACGAAGACGAAGCTCGACAACCCGGACGCGGCACGCGTCGTCGCGAAGATCACGGCTGAAGCGGCACCGCATTATTTCGACCGGAACCTCGAGACGCTGAAGGCAGTCCTCGGCTGCGCCGAGAAGTCGGCGAAGATCCGCAAGTCGGAGGAGAAGGCGAAAACCAATCTCCTGACGAAACAGAAGTTTTCATTTGACAGCAACGGAAAGCTCGCGAACTGCGAGAGCCGCGATCCGTCCAGATGCGAGATTTTCATCGTCGAGGGAGATTCCGCCGGCGGCTCTGCCAAGACGGCCCGCGACCGCAATTACCAGGCCATCCTGCCGATCCGCGGCAAGATCCTGAACGTCGAGAAGGCCAGCATCGACAAGGTCCTGGCCAATGCCGAGATCAAGACGATGATCAACAGCTTCGGCTGCGGTTTCTCAGAGGGCTACGGAAATGACTTCGACATCACGAAGCTGCGCTACGATAAGATCATCATCATGGCCGATGCCGATGTCGACGGTGCGCATATCGGCACGCTGCTCCTGACGCTTTTCTACCGCTACATGCCGGACCTCATCAACGAGGGTCACGTCTACATCGCGATGCCGCCTCTTTACAAGGTGGAGCCGCCCAAGGGAGCGGGAGAATATCTCTACGACGACAAGGCGCTGGACCGCTACCGCAAAACGCACAAGGGTGAGAAGTTCACGCTTCAGAGATACAAGGGCCTCGGGGAAATGGATCCGCAGCAGCTCTGGGAGACAACGCTCGATCCGGCAACCCGGAGGCTGCGCCGCATTGAGATCGGAGATGCGCGTCTTTCTTCGGACGTCACGGAGATCCTGATGGGGACGGACGTTCCGCCGCGCAAGGATTTCATTTATGACCACGCGCAGGACGCGGAGCTCGACGTCTGACATTAAAAATTCGGAGGGGTTATGGCAGCAAAGACTGAAACGCCGGAAGATCATATTATCCGGACGGATTATTCCGACATCATGCAGAAAAATTACATTGATTACGCGATGAGCGTCATCATTTCCCGTGCACTGCCCGACGTGCGCGACGGACTCAAGCCGGTTCAGCGCCGCGTGCTCTATGACATGCAGCAGCTCGGCATCCGCTGGGACCGCCCGTACCGCAAGAGTGCCCGTATCGTCGGCGACACGATGGGCAAGTTCCATCCGCACGGAGACAGCTCCATTTACGACTCGCTTGTCGTGATGGCACAGGACTTCAAGAAGGGGCAGATCCTGGTGGACGGCCACGGAAACTTCGGTTCGATCGAAGGGGACGGCGCCGCAGCCATGCGTTACACGGAAGCGCGTCTGGCGAAGATCACGCAGGAAGTTTTCCTGGCGGATCTCGACAAGGACGTCGTCGACTTCATGCCGAATTTCGATGAGACGGAGAAGGAGCCAACGGTGCTCCCGGTCCGTATTCCCAATATTCTGGTAAATGGCGCGGACGGCATCGCGGTCGGCATGGCTACTTCAATCCCGCCTCACAACCTTTCGGAAGTCATCGACGCCGTAAAGGCGTATATCAAAAACAACAACTGCACGGTCAAGGGACTGATGCATTACATTTCCGGACCGGACTTTCCGACCGGCGGCATCATCGCCAACGCGGACGACCTGAAGGAAATCTATGAGACCGGTACCGGCAAGCTGCGCGTGCGCGGCAAGGTCGAGGTAGAAAAGGAAAAGGGCGGGAAGCAGTCGCTCGTCATCACCGAGATCCCGTACACGATGATCGGCGCGGGCATCGCCAAATTCATGAGCGATGTGGCGGCGCTGGTCGAAGGACATGTGACTTCGGACATCGTCGACATTTCCAATCAGTCCTCCAAGGAAGGCATCCGCATCGTGCTGGAACTGCGCAAGGGCGCGGACCCGGAGAAGCTGAAGAATCTTCTTTATAAGAAGACGAAGCTGGAAGATACGTTCGGCGTGAACATGCTGGTCGTCTCGAACGGACGGCCGGAGACGATGAGCCTCAAGCAGATCATCGAGGCGCATTTCGATTTCCAGCTGGAGATCGAGAACCGCAAGTACGAGAACCTGCTCGGCAGGGAAAAAGAAAAGAAGGAAATCCAGGAAGGCCTCATCAAGGCCTGCGACGTCATCGACCTGATCATCGAGATCCTCCGCGGATCGAAAGACCAGCAGATGGCACGCGACTGCCTGATCCGGGGCATTACCAAGGACATCCGCTTCAAGTCCGAGGAAAGTAAGAAGAAAGCCGCCAAGCTCCGCTTCACCGAGAGGCAGGCGACGGCCATCCTGGAAATGAGGCTGGCAAAGCTCATCGGCCTGGAGGTCGAAGCCCTCATTGCCGAGCACGAGGAAACGCTGAAGAACATCACGCGCTACGAGGATATCCTCAATAATTACGAATCGATGGCTAAGGTGATCATCGAAGACCTCGATGCGATCAAGAAGGAATTCGGAAGACCGCGCCGGACGCTCATCGAGAACCAGGAAGAAGCGGTGGTGGAAGAGCCGAAGATCGTGGAAGAGGAAGTCGTCTTCGTGATGGACCGCTTCGGATACGCGAAGCTTCTGGATACGAACACGTACGAGAAAAATAAAGACGCGGCGGATGCGGACTACCGATACATTTTCCGGCTGATGAATACTGACAGGCTGTGCATCTTTACGGACAGGGGCAAGCTGCATACGGTCAAGGTCGCCGACCTGCCGTCCGGAAGGCTGAGGGACAAGGGCGTGCCGATCGACAACGTCAGCAACTTCTCGAACGCTTCGGAAGAAATCGTGCTGATTTCGCCGCTGTCCCTGGTGAAGGCTTCGAGTCTTTTCTTTGCGACGAAGACGGGTATGATCAAGAAGGTAAACGGCGCGGAATTCGATTCGACGAACCGCACGATCATGGCTTCGAAGCTCGACGAGGGCGATGCCGTGATTCTGACGGGCATCTGCGACGACTCCGAATACGTCGTGCTGCAGACGCACGAGGATTATTTTCTGCGGTTCCCGGTATCCGAGGCGCCGGATCTCAAGAAGACGGCGAAGGGCGTGCGCGGCATGAAGCTCGGCAGCGGCGATTTCGTTGAACACGGCTATCTTCTGCAGAACGGCAGGGATTTTGCGATCGAGTTTAAGGATAAGCATCTGACGCTTAACCGTCTGAAGCTGGCAAAGCGCGGCGGGAAGGGAAGCAAGGCGAGATAAAAAAGAGCAGCGGGAACCACGGGGACGGGGGTGGTGGTCCCGAACTGCAGGGACCACCACCCCCGTCCCCGTGGTTCCTCAAAGAATCCGCTTGCGTTTTCCCGGAAGCTGTGGTATGCTGTCAGAGCATAAAGAATGACATCAGTGAGAGCGGGCCGCAAAGGTCCGCTCTCATTTCGCGAAGGAGATTCCTTTGACAAAGAAAGAGAAGATTGAAGACCGGGCCTGGAAAGTCATCCGGCCGATTGCCGAAGAAAAGGGATATGTCCTGGTCGATGCCGAGTACCTTAAGGAGAGCGGAGGAAACGTGCTCCGGCTCTACATTGACAAGAAAGGCGGCATCACGATTGACGACTGCGAGGAAATGAGCCATGCAGTCGACCCCGTCCTGGACAGCGATGATTTCATCGGTGAGGCTTATGTGATGGAAGTCAGTTCGCCGGGACTCGGACGGGTGCTGAAGCGGCCGCACGATTTTGAATTCGCGATGGGAAAAGAAATCGATGTGCGGACCTATAAAGCGGTCGGAAAGAAAAAAGAATTTACGGGAAAGCTTACGGCTTTCAGTGAAGAATCGATCACCATTGTAACGAATGACGGGGAGATCACGATCCCGCGGGCGGATACTTCGCTTATCCGTCTGACATTTGAATTTTAGAGCAGGAGGAATCAGCAAAAAATGAACAGCGAGCTGGTAGCGGCAATCAAGATGCTGGAAGAGGAAAAGGGGATTCCGAAACAGACGCTTTTAAGCGCCATCGAGCAGTCTCTTCTTCAGGCGTGCAAGACGAACTTCGGAAAAAACGACAATATCAATGTTTCCATCGACCCGGATACCTGTGAGTATACGGTAACGGCCGAGATGGAGGTCGTGGACGATGTCATGGATCCGAACATGCAGATCACGGTTGCGGATGCAAAGAAAATCGACCCGGATGCAAAAGTCGGCGACATCATCACGAAGGATATCAACTCAAAGTCTTTCGGACGAATCGCAACGCAGAACGCAAAGAACGTCATTCTTCAGAAGATCCGTGAAGAGGAGCGCAATGCGGTCTTCAACCAGTACAGTGAAAAAGTCCGCGGCGTCGTAGCCGGCACGGTCCAGAGGATGCAGGGCAAGAGCTACATCATCAACCTCGGCAAGGCAGATGCCCTCCTCAATGAAAATGAACAGGTCAAGACGGAAACGTTCCGTCCGCACGACCGCGTCCGTGTCTATGTCCTCGATGTCCGCAATACGACCAAGGGTCCGAAGATCCTGGTTTCCCGTACGCACCCGGAACTGGTACGCTGCCTCTTTGAAGAGGAAGTGACAGAAGTCCGCGACGGTACGGTCGAGATCAAGAACATTTCCCGTGAGGCGGGTTCCCGTACGAAGATGTCCGTCTGGTCCAACAACCCGGATGTCGATCCGGTCGGAGCCTGCGTCGGCATGAACGGAAGCCGCGTCAATGCGGTCGTCAATGAACTGTGCGGCGAGAAAATCGATATTATCCAGTGGGATGAGAATCCTGCTGTCCTGATTGAAAATGCACTGAGCCCGGCAAAGGTCATTTCCGTCGGCGCTGATCCGGACGAGAGAGCGGCAACGGTCGTCGTTCCGGATTACCAGCTTTCTCTGGCTATCGGCAAGGAAGGACAGAATGCCCGCCTGGCTGCCAGACTGACCGGCTACAAGATCGATATCAAATCGGAGACGCAGGCCCGTGAGTCCGGCGAATTCGATGATATGTTCGCGGAAGACTTCGATGAAAACGGCGAATTCTACGGAAGCCTCGATGAAAACGGGGAAGAGGGATTTGCGGGAGAAGGATACGGCGAAGAGGGAAATCCGTTCGGTGAAGCAGCGGATGGAGCATCTGCTGACGGAGCACCGGCTGAAGGTACGATTGCTGAGGGAGCGGCTGAAGAAGATCACCCGACGGAGTAAAGGAGCTGCATTTGGAAGAAATCAAAAAGCAGCCGGAGAGAATGTGCATCGGCTGCAGGACGATGAAGAATAAAAAGGAACTGGTCCGAATCATCCGGACACCGGAGGGCGTGATTGAACTTGACCCCGGCGGAAAGAAGAACGGCCGCGGCGCTTATCTGTGCAGGGACGTGAAATGCCTGGAGAAGGCCTGCAGAAGCAGAGCCCTTCAGAGAGCCCTGAAGGCGGAGGTGCCGGAAGAGTTCATGGATTCCTTAAGAAAGGAGTTCGAAGATGGCGGGAGTTCCTAAATACCTTTCTTCTCTCGGGCTTGCGGAAAAGGCAGGCAGGGTCATGAGCGGGGAATTGATGACGGAGAAGGCAGTCCGTTCGGGGAAGGCAAAGCTTGTCTTTGTTGCAAGCGACTCGTCGGACAATACGAAAAAGAAATTTACGAATCTGTGCGACCATTACAAAGTGCCGGTTTATTTCCCGGACACGAAGGATGTCATCGGGCATGCGATCGGAAAAGAATTCCGTGCTTCGCTGGCGGTTATCGATGATCGGTTCGCGGAGTTGATCGTACGGAACATTAACGGGGAAGCAAAGGGAAGCATCGGAGGAAACAGCTAAATGCTTAAAATCAGGGTTCACGAGTTAGCAAGAGAACTGGGCAAGGAAAATAAGGATATCCTGGACTACCTCACGGAAAAGGGGTACAAGGGGAAGACGGCGGTCAGCAGCGTCCCGGATGACGAGGCGGATTTCCTTCGTTCCAAATTCGGTGCACCGAGACAGCAGCCCAAGCCTGCTGAAAAAGAGGCACCGAAGGAAATGAAGAGTGCTCCGGTTAAGAAGACCGAAGAAACGGGATCGCCGGAAAAGAAAAAGAAGACGATTATCCGAGTCTTCCGTTCCCAGAATGCCAGCGGCCAGCTGCAGCAGCACAGGCCGCAGAAACCGATGCCTGCCGCTCCGGCGCCGAAGCCGGCAGAACCGGTGAAAAAAGCACCGGAAGAGCCGAAGGCTGCTCCGGCTGCTCCGAAGATTCCGGAAGCTCCGGCCGTTAAACCGGAAGCCGTGAAGAAACCGGAAACAGCGGAAGTCAGGAAACCGGCGGAAGCAAGTACAACGGCTCCTGTAAAGGCAGCACCGGTCACGGAAGAAGCAAAGAAACCGGTCCAGGAACATACGGCACCGGCAGTCCATACAGTGCCGGAAACGCATACATCACCGGCAGTTCACACAGCACCGGAGGCGTCAGCTGCACCGGCAGCCGAAAGACCGGCTCCTGCGGCAGCCGCTCCTGTTCAGTCAGCAGCTCCGTCTCCTGCCGTTCAGCATCCGTCTGCGCCGGTACGTCCGGCACCGACATCGCGTCCGCAGGGACAGAGGTCACCGTACAGCCAGAACCGTCCGCAGGGTCAGGGCAGACCGTCCTACGGCCAGGGCAGACCGTCCTACGGCCAGGGTCAGGGCAGACCGTCCTACGGCCAGGGTCAGGGCAGACCGTCCTACGGCCAGGGCCAGGGCAGACCGTCCTACGGCCAGGGTCAGGGCAGACCGTCCTACGGCCAGGGCCAGGGCAGACCGTCCTACGGCCAGGGTCAGGGCAGACCGTCCTACGGCCAGGGTCAGGGCAGACCGCCTTACGGCCAGGGCCAGAGCAGACCGCCTTACGGCCAGGGCCAGAGCAGACCGCCTTACGGACAGGGTCAGAGCCGTTCGCCGTACGGACAGGCAAAGGCTCCGGAGACAGCTAACTCCGACGGCGCACTGGCACACAAGACAACCAGGGATTATAAGGGCAAGAATTACGAAAAGGCCCATGAGGACAGAAGAGAGCTCGGAAAGCGCGGCAGCAACCGCAGCGGACAGACAGCGGGACGACAGTTCAGCCGCATTCCGAAGGCTCTTCAAAATCAGAAGCCGAAGGAACAGGAACAGAAGAAAGAGGCAGTTACCGAAATCAAGGTTCCGGAAAGAATTACGATCCGTGATCTTGCCGATAAAATGAAGATTCAGGCGTCCGCAATCGTGAAGGAGCTTTTCCTCAAAGGGGAAATGGTTACCGTAAACCACGAAGTGGAATTCGACAAAGCGGCTGAGATCGCACTTGACTTCAACGTCATTGCAGAGCCGGAAGAAAAAGAAGATGTCATCGGAGAACTTCTTGCCGAAGGCGAGGAGAATACCGACGAAATGACAGCGCGTCCGCCGGTCGTCTGCGTCATGGGCCATGTCGATCACGGCAAGACTTCTCTTCTGGATGCCATCCGCAATACGCATGTTACCGATAAGGAAGCAGGCGGCATCACGCAGCACATCGGAGCCTACATGGTTACGGTCAAGGGGAAGAAGATCACCTTCCTCGATACGCCGGGACATGAAGCATTTACCGCCATGCGAATGAGAGGCGCGAAGTCTACGGATATCGCAGTCCTGGTCGTCGCGGCGGATGACGGCGTCATGCCTCAGACCATTGAGGCCATCAACCATGCGAAAGCCGCAAATGTCGACATCATCGTTGCGGTCAACAAGATTGATAAGCCGAATGCCAATATTGAAAGAGTCAAACAGGAACTTTCCGAATACGGACTGATTTCCGAGGACTGGGGCGGCCAGACGATTTTCTGCCCGGTCTCCGCACGTACGCATGAAGGCCTCGACAACCTTCTGGAAATGATCCTGCTCACGGCCGAAGTCGACGAACTCAAAGCCAATCCGAACCGCAAGGCCAGAGGCATCGTGCTGGAAGCGAAGCTGGATAAAGGCAAGGGCCCGGTGGCAACCATTCTGATCCAGAAGGGAACGCTGCATCAGGGAGACTTCATCGCCTGCGGGTCCTCTTCGGGCAAGGTCCGTGCCATGACGGATGAAAAAGGAAAGCATCTGCACAAGGCAACTCCGTCAATGCCGATCGAGATCATCGGTCTGTCTTCCGTACCGGAAGCAGGCGAAGTGCTGGTGGCACTTGATACCGACAAGGAAGCCAAGGACTTTGCGGCGACCTTCGTTACGGAAGGAAAGAAAGACCTGCTGGAAGAGACGAAGCATCAGATGTCTCTGGATGATCTGTATGACCAGATCAAAGCCGGCTCCCTCAAGGAACTGCCGATCGTCATCAAGGCAGACGTGCAGGGCTCGGTCGAGGCAGTTCGTCAGTCCCTGCTGAAGCTTTCGAACGATGAGATCATCGTCAAGATCATCCACGGCGGCGTCGGCGCGATCAATGAATCCGATGTCGAACTGGCAGCGGCTTCAAACGCGATCATCATCGGCTTCAACGTGAAGCCGGATGCGACCGCCAAGACGATTGCGGAACAGCAGAAAGTGGAAATCAAATTATACAGCGTCATTTACCAGGCAATCGAAGACGTCGAGCGCGCCATCAAGGGCATGCGTGCGGCAGTCTACGCGGAACAGGTCATCGGCCATGCGGAGATCCGTCAGATCTTCAAGGCGTCTGGCGTCGGAAATATTGCCGGCTCCTACGTCAAGGACGGCATTTTCGAGCGCGGCTGCAAGGTCCGTGTTTTCCATGACGGCGACAAGATTTATGACGGCGAACTGGCATCCCTGAAGAGATTCAAGGACGATGCCAAGGAAGTCAGGGAAGGCTTCGAATGCGGTCTTGTCTTCAAGGATTTCAACGATTTCCAGGAAGAAGATACCGTGGAAGCCTATAAGATGGTAGAGGTTAAACAGGATTGAGAAAAAACAGCATAAAAAACAACCGATTAAACCAGGAAGTGATGCGCGAGCTTTCGGACATCATCCGCAATGAACTGAAGGATCCGCGCGTCGGAATCATGACGACCGTTACGGACGCCATTGTGGCGCCGGATCTGAAAACCTGCAAAGTCTTCATCAGCGTGCTCGGCGACGAGGACGTGCGAAAGAAGACGATGCAGGGCTTAAACAGTGCGGAAGGATTTATCCGTTCGATGCTTGCGAAGAACCTGAATCTGCGGAACACGCCGGAACTGACTTTCGTGTCGGATCATTCCATTGAATACGGCGTGCATATGACGCAGATCATCGAAGAGGTCAATCATGGACAGAATCAGTGAGATCCTTACCGGTGACGTGAAGACGATGTCCATTGCCGGACACATCAAACCGGACGGCGACTGCACAGGCTCCTGCATGGCCCTTTATCTTTATGTCAAAAAAAACTGTCCGTGGATCGATGTCAAAGTCTATCTGGAAACACCGAAGCCCGAGATGATGTTCCTTCAGGATACCTCGGAAATCATTTCGGAAAATGCACCCGACACCGAAGCGCCGGATCTTTTTGCCGTACTCGATGTCAGCACCCGCGACCGCATCGGCCTGGCGAAGAAGCTTCTTGATGCTGCGAAGAAGACGGTCTGCATCGACCATCACGTCAGCAACGGCGGGCTTGCGCAGATCAATGTGATCAGGCCTGAAATCGGATCGTGCTCGGAAGTCCTTTATGAACTTCTGGACGAAGAGAAGATTGACGAGGGCATTGCGGAAGCGCTCTTTACGGGAATCATCCATGACACCGGCGTTTTCCAGTATACGAACACGAGACCTGAAACGCTGCGCATCGGCGCTGCCCTGATGGAAAAGGGCGTACCGGCCAGTACCATTATTGACGAGACTTTCAATAAGAAAACCTATAAACAGAATCAGATCCTGGGACGTACCCTTCTTGAAAGCATGCTGATGCTGGACGGGAAATGCATCGTCGCGTCGACAACCCTGAGGGATATGCGTTTTTACGATGTCACCCAGCAGGATCTTGACGGAATCGTTTCGCAGATGCGGCTGACGGAAGGCGTGGAAGTGGCGGTCTATATCTATGAGACGCAGCCGCAGATCTTCAAGGTATCGCTTAGGAGCAGCGGCAAGGCGGATGTCTGCAGGATCGCCAGTGCCTTCAAAGGCGGCGGCCATGTCAAGGCAGCGGGCTGCACGATGCAGGGAAATGTGCATGACGTCATCAACAATCTGATGGGCGTCATTTCTGAGGAAATCAATAAGATTTCATGATCAACGGAATTCTGAATGTAAAAAAAGAAAAAGGCATGACTTCCTTTGACGTGATCTACCGTCTGAGGAAGATTTTCGGGCAGCAGAAAATGGGACATACCGGGACGCTGGATCCGGAGGCGGAAGGAGTCCTTCCCGTCTGCATGGGTAAGGCGACCCGTCTTGTTTCCATGCTCACCGGCACGACGAAGACCTATGAGGCGGTCCTGCTTCTGGGTGTTTCGACGGACACGGAAGACATGACCGGAAAAGTACTTGCCGAAAAAGAAGTGACCGCCTGCGAAGAAGAGGTTTCTTCGGTGATTGCTTCCTTTGCCGGAAAACAGATGCAGATGCCTCCGATGTATTCCGCGGTCAAAATCAGCGGGCACAAGCTGGTCGATCTGGCAAGGAAGGGCGTCGAGGTGGAGAGGCAGCCGCGCGAGGTGGAATTTTCGGAGCTCGAAATCCTGGAAATGAACCTGCCGCGGGTTCATTTCCGCGTGACCTGTTCCAAGGGCAGCTTCATCCGCACGCTGTGTGCCGACATCGGGAAAAAGCTCGGCTGCGGCGGAGCAATGGAATCGCTGGTCCGGACGCGGGTCGGAAGCTTTCATCTGGAAGACAGCCTGACGCTTGACGAGATCCGGAAAAAGAAAGAGGAAGAGGATGGGGTGACGCGGAACGCGGCAAGTCCGTACAGCTTCCTGACTCCCCTGGAGGAAATGTTTTCGGAAATGCCGGTCCTGACCTGCCCTCCGTCCATGGATCAGAGGCTGATCAACGGAAATGACTTCGAGATTCCGGAAGAGAACGGAAGACCGGATCTGCAGGAAGTGCGGGTACATACTTCCGCAGGAAAATTCATCGGAATCTATCGCTTCGATAAAAAAAACGGAATGTTCCGCCTGGTGAAGAACTTTTATGATCCTGATTGAAGAAACTGAAAAACTATACAGTGAAAAGCCGACGGTGGTCACGCTCGGAAAATTCGACGGGCTACACCGCGGGCACCGGAAACTGATTGAAAAGACGGTGAAGGATGCCGGGACAGAAAAGATACCTGCTGTCTTTGCCTTTGACATCGCACCGATGACGCTTCTGACGAAGCTCGAACGCCGGACGATGCTGGAGAAGATGGGCATTTCCATGATGGTCGATTGCCCGTTTACACCGAAGATCATTACGATGAGCCCGGAGACATTTGTCCGGCAAGTACTTTTGGAGAAAATGCACGCCGGAGAAGTCGTGGTCGGACCGAATTTCCGTTTCGGATATGAGCGGGAAGGAGATGCCGATACGCTGAGAAAGCTCGGAAAGCAGTACGGCTTCACGGTGAAAGTCGTTCCGGTGGTCTGCGATGAGGAAGGTGAAATCAGCAGCAGCCGGATCCGGAATCATTTGGCAAAGGGAGAAATGAAGAAGGTCAATGACCTTCTGGGATACGATTTCTTCGTGACCGGCGAGATCGTGCACGGCAACCACATCGGAAGAACGCTTGGCGTGCCGACGACGAACATCATCCCGGAGAAGACGAAACTTCTGCCGCCGAACGGCGTCTATGCCTCGGAAACGAGAATCGGGAAGAAAACCTACCAGGGCGTGACTGACATCGGAACCAAGCCGACGGTCGACGGACAGTTCGTCGGCGTCGAAACGTTCCTTTTTGACTGCAGCGGTGACCTCTACGGCGAGGAAGAAGAGGTCCGGATTTTAAGTCATCTGCGCCGCGAAAAGAAATTTCCGTCCGTCGAAGAGCTGAAGGCACAGCTGAAGAAAGACGAGAAGAACGGAAGGGCCTTTTTCCTTGACTTATAAGGAAGGGGTATGCTATACTTTCTAAGTTGCACAGTCCGTTACCTTCATTCGGAACCAGGCTTCTCCGGCCGGCTCTTAATGACAGGCGAAGGCAGACAGATTCCAAAGGAGGAATTCAAATGATTACGAAAGAATTAAAGCAGCAGATTATGAAAGAGTACGCCAGGACAGAAGGCGATACAGGATCACCGGAAGTTCAGGTAGCCGTACTCACGGAGCGAATCAATGAGCTGACAGCGCATCTGAAGGATCATCCGAAGGATCATCATTCCAGAAGAGGACTTCTGAAGATGGTCGGACAGAGAAGAAATCTTCTCGGATATCTGAAAGGCAAGGACATCGAGCGTTATCGTTCTCTGATTGAAAAGTTAGGGCTTCGTAAATAATGAAGAAAGATGGGACGGGATGACCGTCCCATTTTTTGGTGTAACGGTATCTATTTTACTGAGGATCGCCCAATCGGGCAGAAGGTGGGAAAATGGCAAATTACAAAACGTATTCCATGGAACTTGGTGGAAGGACTCTTTCCGTCGATATCGGACGCGTGGGCAAACAGGCCAATGGCTGCTGCTTCATGCATTACGGCGACACGCTGGTCCTTTCTACTGCAACAGCATCAAAGGAACCCAGAGAAGGAATTGATTTCTTCCCGCTTTCCGTTGAATTTGAAGAGAAGATGTATGCCGTGGGAAAATTCCCCGGCGGCTTCAACAAACGTGAGGGGAAAGCCAGCACGCACTCCGTCCTGACGAGCCGTGTCATCGACCGTCCGATGAGACCTCTTTTCCCGAAGGATTACCGCAACGATGTGACCCTGAACAACCTGGTCATGTCCGTGGACCCGGAATGCGATCCGGAGATCCCGGCTATGCTCGGATCGGCTCTGGCCACCAGCATTTCCGATATTCCGTTTGACGGCCCCTGCGCAACCACGCAGCTTGGCATGATCGACGGCGAGTTCGTCGTGAACCCGGGCTACGAACAGAAGGCAAAATCCGATCTGGCCCTGACAGTCGCTTCCACGCGCGAGAAGGTCATCATGATTGAAGCCGGAGCCAATGAGATTCCGGAAGCAAAGATGATTGAAGCCATTTACAAATGCGACGAAGTCAACAAGGAAATCATCAAGTTCTTCGATACGATTATCGCGGAATGCGGCAAAGAGAAATCGGAATATCAGCACTATGAGATTCCCCAGGAACTGAATGAAGCCCTGAAGGAAATCTGCCCGCCGGAAGAGATGGAAAAAGCTGTCTTCACGGACGACAAGCAGACACGCGAGAAGAACATCGCGGCCATCAAGGATCAGTTTATGGAGAAATATGCGGATAAGGAAGACTGGCTGCCGCTGGTCGGCGACGCTCTTTATCAGTATCAGAAGAAGACCGTCCGCAAGATGATTCTTCAGGACCACAAGCGTCCGGACGGCCGTCAGATTACGGAGATCCGTCCGCTGGCAGCTGAAATCGACCTGATCCCGAGAGCACACGGATCGGCCATGTTCACGAGGGGACAGACGCAGATCTGCGACTGCGTGACGCTGGCTCCGCTTTCCGAAGCACAGAAAATCGAAGGCCTGGATCCGTACATCACGAAAGCAAGATACATGCATCAGTACAATTTCCCGTCTTATTCAGTCGGTGAGACAAAACCGTCCAGAGGACCGGGAAGAAGAGAAATCGGCCACGGTGCTCTTGCGGAAAGAGCCCTTATTCCGGTTCTTCCGTCCGAGGAGGAATTCCCGTACGCAATCCGTGCGGTCTCCGAGACATTTGAATCCAACGGTTCCACGTCACAGGCTTCCATCTGCGCATCGTCCATGGCACTGATGGCAGCGGGCGTTCCGATCAAGAAACCGGTTGCCGGCATTTCCTGCGGACTGGTTACGGGCGACACCGATGACAACTATATCGTTCTGACGGATATCCAGGGACTCGAGGACTTCTTCGGGGATATGGACTTCAAGGTAGCCGGCACGCATGACGGCATTACCGCCATCCAGATGGATATCAAGATCCACGGACTGACCCGCCCGATCGTCGAGGAAGCAATTGCCAAGACGAAACAGGCAAGAGAGTACATTCTTACGAACATCATGGAGCCGTGCATTCCTGCTCCGCGCAAGGAAGTCTCCAAGTGGGCGCCGAAGATTGTCCAGATCAAGATTGATCCGGAGAAGATCGGCGATGTGGTCGGCCAAAGAGGCAAGACCATCAATACGCTTATTGACCTGTATAAAGTCCAGATTGATATCGACGATGACGGTTCTGTTTCCGTCTGCGGCGAGGATCCGGAGAACATGAAGAAGGCTCTCGATGCCATCCAGATCATTACGACCGACTTCGAAAAAGGCATGATCCTGACAGGAAAAGTCGTTTCCATCAAGGAATTCGGCGCATTCCTCGAATTTGCCCCGGGCAAGGAGAGCATGGTCCACATTTCCAAGATCGCCAATACGCGCATCAACAAAGTGGAAGATGTCCTCAAGGTGGGCGATGTCGTCCGCGCAATCTGCCTCGGCAAGGACAAGATGGGACGCATCAGCTTCTCCATCAAAGACTGCCCGAAGGGTGACGGAAGCGAAATCGGAAAGGTTGTCGCAACAGCGGACCCGGAAGATCTGGAACCAGTCGATGCCAATGAAGATGAAAATGGAAATGAGCAGGATAGCTGAATTCGAAAAGGTAAGCTTTGAACAGTTTCAGGAAGGATGGATCGACTCTTTCGGCGAGACGCCGGAGGAGACAATCCGTACCGCCTATGAGAAGACTCCTCTTCCCAAAAGGGCGACGGCCGGATCGGCAGGATATGACTTCTGCCTTCCGGTTGACATAACACTTGCACCCGGGGAAACGGTGAAAATCCCGACCGGTGTAAGGGCACGGATGGAAAAGGGTTGGGTCCTGATGCTGTTCCCGAGGAGCGGACTGGGATTCAAATACCGGCTGCAGCTCAACAACACGGTCGGAGTCATCGACAGCGACTACTACGGGTCGGATAATGAAGGCCATATCTTCTCCAAGATCACGAATGATTCCAACGAAGGGAAGACGCTTTCCCTGAAAGCCGGAGAAGCTTTCATGCAGGGTGTGTTCCTGCCGTTCGGGATTACGGAAAGCGACAGCGCATCAGAAACCAGAAACGGCGGTTTCGGAAGCACGTCGAAATGAATAAAATCTTTTGAATTTCAATTTTATACTATCTGAAGCCTGAGACCATTGCGAAAGCGATGGTCTTTTTTTTGTGTTCGGACATGTCTCATTGTTTTGATTCTAAGAAGAAGATATGGTAACAGAAGGGATAAAAAGGAATGAAAAAAATCTTGAAAAATCTGATGTTGTTGTTACTGCTTGCAGCCGCAGTTTATGGAATCGGTAAATCTGCAGTTTCCATTTACGCGGATACAGTCGCGGTACCAGATGTGAACAGCTCGGCAGCCTGTTCGCTGACAATAACGATAGCTGCACACGATGATTCTGTGACAACAACGGTATCGGGCGAAAAGCTGGCGATCTACAAGGTCGCATCACTTGCGACGCATGGTGGTTCTCCGGATTATATGCTTACATCGGATTTTGCTTCGACGGGTATTAAGTTGGCCGGTATGACGGTAGAACAGTCTATTAGCTATGCAGCAACACTGCAGAGTTATGTAAAAGAGCACGGCATTATCAACGCGGGTGTTGCGACGACTGGTAATGGCGGCATTGTGAAATTCAGCGGTCTAAGCGTTGGAATATACCTAGTGACAGAAACAGGACGAACAGGAGATGCTGATAATTATAATTCGTTACAGCCTTTTTTAATCCTGGTCCCTCAGTTTTCAGGAAATTCTTGGGTTTATGATGTGACAGCGTTTCCGAAAATCCAACAAAAGAAAACGGATAGCAGCTCGAAAACAACATCCTGTACATCAAGCACAGTAACCACAGCATCCACGACATCCACTGTGAGTGCGATCCAGGTGACCTCGAAGGTTAAAACCGGTGATGCAAGCAATGCATCTTTTTGGGCTGCGGTCTGTGCAATCACAGTGGTTCTTTTCCTTGTCGTTCTTATTTTTTTCCATACCGCCGACATGAAAACATAAGAAGGGTAAACATCAAAAAGAAGAAATGATATTGCCATGAAGTGTAGATATTAAATAAATAAGAATTTCTTTTTATACCTTTGGAGTAAAATAAGGTACAACATACCGGACAATCGGCAGATTTAGATAATCAGGCAAATTATAAATACCCTCCGTACTGATCAACAGTAAGGAGGGTATTTTTTACCATTTAATCATTACTGATTGGAAGAGTTGTCCGGATCTTCTTCGTCAAATTCGTCCTCGTCCAGAAGTTCATCGAAGGCATCGGCAGCCGCTTCATATTCGGCGTCATCTTCGATGTTCTCGAGATCCGGGTCTTTGTCTTCACCATTATCAACATAACGGTAGATAAAGACATCTTCGTCGTCTTTGGCTTCGCCGTTCTCATCGATCGGCAGAAGAGCGATGTACTGTTTCCCTTCCACCGGATAGATGGCCAGGATGGCACATTCGACATCCGTATCATCTTCCAGAGTGAGAGTTACGGTTCCGAGATCCTCTTCCTCATCACAGCAGCAATCCGCATCATGCTGATGCAGTTCTTTTTCATTTTCAGACATAGGTTTCCTCCTTGGCATATAAGCTGAATTCAGAATATCAGATAACGAAAGGATTTGCAATGACTTCAAAAGAGATGATAAAAAGAAGGAAATCATGTTATAATCATTTTATAATTGTAAGAAACAAAACATAATATTCGCGCTGACAGAGGAGGGAACATGGAAGACAGCAGGAACCGATTTAAAACCCTTCCGGGGAAATTCGAGGTTTACGGGACAAAGATCGAAGGCGGAAACGTTTATTTTACGGTATCTGTGCCGGACGAGGCGGAAGCGCAGCTCGTTCTGACGGATGCGGCAGGTAAAACGGTTCTGGAGAAGGTATCTCTGCCGGCATCGGAAAGGCGCGGATCGCTGAGTGCGGTCGGCCTGGAAGGTCTGGCCGGACAGAATTTCGGCTACTATTATCTGGTGGAAGGAAAAAAGGTTCTGGACCCTTATGCAAGGCGTCTGACAGACGGCATCTGCTTCACTGACGGAAACGATTATGACTGGAAGGAAGATACACTGCCTCTGACGCCTCTTCATAAAACAATCCTTTACAAGCTTCACGTACGCGGCTTCACGAAAAAAGCCGGACCCTCCGTCAAAGCCAAAGGGACTTTCCGCGGCGTTGCGGAAAAACTGGACTATATCCGGGACCTCGGCTTTACGGCTGTTGAGTTTATGCCGATGTATGAATGGGACGATACGCTGAAAATGACACCGCATACCTATGCGGAGGAAAAGCCTGCGGATCTCCCGAAGAATTACTGGGGCTATTCCGAAAAGAATTTTTATTTCGCACCGAAACAGTCCTATTCCAGTACATCGGATTCCTGCAGGGAGCTGAAAGACCTGATCCGTGAAATGCACGCCAGAAAAATGGAATGCATTCCGGAGTTCTTTTTCCCGCAGGGCACGAACCCGATGCTCGCACTGGAAGCGGTTCATTTCTGGGTTGATTCGTATCATGCTGACGGCTTTCATTTCGTAGGGGCGGGCGTCCCGACGGAACTTCTGATCAGGGATCCGTATCTGACCCGTACGAAGATGCTTTTCGAGAACATCGACGCGGACTGGATCTACGGCGGACGCAACCCGGTACGCCGGAATCTCATGGAATACAATGAGTCCTTCATGATGAACGGCAGGGCTTTCCTCAAGGGCGACGAAGGCCAGCTCGGAAGCTTCGCCGATCACGTGCGGCGCAACCGCACGACGCACGAGTTCGTCAATTACATGGCAAATGTAAACGGCTTTACTCTGGCGGATGCCGTGTCGTACGACTGGAAGCACAATGAGAAGAACGGAGAGGACAACGAGGACGGGCCGGCCGTGAATGCCAGCTGGAACTGCGGCGCCGAGGGACGGACGAAAAAGGCTGCCGTGCTTGCGCTGCGGAAGAAGCAGGAAGAGAATGCGCTTTCCTATGTTTTCCTTTCGCAGGGCGTTCCGCTTCTCTATGCCGGAGATGAATTCGGCAATTCCCAGGGCGGGAACAACAATGCCTATTCGAGCAACAATTCCGTCGGCTGGCTGGACTGGAATGAAATCGGGAAAGAGAAAGACCTGACGCTCTTCGTGAAGAAGCTGATTGCTTTCCGAAAGAGCCATCCGATCCTGCATATGAAGTCGCCGCTCCGCGAGAGCGATTATCTTTCTGTCGGCTATCCGGACGTTTCCTTCCATGATACGAAAGCCTGGTACTGCCCGTACGACAACAGCAGCCGTTCCATGGGCATCATGTACTGCGGGCTCTATGCGAAAAAGGAAGGGGCTTCCGATGACTTCCTGTATGTTGCCTACAATGCCTACTGGGACAAGCATTCCTTCGCCCTGCCGTCTCTTCCCAAGGGGATGAAGTGGTTTAAGGAAATGACGACGGAAGCGAAATCCGGCAGGGAATTTTCCGACGAGGCTTCACCGCTGGCGGATCAGAGGTCCTATGCGGCGGCAGCCCGGAGCGTCACGATTCTGGTCGGGAGGACCGAAGGCTGAGGATGGATATCATCGGTCATCTGAAAACCATTACAAAGCATCACCACCTGGTCATGTGCTTCTGTTTCCGGGCGGGTCTTTACCGTCAGGGACTTTTCCACGACTTCTCGAAACTGGAGCCTTCTGAATTCTGGACCGGTGCGAAGTACTACCAGGGAGACCGGAGCCCTAATAATGCGGAGAGAGAGGAGACAGGGGTCTCCCGGGCGTGGCTGCATCATAAAGGCCGGAACCGTCATCACTATGAATACTGGATTGACTATTCTTCGGACCCGGCGGATACCCTGGGGCTGGCCGGCGCAAGAATGCCGAGGAAATATGTGGCGGAAATGATTTTTGACCGCGTTTCTGCTTCCAAGGTCTATCACGGAAAAACCTATGCCCAGAGCGATCCTCTGGCTTACTTCATGAAGAACCGCGACAGGAGCTGGTATATCCATCCGGAAACGAAGAAAGAGATGGAGTTTCTTCTCAGGATGTGGGCGGAAAAAGGGGAAAACGAGACGGTCCTCTATATCCGGAATGTTTTTTTAAAAGGCGGTAAGATTGAATAAACAGGCATTGTTTTAAGCGTCAGCTGATGTTAAAATAATGCTGTGTATCCATAGCAATGAGGTGACGATATGACAGAATTACTTGACAGGCTGCAGGACTGGGGCTGCAATATCCCGGAAGGAATGAACCGTTTCCTGCAGGATAAAGATCTTTATGTAAAATGTCTCAAGTCTTTTGTGGCGGACGAAAGTTTCGCCAAACTATCGGATGACCTGAAGAACCGTGAGTTCAAGGGTGCCTTTGAAGATGCGCATACACTGAAGGGTGTGTCTGCGAATCTTTCTCTGACGCCGATGTATGAAGCCATCTGCAGGGTCGTGGAAGACCTTCGTAACGGTCCGACGGAGAATCTGGATGACGATGTAAAGGAATTTGAGAAAACGCATCAGAAATATCTGTCCATCATGGAGGATGCGGGGTAAAAGGGAGAACTGAAGGGGTTATATGTCAGGCAGGATCAGCGGGAAAAACCGAAAGGGAAACCCCGATTATTATGACTACAGTCTGCTCGCAGTCGTAATCCTTCTGACCGGCTTCGGGCTCGTCATGCTGTACAGCACGAGTTCGTATGTGGCGGAAGTAAAATTCGGGAATGATATGTATTATTTTTCGCGGCAGGCACTTATTTCGCTGGGCGCGATTGTCGCAGCTATTCTGATTTCCCGCATTGATTATCATGTCCTGATGAAACTCGGAGGATGGCTCTTCCTTCTTTCCATCGCCCTGATGGCACTTGTCCGGACAAGGTTCGGCATCACCATCAATCATGCCAGACGCTGGGTCAAGCTGGGGCCGTTTCAGTTCCAGCCGTCCGAGATCGCAAAAATTGCGATTATCGTGTTCGTGCCGCTGCTGATCGTGAAAATGGGGAAGAACTTCAAAGGCTTCCGGGCCTGCGTCCTTCCGATGCTGTCGGGAATTCTCCTGGCCGGATGCGCTTACGTGCTGACGGAGAACCTGAGTACGGGCATCATCATTTTCCTGATTACGTTCTTCATTATTTTCGTGGCGCATCCGAAGACAGCTCCTTTTATCATCCTCATGGTGATTGCGGCTGCCGCAGCCGGCGTGGGAGTCTGGGCACTGGTGCATTATTCCGTGAGCGGAAGCTTCCGCATCCAGAGAATCCTGGTGTGGCTGAATCCGGAGAAATATTCGGAAGAGGGCGGCTATCAGATCATGCAGGCGCTCTATGCGCTGGGCAGCGGCGGAATTTTCGGAAAAGGACTTGGAAACAGCACGCAGAAGCTGGGGTCGCTTCCCGAAGCACAGAACGACATGATTTTTTCCATCGTCTGCGAAGAGCTGGGCGTTTTCGGGGGAATCATCCTGATCCTGCTTTTCGTGTATCTGCTTTACAGACTCTTCTTCATCGCGCGCAATGCGAACGATCTGTACGGTTCGTTGATGGTAACAGGAATCTTTGCCCATATCGCCCTGCAGGTGATTCTCAACATCTGCGTGGTGCTGAACCTGATCCCGACGACCGGGATCACGCTTCCCTTCGTCAGTTACGGAGGGACGTCGGTGCTGTTCCTGATGATGGAAATGTCGATTGCGCTGTCCGTTTCCAGGGGAATCCGATTCCAGAAAGAGGAGAGGGATCTCTGGGGTTCGGTTGTTGAAGAGGAATACTAAAAATTATTAAGGAGGAGAAATAATGGATCTCAAGCATCTTGAAGACGTCATCCGCAACAGCGGGCATATCGTCTGCCTGATGGGCGTAGGAGTCAGTGAAGACTGCGGATGTCTCAATTACCGCAGCGGGGATAATGCCTATGCGATCGAGACGAAGTACGGGTATTCTCCGGAGGAAATCTATTCCACCGGTTTTTATAATACGCGTACGAAGGATTTCTTCACCTTCTACCATAACGAAGTCCTGGCAAAGCTCGGCGAGCCCGGACCGGAACTGGCAACACTGAAAAAGATGGAAGATGACCGCAAGCTCTATGCCATCATCACAAGGGAGATTTACGGACTGGCAAGTCGCGCCGGCTGCCGGAACGTGATTGCTCTTCACGGATCTGTCTACGACAACAAGTGTCCGCACTGCGGTACACGCTACGACATTGATTTTATGCTCAGGTCAAAGGGAATCCCGCTCTGTACGAAATGCGGCCAGCCTATCCGTCCGCAGATTGTCCTGACGGGGGAAATGATCGATAATCAGCTGATGACACAGGCGGCAAACGAGATTTCAAAGGCGGATACCCTGCTGGTCCTCGGATGCAGCATGCACTCGCTTCTGGCATCTACCTGCGTAAAGTATTTTGAAGGCGAACGGATCGTGCTCATCAATGACCGTGAAAATTATTCGGACAGCATTGCGGACATGGTCTATCACGCAAGACCGAGGGATGTTCTCCCGGAAGTATATCATTGAGGTGAAATGAAAATGGTTAAAACAAGATTTGCTCCAAGTCCGACAGGCAGGATGCATGTCGGGAACCTTCGTACGGCCCTTTATTCATATCTGATTGCCAGACATGCCGGCGGTTCATTCATGCTGCGCATAGAAGACACGGATCAGGAACGCTTCGTGGAAGGAGCCCTGGAGATCATTTACAAATCTCTGAAGGATGCCGGCCTGGAACACGATGAAGGTCCGGATAAGGACGGAGGTGTCGGCCCATACGTCCAGAGCGAGAGATGCCGTCTCGGCATTTATGACAAATATGCAAAGCAGCTGATTGAACAGGGCGATGCCTATTACTGCTTCTGCACGAAAGAGCGCCTTGAATCCCTGAAGCAGGAAGGCACGGATAAAGAATATGTCATGTATGACAAGCACTGCCTCCATTTATCGAAAGAGGAAATTGAGGAAAAGCTGGCAGCAGGAGTGCCGCACGTCGTGCGTCTCAATGTGCCGAACGAGGGAACGACGACGTTCAGCGATGAAATCTACGGAGACATTACCGTCAGCAACGATGAGCTGGACGACATGATCCTGATCAAGTCGGACGGCTTCCCCACCTATAATTTTGCCAATGTCATCGACGACCATCTGATGGGCATCACACATGTCGTCCGGGGAAATGAATACCTGTCTTCGGCGCCGAAATACAACCGGCTCTACGAAGCCTTCGGATGGGAAATCCCGACCTACGTGCACTGCCCGCTGATCACGGATGAAGAGCATAAGAAGCTCAGCAAGAGAAGCGGACATTCTTCCTTCGAGGATCTTCTGGATCACGGTTTCCTGGCAGATGCGGTCGTCAACTACGTGGCGCTCCTCGGATGGAGTCCGGAAGACAACTGCGAGATCCTTTCCCTGCCGGAACTGGTGGAGAGATTCGACTACCGCAAGATCAACAAGAGCCCGGCGGTCTTTGACGTCGCCAAGCTGAGATTCATCAACGGGGAATATATCCGCAGGATGGACGACGAAAGCTTCTTTAAAAAAGCAGAGCCGTACCTGAAGAGCACGCTGACAAAAGACGTCGACCTGCACAAAGTGGCTGAGATGGCGAAGTCCCGCATCGAGACATTCGAAGATATCCCGGCGCTGATCGGATTCCTGGAAAAGGTTCCGGAATATGACAGCTCCATGTATGAACATAAGAAAATGAAGACGGACAGAGTCATTTCTCTGAAGGTTCTCAGGGGGATTCTGCCGGCACTGGAAACGCAGGAAGATTATTCAAACGACGCTCTTTACGCCATGATGGTTGAATTCGCCAAAGAGCATGAGTTCAAGAACGGCCAGGTTATGTGGCCGCTTCGTACGGCTGTTTCCGGAGAGGCGATGACGCCGGGCGGTGCGACGCAGCTGATGGAAGTCCTCGGAAAAGAAGAGAGCATTTCCCGCGTCAGAGCGGCAGTTGAAAAACTTGAGAAGGATGCCTGAACAGAATAAAAAGAGAACCGTCCGGATCGCCTTTGTCCGCATTCCGGACAGTGCGGACCGGAAGCCGTCCGTCCTGCACGAAACGGCCTGCGGCCTGACAAGATTCGTGATCGGAAAGTACTGGGCGGACGGTCCGGAGACCCTGGTCTTCGGCACCGGGGAAAACGGAAAACCTTACCTGCCTGAGCATCCGGAAATCTGTTTCAACTGGAGCCATTCCGGAAGCTATATCGTCACCGCCGTGTGCGGAGTACCTGTCGGAATTGATATTCAGGAAATGAAGAGTTCCGACGTCGGAAGGCTTGCAGGGAAGATACTGAATCCGCAGGAGGTTCAGGAATTTCTGCAGTCGGATGATCCCCGGGGTTATTTCTTCCGGGAATGGGTCCTGAAGGAAAGCTATGTCAAATGGACCGGCGAAGGGCTGACCCGCAGTCTGCAGCAGCTGCCGATGGACGGCTGGCCGGCAATGATTGAAATCGATAAAGAATATATGTGTGCGATCCGTGCGGATGCGCCGCTGGACATCCGTATGGAGGAGGTTTTATGGCAGCAAATCAGGAAATAATCAAAAGAAGGACATTCGCGATCATTTCGCATCCGGATGCCGGCAAAACGACACTGACGGAAAAGTTCCTTCTTTACGGAGGAGCCATCAATCTGGCCGGCTCCGTCAAGGGCAAGGCAACTGCGCGGCATGCGGTTTCCGACTGGATGGAGATTGAGAAGCAGAGAGGAATCTCTGTCACATCCTCCGTCCTGCAGTTCAATTACGGAGGCTTCTGCATCAACATTCTGGATACGCCCGGACATCAGGACTTCTCGGAAGACACTTACCGTACGCTGATGGCGGCGGATTCGGCCGTAATGGTCATCGACGGCGCCAAGGGCGTCGAGGCTCAGACGAGAAAGCTCTTTAAGGTCTGCGCCCGCAGGCATATCCCGATTTTTACCTTCATCAACAAGATGGACCGCGATGCGCGGGATCCGTTCGAACTGGTCGATGAGATCGAGCACGAGCTCGGCATCCCGACCTGTCCGGTCAACTGGCCGATCGGCTCCGGCAAAGCTTTCAAGGGAGTCTATGACCGCGAGACCAGAAAAGTCCTGCTTTTCTCGGATACCCAGAAAGGCACGAAGGAAGGCACGGAAGAGGAGATCAATCTCGGGGACCCGTTCCTCGATGAACTGATTTCTTTCGATGAGAAAGAGACGCTGGGAAATGAGATCGAACTTCTGGACGGCGCTTCGGAATCGTTCGACCAGGAAAAGGTCAGCAAGGGCGAGCTGTCGCCGGTCTTCTTTGGTTCGGCTCTGACAAATTTCGGCGTCGAGACATTCCTGAAGCATTTCCTGAAGATGACGGCACCGCCGATGGCGCGCATGTCGGACCAGGGAATCATCGATCCGCTGACCAGGAATTTCTCTGCTTTTGTTTTCAAGATTCAGGCCAATATGAACAAGAATCACCGGGACAGGGTCGCCTTCATGAGAATCGTCTCGGGACATTTCGATGCCAACATGGAAGTCTGGCACGTCCAGGGACAGAGGAAGCAGCGCCTTTCGCAGCCGCAGCAGATGATGGCGGACGACCGCCATGTGGTTTCGGAAGCGTGGGCCGGCGACATCATCGGCGTCTTCGATCCCGGCACGTATGCCATCGGCGACACGGTCTGCACGCCCGGAGAGAACTTTAAGTACGGCGGCATTCCGACCTTTGCGCCGGAGCATTTTGCAAGGGTGCGCCAGATCGATACCATGAAGCGCAAGCAGTTCATGCAGGGCGTCACGGAAATTGCCCAGGAAGGCGCCATCCAGATTTTCCAGGAGTTCCATACCGGCATGGAGGAAATCATTGTCGGCGTCGTCGGTATCCTGCAGCTCGACGTCCTGAAGTTCCGTCTGGAAAATGAATACAAGGTGGAGATTGCGATGGAGACTCTTCCGTACGAGTACATCCGCTGGATCAGGAATCCGGAAGAAACGGATATCGAGGCTCTGGAAGGCACGTCCGACATGAAGAAGGTCAAGGACATGAAGGGCCGTCCGCTCCTTCTGTGGGCTCATGAATGGAGCATCGGCATGACGCTCGACCGGAATAAGAACCTGAAGCTTTCCGAATTCGGAGACTGGGACGAACAGGGATAAAAAAGAAACAGCCGCAACCGGGAAGCTAAAAGATCGACATTGCGGTTTGCGGCACGGTTTGGTATAATGGGTTTTGTTCGGAGGTAAGGAAAATGGCAGATAAACGCAATTTATTCACGATCCGCGAACAGGAAAATGTCGGCAGCGTCAAGGTCACGGAAGAAGTAACGGCGATCATCGCCGGTCTTGCCGCAACGGAAGTCGAAGGCGTTTCATCGATGGCCGGAGGCGTGACAAAGGATCTGATTGCCAAGCTCGGCATGAGAAGCCTCCGATCAGGCGTGAAAGTAGATGTACTGGAAGGTGTCGTCACGGTCGATCTGACCCTGAACATCGCCTATGGATATTCCATTGTCGATGTCAGCAAGAAGGTTCAGGAAAAAGTCAAGACGGCAATCGAAAGCATGACCGGCATGGAAGTATCGGACGTCAATGTAAGAGTGGCGGACGTCAGCGTTGAAAATAAATCGTAACACCCATCATTCATGAGCAGAAGAAAACTCAGAGAGCACCTTTTCAAATTAATATTTCTTGCGGAATTCAATTCCGCTGAGGAAATGCCGCAGCAGACGCAGCTTTATCTGGAATCCCAGGACGGGATTACGGAAGAGGAAAGCGCGTTTCTTCGTGAACGGTTCAAAACCATTGAACCGCTGATTCCTGAAATCGATCAGAAGCTGAACCATACGTCCAAGGGCTGGAAGACGAACCGCATGTCGCATGTCGACCTGGCGATTCTCCGCCTCGGCACGTATGAGCTTCTCTATGATGAATCCATCCCGGGAGGCGTTGCCATTTCGGAAGCCGTAGAGCTGGCAAAGCGTTTCGGAGGCGACGATTCCCCTTCTTTTATCAACGGAATTCTCGGCACCCTGGCGCGTGTATAGGAGTCTCCCATGGAGAAGAATATCTACTCCGTCGGTCAGGTCAACCACTATATCAAAGGCATCTTCAGCGGGGACATCCTGCTTTCTTCCATTTTCGTCAAGGGCGAAGTCAGCAACTGTAAATACCACACATCAGGACATATTTATTTCTCATTGAAAGATGAGACCGGTACGCTTTCCTGCGTCATGTTCCGCGGAGAGCGCAGGGGCCTTGCCTTTCCTATGAAAGACGGAGACAAAGTCATCGTGGGCGGTGCCGTCGATGTCTACGAGCGCGGCGGTTCCTATCAGCTTTATGCCCGGGAAATCAGCCTGGAAGGCTCCGGACTTCTTTACGAACGCTTCCTGAAAATGAAGCGTGAGCTGGAAGAAATGGGAATGTTCGATGCCCGCTATAAACAGCCAATCCCGAAATACAGCCGGCGGATCGGCATCGTGACGGCTCCGACCGGAGCAGCCATCCGGGATATCCAGAACATTGCCCACCGGAGAAATCCGTATGTGCAGCTGATCCTTTACCCGGCCATTGTCCAGGGAGAAAATGCAAAGGAATCCATCGTGCGCGGAATCGAGACGCTGGACCGGGAAAACCTGGACGTGATCATCGTCGGAAGGGGCGGAGGCTCGATCGAAGACCTCTGGGCCTTCAATGAAGAAGAAGTCGCAAGAGCCATTTTCGACTGCCGGACGCCGGTCATTTCCGCTGTGGGACACGAAACCGACACGACCATCGCTGATTTTGCCGCAGACCTCAGGGCACCGACTCCGTCGGCCGCAGCGGAGCTGGCTGTTTTTGACTACGCGGAATTCCGGAATCTGACCGGCAGTTACGCGGAGGCTCTGACGCAGCGTCTGAACCGGAAAATCCTTTCTGCCAGAAACCGGGCTGAATCCTGCCGGGTAAAGCTTGCTTATCTGAGTCCGCAGAACCGGATTCGTGAGAAGAGACGGAGGGCGGCGGACCTGGAAGAGGCGATGAACGGGGCCATTTCCGAAAAGATCAGCAGCGCCAGGGACAGACAGGAACGTCTGTCGGAAGATCTGCAGTCGGCAATGACGGAAAAAGCCCGCAGATGCAGGCAGAAAATGGAAATGCTGATTGAGCGCTTCAAGGGACTGAATCCGCTGGACAGGCTGAAGAGCGGGTTCTCCTATGTAAGAAATGCTTCGGGCCGTACCATTCGTTCTGTGAAGCAGGTGAAGCCGGGAGAGGGTTTGACCATCCGGGTCACCGATGGTACGATGGATGCAGCGGTCGTGAAAATCGAACCGGACAGAGGAGTCTGAAATGGCGGAAAAGAAGGAAAAGAGCATCGAAGAGAGCTTTGCGGCTCTGGATGAGATGGTGAAAAAGCTGGAAAACGAAGACATTTCCCTGGAAGAGTCCTTTAAGACTTATGAAGAGGGAATGAAGCTTCTGAAAGATGTCAACGGCAGGATCGATACCGTTGAAAAAAAGATGCAGAAAATCGCCGGGGACGGAACGACCGAGGAATTCACGTGAAGAAAAGACTGGATATCCTGCTGTTTGAGAAGGGCTTAGCCCCGTCCAGGGAAAAGGCGAAAGTCCTGATCATGGAGGGAATCGTCTACGCGGACGGAGTGAAGGAAGACAAGCCCGGAACGTCCGTTGACGAGACGGCTGCGCTTGAAGTGCGCGGCAGGACGCTCCCGTATGTGAGCCGCGGCGGACTGAAGCTGGAAAAAGCAATGAAAGTCTTTCCCATTTCCATGGAAGGAAAGACCTGTCTGGATATCGGAGCCTCCACGGGAGGCTTTACTGACTGCATGCTGCAGAACGGAGCTTTAAAGGTTTATTCCGTGGATGTGGGATACGGACAGCTTGACTGGAAACTTCGGAACGATCCGCGTGTCGTATGCATGGAGAAAACCAACGTACGCCTCATGAAGCCGGAGGATCTGCCGGAAAAGGCGGATTTTGCGAGCATCGATGTATCGTTTATTTCCCTCCTGCTGGTACTTGGACCGGTCAGGGACCTTCTGAAGGAAAACGGAGAAATCGTCTGCCTGATCAAGCCTCAGTTTGAAGCGGGCAGGGAAAAAGTCGGGAAGCACGGCGTCGTGCGGGATCCGAAGGTTCACCGCGAAGTGATTGAAAGAGTCATAACGGCTGCGGACGGACTCGGGCTGGAGCCGATGATGCTCAGCTATTCTCCGATCCGCGGACCGGAAGGAAACATCGAATATCTTCTTTACCTGAAAAAGAAACCGGCGGAAGATTCTCTGAAGAAGCCGGTTTCCGGGAATGTATCCGGTCAGATGATGGATGAAACCGTGCGGCAGGCACACGGGGAACTGGATGGACAAAAATGAGAAAATTCTGCATCCTGAGAAACACCGTCAAAGATCCAAGAGGGGAATTTACCCGCAAGGTCACGGAATATCTGAAGAAGAATGAACGGATCGTCACCGTTTCGGATGACGGTGACGATATCCCGGACGATACCGACTGCGTGATCGTGCTCGGCGGAGACGGGACGCTGCTGAGAGCGGCGGATAAGGTCGTGGACCGTCAGATTCCCCTGCTCGGCGTCAATCTTGGCACGCTCGGCTATCTGGCAGAAGTGAACCGTACGATGATCATCCCGGCTCTTGATAAGGTCATGAACAACGATTTCGATATCGAAAAGCGGATGATGATCTATGGTACGATTTATCATGAAGGCATCAAAGTCTGTTCGGGGAATGCCCTGAATGACATCGTCATTACTAGAACCGGGCCGCCGCGCATCCTGAAATTCATGAACTACGTCAACAGCGAATTCCTGAATTCGTACCAGGCCGACGGCATCATCATTTCCACGCCGACCGGATCGACCGGCTACAGCCTGTCGGCAGGAGGACCGATTGTCTCGCCCCAGGCAGACCTTCTGATTCTGACGCCGCTGGCACCGCATACCATCAATACGAGAAGCATTATTTTCCCCAAGAGCGATGAAATCATGGTGGAAATCGGACCGGGACGTACGCCGCAGCCGGAAGCGGCCACAGTGAACTTTGACGGGGAAGGCGACCACAGAGTGGAAACCGGGGACCGGATCGTCGTGAAAATGTCCCGTAAAGGAACAAATATCATCAAGATCAGCAACCTGAGTTTCCTGGAAGTCCTCCGGAAGAAAATGAACAGCAACTGACTGAAATTCCGGATAGTCTGACCTGAGTAATCGGATATTGCCGGATGGGAGAGAATAATCATGAAAAACGCGCGGCATGAACAGATACTGGAACTGATTACGCAGCACGATATCGAAACGCAGGAGGAACTGGCCGATCAGCTCCGCAGGGCGGGATTCAATGTCACGCAGGCGACGGTCTCACGGGATATCCGCCAGCTGGAACTGAGAAAAGTTTCCGCCGGAGGAGGACGCCAGAAGTATACGTCGGTCAACGGCGGAAGCGGATCTTTGTCCATGCGCTATCAGCGGGTACTGAAGGATGTCTATGTATCGCTGGATATTTCGTACAACATCGGCGTAGTCAAGACGGTTTCCGGCATGGCGATGGCAGCGGCAGCAGCTCTCGATTCTCTTGACTGGAGGGAAGTGCTCGGCTGCATTGCAGGAGATGACACGGTCATGCTGGTGCTGCGTTCTCCGGAAGATGCCGGAACGCTGCGGAAGAAACTTGAAGAGATCATGAAGGAAGCCTGAGACCGCTTCAGAAAAGCCGAAAACAATCGCGAAGGAAGCTGAAAGATGCTGAGAAATCTCCATATTAAAAATTTAGCCCTGATTCGGGAAATTGATGTTGATTTCGGAGAAGGCCTCAATATCCTGACCGGTGAGACCGGAGCCGGTAAATCGATCATCGTGGGTTCGGTCATGACGGCACTGGGCGCGAAGTTTTCCCGCAGCATGCTTCGGGAAGGGGTACCGTCTGCACTAGTGGAGATGGTCTTTGAAACGGAAAATCCATCTGTCCTGAAAAAGCTGGCGGAAATCGGAATTGAACCGGAAGACGGCGTCATCCTCATTTCCCGGAAACTGGAAGAAGGAAAATCGGTCTGCCGCATCAACGGAGTCACTTCGACGACGGCACAGGTACGGGAATGCGGTGCCTGCCTGATCGATATCCACGGGCAGCATGAATATCAGCAGCTTCTCCGGAATGACCGCCAGCTGGAGCTTCTGGATGAATTCGGCGGAGAGGCCGTGTTTTCCGCAAAAGCGAAAACAGCGGAAGATTACCGGACTTATTCTTCCCTGAAGAAGCGGATGAGTGAAACAGGAATGAGCGAGGAAGAACGTCTCCGTACGCTTTCTTTCCTGGACTTTGAGATTCAGGAAATCGAAGAGGCGGATCTTCAGACCGGCGAAGACGAAGAGCTTGAGAAGCTTTACAGGAGACTTTCCAACAGCAAGCGCATTGCGGAGACCGTCAATGCCGTGCATACGATGACCGGTTACGACAGCGACGAGGGGGCCGGTGAAACCATCGGACGGGCGCTGAAGGAGCTGGAAAGCGTTAGCGAGTTTGATCCGGCTCTGGAAGAACTGGAGAATTCCCTGCGCAGCATGGACTCCCTGCTGAATGATTTCAACAGGGATACGGCTGACTATATCAGCGGACTGACGTATGAAGCAGATTCTTTTGAAGAAACCGAAGAAAGGCTCAACCGGATCAACCGGCTGAAGGCAAAGTACACGGATTCAATCGAAGGAATCCTGAATCTGCTCGAAGAAAAGAAAAAGAAACGCGGCGAACTGGAAGATTACGCGGAAGGCAGAAAGCATCTCGAGTCGGAATTCCATGCGGCTGAAGCCGCCCTGAAGAAATCCTCGGATGCCCTGACTGCCGTCAGGAAGGAAACGGCCGCCTCATTTGAAAAGGCAGCGCAGCAGCAGTTCCTTGATTTGAATTTTGCAAGGGCTGATTTTGAAATCGGGTTTTCTGCTGCCGGAAATTTCTCGGCAAACGGCCAGGATACCGTCGATTTCCTGATCCGTACGAATCCCGGCGAACCGAAGCTTCCCATCAATAAAATCGCATCGGGCGGCGAACTTTCCAGAATCATGCTGGGTATCCGCACGATGTTTGCTGCTAAGGACGATACGGACACTCTGATCTTTGACGAAATTGATGCGGGCATCAGCGGACGCACCGCCCAGAAAGTGGCGGAAAAGCTTTCTGTCGTCTCCAGAAGCCATCAGACACTGTGCATCACGCACCTTCCGCAGATAGCCGCCATGGCGGATGAACACTATGCCATCACGAAAGAAGTAAGCGAAACGGAAGCCGTGACGAGAATCGATGCACTCTCGGAAGAAGAATCCGTTAGGGAACTGGCGAGAATCCTCGGAGGAGCAAAACTGACGGAAAGCACATTTGATACGGCACGGGAAATGAAAGAGATGTGTCGACAGTATAAATCGGATGCGCTATAATAAAGGCATTAAGCGGAGGTGAATGATCTCATGAAAAATATTCTTTTTGCTGCTTCCGAATGCGTCCCGTTTATCAAGACAGGAGGCCTTGCCGACGTCGTTGGATCCCTGCCGAAATACCTGGATAAAAGATATTTCGACTGCCGCGTCGTGCTTCCTTTATATTCCTGTATGGCCCAGAAGTACAAGGACCTTCTGAACTACCGCACTTCCTTCTATATGGACTTCGACTGGAGATCTGTCTATGTCGGCATCCTGGAATGCGAGTATGAGGGCGTTCATTTCTATTTCATCGACAATCAGGATTATTTCACGTGCGACAGGCCCTATGCCGGAATGCCGTATGATATTGATAAATTTGCTTTTTTCTCAAAGGCCGTGCTTTCTATTCTGCCGGTCATTGAATTCCGTCCCGATATCATCCACTGCCACGACTGGCAGACAGGGCTGATCCCCGTTTATCTGAACGGCGATTTCCAGGCCGGTGATTTCTACCGCGGAATCAAGACCGTCATGACGATTCACAACCTGAAGTTCCAGGGCGTGTGGGACGTCAAGACCATGAAGGATATCGTCGGCCTGCCGGATTATTATTTCACTCCGGACAAACTTGAATACAAGAAAGACGGAAACCTCCTGAAGGGCGGCATTGTCTATGCCAATGCCATCACCACTGTATCCCGTACCTATGCGGAGGAAATTAAGATGCCGTATTACGGAGAAGGCCTGGACGGCCTGATGCGCGCACGCGCCAATGATCTCCGCGGCATCGTGAACGGCATCGACTACGAGGATTTCGATCCGCAGACGGATAAAGAAATTTATGCAAATTACAGTCCGAGGACTTTCCGCAGGGAAAAGGTGAAGAACAAGACGGCACTTCAGCAGGATCTCGGACTGACCGTGGATCCGAAGACGATGCTGATCGGCATTGTTTCCCGTCTGACCGACCAGAAGGGCTTTGACCTGATTGCCTATGTGATGGATGAAATGTGCCAGGATGCCGTTCAGTTCGCGGTCCTCGGCACAGGCGATGATCAGTATGAAAATATGTTCCGTCATTTTGCCTGGAAATACGGCGGCAAAGTAACAGCACAGATTTATTACAATGATGCGCTGGCGCATAAGATCTATGCGGCATCGGATGCATTTCTGATGCCCTCCCAGTTTGAACCGTGCGGGCTTTCCCAGCTGATGTCTCTTCGCTACGGAACGATTCCGATTGTCCGTGAGACGGGGGGACTGAAGGACACGGTAGAACCGTACAATGAATTCGAAGGCACCGGGACCGGATTCTCCTTCACGAATTACAATGCCCATGAAATGATGGCGACGGTCCGCTACGCGGAAAAGGTTTATTACGATAAGAAGCGAGAGTGGAACAAGATTATCGACCGCGCGATGGCGAAGGATTTCTCCTGGAACCATTCCGCACTGCAGTACCAGGAACTTTACGACTGGCTGGTCGGCTGACATCCGTACGATCGGCTGCGGCCGGAAATCTGATTTCCGGCCGCCGTATTTCCATATCTGAAAGCCCGTTCGGGCATTGAAATTCCTTTTGTGAGATGATGGCGAAGGAAGGGGGAAGTATGCTCTTTTTAAGCTGATTTTCCGATTGACAATTATGATCTTGTAGTGTACTATAATCAAAGAGCGAACAAATGTTCGTATTTAAAAGGAGAACTGAAAAGTGAAAGACGATAAAAACAAGGATCAGAATAAGGTCCAGGAAGAGAAAGAAAGAGCCCTGGAAGCTGCCATCGGGCATCTGGAAAAGGAATTCGGAAAAGGAGCCGTCATGAAGCTCGGAGAATCCGGAGCTTCCATGAATGTGGAAACAGTTCCGACAGGCTCACTCTCACTGGATATAGCCCTCGGTCTCGGCGGAATCCCGAAGGGACGAATCATAGAAATCTACGGACCGGAATCTTCCGGCAAGACGACTGTAGCCCTGCATATGGTGGCGGAAGTCCAGAAGAGAGGCGGAATTGCCGGCTTCGTGGATGCGGAGCATGCACTCGATCCGGTCTATGCCAAGAACATCGGCGTGGACATCGACAACCTGTACATTTCCCAGCCGGATTCAGGCGAGCAGGCACTGGAGATTACAGAGACGATGGTACGTTCCGGAGCAGTGGACATTATCGTCGTAGACTCCGTGGCTGCCCTGACTCCGCAGGCGGAAATTGACGGGGAGATGGGAGATTCCCATATGGGACTCCAGGCCAGGCTGATGAGCCAGGCTCTCAGGAAACTGACGGCAACCGTCAGCAAGACGAAATGCATCGTCGTTTTCATCAACCAGCTGCGCGAGAAGATCGGTGTCATGTTCGGAAACCCGGAAACGACTACGGGCGGCCGGGCACTGAAGTTCTACGCTTCCATCCGTCTGGATGTCAGAAGAACCGAAACTCTGAAGGCCGGAGGAGAAGTGATCGGCAACCGGACCAGAATCAAGGTGGTGAAGAACAAGGTGGCACCGCCGTTTAAGGAAGCCCAGTTTGATATCATGTTTGGCAAGGGCATTTCCAGATCGGGAGATATCCTTGACCTCGCAGTAGAAGATGATATCGTCGAAAAGAGCGGGGCATGGTTTGCGTACAAAGGCGAGAAAATCGGTCAGGGACGCGAGAATGCCAAGCAGTATCTTGAGGAAAATCCGTCCGTCATGGAAGAAATCGAAGCACAGGTGCGTGATGCAAGAGGCATCGGAGCAGACGGAGCGGCAAAGAAAAACGACGAAGCAAAGGCTGCTAAACAGGATATCGAAGAAGTTCCGGAGGATGAAGAGTAACAGGCCATGGATGAGAAAACCAGGGCAAAGAAGCGGGCACTCTATCTTCTTACCGATATGGACCGTACCGAAAAGGAACTGTACGATAAGCTGAAAAAGGCCGGATACTCCGAAGAAACGGTCGAAGAAACGATGGAGTATGTCAAAAGCTTCGGCTATATTGATGACCGGAAATACGCACAGAAATACCTTGAGTTCTATCTGGGCAAGAGAAGCCGGCTGAGAATCCGCTTTGATATGGAAAAAAAAGGCCTGCCGAAGGAAATTATCTCGGAAGCATTTGAAGAAACGGAACCTTATGACGAAAGGCCGCTGATTCGTTCCCTTGCTGTAAAAAAGCTGCGCGGCTTAAAGAAAGAGGATCCGAAAAAGGCACAGAAAATCGGTGCGGCACTCCAGCGTCAGGGATTTCGGCCGGGTGACATTCGCTCCGTTTTGGAAGATCTGGATCTGTTCAGAATGGATTAACAGAAAAAGCCGGACAAACTTTTGTTTGTTCGGCTTTTTCATGCTTTCGTTTGCTTGACATAAAATAGAAAACCATATAAAATGTTAAATGTTGTATACCCGTACAATGAAAACTAAATAAGGAGGTGCTCCTGTAGCATGAATGTATTAACCATTATACTGATTGTTGCAGTAGTCGTCCTGCTGATTGCTCTTCCGGTTGTATGGAAGCTGGCTGTTGCCAACAAGACTAAACAGGATTCACAGAAGATCGGCACAGCTGAAGAAAAGGCAAGAAGCATCATAGATGACGCCATTAAACAGGCCGAAACTAAGAAGCGCGAATCCATGATCGATATCCAGGAACAATCCCTGACCGCTCGAAACGAAGTGGAAAAGGAACTGAAGGAGCGTCGTGCCGAGGTAACGAAGCAGGAACGCCGTATTCAGTCCAAGGAAGATGCCCTGGATAAGAAAACGGAAGCCATGGAGAAGCGTGAGGCAGACTACGCAGCAAAAGAAACAGCATTAAGCAAGAAGGAAAAAGAAGTTGAGGATCAGCACGATGAAGGCGTAAGAGCGCTGGAGAAGATTTCCGGAATGACTTCGGAGGAAGCAAAGAATCAGCTCCTCTCAGAAGTGAAGGATGACGCAAAAGCAGATATCGCCAGAATCTACAAGGAGCTGAACGAGCAGGCCAAGGCGGATTCGGATAAGAAGGCTCAGGAAATTGTCGTCAATGCCATCCAGAGATGTGCAGTCGATCATGTTTCCGAGTCCACGATTTCCGTTGTGCAGCTTCCGTCCGATGAAATGAAAGGCAGAATCATCGGCCGTGAAGGACGCAACATCCGTACGCTGGAAACACTGACCGGTGTCGATCTGATCATCGACGATACGCCGGAAGCAGTCGTTCTGTCCGGATTCGATCCGGTAAGGCGTGAAGTCGCCAGGATCGCACTGGAGAAACTGATCGTCGACGGAAGAATCCATCCTGCCAGAATCGAGGAAATGGTCGATAAGGCAAGGAAAGAAGTCGAGAATCAGATGCGGGAGGACGGCGAAGCGGCTGCGATGGAAGTAGGCGTGCACAATCTGCATCCCGAAATCATCAAACTGCTCGGAAGAATGCGCTATCGTTCTTCCTACGGCCAGAATGCTCTCAAGCATTCACTGGAGGTCGCACAGCTGGCCGGTCTTCTGGCCGGAGAATGCGGATGCGATGTCAGACTGGCTAAGCGCGCAGGTCTTCTGCATGATATCGGAAAATCCATCGACCATGAAGTGGAAGGTTCCCATATCCAGATCGGCGCGGACATCTGCAGGAAATACAAGGAGAGCGATGTTGTCATCAATACCGTGGAAAGCCATCACGGAGACGTGGAAGCCACTTCCCTTATTGCATGCCTGGTTCAGGCGGCGGACGCAATTTCAGCTGCAAGACCCGGAGCAAGAAGAGAAACGCTGGAGACCTATACGAACCGCCTCAAGAAACTGGAAGATATTACAAACAGCTTCAAGGGTGTTGAAAAATCGTATGCGATTCAGGCAGGCCGTGAGATCCGGATCAATGTCATTCCGGAACTGGTCAGCGACGCGGACATGGTATTGCTCGCAAGGGACATTTCCAAACAGATCGAAGCGGAACTCGAATATCCCGGCCAGATCAAGGTCAATATGGTCAGGGAAAGCAGAGCGGTCGATTACGCAAAATGAAACAGAAAGGAAGGGCGGAAGCTCTTCCTTTTTTGTGCCTGCAAGGCAGGATGCCGCTCCGCAGGGTAAAGGATGCAGTCCTTCGTTATGTGAACCGTGTCCATTTTCCGATGCAAAAGAATTTTTTCTGCGGAGGAAGCACAACATATTGAACTGCTGGTTTTATGGAAACCGATATATTGTGAGGAAGCCGCCAAATAACAGGCATCCCGGCGTTTGAAGCAAATTTTGTATTTGATTTTATGTAAATTCGAAGTTATAATATCCGTATCCGGGCGCGAGGGGGATCAAACCCGGTGAGGGATTAATTTGAAGGGTGAATTGCTTCCTTACAAATCCATGAAGAGATGGAGTCTGATTTAATGGAAGAAGCAATTCAGAAGTTTATTCGCTACTTTCATAAGAATAAAAAGTCTTCTGCCAATACGGAAGTATCTTATAAGCGGGATCTCGATAAGCTGATGCAGTATCTTCAGGAAGAACTGCATATTACGTCGTGGGATCAGGTCACTGCGACCAATCTCAATTCGTACATGCTGTATCTTGAGAATTCTAATTACGCATCCTCCTCTGTATCGAGGAGTGTTGCGTCAATTCGTTCTTTCTATCAGTATATGCTGAAGAAGGAAATCGTTTCGCAGAATCCGTCCGATGAACTGAAACCGCCGAAGATCGAGAAGAAAGCACCGGAAATCATGACGGTCGAAGAAGTCACGCTGCTTTTAAAACAGCCTGACAAAACGACTCCGAAGGGAATCCGCGACAGTGCTATGCTTGAGCTTCTCTATGCGACGGGGATGCGCGTGTCCGAGCTGATCGGACTGCGTGTTTCAGACATCAACATGCAGATGAGTTATCTGACGTGCGTGGACCGCAAAAAAGAGAGAATCATTCCTTTCAGCGCAACAGCCAAGAAGGCTCTTTCGCTGTACCTGGAAAAATCCCGCAAGATTTTCGTGCACGATGAAAGCGACGTGCTTTTTACGAACGTATCCGGGAAGTCCATGAGCCGTCAGGGCTTCTGGAAAGTCCTGAAGGGCTATGCAGCTGAAGCGGGCATCAAGGCGGATATCACGCCGCATACGCTGAGGCATTCTTTTGCGACGCATATGCTGCAGAACGGAGCAGACCTGAAGAGTCTTCAGGAGATGCTCGGGCATTCGGATATCAGTACGACGCAGATGTATCTCAATATGAGCATTACGAAGATCCGGGACGTTTACAACAAGGCTCATCCCAGAAAGTGATCTTTTTTGAAAGCAAACCGCGCAGAGATGCGCGGTATTTTTATTTGCCCCTTTCCCGGGACAGAGAGCTCCCTGACACGCTTGCCTCTGCCGTTTCTGCACTCGCCGATGGATAGTCTGCTCCGAAAACTCAGCGGGCTCTTCTGATGCATTATCAGAGTCCCTGCGGGACATCTGCGACTTTTATATGAAAGAAGCCCGCTTCAGACAGTTCTGCGCAGACCATCGCATCGTGCAGAAACAGCGACGAGTCCGGCGCTATCGTCATGGAGCTCTCTGTCCCGGGCCGGGGCGTATAGAAAGTGCGAATCTGCGGACGGTTTCCTGTTCAGAAAAAGATACAGAATTTTTATGAAAATAAAGTTGACAAAAATAGTAGGATATGATATTCTCATCGTGAAATCAGAGTAAAACAGTCAGATTTACCGGAGGCATGATGAAACTGACGACAAAAGGGAGATACGGACTGCGGGCGATGGTTGACCTGGCGCTCAATCAGGGCGATGGGGCGGTATGCATCCAGTGCATTGCGGAACGACAGAATATTTCCGACACGTATCTCGAACAGCTTTTCCGAAAACTGAAGAAATCAGGGCTTGTGAAGAGCGTCAGAGGCGCCGGGGGAGGATATGTACTGTCAAGACCGGAGGAAGACATTTCGGTCGGCGATGTACTCATTTCCCTGGAAGGCGGACTGAATGCCGTCGAATGCAAAGGCTCCGATGAAAATGAAGAATGCGGCATGAGCGATCTGTGCGTCACCAAGATCGTCTGGCAGAGAATCAACGAAAGCATCAGGGACGCCGTCAATACCATTTCCATCAAGGACCTGGCAGACAGAAGCCGGGAACTGAGAAAAAAAGGCCAGGTGGCAACCGAGGCCTGCAGCAATCAGAATCAGGCCGAAGAGTGACCTGCATCAAATAAAGAAAGGGTGAATGCTATGGCAACGACAATCTATTTAGACAACGCGGCAACAACCAAAACCAATCCGGAAGTCGTAAAGGCAATGCTTCCGTACTTTACGGAGAATTACGGGAATCCTTCCGCCATTTATGAAGTGGCAGGAAGAAGCAAAGAGGCCATCGAGAAGGCACGCGCACAGGTAGCGCATGTCATCGGTGCCGATCCGGAAGAAATTTATTTCACGGCCGGCGGATCCGAATCTGACAACTGGGCTCTCAAGGCTGCCTTCGAGGCTTATGCCGACAAAGGAAACCACATCATTACGTCAAAGATCGAGCATCACGCCATTCTCCATACCTGCGATTATCTGGAGAGCCGCGGAGCGGAAATCACCTATCTCGATGTCGATGAGAATGGTTTTGTCGATCCGAAGGCAGTTGAAGCGGCGATTACCGACAAGACCATCCTCATTTCCGTCATGACGGCAAACAACGAAATCGGAACCGTTGAGCCGATCTGCGAAATCGGAAAAGTCGCGCATGACCACGGCATCCTTTTCCATACAGACGCGGTGCAGGCTTACGGCCACATCCCGATCGATGTCAATGATGACAACATCGACATGCTCAGCTCCAGCGGACACAAGCTGAACGGGCCGAAAGGCATCGGCTTCCTGTATATCCGCAAGGGTGTCAAGATCAGAAGCTTTGTCCACGGCGGGGCACAGGAGAGGAAACGCCGTGCCGGCACGGAAAATGTACCGGGCATCGTCGGATACGGCAGGGCAGCTGAACTCGCCGAGCAGACGATGGAAGCAAGAATGAAGCAGGAAACAGAAATCCGCGACTACATGATCGGACGCATCATGAAGGAAATTCCGTACACGAAGCTGAACGGAGATCCGGTCAAACGTCTGCCGAATAACATCAATGTCTGCTTCCGCTATGTCGAAGGCGAGTCCATGCTGATCATGCTTGACATGAAGGGCATCGCGGCATCCTCCGGTTCGGCCTGCACTTCCGGAAGTCTGGATCCTTCCCATGTGCTCCTGGCCATCGGACTGCCTCATGAGATCGCACACGGGAGCCTGAGACTTACCCTTTCGGAAGAGATTACGAAAGAGCAGGCGGATTTCACGGTTGATTCACTGAAAGGCATCATTTCCAACCTGCGTTCCATGAGCCCGCTATATGAGGACTTTGTTAAAAAACAGGAAGCAGCATCTGCAAAATTAAAATTCTGATTACAGAATACGAGGAGAAAAACATGTACAGCGAAAAAGTAATGGATCATTTCCAGCATCCCAGGAACGTAGGAGAAATTGAGAACGCCAGCGGCGTCGGCACGGTCGGCAACGCAAAGTGCGGAGATATCATGAGAATGTATCTGGACATCGATGACAACGGCATCATCCGGGACTGCAAATTCAAGACCTTCGGATGCGGCGCCGCAGTGGCAACTTCTTCGATGGCGACTGAGCTGGTAAAGGGCAAGACCATCCAGCAGGCACTTGAAGTGACAAATAAAGCCGTCATGGAAGCACTGGACGGACTTCCGCCAATCAAGGTTCACTGCAGCCTTCTGGCTGAGGAAGCCATTCATGCGGCACTCTGGGATTATGCGGAGAAGCATCACATCAAGATCGAAGGACTGAAGAAGCCGAAGAATGATATTTCGGAAGAAGCTCCGGAAGAGGAGTATTGATTCATTGGAGGAGCATTGATTCACTGACAGAAAGCGAAAGAGGAGTCTTGTCTTGAACGGAAAACGCGTAGTAGTCGGTATGTCAGGCGGTGTAGACAGTTCCGTCGCAGCCCTGCTTCTTAAGAAGCAGGGTTTTGACGTTATCGGCGTAACAATGCAGGTATGGCAGGAAGAGAGTGAAATGGCGCAGGAAGAGAACGGCGGATGCTGCGGCCTTTCAGCCGTGGAAGATGCCAGAAGGGTTGCACGCGTCATCGGTATTCCGCATTACGTCATGAATTTCCGGAAGGAATTCCGTGAAAATGTCATGGATTATTTTGTGCGCGAATACACGGCCGGCCGTACGCCGAATCCGTGCATTGCCTGCAACCGCTACGTGAAATGGGAGTCGCTTCTGACCAAATCGCTTTCCATCGGAGCGGATTATATCGCGACCGGACATTATGCTTCCGTGATCAGACTGGATAACGGAAGATTCACGCTGAAGGCGGCGCCTTCCAGCAAGGACCAGAGCTATGCGCTCTACAATCTGACGCAGGACCAGCTGGCCCATACGCTGATGCCTCTCGGAATCTATACAAAACCGGAAGTCCGGAATATGGCAAAGGAAGCAGGACTGCCGGTGGCACAAAAACCGGACAGTGAAGAGATCTGTTTCATTCCTGACCATGATTACGCAAAATTCATCGAAGAAGATACCGGCGTGAAGGATAAAGAAGGACTTTTTGTTGATGAAGACGGAAAAGTTCTTGGCATCCACAGGGGTATTACGCATTATACGATCGGCCAGCGCAAGCACCTGGGTCTTGCTTTCGGCTATCCAGTCTTTGTCAAAAAGATACTGCCGGAGGAAAATAAAGTCGTCCTTGCGGCAAATGAAGCGCTCTTTGAAAGAACACTGACCGTTTCAGACGTCAATCTGATGTCGGTCTCAGAGCTGAACGGAAAAACACCCGTCATCGCGAAGATAAGATACAATCACAAGGGATCTTCTGCTATAATAGAACCCGTTGACGGCGCGACCGTCCGGGTCATTTTCGATGAACCGCAGCGAGCGGTAACACCGGGTCAGGCGGCTGTTTTCTATCAGGATGACTGTATTCTTGGCGGAGGCACAATTCAATGAAAATCGGAGATACGCACGTTCACAGTCTTTTTTCCACGGATTCCAGCACAGAAATGGAAGAGATGGTGAAAAAGGCCGTGGAGGAAGGCCTTCCGCATATCTGCTTCACGGACCATATCGATTATGACTACCCGGTTGAAGGTGTGGAGTTTGATTTCAATATGGATGATTATTTTGCGAGCATCCGGAAGCTAAGGGAAAAGTACCGTGAAAAGATTCTTGTCCTGGCCGGCATTGAACTGGGAATGCAGGAGCATCTGGTTGACCGCTACGAGGAACTTCTGAAGAAATATCCGTTCGACTTCGTCATCGGATCCCAGCATCTGGTCGACGGCAGCGATCCTTATTACCCCTCTACTTTTGACGGCAGGACAGATGCGCAGATCTACCGTGATTATTTTGAAGAGATGCTGAAGGATGTCAGGGCATTCCGCGGATTTGATTCCCTCGGGCATCTCGACTACATCGTGCGCTACGGAAGATTCAAGACACACAGCTACAGTTATCCGGCTTATTCGGATGTCATCGATGAAATCCTCAAGATTCTGGTCCGGAGAAACAAGGCTCTGGAAATCAATACGGCAGGACTGAGGAAGCAGCTGGGATTTCCGAATCCCTCCCCGGATGTCCTGAGGAGATACCGGGAACTGGGCGGAACCCTGATCACGGTGGGATCGGATTCCCACAAACCGTACAGCATCGGTTTCGGCTTTGAAGAAGCAGGAGAGCTGCTGAAATCGTGCGGATTCACGCACTATGCCTATTATGTCAACCGAAAGCCGGTATTTGTGAAATTATAATCAGATAATCCTTGTATTTTCGAGGGTGTTTATGTAAAATAAGGCGTGGGCAATAAGGTTTTTTAACCATTTACCAATAATAATCAGGAGGTTCTAAATTATGGCAGTAAGAGTTGCGATTAATGGTTTTGGACGTATCGGACGTCTGGCTTTCCGTCAGATGTTCCAGGCAGAAGGATTTGAAATCGTTGCCATCAACGATCTGACGAGCCCGGAAATGCTTGCTTTCCTTCTGAAATATGATTCTTCCCAGGGAAGATATGCTAAGGCTGACAAAGTTTCCTTCTCTGATCATTCCATCACGGTTGACGGAACTGAAATCGAAATCTACAAAGAGCCGGATGCACACAACCTTCCGTGGAAAGCTCTGGATGTCGACGTCGTTCTCGAATGCACAGGCTTCTACTGCTCAAAGGACAAAGCACAGGCTCATATCGATGCCGGCGCAAAGAACGTCATTATTTCCGCTCCTGCGGGAAATGATCTTCCGACCATCGTTTACAACACGAACCATGAGACTCTGACAGCTGACGATCACATCATCTCCGCCGCATCCTGCACGACGAACTGCCTTGCACCGATGGCAAAAGCCCTGAATGAACTGGCTCCGATCCAGTCCGGCATCATGGTCACGATCCACGCTTACACAGGCGACCAGATGATCCTTGACGGACCGCAGAGAAAAGGCAATCAGAGAAGAAGCCGCGCTGCTGCCATCAACATCGTTCCGAACTCCACCGGCGCTGCAAAGGCTATCGGCCTTGTTGTTCCGGAACTGAACGGCAAACTCATCGGTTCTGCTCAGCGTGTACCGGTACCGACAGGCTCCACCACAATCCTGACGGCTGTTGTCAAGGGTGAAGTCACAGCTGACCAGATCAATGCTGCCATGAAGGCTGCTTCCAACGAGTCCTTCGGATACAATGTAGATCAGATTGTTTCCTCCGACGTGATCGGCATGACCTACGGCTCTCTGTTTGATTCCACGCAGACATCCGTTCTTCCGGTCGGCGACGGCAACACCGAAGTCCAGGTTGTTTCCTGGTATGACAATGAGAACTCCTTCACATCCAATATGTGCAGGACCATCAAGTACTTCGGCAAACTGCTCAATAAATAATCTTATTTCCATAAGGTAAGACCTGCAGGGGTCCGGTCAAAAAGGGCCGGGCCCCTGATTTATTCAGCAAGACCAATCATAAGGAGGATGCAAGAAATGCTTAACAAGAAATCTGTTGATGATATCAATGTAAAAGGACAGCGCGTCCTTTGCCGCTGCGATTTCAACGTACCGCTGAAAGAAGGAAAGATCACGGACGACAACCGCATCGTGGCAGCGCTTCCGACAATCAATAAACTCATCGCTGACGGCGGAAGAGTCATTCTGTGCAGCCATCTCGGAAAGCCGAAGGGCCCGGATGCCGCCTTTTCACTGGCACCGGTAGCCGCACGTCTTTCGGAACTGCTCGGCAAGGAAGTGAAATTCGCAGCTGACGATACGGTCGTCGGAGACAATGCAAAAGCAGCTGTCGCAGCGATGCAGGACGGCGATGTCGTTCTTCTTGAGAATACGCGTTTCCGTCCGGAAGAGACGAAGAACGGCGAAGCATTCTCACAGGATCTGGCTTCTCTTGCAGATGTTTTCGTCAACGATGCTTTCGGAACCGCTCATCGTGCTCACTGCTCGAACGTCGGCGTCACGGAATTCCTGAAGAAGGAAAACAAACCGTGCGTGGTCGGCTATCTGATGCAGAAAGAAATCAATTTCCTCGGAAATGCAGTCGATGATCCGAAGCGCCCGTTCGTCGCAATCCTCGGCGGAGCAAAAGTTGCCGACAAGCTGAATGTCATTTCCAACCTGCTTGAGAAATGCGATACGCTGATCATCGGCGGCGGCATGGCCTATACCTTCATGAAAGCGAAGGGATATGAAGTCGGAACTTCTCTTGTGGATGACACGAAGATTGACTACTGCAAAGAAATGATCGATAAGGCTGCTCAGCTCGGCAAGCAGATGTTCCTTCCGCAGGATACGGTTGTTGCCGCTTCCTTCCCGGATCCGATTGATGCACCGATCGAAGTCGAGACAGTTGCTTCCGACAGCATCCCTTCTGACAAGATGGGACTGGATATCGGCGAGAAGACACAGGCTGCCTTCGCGGATGCCGTGAAATCAGCCAAGACGGTCGTCTGGAACGGCCCGATGGGAGTGTTTGAGAATCCGATCCTGGCAAAAGGCACGATTGCGGTTGCACAGGCTCTTGCGGATACCGATGCCACGACCGTCATCGGCGGCGGCGATTCTGCAGCAGCTGTCAACCAGCTCGGCTTTGCAGACAAGATGACGCACATTTCCACAGGCGGCGGAGCTTCCCTTGAATTCCTTGAAGGAAAAGAACTTCCGGGCGTTGCAGCTGCGGATGACAAAGACTGAAAAGAGGACAAAAAAATGGCAAGAAGAAAAGTAGCAGCAGGAAACTGGAAAATGAACAAGACTCCGTCTGAAGCGGTTGCTCTTGTCAACCAGCTGAAACCGCTGGTCGCAAGTGATGATGTCGATGTCATTTTCTGCGTACCGGCCATCGATATCCCGGCAGCCATGGAAGCGGCAAAGGGAAGCAACATCAACATCGGCGCCGAGAACATGTTCTATGAGGAGAAAGGTGCCTATACAGGCGAAATCGCTCCGGACATGCTGACAGATGCCGGCGTGAAATACGTTGTTCTCGGACATTCCGAGAGACGCCAGTATTTCGCAGAAACTTCCGAAACCGTCAACAAGAAGATGCTGAAATGCTTCGAGCACGGACTGATTCCGATCATGTGCTGCGGCGAAACTCTGGAACAGAGAGAGCAGGGCATCACGATGGATTTCATCCGTCAGCAAGTCAAGATCGGATTCCTCGGACTTACAGCTGATCAGGCGGCAGAGGCCATCATCGCTTACGAGCCGATCTGGGCAATCGGGACCGGCAAGACGGCGACATCCGATCAGGCAGAGGAAATCTGCAAGGGCATCCGTGAACTGATGAAAGAGCTTTACGGAGAGGACACCGCTTCAAAGATCCGCATTCTGTACGGCGGTTCTGTCAACGCTTCCAACGCGGCGGAACTCTTCGGCAAGGAAGACATCGACGGCGGTCTGGTCGGCGGCGCTTCTCTTAAAGAAGATTTCGGAAAGATTGTCAATTACAGATAAAGTTGCTATAATGGCTTTATGTGAATGCAATCGAACCGGAAATAGAGACAATTCAGGGGGACGGTGCTTCTTCACCGTCCCCTTCAGCATGTAAAGCCGGAGGTTAAGATGGAAAAAAAAGATACGATTTATGTTGGTCTTCTCGGTCTGGGGACCGTGGGGTTCGGCGTCTACAAGACACTGAAGCTGCAGAAGGATGAAATGGTCCGCAAGGTCGGAAGCAATGTCGTGATCAAGAAGATTCTTGTCCTGAAGATCGCGGACTTTGCCTCCAAAGTGGAAGATCCGTCCATCCTGACGGAGAACGCAGATGATATCCTCGGGGATCCGCAGATCGATGTGGTCATCGAAGTCATCGGCGGCACGAAAGCGGCATTTGATTTCCAGAAAAAAGCTCTGGAAAACGGCAAGCATGTCGTGACGGCCAACAAAGACCTGGTCGCAACGCGAGGCCATGAACTTCTGGTGCTTGCAGAGGAAAAGAGACTGGATTATCTCTTTGAAGCTTCCGTGGCCGGCGGCATTCCGATCATCCGTCCGCTGCGCCTTTGCCTGGCCGGAAACAACATTTCAGAAGTCATGGGCATTGTCAACGGAACAACCAATTTCATCCTGACGAAAATGAGTCAGGAGGGAATGGGCTACGAAGAAGCATTGAAAATCGCGATGAGTCTGGGCTATGCGGAATCGAATCCGACAGCCGATGTCGAAGGACTGGATGCAGCCAGAAAGGTCGCCATCATGGCTTCCATCGCTTTCCATTCCCGTGTGACTTTCGACGATGTCTATCATGAGGGAATCACCAAACTGACGGAGTCCGATATCCGCAACGCGAAAGAACTCGGCTGCGTGGTCAAGCTGATCGGCATTACCCGTCAGAAAGACGATGAAATTGAAGCAGGCGTCTATCCGATGCTGATTCCGGACAGCCATCCGATGGCTTCCGTCAATGATGTTTTCAATGCCGTCTTTGTGCACGGAGATGCAGTCGACGATGTCATGATGTACGGAAGAGGCGCCGGGGAAATGCCGACAGCTTCCGCCATCGTGGGAGATCTCTTCGATATCGTCCGCAACATCAATTACGGATGCACGGGACGTCTGGGATGCACCTGCTATAAATCTCTGAAGATCCGCCATATCGATGAGATTGAGAATAAATTCTTCGTCCGCATGCAGGTCGCCAATAAGTGCGGCGTCCTGGAATCGGTTGCCGGCGTTTTCGCACGGAACCATGTCAGTATCGCCAGCTTCCTGCAGAAAGACAACGTCATTCAGGGAGATCAGGCGGAAATCGTCCTGACGACCGAAGCAGTCGTCGAGAAGGATTTCCGGATCAGTCTTTCGGAACTGAGCAGCATGAGCGATATCATCAAAGAGATTTCCTCTGTGATCAGAGTATATTGAAAAGGAGAAAAAATGAGCAAAAGACCTACTGTACTGATGATTCTTGACGGATACGGAATGAGCAGCGACCACAGCCACAATGCCGTGTTTGAAGCAAAGACGCCTGTTATGACCGAGCTGGAGAAAACCTGCCCGTTCGTACTGGGACAGGCTTCCGGACTGGCTGTCGGGCTTCCGGAAGGCCAGATGGGCAATTCCGAAGTCGGACACATGAACATGGGCGCCGGCCGCATCATTTACCAGGAGCTGACCCGGATTACGAAGTCGATCGAGGACGGAGATTTCTTTACGAATGAAGCACTGCTTGCCGCAGTGAAGAACGCGAAGGAAAACGACGCGGCGATTCATTTCATGGGCCTGCTTTCCGACGGCGGCGTGCACAGCCACAATACGCATCTTTATGCCCTGCTGAAGCTGGCAAAAGATAACGGACTTTCAAAAGTCTATGTCCACTGCTTCATGGATGGAAGAGATACGCCTCCGGAATCCGGAAAAGGATATATTGAAGAGCTTGAAGCGAAGATGAAGGAAATCGGCGTCGGCGAAATCGCGACTGTCATGGGCCGCTATTACGCCATGGACCGCGACAACCGCTGGGACCGTGTACAGAAGGCTTATCTGGCACTCGCCAAAGGAGAAGGCGTATCCGCCTCTTCCGCAGAGGAAGGCATGCAGGCTTCCTATGATCAGGGAGTTGCCGATGAATTCGTCATTCCGTTCGTCGTTCAGAAGAACGGAGCTCCGACAGCTGAAATCAGGACAGGCGATTCCGTCGTCTTCTTCAATTTCCGTCCGGACCGTGCGCGTGAAATCAGCCGCTGCTTCTGCGACGACAGCTTTGATCATTTTGACCGCGGCGATCGCGTGAAGACGACATATGTCTGCTTCGTCGATTACGATGAAACGATTGCCAACAAGCTTGTCGCTTTCCATAAAGAACAGATCAGGAATACATTCGGACAGTGGCTGGCAGCCAATCATCTGAAGCAGCTGCGTACGGCAGAAACCGAGAAATATGCCCATGTCACGTTCTTCTTCAACGGCGGTGTCGAAGAGCCGAACGAAGGCGAAGACCGGATCCTTGTCCCGAGTCCGAAGGTGGCGACTTATGACCTGCAGCCGGAGATGAGTGCACCGGCAGTCTGCGACAAGCTCTGCGAAGCCATCCGCGGCGGCAAGTACGACGTCATCATCATCAACTTCGCAAACGGCGACATGGTCGGACATACCGGCATCGAAGCAGCAGCTATCAAGGCGGTTGAAACGGTAGATGAGTGCGTCGGCAAGGCAGTGGCAGCCATCCGTGAAGTGAACGGACAGATGTTTATCTGCGCAGACCACGGGAACTGCGAAGAAATGGTGGATCCGAAGACGGGCGATCCATTTACCGCCCATACGACGAATCCGGTTCCGTTCCTTCTGGTCAATGCGGATCCGAAGTACAGGCTGAAAGAGGGCGGCAGGCTCTGCGATATCGTCCCGACGCTGATTGAACTGATGGGCATGCAGAAGCCGGAGGAAATGACCGGACATTCGCTTCTTACGGAAGAGTAATCCTGGTTCCGTTCGAAAAGCCTGAAATTATGGGTTGTTTTTCGGAAACAGGTATGATATTATGGTTTTCGGTTCATTTATCGGAGGTGTGTTTTATGAGTATTCTGAAAATCGTGCTGACGATCATTTTCGTGATTGACTGCATTGGCTTAACCGTAATCATCCTGATGCAGGAAGGCAAGGACGCGGGCCTGGGTGCTATCGCGGGTGCCGCAGATACGTACTGGGGAAAGAATAAGGGCCGTTCCATGGAAGGCGGGCTTGTCAAAGCCACAAGATTCATGGCTGTCGCGTTCTTTATACTTGGCCTTGTACTGAATCTGCAGATCTTCGGCTAATAAGAAGCTAAGCACCCTTGCCATAGCGCAAGGGTGTTTTTCTGTTTAAAAAGAGAGGTTTCATGTCAGAAAAAAGAAATAATAAGAGCAGCGAGTATGAAGGAAGTTTCATCGGGAATCCGAAGGGCTTCGGCTTTGTACGCTGCGAGGACCTGGATGAAGATATCTTCATTCCGGAGGAAAATGTAAAAGATGCCATGCACGGAGACACCGTGCTGGTCCGCACCAGCCCCTTTGCCGGAGGACGACGGGTCGAAGGAGAAATACGGAAAATCCTTCAGCGCGGTACGGAAGAGGCTGTCGGGACGTTCCGGAAAAGCAAAAATTTCGGATTCGTCGTTCCGGACAACCGGAAATTCACAAAAGATTTATTTATCGAAAAAGGAAATGACGGGGGTGCTTCCGACGGCGATAAGGTCGTCGTGAAGATTCTGGACTACGGCTCGAAGAAATCGAAGCCTTCAGGCCGGATTACCGAGATCCTGGGAAATGAAAATGATCCCGGCACCGACATTCTTTCAATAGCACGCGGAGCAGACATCCCGATGGAGTTTCCGGAAAAAGTCCTGAAGCAGGCTGACCGCATTTCGGATCAGCTCCTTCCCGGCGACTTCGCCGGACGGGAAGACCTTCGCAAATGGAAGACCGTTACCATTGACGGGCCGGATGCCAAGGATCTGGACGATGCTGTTTCCCTTACGAAAGACGGAAAAAATTACATCCTCGGCGTCCACATCGCGGACGTTTCCAATTACGTCCAGGATCATTCCGCGCTTGACCGGGAAGCGCTGAAAAGAGGGACTTCGGTTTATCTGGCTGACCGCGTCATCCCGATGCTTCCGAAAAAGCTGTCTAACGGCATCTGCTCCCTGAATGCCGGGGAAGACCGCCTGACCCTTTCCTGCATCATGACGCTTGATGAAAAAGGCAGGATCACCGACCACAGAATCTGCGAAACGGTGATCCGTGTCGGCAGAAGGATGAGCTATCCGGATGTGAAGGCGATTCTTGGGGACAGGAATCCGGCACTTCTGAAAGAATACAAAGGCTATATCACGATGTTCCGTCAGATGCTGGAACTGTCTAAGAAAATCAGGGCGCTGCGGACAGCCCGCGGGGCAATTGATTTTGATTTCCCGGAGGCAGAGATCCTGCTGAATGAAGAAGGGGTTCCGACAGACATTCAGGTCCATGAGGCAAACTGCGCGACAAAGCTGATTGAGGATTTCATGCTGAGTGCCAATGAGACGGTGGCCGAGGAATTTGCAGAAAAGAAGATTCCCTTTGTCTACCGTGTCCATGAAGATCCCGATCCCGACAAGATCGAAGAGCTGATTGCCTTCGTCCGGAAACAGGGAATCATCATTGATAAGAAAAAGCAGAGCATTGCGCCGATGGAACTCCAGCAGGCGCTGAAAAAGATTGAAGGCACGCCGGAGGAAGGACTCATTTCCCGGGTCATCTTAAGATCGATGCAGCAGGCCCGTTATTCGACGGAATGCACGGGACATTTCGGTCTGGCAGCGAAATACTACTGTCATTTCACCTCCCCGATCCGCCGCTATCCGGATCTGCAGATTCACAGGATCATCAAGGATTTCCTTCGCGGAAGAATGAACGAAACAAGGAAAGCCTATTACAAAGAAATCCTGGATGATGTAGCGCTGAAGTCGTCCACGGCCGAGAGGCGTGCGGATGACGTGGAACGGGATACCGAGAAGTTGAAGAAGGCCCAGTTCATGCAGAGCAGGGTCGGCGAAGAATACGACGGAGTCATTTCCGGCGTAACCGGCTGGGGATTCTATGTGGAACTGCCCAATACCGTCGAAGGCCTTGTGCATATGCAGAACCTCCGCGACGATTACTATGAGTATGACGAAGAAAACCGCCGCGTCGTGGGACGGCTCTCCGGAAGGACTTACAGCCTGGGCGATCCGGTAAAGATCCGTGTCATCGGGGCGGAACCGGCAGCCGGGACGATTGATTTTGAACCGGCCGATACGCCGTTTCACGGTACGGAGCAGAAAGGAAGCAGTCTGAAAAGGACAGCGGGGAAGCCCCGTGAGGATGACAGGCTTCCGGATTTCCTGAAAAAGAAGACGGCGGATCACAGGAAGAACCGTAAGAAAGAAGGACATACCCTGAAGAAAAACGGGCATTCCGGAAGACAGCATAAGAGACGCTGAAGGAAAATGGGCATTCCGGAAGGCAGCATAAGAGTCGCTGAAGAATCAGCAGGTGCAGAAAGCGGAAGACAGATGAAAGATACAGTCAAGCTGATTGCTAACAACAAAAAAGCATATCACGAATATTTTATCCTGGAAAAATATGAAGCCGGGCTGGCTCTGGTCGGCACGGAAGTCAAGTCCATCCGCATGGGGAAATGCTCCATCAAAGAAGCCTATATCCAGATACGCGGGCGGGAAGCCTGGGTCGTCGGGATGAACATCAGCCCTTATGAGAAAGGAAACATTTTCAACAAGGATCCCCTGAGGGAAAGAAAGCTTCTGCTGCATGCCGATGAAATCCGCAAGCTGGCACAGCAGATCAAAGAGAAAGGTCTTACGATCATGCCGCTTCAGGTCTACCTGAAGGGAAGTCTCGTGAAAATGGAAATCGGGCTGGCCAAAGGCAAGAAGCTCTATGACAAGCGCGAGGATATTGCCAAGAAGGACATGAAGCGTGAGGCAGACAGGGAATACAAGGAAAATTCAATGCGTTGAAGCATCGTATTGACACCTGCCGGAAACTTGGTATATTATTTGTACAGCAAAGATGATGAAATGTCTGCGAACCGAACAGCTGAAGGGCTTGTACCGGTTTCGACGGGGGTTTCAAAGTCAGAGAAGCCATCCGCGGCCCCGACCGCGTACCAACGGGAAACTAAATCTAAACGCAGACAACACACAAGTTGCCTTAGCGGCCTAAGTGCCGCTCGTCGGCCCGGTTGTACCTATGCTCCCGGATACCGGCGTCATGATCATAGGAAACGACACTGCCAAAGCTTTGAGGCAGCGGGCGTAAGATGAAGCTACCGAAGCACTGAGGAGGCCGTTCGCCGCTCTGCCGAGGGAATTCCAAAAGGAATGGCTGTGATGGGAGATGCTCTGAGGGAGAGGCTTTCGGACGCGGGTTCGATTCCCGCCAGGTCCACTGAAAAGAAGTGCCATGCGGCACTTCTTTTTTTGTGTGTAGCGTTAAATTCATCGTGAACGAAGCAAATTCATCGTGAACGGCGCAGCAGAAAATCCGAGCTTGTAATAAATTGAGCGAGTTGGAGAAGTTGAAGGCACGCCTTCCATTTGTTGCACTGTTGTTGTCTGTCTGCTAAAGTAAATATGAGTATTGGGTAATCAGAAGACAAGGAGGCCTTTATGGATAAAATCAAAGAACTGTTGGAAAACAAGGATTTCGAAGTAAGACTCAGCGAAAGCATCGACACGGGTAAGGTAAAATCACTTGCGAAGGAGTTTGGCACGGACCTGACGGATGAGGAGGCACGGAAAGCAATCAGTCTTCTTAAGATTAAGTTGTCAGACGATGATCTGGAGGAAGTGGCAGGAGGAGACGTGATAGTTTCAGACTCTTCGTTTGTAAATACTCCTGCTTCTCGCGCTGGAGGTATCATTTCGCAGAATGATGAGAATCCAATAAAAGAATGCAAGTTCAACCAAGTTGCTGCCAGTGAAGTCGGAACTGTAATCTTTAATAAGAACGGATAAGACTGAAATTGTGACGAGAAAGGAATAGAATGCCGGTGATGTCTGGATCCTCAGAGGTGATCAGGCGGTCTCAGCGGCCATGAAGACAACCATCGACGATACGCTGAAGTAGGGAAAAAGACCAAAACTGAAACGGGAAGAATAGGGGACGGCTGTATCCGATGGGATGCGGCCGTCTTTTTCTGGTATGAAAAGGACTTTTTGCATAAAAATGTATAATATGCATATGCATAAAAGGTGCATACAAAGATATTTAGTCTGTTCGCGATGTATTTAAAATAAGAACTCGCGGATTTGCTGCATTGTTTGCAATCATTTAAACGCTTAACATTTTGTTGGTTCTGTCAACGCACGTTTAGCAGGATTTGTTGTGGTTTTGTTGTAGACCGATGGATAAAATAAAAATCACCAGAAAGCAGAGGACATTCAACAAAGGAGGACACTATGGAAAACAGAAAGCCATTATCAGATGAAGATCTTAAGGATGTATCAGGCGGAATGACTATCGAGGAATACTGCGATAAAATGGGATATTATGATATGCGTCCAAAAGAGCATGCAAAAGGCGATATCCGTATGTATCGGCAGGCCTATCCCGAGAAAACACTGCACATGTCGGACGGACAGGTCCTGGATGCGATTTATAGCGCATGGAACCCGGAGGGGTAACCGCTTTGAAAAGGAAGGATGCGTACAGGTCTTTGATTTCTCAAGACGTCCTGCGATTGCTTGAAAGCTGAAACTGCGTATTATAAAAAGGAGCGGACAGTCCGCTTCTTTTTTAATGTACAGAACTTGGCGATCCGGATCAGACGGGCTGCCGGAAGACAAGTGCAGCATCAAACCCGCTTGCGTTCAGGCGGGTATTCTCGAAAGATTTGTTGCAGAGTTGTTGTGGGTATCTTCTTAAGATGGGCATGAATCATAAAATCCTGTACTGTGTTTATGGAGGGGAAAATGTCACTTAAGAAACCTGCCGGAAAAATCGTGCTGGCTGCTGTCATAGCGGTCATCGCGGCTGCTGCATGTCTCATCATCTTCATGACGGTCCGCAGCGGCGGAACATCGAAAGAAGACAGCATGCTGCAGAATAATGCCGCAAACGGCGGAGATGTCACTTACGACAGCGAAACAGTTTATTTCTTCGGGAAGACGTCTTCTTCGGATTCTGACAATTATCTATATGTCATGGATAAAGACGGAAAGAATATCAGGCGCCTGTCCGACAGGACGGATTTTAACAGCATCCGGAAATGCGGAGACGGGATACTTTATTCAACAATGGATGATGAATACATCCTGGGTTATATGAAGACAGACGGATCGGAAGACAGGACTGTCATCAAGAAATCGGATTATATCACTGATGAAGTTTTATATAATGGACAGATTTATTATTTATACGACTCTGAATACCGGGTCTGCAGCATGGACGGAACTTCCGATACGAAACTTCTGGATAATGCAGACAAGGCATGCCTTCAGGACGGAACGGTATATTACTCGTCTGATGACAAGATTTGCTCATTCAGCCTGAAAGAGAAAAAGACAGTACAGATCTGTACGATGCCGAACGGCTCTCTGCGGACAATGATCTATAAGGACGGGTACCTGATCTTCAGCGACTCCGATTCAATTTACAAAGTGGCTGCTAAAGAAGGGGCGGAACCTCAAAAGATCATCAGTAAGGTTTCTGCTGAAGAAGGGGTGAATCTATCCAATTTTCTCGTATCCGGAAATGATGTTTATTTTACACAGACCTATTCTGCGGATGAGCAGGAAAATCTGATCAGCCAGGGAAACTATGACAGCTCTGATGCGGATGATCAATGGGAGCAGTTTCTTATCAAATATGCCTGCAAATTGTATAAAACGGAGATGAACGGAACGAATCCTCAGGAAATAAAAACCGATCATCTGATTGAGGATATCTATGGTGCTCCTGGCGGTAAAGTTTATGTGCTGGATATCAGTAATTGCCTTGATGAAGCTTAAAGCCTTTTCGTTTATTGAAGTACGGAGTTTTCGGGTATATAATTAAATGAATATTTAAAATAATGACATTTTTTTTAAAGGAAAGACCTGTGCATCAGTTTTTTCGGAACCGGAGAGGATTCATGAAGAGAGGCATACTGGCTTTCATCCTGATCAACTGCATGGTTTTCGGGAATGTTTCTCCGGTTTCAGCAGCCGGTGAAAATGACACACGTCTTTCCGGATCTGTTCTTCAGCAGGCTGTCAGTCAGATCGACATTGAGCCCACTGCCGGAAGTTCCGGAACAGAAGATTCCTCTTTCGGATATATTGATTCGGGACTTCGCGTGCCGAAAGGCATCGATGCGGCAGAAGAGCTGAACTCTTCGGATTCCGGTCTTTTGAATTCAGCTTCCAGCTATGACCTTCGAAGCCAGGGACTTATAACGGGAGTGCGGAATCAGAGCCCATACGGAGACTGCTGGTCATTTTCCGCGCTGGCATCGGGAGAGTCCAGTCTGATCAAAAAGAATCTTGCCGGAACATCCGTCGATCTTTCCGAACTTCACCTGAGCTATTTCAGCTGGAACCGCACGAATGCGACCCAGCCGGCCGGCTGCGAGGGAGACACGACGACCTGGTCAACCAATTATCTGAATTACGGCGGAAACGACTATCTGGCGATCACGTCTCTTGCCCGATGGTGCGGTGCGGCAAATGAGTCCAGCGTTCCCTACGGTCTGGGTTCTTCCTACAGCGCAAATGACGGCAGTTCCTCCTATGGCCAGAACAGCTATATCCTGACAAATGCCCGCATGGCCAATGTCGGCGACCGCAATGCCGTCAAGAACCTGATTGAAACGTACGGTGCGGTTTCTGCTTACTATTATATGGATCCGTCTTACTATTCCTCTGCCTATTACAATCCATCGAAGGCAGCTTATTATTACAACGGATCAGAACAGCCAAATCATGCCATTACCCTGGCAGGATGGGACGACAATTACCCGGCATCGAATTTCAACGGTGCCTGCCGGCCGTCTTCCGACGGGGCATGGCTTGTAAAAAACAGCTGGGGAACTTCATTCGGCCTTTCCGGTTATTTCTGGATTTCCTATCAGGATTCTCAGCTTTCAAATGCTGCAGCCTGCAGTTTTGAACTTTCATCCGCCGGCACCTATGCACATAATTATCAGTATGACGGGGCAACAGGGATGTCCGCCCTGTACGGAAACAATGCTTATTATATGTCCAATGTTTTTACGGCCGGAGGGAGTCAGAAACTCCGGGCTGTCTCATTTTTCTCCTACAATATTAATCTGAACTATACGGTTTCAATTTACAAAAATGTAAGCGGGAAACCGGATTCGGGCACATTGGCAGCTTCTCAGTCGGGATCCTTCGCGGAAGCGGGATATCACACGGTGGATATGAACGATGATGTGACGTTTTCGGCGGGTGAAAAATTCTCGGTTGTGATTGCCCTCCGGGCCGGAGGAAGCGTTTATGCTGTCTATGAGGGCAGCGGAACACAGAATAACGGCTATTATACGCAGACAGCCCATGCGGATGCCGGCGAAAGCTTTTTCAGCTGGAACGGCTCCGACTGGTACGACATGAAGGCCGATTACCATGCCGACGGCAATTTCCGGATCAAGGCTTTTACGGATGACGATACCGCCCCGTCAGAACCGAATCAGACTCCTGCGGTCTCATCGGTTTCCGTCAGGAGACTGAGTGGAGGAGACCGTTTTGAGACGGCTGCGAAAATTGCCGAAGCAGCTTTCCCGGACGGGGCCTCCGAAGCAGTTCTTGTTTCCGGCCAGGCTTTCCCGGATGCGCTTTCTGCCACGGCCTATGCAGGTGCAAAGGGCTGCCCCGTCCTGATCACGATGCCGGGATATCTGTCGAACGCGACAAAAACGCTCATCAGTGAACTCGGGATCCGAAGCGTCACGGTCATCGGAGGCACATCGGCCGTATCGGACAATGTACTCAGCACGCTGTCACAGATGGATATTTCCTATGTCCGCATTTTCGGAAATGACCGTTTCGAGACGGCGGAGAAGGTCTATGAAAGCGGTTTGGAAAGGGGACTGTATTCCTCATCTGCCTGTTTTGTCGCCTGCGGAACGAACCCGGCGGATGTGCTTTCAGCTTCGCCCTGGAGTTACTATTACAAGTATCCGGTTTTTCTCACGGATGCTTCCGGAAATCTTTCCGGCACGTCGCTTTCTTATGCCCGGCAGTTTTCAAAAATATATGTGGTCGGCGGGACGAGTGTCGTCAGCACCGGAACAGAGGCACTTCTCGGAGGGAATGCGGAACGGCTTGCCGGAAATGACCGTTATGAAACATCGGTAAAGATTGCCGAGAAATTTGCTTCTTCCGGCGGAACGCTTTATTCGGCATACGGAAACAGATGCCGCCTGTCCTCTTATTTTAACAATACCGCATTTGCATCGGGCAGGACCGAACAGTTTGCAGACCCGCTGGTCGGAGGCATGCTGCAGGCCAGACAGAAAATCGCCCTGTCCGGTTATACGGATTCCGACGGAAATGAGTACGATTCTTCCGATACGGTCATGGCACCGGCTCCGATTCTTCTCATCAATGATTCCTCAAATGCTACATACAATTATGTCAGAAACTGTTATACTGGTCAGAGCGGACTCGGTTCGGTCACCAGCCTTTTTGTTCTCGGCGGGGAAGCAGTCATTAATCCGTCCCTCCAGACTTCCATAACCGGTCTGTTCCATTAATTTCATATTTTTGAAAATTCAGTCATTAATCCATGAGGGAAATGGAAGGAGAATTATGCATAAAAAGATACTTGCCGTCATTCTTTCCCTGTCGCTTCTGTCAGCATCCTGTGTGCCGGTCAGTGCGAATGAAAGCAGTACGGTTTCAGAAGATCCTGTCAGTTCAGAAGATAGCTTTTCCGACTACCGTCCGGAGAATGAAGCATCCGTTGCGTCCGGAATGGATGGGTCCTTACTGTCCGGCAGCGTGTCCGGAGAAGTCTCCGCAGCCGGTGAGTCCGGAAATGAGAGCAATTATCTGAATGCCCTGTCAATTCCAAGCAGCTATAATATGGAAGACTCCAATACCGTTCCTTCGGTGAAAAATCAGAATCCTTACGGAGACTGCTGGGCTTTTGCCACCTTTACCTCAGCAGAATCCAATCTCATGATGAACAGCAATCTTTTTCAGCAGGAAGAACCGAACTTTTCGGAAATGCAGCTGGCCTATTACAATTTTAACCGGAGTGCCTCCAGTCAGCCTGCGGGATGCGAAGACGATCTGGTAACGCCGGTGTCGGCTTATTCCTCAATTTCCAAATTGCTGAATATCGGTTCGAACTTTTCTGAATCCACGATGTCACTTGCCCGGTGGGTCGGTGCAGTGGACGAAACGAATGCTCCGCAGAGTTCTGCTTCCACCTATACATTCAATGACAGCCTGATGGCCTATAACGACAATTCCTATGTCCTAGAGAATGCCGATTACATCAGCCTGACGGATATTTTATCTATCAAGAAAGAAATACTAGAAAAAGGTGCAATGGCAATTGGCATCTCAAATATTTATAAACAATATTATAATTCTGTTCATCATTCATTTTATAATCCTTTTTCTAATCCACAAGCACATGCTATTACCATTATCGGGTGGAACGATAATTACTCAAAAACAAATTTCAATACACAACCTTCTTCTGATGGAGCATGGCTATGTAGAAATAGTTGGGGAATTAATGGAGACACAACGGATGAAAAGGGTGACTTCTGGGTTTCCTATGAGGATAAGAGCATTCTGAGGTCCAGCTCGCATCTGGCTGTGAATTATCAGTTTGTCAGTGCCGAAGATGCCTATGAAAACATCTATCAGCACGACGGCGGAATGGATACGGATACTTACAGTGCAGGAAATGAAGTCTATATGGCCAATGTATTCACGGCTTCTTCCAATCAGGAGATCAAGGCTGTTTCCTTCCTTTCAAAATCCTATGCGGATCAGTACGAAATATCTGTTGTTACGGGGGTCACTTCTTCACCGTCTTCCGGATCGGCGGTTTCTTCATCCGTGACGTCCGGCACCATCGGCTGTGCCGGCTATCACACGATTCCCCTGAAGGATTCGGTTTATGTCGGCAGCGGCGAAAAATTCGCGGTCATCGTGAAAATCACGAACAGCAGCGGCGCATATCTTTCCTATGAAAAAGCAAGTAATTACAGCGGTTATTATACGGCTTCCGTCAGTGCCTCAGCAGGAGAAAGCTATTATTCGACGGACGGCAGCAGCTGGCTGGATGCCTCTTCCGAATTCGGAGGGAATCTCCGTGTCAAGGCATTTTCGGACAACGTCAGCAGTTCAGTCAGTATCAGCCGCATTTACGGGGACACCCGGTATGAAACAGCGGAACAGATCGCGGAGCGTGCTTTCCCGAACGGCTCTGACGAAGCCGTACTGGTTTCCGGACAGAATTTCCCGGATGCCCTGTCGGCATCGGGGTATGCGGGTGCAAAGAAATGTCCGATCCTGATTACGGAGAACGGCAGTCTGTCGGACGCATCCAGAAGACTTATTGCAAATCTTCATATCTCCAAAATAACGATCATCGGCGGAACTTCAGCCGTCAGTTCCAAGGTGCAGTCTGAAGTTGAGGCAATGAGTGTTTCCGTGGAAAGAATCTACGGAAATGACCGCTTTGAGACAGCTGAAAAGGTTTATGAAAAAGGCCTGGAGAACGGGCTGTATTCCTCGACGGACGTCTGCGTGGTCGCCAGCGGACAGAAGGCAGCGGATGCGCTTTCCATGTCGCCCTGGACTTATTATTATCATTATCCGATTTTCCTTGCCGATTCAAAAGGAAATCTGGACAGCACTTCGCTTACATACGCCGGAAAATTTTCCAAGGTATACCTGATCGGACAGACGGGTGTCGTGAGTTCGGAAACGGAAAGCCTGCTTTCAGGAAAGGCTGACCGCATCGGCGGCGATAACCGGTATCAGACCTCTGTGCTGATTGCGGAGCATTTTGCGCCTGCCGCATCCGGCTATGATCATGCGGCCTTTGCAAACGGAGAGGATGGTAGCTTTGCCGATGCGCTGACCGGAGGAATGTATTCCGGTTCCTATCCGGCTCCGCTTCTCCTTATAGCGGGAACCGGCGGAACCGTGTTTGATTTTGCGAAAAACGTTCTGAAGGGTTCCGTTTCGACTCTTTACATTTACGGCGGAAGCAGGGCGGTCACGGCAGAATCCTATAATGCGCTGAAAAAATGCTTTATCTGACAGGACCTTTCACAATTTCTACATAATTAACTGCTATCGTACATTGCATAAGCAAATCGGAGGGAATCGCTATGGATAAACTGAAGATCATGATTGTTGACGATGAAAGCAGGATGCGCAAGCTGGTCAGCGATTTCCTGACGAAGCAGGACTACGACGTGGTGGAAGCGGAAGACGGGGAAAAGGCAGTCGATACTTTCTTTAAAGAAAAGGACATTGCCCTGATTCTTCTGGACGTGATGATGCCGAAGATGGACGGCTGGCAGGTCTGCCGCGAAATCCGACAGTATTCCAAGGTGCCGATCATCATGCTGACGGCACGTGCCGACGAGCGGGATGAGCTGATGGGCTTCAATCTGGGCGTTGATGAATACATTTCCAAACCGTTTTCTCCCAAGATCCTGGTGGCAAGAGTCAATGCCGTCCTTCGCCGTTCCGGTAAGGCAAGCGGAAGCGATATCATGGAAGCCGCCGGAATCCGCGTCGACAAGGCAGCGCATCAGGTTCAGATCGACGGAGAAGATATCGACCTGTCCTACAAGGAATTCGAGCTTCTGAGCTATTTTGTGGAAAACAAGGGCATCGCTCTTTCCCGTGAGAAGATCCTCAATGCGGTCTGGAATTATGACTATTTCGGAGACGCCAGGACCATCGACACGCATGTCAAGAAACTGCGCAGCAAGATGGGTGAAAAAGGCGACCTGATCAAGACCATCTGGGGAATGGGGTACAAATTCGACGCATGAGGGGAAATTTCATGAAACATTCCATACGGTGGAAACTGCTTCTGACCGGGATTGCGCTGATTCTCGGTGCTTTTTTGATATTCGGAATCCTCAACTATTTCTTTCTCGGGAAATTTTATCAGACGGAAAAAACGAAAACCCTGATGGACGTCTATAAAGAAGTCAATCAGATTGCGGATACCTCCACGGATTTTTCAACGGATATCATGAAGGTGTCTGTCGAAAACAATATCCAGATTCTGATCACGGACAGCGACTTCAACGCGCTGAATTCGACGAGCCGCGATACGCAGGAGCTTTCGGCACGTCTGTTCGGCTACTATACAGGCTTTTTCAATGAAGGCTACACCATCCTGAAAAAGACGGGCAGTTACACAGTCCAGACCAGCAGCGATCACCGGATCAGTCTGCAGTATCTGGAAATCTGGGGCCAGCTGGACAATTCCGACTGGTTCCTGATCCGCACGCCGCTGGAGAGCATGCAGGATGCCGCAAGACTTTCCATCCGCTTCTTCATTTTCATCGCCATCATTGTGGCAGCTGCTGCCGCCGTCATCATCTGGTTCTTCAGCAAGAGGTTCACGAAGCCGGTTACACAGCTGACGGAGCTTTCCAAGCGGATGGCGAACCAGGACTTCAGTGCGAAATACACCGGTGAGACAAATGATGAAATCGGCGTCCTGGGCACGAATTTCAACCTGATGTCCGATGAGCTGGAGGGCACCATTTCCGAGCTGAAGAGCGCCAATACCGAGCTTCAGAAGGATAATGAACGCAAGACGCAGATTGATGAAGTGCGGAAAGAGTTCCTCAACAACGTTTCCCATGAGCTGAAGACGCCGATAGCGCTGATACAGGGCTATGCGGAAGGCCTGAAGGACAATGTGGCCGATGATGAGGAAAGCCGCGACTTTTACTGTGACGTCATCGTAGATGAAGCGACCAAGATGAACACGATGGTCAAAAAACTTCTGACCCTGAATCAGCTGGAATTCGGAAACGACCCGGTGCAGATGGACCGCTTTGATCTGGTACAGCTGATCAGCGGGGTTGTACAGGGCATGCAGATCCTGATCGACCAGAAGGAAGCCAGGCTTTCCTTCGTAAATAAAGATCCGGTCTGGGTCTGGGGCGATGAGTTCAAAATTGAGGAAGTCGTCACGAATTTTCTGAGCAATGCGCTGAATCATCTGGACTATGACAAGAAGATTGAAATCCTGATCAAGCAGGAGAACGGAATCGTAACGACATCCGTCTTCAACACGGGCGATCCGATCCCGGAAGAGGATCTGGACAAGGTCTTTGAAAAGTTCTTCAAGGTCGACAAGGCAAGAACCCGTGAGTACGGCGGGTCCGGAATCGGCCTTTCCATCGTCAAGGCAGTCATGGATGCCCATCATCAGAAATGCGGCGTTGAGAACTACAACAACGGCGTTGCTTTCTGGTTCACGCTTGAAGGGAAATGACCCTTGTGATAGAATGCTCTCATGATTGCAATTATCGATTATGATGCAGGTAATATAAAAAGTGTCGAAAAGGCGGTACGGAAGCTTGGGAGAGAACCGCTTCTTATCAGGTCGGCGGAGAAAATCCTTGCGGCGGACCATGTCATCCTTCCGGGAGTGGGCAACTTCGGGGATGCAATGGAACGCCTCAGGAATTACGAACTGATCGGTCCGATTAAGCAGGCTGTAAAGGCAGGAATCCCGTTCCTGGGAATCTGCCTCGGAGAACAGCTCCTTTTCGAAAGCAGCGAAGAAAGTCCCGGAGCCGAAGGGCTTTCCCTTCTGAAAGGGAAATGTCTCCGTTTCGAAGAGCGGGAAGGCTTCAAGATTCCTCAGATCGGCTGGAATTCCCTTCATCTTCAGTATTCAGGAAGACTTTTTTTAGGCATACCCGAACAGGCGTATGTCTATTTCGTACATTCTTATTACGTGAAGGCCGATGAACTTCGGTGCGTCAAGGCCACCTGTCAGTATGCCAATATCGCGGATGCTTCCGTTGAATCGGGAAATCTTTTCGGCTGCCAGTTCCATCCCGAAAAATCCGGGGAAACAGGGCTGCGAATCCTTCGGAACTTCCTTGAGATTAAAAAGGAGGATTCCCCATGCTGACGAAGAGAATCATTCCCTGTCTGGATGTCAACTGCGGAAGAGTCGTCAAAGGCGTCAACTTCGTGGAGCTGAAGGATGCCGGCGATCCTGTTGAAATCGCAAAAGCCTATGATGAAGCCGGTGCGGACGAACTGGTTTTTCTGGATATCACAGCCTCCTCTGACAACCGGATGACAGTTGTAGATATGGTGCGCCGGGTTGCCGAACAGGTCTTCATCCCGTTTACCGTCGGCGGCGGCATCCGCAGCGTCGCGGATTTCCGCAGGATTCTCCGCGAAGGTGCGGACAAGATCAGCGTGAATACCGCAGCCATCGAAAATCCCGCCCTGATTTCGGAAGCGGCTGAAAAATTCGGAAACCAGTGCGTCGTTGCGGCCATCGATGCCCGGAGAAGAAACGAAGGAAGCGGCTGGACGGTCTACAAGAACGGCGGACGCAATGACTGCGGCCTGGATGCCGTTGAATGGGCCATGAAATGCGAGAAGCTCGGCGCAGGTGAAATCCTGCTTACCTCCATGGACTGCGATGGTACGAAAGCAGGATATGACATTGAACTGACGAGAACCATTTCGGAAAATGTCGGAATTCCGGTCATTGCATCGGGAGGAGCCGGGACGCTGTCTCATTTTTATGATGCATTGACGGAAGGAAAAGCGGATGCCGCCCTGGCGGCCAGCCTGTTCCACTACAAGGAACTGACGATCCGTGAAGTGAAGGAATATCTGAAGAAGAGAGGCGTATCGGTACGGCTATAACGGGAGAGTGGTGTACGGCTTTAAAAGGGGAATTCGGAAAGCCTTATTACGCCCGGCTTTATAAAACGGTCCTCAGCGAATACAGGACCAGGCAGATCTTTCCGCCGAGTCAGGATGTGTTCAGTGCATTCGAATTCACCCCTCTGGAAAATGTGAAGGCCGTCATCCTCGGACAGGATCCTTATCACGGGCCGGGACAGGCAAACGGTCTCTGTTTTTCCGTACACAAGGGAGTGGAGATTCCGCCGTCTCTTGTCAACATCTACAAGGAACTGCATGATGATCTCGGCTGTTCCATTCCGAATAACGGAGACCTGACCAAATGGGCAAAGCAGGGCGTCATGCTTCTGAACACCGTCCTGACCGTGCGGGCTCATCAGGCAAATTCCCACCGGGGAATCGGATGGGAACAGTTTACGGATGCTGCCATTAAAATCCTTGCCGAACAGGACCGGCCGATGGTCTATATTCTCTGGGGATCTCCTGCACGCGCGAAAAAGGTCCTGATCCACAATCCGAAGCATCTGGTGCTGGAAGCACCGCATCCAAGTCCGCTTTCGGCTTACCACGGTTTCTTCGGCAGCCGGCCGTTTTCGAAGACGAACCGTTTTCTCGAAGAAAACGGAGTTGAGCCGATCGACTGGCAGATTGAAGATATCTGAAAAGAAGAACCCGGCATGCTTCGTCTTTCACAGAGACGAGGCATGCCGCAAGAATAACTGGGGGACTTATGTCTGATAAGAAGCATTCCGTCATAAAAAATGCAGCCTTCCTGATGGCCGCGACGCTGATCTGCCGGATCATCGGTCTGCTGTACAGAAGTCCTCTGCATACCATCATGGGAGATGTCGGAGACGGCTATTATTCCATTGCCTATGAATGGTACAACATCATTCTTTTAATTTCTTCCTACAGCATCCCGATGGCTGTATCGAAAGTCATGGCGGAGCTTCTGGCTGTCAGGCAGTTCAAGAACGCACAGAAGGTATTCCATGCGGCTCTTTTCTATGTCTTCATCGTAGGCGGCGCCGGCGCGCTGGTGGCTTATTTCGGAGCACCGCTCTTCCTGTCGGCAACCCCGGATGCTGTACTGGCCCTGAGAATCCTGGCCCCGACCATCTTCCTGTCCGGTATTCTCGGCGTCATGCGCGGATATTTCCAGGCGCAGAATACGATGATGCCGACGGCCATTTCCCAGATCGGCGAACAGATCGTGAATGCAGTCATTTCCGTTCTGGCAGCCTGGCTCTTTACGAGAGCCGCGATCGGCGATGAGAATCTGATCGGAAAATTCGGGGCTGCCGGCGGTACGCTCGGTACCGGAGCGGGTGTCGTGACCGGACTCATTTTCATGGGAATGATCTATGCCGTCAACAGCCGGACCATCCGGAAAAGGATCGGCCGCGACAGCACGGAAGGGGAGAAGAGCTACCGGCAGGTATTCGGCATGATCTTCATGATGGTCACCCCTATCATCCTGGCCACCTGCGTCTACAATGTCAGTTCGATCATCGACCAGATCATTTTTACGCGCCTGATGGTCATCAAAGGATTTACAGAGACGCAGATCAGTGCGCAGTATGCGCTTTTCGGCTATAAGTTCAAGCCGATCATCAATATCCCGATTGCCCTTGCTTCCGCCACTTCGACAGCCCTCATTCCGGCTGTGGCCGCTTCGCTTGCGGAAAAAAGAAAGAGCGACGCCGTTGCCCGGATTGATGAATCCGTCCGCTTTACGATGTTTCTGGCAATTCCGTCCGCTATCGGCATGTGCATTCTTTCCTATCCGATCGTGCGGATCCTCTACCCGAGCGGAAATATCAAGGATGCAGCCGTACTGATCTCGCTCGGTTCCGTCAGCGTGATTTTCTACTGCCTGTCGACCGTCACGAACGGAGTGCTGCAGGGCCTGGGAAAGCCGTCGATTCCGGTCATCGACTCCGCTATTGCGCTGGGCGTCAATGTGGTTCTCCTGGCGCTGGGAGTCTGGGTTCTGGACATGGGGGTTGTCGCCATCCTGATGGCGACCGTCATGTATTCCATGACGGTATCGGCGCTCAACAGCATGTTCGTCAAGAAATATCTGAATTATCAGAATGAGATCAAAACATCGTTCCTTCTGCCTCTGGCAGCCGGTGCGGTCATGGGCGCCGCTGTCGGAATCCTGTACTGGATCCCGGTCAAAGTGTTCAGCGGATTCTTTAAAAGATATATTCCGCATGCGCTCTGGACCGTCATAGTGGTCCTGATCGGAATGGTCGTCTATGTCGTCGCCTATGCGCTGATTTCAGGAAAGAGCGAAGAGGAGCTGCGGAAGCTTCCGGCCGGCACGCGCATCGTGCAGCTGCTGCATTTCCTGCATATCCGCAGGGCCTGAGGCTCATAAAGACTTACGCCTTCTGCTCGCGGTAAGGATCCTCCCGGAAAACTCCGGCATCTTCAGGATTCTTAAAGCGGCGGTCCATCCGGTAGCCGTTCGAAAGTACTTTTGCGACCTTATTTCCCAGATCATCCGTGATGTCCGCTTCATAGAAGCAGGCATGCTTCCCGTCTTTGATGCAGCGCGTTTCCGCATAGAGAACGCTGCCTTTGGCAGCGGAAAGATAGCTGATCTGGCTGGACAGCGTCACGGTAACCGGACGGCTGTAATTGGCCGCAACTGCGAAAGCAAAATCCGCCATCGTAAAAATCGCGCCTCCCATGACGTGTCCGGTCGCGTTCTGAAGCCTGCTTCCGATGGGAAGGGAGACTTTTGCATAGCCTTCCGATACTTTTTCCAGATGAATGCCGCATGTTTCAACCGCAAAGAAATCTTTGCGGAAATATTCCAAAGCCAGTTCCTCGTCTGTCATGTGTGCCTCCGCTTTTCAAAATCTTCAGTCTATTGTATAATAGCATCGCCTGAGACAGAAAACAAATGCGGAGGTCATGTCCATGAAAATGAAGAAAGTACTGGTTACAATCCCGGTCAGCGAAAAACATCAGGATCAGTTTGAAAATATCAGCGCGAAGCTGACCTTTACCTATACAAGCGAAGAAGAAGTTACGCAGAAGATGGTGAAAGATGCCGACATCATCATCGGAAACGTGCCTCCCGAATATATCAAAGGTTCAAAGAAACTGGAACTGATGCAGTGCAGTTCAGCCGGCGTCGTAGCCTACACGGTGCCCGGCGTGGTGGATCCCGACACGATCCTGTGCAATTCAACCGGTGCCTACGGACTGGCGATTTCCGAGCACATGATTGCAGAGCTGCTGGAACTCATCAAGAACCTGAATAAATATTATGTAAACCAGGTGAATCATCAGTGGAAAGATGAAGGACCGGTTCGATCCATCTGGGGCTCAACGACGCTGGTGCTCGGCGCAGGAGACATCGGTTCTGAATTTGCGCAGAAAATGAATGCTCTCGGGTCAACCGTCATCGGAGTCAGACGCCACAGAACGGAAGCTCCTGCCTATATGAAAGCGGTGTACACGATGGACGAAGCGGACGGCCTTTTGAAAAAGGCAGATTTTGTCGCCTGCTGTCTGCCTGGTACGAAAGAGACATGCCATTTCTTCACTCCGGAAAGACTGAAGAAAATGAAGCGCAGCGCCATTCTGATCAACATCGGCAGAGGCTCGCTCGTTGCTTCCGATGTCCTTGCGGATGCGCTGAAGAACCATGTCATCGGAGGAGCCTGTCTCGATGTGACCGAACCGGAACCGCTGCCTTCCGACAGTCCGCTCTGGGACGCCCCCAACCTGATCCTCACACCGCATGTTTCCGGCTTCTATCATCTGAATGAAACACATGAACGGGTAATACGCATTGCCCTTCACAATCTGAAAGCGGCTGTCGAAGGAACTCCGTTCATCAATGAAGTCGACCGCAGTTCCGGATACCGGAAATTTGAAGAGAACAGAAAGTAAAAGGAAGCCTCCTTGAACATCAATTATCAGAAAGAACTGGACAGGATCCTGAAAAAAATTGAAGCGGGACAGACTGTTCCGAGCCTTCTTCTGCACAGCTGCTGCGCACCCTGCAGTTCGTACGTACTGAAATATCTTTCGGGGTATTTCCGTATCACCGACTTCTATTACAATCCGAACATTACAGACCGGGAGGAATACAAAAAGCGCGTCCTGGAAATGAAGCGTCTGCTCCGTGAGATGCCGCTGAACAATCCTGTCGTTTTTTATGAAGGAACCTACGAACCGGAAAAATTCCTGGAAATGTCGAAAGGACTTGAGAATCTGCCGGAGGGCGGTGAAAGATGCTTCCGCTGCTATGAAATGAGACTTCGTGAGGCCGCGGAAAAAGCCAGAGATGGCGGCTTCGATTATTTCACGACAACTCTTTCCATCAGTCCCTTAAAGAACGCGGAAAAGCTCAATGAAATCGGAGAAGACCTCGGAAAAGAATTCGGAGTTTCCTGGCTTCCTTCGGATTTCAAGAAAAAGGACGGGTTTCTGCAGTCCATTCAGCTGTCGAAACAGTACAGTCTCTACAGACAAAACTTTTGCGGATGCGTGTTTTCAAAAAGAAATACTTGTGTTACAATAGCGGGAAAATAACCAAAAAGGGGAATGCGATGGCACAGCTGTGGGGCGGACGCTTTGAAAAAAACACGGACGCCATGGTAAATGATTTCAATGCATCGGTGCGTTTTGACAGCCGCCTTTTTCTGGAAGATGTCAAAGGCAGCATGGCGCATGTCAAAATGCTGGCAAAACAGAAGATCCTTACGGAAGAGGAAGCACAGTCCATACTGGTCGGGCTCAAAGGCATTGCTGATGATGTTGCCGATGGAAAACTGGAAATCACTTCCGAGTACGAAGATGTCCACAGCTTCGTGGAAGCAAGCCTGATTGACCGGATCGGCGAAGCGGGGAAGAAAATGCATACCGGGCGGAGCCGCAACGACCAGGTAGCGCTCGACATGCGCCTCTATATACGCGACGAAATCGATGAGACCGCAGATCTCCTCAAAGGTCTTCTGGAAACCCTGGAGAACCTGATCGAGAAGAATACTGAAACCTATATGCCCGGCTTTACGCATATGCAGAAGGCACAGCCGGTCACGCTGGCCCATCATCTCGGTGCTTACTTCGAAATGTTCCGGCGGGACAGGGAACGCCTCATTTCCGTCAGGGAGAGGATGAACTTCTGTCCGCTCGGATCCGGAGCCCTGGCCGGAACGACGTATCCGCTGGACAGGGAATACACGGCAAAACTTCTGGGATTCAGCGGCATATGCCGCAATTCCATGGACGGCGTCTCCGACCGGGATTATGTGATTGAATTCCTGGATGCCCTGTCGCTTGTGATGATGCACCTCAGCCGTTTCTGCGAAGAGATCATCATGTGGAATTCCAATGAATACGGCTTCGTCGAACTGGACGATTCCTACAGCACCGGGTCGAGCATCATGCCTCAGAAAAAGAATCCGGATATTGCCGAGCTCATCCGCGGAAAGACAGGCCGGGTCTACGGAGAACTGATGTCGATGCTCACGACCATGAAAGGCCTGCCGCTTGCGTATAACAAGGATATGCAGGAAGACAAGGAAGGCACGTTCGATGCCATCGACACGGTCCGAAACTGTCTGGAGCTTTTTACGGGACTGCTTTCAACAACGAAGTTCAATAAGAAGAAAATGAAACAGAGTGCTTCCGGCGGATTTACGAATGCAACCGATGCCGCGGATTATCTTGTCGGCAAAGGAGTTCCGTTCCGGGATGCCCATGCCGTCGTCGGAAAGCTTGTTCTTAACTGCATCAAAAAAGGCATTTCCCTTGATGAACTGCCGCTTACGGACTGGAAGGCAGAGTGCCCGAAATTCGGCCGCGATATCTATAAGGCCATTTCCCTGAAAACCTGCGTCGAGAAGCGAACGACGGCCGGCGGGCCGGGAGCGATGGACAAGGAAATTGAAGAAAACCGGAAATATCTGAAGGGAGAGAAAGAAAATGGATAAACTCAGAGTCGGTATCCTGGGAGCAACGGGAATGGTAGGTCAGAGGTTCGTCACTCTTCTGGCAGATCATCCCTGGTTTGAGATTGCAGTCCTGGCTGCAAGCGAGCGTTCTGCAGGAAAGAACTATGAGGACGCTGTCGGTGACAAATGGAAGATGGACACCGAAATGCCGCAATCCGTAAAGAACATGAAGGTCCGCGAAATCAGCGATGTGGAAGGAATTGCTGCGGATGTCGATTTTGTCTTTTCGGCCGTCAATATGTCGAAAGATGAGATCCGCTCTATTGAGGAAGCTTATGCGAAGAGCGAGACGCCTGTCGTTTCGAACAACAGCGCCCACCGCTGGACACCGGATGTCCCGATGGTAATTCCTGAAATCAATCCGGAGCATTTTGAAGTAATCAATGATCAGAGGAAACGTCTCGGGACTAAGAGAGGTTTTATTGCGGTCAAGCCGAACTGCTCGATTCAGAGCTATACGCCATGCCTTGCCGCCTGGAAGAAGTTCGTACCGGAGAAGCTGGTGGTCAGTACCTATCAGGCAATTTCCGGAGCCGGCAAGACGTTTAAGGACTGGCCGGAAATGGTCGGGAATGTCATTCCTTATATCAGCGGGGAAGAAGAAAAATCCGAGCAGGAACCGCTCAAGGTCTTCGGACATATTGAAGGCGGAAAAATCGTCAAGGCGGATGCTCCTCTGATTTCCGCACAGTGCATCCGTGTGCCGGTCCTGAACGGGCATACGGCAACGGTATCCGTCAGCTTTAAGAATAAACCGTCAAAAGAAGAGCTGATTGAAGCCCTGAACAGTTTCAGGGGCGAACCGCAGGAGCTGGAGCTTCCTCACGCACCGAAGCAGTTCATCTGCTATATGGAAGAGGATGACCGTCCGCAGGTGAAGCTCGATGTCGATTATGAAGGCGGAATGGGTGTCACCATCGGACGTCTCAGGGAAGACACCATTTTCGATTACAAGTTTGTCGGACTTTCGCACAACACGCTGCGCGGGGCAGCCGGCGGAGCTGTCGAATGTGCAGAAATGCTTTATAAGAAAGGGTACATTTCCGCGAAATGAGTACCGGAAAATTCTTATTCATTGCGGAGAAGCCGTCCGTGGCACAGGAATTCGCAAAGGTGCTGAAGGTCGGCGGAACACGGCATGACGGATATGTAGAATCTGAAGATAAAATCGTGACCTGGTGCGTCGGGCATCTGGTCACGATGAGTTATCCGGAAAAATACGATATCAAGTATAAAAGGTGGAGTCTGAATACTCTGCCTTTTTTGCCGTCCGAATTCAAGTATGAGATTATTCCGGATGTCAGGAAACAGTTTGAAATCGTCAGCGGCCTTCTGGAGAGAAAGGATGTCGAACGCATCTATGTATGCACCGACTCCGGACGCGAAGGGGAATACATCTATCGTCTGGTGGAGATGATGTCCGACCGGGCCGTTGCAAAAAAGGACCGGCGCCGTGTCTGGATAGACAGCCAGACCGAAGAGGAAATCCAAAGAGGCGTCAGGGAGGCAAAAGATCTTTCCGCCTATGACCACTTAAGCGATGCAGCCTATCTGCGCGCCAAGGAAGACTATCTGATGGGCATCAATTTTTCCCGGCTGCTGACGCTGAAGTACGGATCCGGAATCACGAATTATCTCGGGACAAAGTGGTCTTCCGTATCGGTCGGAAGGGTCATGACGTGCGTGCTCGGGATGGTCGTTCGGCGCGAAAGGGAAATCCGTGCTTTCGTGAAGACTCCGTTCTACCGGGTCATCGGAAGCTTTGAACTGGCAGGAGAGGGCCTGGAAGCCGAATGGAGGGCTGTCAGCGGAAGTGCCTATGAGAATTCTCCCGAGCTGTACAAGGAAAACGGATTCAAGAAAAGGGAATCCGCTGAAAAACTGGTCAGCCTTCTGAAGGCGGTCTCCCCGCAGGAAGGCATCGTGACTTCCGCCGAAAAGAAGAAAGAAAAGAAGATGGCTCCTCTGCTTTACAATCTGGCAGAGCTGCAGAACGACTGTTCGAGGATGTATCACATTTCCCCCGATCAGACGCTGGAGATTGCCCAGGAACTGTACGAGAAGAAACTGACGACGTACCCCAGAACCGATGCCCGTGTCCTTTCCAGCGGCGTGGCAAAAGTCATCCGTCAGAACATCCAGGGACTTTCCCATTATACGCCGGCAGAGCCTTTCGTAACGGAAGTCCTGTCCGGGAATGCGTGGAAGTCGATCGGCAGTACCCGCTACACCAATGACAAAGCCATCACCGACCATTATGCAATCATCCCGACCGGCAGTGGATTCCAGGCACTGAATTCCCTGAATCCGACAGCCCAGAAAGTATACGGTACCATTGTGAAGAGGTTCCTTTCAATTTTCTATCCTCCTGCTGAGTTCCAGAAAACAGCCCTGACCGTACGGGTCGGAAGCGAGAGCTTCTTTGCCGGTTTCCGGACCATGACGGCAGAAGGCTATCTGAAGGTCCTGGGGTATTCCGCTTCTCCCGAAAAGCCGAAGGAGGGAGAAGCGGAGGAAAATGAACCAAAGGATGCCGCATTTTCCGAAGCTGTCCGCCTGCTGAAAAAAGGCGACCGGCTTCCGGTGAAAGGGTATACAATCAAAGAAGGTGAAACCACCCCTCCGAAGCGCTATACTTCCGGTTCCATGATTCTTGCGATGGAGAACGCCGGCCAGCTGATTGAAGACGAAGATCTCCGGGAACAGATCAAAGGCTCCGGAATCGGGACTTCGGCAACAAGGGCGGAAATCCTGAAAAAACTGGTGAAGATCCGGTATCTGAACCTGAACAGGAAAACGCAGGTCATCACGCCGGAGCTTCTGGGAGAAATGGTTTTTGACGCCGTTTCTGCTTCCGTGAAATCGCTCCTCAATCCGGAACTGACGGCCAGCTGGGAAAAGGGCCTGAATTATGTGGCGGAAGGAACCATTACGCCGGATGATTACATGACAAAGCTGGAAAGTTTCATCAGGGACAGAGTTGAAAAAGTGAGGAATATCCGGAATGAGCAGCAGCTGCAGATCCAGTACCGCAGGGATTCCGATTATTATCCGCAGAGAAAGGCATCAGGAAAATGAGTACAGAACAGATTACGATCCATGATTTATTCAGCCTGGATCAGACAGCGGCAGGAGAATACCTGTCGGGATTTACCTATCCGTGGGAAGCCCTGGGGGGAATTCATGATCTGATCCTGAAAATCGGAGAATTGCTTCCGGAAGACCGCTATGAGCGAAGGGGAGAGGATGTCTGGATTGCAAAATCCGCGAAGGTTTTTGACTCCGCCTATATCCACGGAGCCTGCATTATCGGCGAGGAGACAGAGGTACGCCACTGTGCCTTCGTAAGGGGAGATGCGCTGGTGGGAGATTGCTGCGTCATCGGAAATTCCGTGGAGCTGAAAAACGTCATTATTTTCAATCATGCGGAAGTACCCCATTACAATTACGTCGGGGATTCCATCCTCGGCTTCCATGCCCATATGGGAGCAGGATCGATTACATCGAATATCCGGGCAGACCGCATCAATATTCTCATTCACGGAGAAGACCGGGATTATGAGACGGGGAGAAGAAAGATCGGAGCCATTCTCGGAGATTATGCAGAAATCGGATGCAACGCCGTACTGAATCCGGGAACGATCGTAGGCAGAAATTCCATGATTTATCCGACGTCCTGTGTCCGGGGCGTGATACCGGCGGATACCATCCTCACGGACAAGGGACAACGAAAAGTAAAAAGAGGCGGAATCGAATGAAAAAAGTATTGATTATCGGTGCCGGGCCTGCAGGTATTACGGCAGGATATGAACTGATGAAAAGATCAGGAGATTATGAAGTGACGATTCTGGAAGCAAGCAAGGATATCGGCGGCATTTCCAGAACTGTACACTACAAGGGCAACCGCATGGACATCGGCGGCCACCGTTTCTTCTCCAAGGATGAACGGGTGACAGACTGGTGGCAGGATGTCATGCCGATGCAGGGAAGTCCGGCTTATGATTATAAAAAGCTCGGACGTACGGTTCCGCTTGCGGAAGGAGGACCGGATCCTGAAAAAGAAGACCGGGTCATGCTGACGAGGAACCGCGTGTCGCGGATTTATTACCGGAAGCATTTCTTTGACTATCCGGTCAAGATGAATGCCAACACCATAAAGAACATGGGTTTCGGGACAACAATGGAAGCCGGTTTTTCCTATCTGGGCGCCACGGTCCGCAAGCTTCCGGAAACTTCCCTTGAGAATTTCTATATCAACCGTTTCGGGAAGAAACTGTATTCGATGTTTTTCGAAGGGTATACCGAAAAACTCTGGGGACGCCATCCAAGGGACATTTCCGCCGACTGGGGTTCGCAGAGAGTCAAGGGGCTTTCCGTCTCCGCAATCATGAAGGATATCTTCAGCAAAATGAACCCGAACAAGAAGCGGGATGCCAAGGATGTCGAGACTTCCCTCATTGAAGAATTCAGCTATCCGAAGTTCGGACCGGGGCAGCTCTGGGAAACGGCGGCGGATGATTTCATCAAAATGGGCGGAAGAATCATCCGGAATGCCGAAGTGACCGGAATCCTGACGGAGGGCGAAACAATCACGGGCCTGGCCTATTCGCTTACTGCTGAAGACGGGCAGACGAGAAAAGACATGACGGCAGATGCCGACATCGTCATTTCCTCCATGCCTCTGAAAGATCTGGCGGATGCGATGCCGGACATCCCGAAAGACATCCTGGAGATTGCCGACGGGCTTCCTTACCGCGACTTCGTAACAGTCGGTCTTCTTGTGAAGAAGCTGAACCTGAAAAATGAGACTTCCATCCGCACGCTGAACAACATCGTACCCGACAACTGGATCTATGTACAGGATACCGGCGTCAAGCTCGGCCGCATCCAGATTTTCAACAACTGGTCGCCTTACATGGTTCAGGATCCGGAGGAAACCGTCTGGATCGGTCTGGAATATTTCTGCAGCGAAGGTGACGATTACTGGAACATGGACGCCAAGGAATGGGCCAAGCTCGGGACGAAGGAACTCCTGAAAATGGGCGTTCTTTCCGACTACCACGATGTGCTCGATTATCACCGGGAACAGGTCCGCAAGGCTTATCCGGCCTATTTCGACACCTACAAGGACATCGACCAGCTGATTGCCTATCTGAACCGCTATGAAAATCTTTACTGCGTCGGACGGAATGGTCAGCACCGCTACAACAACATGGACCATTCCATGGAAACCTCTTTCCAGACGGTTGACAACATTCTTTCAGGCAGAACCGGAAAGGACAATATCTGGAACGTCAATACGGAAAAAGAGTATCATGAGGAAAAGAAGGATTGAGGCAAAAACGTTTCATTTCCTGTTTCAACTGAAAAATCAATGTGGTATACTATGGGAAGTAAATTAATCCGGAAAGGAGATTTGCAATGATTTATACGAAGAAAGTAGAATCCATGTGCCCGGTTGCTCAGGGCGTCCATCATGGCGCTGCTCCGATTCCCGAAGAAGGAAAATGGATCCAGTCAAAACAGATTAAAGATATCAAGGGCTTTACCCACGGCGTCGGCTGGTGCGCACCGCAGCAGGGTGCCTGCAAGCTGACACTGAACATCAAGGACGGCATTATTCAGGAGGCTCTGATTGAGACCCTCGGATGCTCGGGCATGACTCATTCGGCTGCCATGGCGGCGGAAATCCTCCCGGGACTGACTGTTCTCGAAGCACTCAATACGGACCTTGTATGCGATGCCATCAATACGGCCATGAGAGAACTTTTCCTGCAGATTGCCTACGGCCGTTCACAGAGCGCATTCTCGGATGACGGACTGGCCATCGGCGCAGGACTGGAAGACCTCGGAAAAGGTCTTCGCTCACAGGTCGGCACGATGTACGGAACCCTGAAGAAGGGACCGCGCTACATGGAAATGGCAGAAGGCTATGTAACCGATATCGCTCTCGACAAAGACAACGAGATCATCGGCTACAAGTACATCAACTTCGGAAAGATGATGGACTTCATCAAAGCCGGCGATACGCCGCAGAAGGCATTGAAGAAAGCAGCGGGCCAGTACGGACGCGTTGATGACGCTGTGAAACTGATTGATCCGAGAAAAGACTGAGAAAGGAGGAAATGACAATGGCTTTATTTGAATCTTATGAAAGACGTGCTGATAATATCACGAAAGTTCTGAAAGGCTATGGAATTTCTTCCATCGAAGATGCGAAGAAAGTCTGCGACGACGCAGGCATCGATGTCTACCACATGGTAGAGAAGATCCAGCCGATCTGTTTTGAAAACGCAAAATGGGCTTACACCGTAGGTGCAGCCATCGCCATCAAGAAGAACTGCAGAAAAGCTGCGGATGCAGCGGCAGCCATCGGCGAAGGCCTTCAGTCCTTCTGCATTGCCGGTTCCGTAGCAGACCAGAGAAAAGTCGGCCTCGGCCACGGCAACCTCGGCAAAATGCTTTTGGAAGAGGATACCGAGTGCTTCTGCTTCCTGGCAGGACATGAGTCTTTTGCAGCAGCGGAAGGTGCCATCGGCATCGCCAACAATGCAAACCTCGTCCGCAAGAAACCGCTCCGTGTCATCCTGAACGGACTCGGCAAGGATGCAGCAAAGATTATTTCCCGCATCAACGGGTTTACTTTCGTTGAGACCAAGATGGATTACAAGTCCGGAAAAGTCAAGGAAGTTTCCCGCACGGCTTACTCCAAAGGCCCGCGCGCAAAGGTCAACTGCTACGGCGCCAATGATGTAACAGAAGGCGTTGCCATCATGTGGAAAGAAAATGTCGATGTCTCCATCACCGGAAACTCCACGAACCCGACCAGGTTCCAGCATCCGGTAGCAGGCACCTACAAGAAGGAACGTCTCGAAGCAGGAAAGAAGTACTTCTCCGTTGCTTCCGGCGGCGGCACAGGCCGTACCCTTCATCCGGATAACATGGCAGCAGGCCCGGCTTCTTACGGAATGACCGATACCATGGGCAGAATGCATTCCGACGCACAGTTTGCAGGTTCCTCATCGGTTCCGGCACACGTCGAAATGATGGGTCTCATCGGCATGGGCAACAACCCGATGGTCGGCGCTACGGTTGCGGTTGCAGTGGCGATCGAGGAAGCAGCAAAAGCCAACAAATTCTGATACGGATTCCGAAATTGCGATTAAAAAAGCCTTCGTCTGAAAAGACGGAGGCTTTTTCTGAAAAAGAACCACGGGGACGGGGGTGGTGGTTCCGTTTCGCAGGAACCACCACCCCCGTCCCCGTGGTTCTTACCGAAGGATTGCCTGCCGGCTGAAACAATGCTATAATGTATTTTTCAGGAAACAATCACAGACAGGAGAATGTATATGACAGGAGCGGAAGCTTTTGCAAAATGCCTCGAAAAAGAAGGCGTTGAGGTTATTTTCGGATATCCGGGTGCGGTTATCTGCCCGTTTTTTGATGCTGTCCTTGATACGAAAATAAGAACGATCCTGGTCCGGCAGGAACAGAATGCTGCCCATGAAGCTTCCGGGTATGCGCGGATCTCCGGAAAACCCGGTGTCGCCGTTGCAACCTCCGGCCCCGGGGCCATCAACCTGATGACAGGGATTGCGACTGCTTTTGCAGATTCGGTTCCGCTGGTCTGCATCACGGGTCAGGTAGATTCCAGCCTGATGGGAACAGACGGTTTCCAGGAAGCTGATGTGGCTGGAGCCGTCGAGTCTTTTGTCAAATACAGCTATATCGTCAGCGATCCGAATGACATTCCGGAAATTGTCAAGGAAGCCTTCTATATTGCTTCAAGCGGAAGAAAAGGACCGGTCCTGATTGACCTGCCTTTCAACATGCAGACAAAATCCATCGAAAAGTTTGTCTATCCGGAAGAAGTAAATCTGCGGACTTATAAGCCGACGGTGACCGGACACTCCGTTCAGATCAAGAAAGTCATCAAGGAGCTGGAGAGTGCCAGGAAGCCTCTGATCCTGGCAGGCGGCGGCGTCCATCTTTCGGACGCGGTCGGGGATGTACGTGAATTCGTGGAAAAGAGAAAAATCCCGATTGTTTCTACGATGATGGGACTCGGTATTATGCCGTCCGAAGATCCGCTTTATTTCGGCATGGTCGGCAACAACGGACAGCCGTGCGCCAATCTTGCCATGAAGGATGCCGACATGATCATCATGGTCGGAGCCCGCGTGGCAGACCGGACAATCCGTGACCCGAACCTGATTTCGGAAAATAAGATTCTTGTCCATATTGATATCGATCCGGCTGAAATCGGAAAAAATGCCGGACCCACAATACCGATTGTCGGCGATATCAGCCACATTTTCAAAGAATTCAATAAGGAAAAACCAATCGGCAGCTACAGCGAATGGACGGAACAGCTTGCTGAAAAGAGGGCGGAAGAGATCCTTCGCCGTCTGGAAAGAAAGGCGTCCGAGAAGATTGACCCCAGAAGTTTCATCCGCACGCTGTCTCTTGCCATGAAAGACGATGCCGTTTATGCGGCAGACGTCGGTCAGAACCAGCTCTGGTCCTGTGCCAACTACGTCATCCGGAAAGGACGTTTCATGACTTCCGGAGGAATGGGAACCATGGGATATGCACTCCCGGCTGCCATCGGTGCAAAGACTGCCCAGCCCTCCAAACAGGTGGTTGCGGTCTGCGGCGATGGAGGCTTCCAGATGAACATGATGGAACTGGCCACCGCACAGCAGTATAAAATCCCTGTCAAGCTTGTTGTTCTGAGAAACAATACGCTGGGTCTCGTCAGACAGTATCAGCATACCCATTATCATGACCGCTATGCCGTCACGACGCTGGAGGGCGGACCGGACCTGAGCCATCTGGCGGAAGCTTATGATATGGATTACCTGCGGCTGGAAAAGACTGCCGACACGGACGGAATTCTGGAAAATTTCCTGAAGGATAAAAAATCCGTGATTCTGGAAGTCATCATCGACCCGGATCTGTGGGCATAAGGAGGGCGAAAATGAAAAGAATTTATTCGGTACTGGTTGAAAACCGCGCCGGTGTCCTCTGCAAGGTTGCCGGACTGTTCTGGAGAAGATGCTTCAATATCGATTCTCTGGCCGTCGGCGAGACGGATGATCCGAAGGTCTCCAACATGATCATCGTCAGTTCCGGAGACGGACGGACGCTGGAACAGATTGAGAAGCAGCTCAATAAAAAACTCGATGTCGTGAAAGTAAAAACCTTTTCGCAGGAAGATTCCGTTTCCCGCGAGCTCATGATGATCAAGGTGAAATATACGCGTGACAACCGCAGGGACATCATCGAGAACTGTCAGCTCATGGGAGCCCAGGTCATCGATCTTTCCAAAACCATGATGACGATCCAGATCTGCGATACGCCGGAAAGAGTGCAGATTTTCCTGAACACGATGAAGAGCATCCGGATTGCCGAAATCACGCGGACAGGCATGCTGGCGCTGACGAAATGCACTGACAGCTGACAGGATTGTACTTATTTGGTACATTCGCTTCCATTGACAAAGAAAACCAAGGTTGCTAAAATATATGGCAATCTCAACTTAAGAAAGGAGCTTCCGGAAAATGGACCAGATCGTGCTTTCCATTCTTGTAGATAACGTGCCAGGCATCCTGACCAGGATTTCCGGTCTTTTCGCCAGACGCAGCTACAATATTGAAAGCATTACGGCAGGCGTCACGGCTGATCCGAGAATCACGAGGATCACGATTGTCAGCAGAGGAGATGACCTGGTGCTTCATCAGATTATGGCCCAGCTTGAAAAGCAGGTGGATGTCAAGGACATCAAAGTCCTCGATCCGAATTATTCGGTTGTCCGGGAACTGCTGCTGGTCAAAGTCATGGCAGATGAAATGAACCGCAGCAAGCTGATTGAGATCGCGAACATTTTCCGCGCCAAGATCGTCGATGTCGAAACAGACTGCATCATCATCGAACTGACGGGAACTCAGGCAAAGCTGGAAGCGTTCCTCGAAATGCTGACGGGCTACGAGATTGCGGAACTTGCCAGGACGGGGCTTGCGGGTCTTTCCAGAGGCACTAAAGACGTGAAATACTTTGATTAAGTTAACATATCAACCATTCACAGAGAGGAAGTAAAAAAGATGGCACAGGAAGCAAAAATCTATTATCAGGAAGACTGCAATATGTCACTGCTGGAAGGTAAGAAAATTGCCATTATCGGTTATGGCAGCCAGGGACACGCACATGCGCTGAACCTTAAAGATTCCGGATGTGATGTTATTGTTGGACTCTATGAAGGCTCCAAATCCTGGAAGAAAGCGGAAGAGCAGGGTCTGAAAGTCTATACGGCAGCAGAAGCGGCCAAGCAGGCTGACATCATTATGATCCTGATCAATGATGAACTTCAGTCCGCTATGTATAAGAAGGATATCGCACCGAACCTGAAAGAGGGCGATATGCTGATGTTCGCACACGGATTCAACATCCATTACAAACAGATCATCCCGCCGGCGAATGTCGATGTCACGATGATTGCTCCGAAGGGACCGGGCCACACTGTCCGTTCCGAATATCAGGCAGGCAAGGGTGTTCCGATGCTGGTTGCTGTTGAGCAGGATTACACCGGCAAGGCTCTGGACCGCGCACTGGCTTATTCACTGGCTATCGGCGGAGCACGCGCAGGCGTCCTTGAGACAACGTTCCGTACCGAGACAGAAACAGACCTCTTCGGCGAGCAGGCTGTCCTCTGCGGCGGTGTCTGCAAACTGATGCAGACAGGTTTCGAAGTCCTCTGCGAAGCAGGATACGATCCGAGAAACGCTTATTTCGAATGCATCCATGAAATGAAGCTGATCGTCGACCTGATCTATCAGTCAGGCTTTGCAGGCATGAGATACTCCATTTCCAATACGGCTGAGTACGGTGATTATATCACAGGCCCGAAGATCATCACTCCGGAAACGAAACAGGCTATGAAGAAAGTTCTTTCGGATATCCAGGACGGCACATTTGCACATGACTTCCTGACTGATATGAGCGCACAAGGCGGACAGCAGGTTCACTTCAAGATGATGAGACAGAAAGCAGCAGAGCATCCGTCAGAAGTTGTCGGTGCTGAGATCCGCAAGCTTTACAGCTGGAACAAAGAAGAGGATAAGCTGATCAACAACTGATTCTTTCTTTCCAATAAGGAGGTACTTACATGGCAGACAATGAATTCCCGCAGGGAACCCAGCAGAACTCAGATTCATCAGTCCAGCCGGGAACGCAGCCGAACGTACAGTCAAATGTACAGCCGGGCTTTCAGCAGAATGCTGCACAGAATTTTCAGCAGGGCGCAGCTCCGAACCCGCAGCCGGGTGCCCAGCAGGCTAATCCCTATGAAAACAGGCAGCAGGGTCCTTACTATCAGGGCAGTGCCTATCAGAACCCGAACGTCAACAATTATCAGTCGGGACATCATGATGACAGCGCAGCACAGACGGGCTATCAGCAGCAGAGGGCCGCTTACGGATACAATCCTGACAACGGACAGACCGGAAAAGGTCCCAGCCAGACGCTTGCGATTATCGGCATGATTACCGGCATCTGCTCCATTCTTTTCTGCTGTGTAGCACCGCTGGCGATTATTCTCGGCATTGCTGCACTTATCTGCTCCATCTTTGCAATGAAGAAAGGCCAGAATAAGGGCATGTGGCTGACAGGCATCATTACCGGTGCCATCGGTCTCCTGATTTCTCTTATTGTGCTGGTACTGGTCATTGTAGTAATCGGCGATGCCGGTTCCGGACTCATGGGTCTCATCAGACATTACATGAACAACGGCGGAAGCACCATTCCCGACGGAGACCTGAGCAACATTATTCAGCAGTTTACAAAGTAAAATAACAAAAGAAGCAGAAAGGGGACGGACGTCTGTCCGCCCTCTTTTTACAGGGAGAACAATCATGGGAATGACAATGTCTCAGAAAATACTGGCGGATCATGCAGGCACCGCTTCCGTAAAGGCCGGGGAACTGATTGAAGCAGATCTTGACCTGGTTCTGGGAAACGATATCACTTCGCCGGTTGCGATTCATGAAATGGACAGGATGAAAAACCGCAGGGTTTTCAATCAGGATAAGATTGCTCTTGTCATGGATCACTTTATCCCGAATAAGGACATCAAATCGGCGGAGCACTGCAAGTGCGTACGGAATTTTGCTTCGGAATTCGGAATCACGAATTATTTCGATGTCGGTCAGATGGGAATCGAACATGCACTGCTGCCGGAGAAAGGACTTGTCGTGGCAGGAAATCTCTGCATAGGGGCAGACAGCCACACCTGTACTTACGGAGCACTTGGTGCATTTTCCACAGGTGTCGGCTCGACCGATATGGCTGCCGGAATGGCCTCCGGAAAAGCCTGGTTCAAAGTCCCGTCCGCCATTCGCGTATTGGTGACAGGAAAAAAGAAAAAATACGTAACCGGAAAGGACCTGATTCTGCATCTCATCGGAGAAATCGGCGTCGACGGGGCGCTTTACCAGTCACTGGAATTTTCCGGTGACGGAATTGCCGATCTTTCGATGGACGACCGCTTCACAATCGCAAACATGGCTATTGAAGCCGGCGCAAAAAACGGGATTTTCCCGGTAGATGAACAGACTCTGGCCTATATGAAGGAACATGCCTCCGGCTGCGGAAAGACCTACGAAGCCGATACGGATGCCGAGTATACCCGTACGGTAACTATTGATCTGGCTCAGCTGGAACCGACCGTCAGTTTTCCGCACCTTCCGTCCAATGCCAGAAAGATATCCGAAATTACGGAAACGATTCCAATGGATCAGGCAGTGATCGGTTCCTGCACCAACGGACGGATCAGCGACCTTCGGGCCGCTGCGGAAATCCTGAAGGGCCACCATGTTAAGAAGGGACTACGCTGCATCGTGATTCCGGCAACGCAGGACATTTATCTTCAGGCAATGGAAGAGGGACTCCTGAAAATCTTCATCGAAGCCGGCGCCGTCGTTTCAACACCGACGTGCGGACCCTGTCTGGGCGGATATATGGGAATACTTGCTGCCGGAGAGAGATGCATTTCCACGACAAACCGCAATTTCATCGGCAGGATGGGCGATGTGACATCGGAAGTCTATCTGGCCAGTCCTTATGTGGCGGCGGCATCCGCGGTCACGGGGAAAATTTCTTCACCGGAGGAACTGCAATGAACGCACAGGGAAAAGTATTCAAATACGGCGACAATATTGATACGGATGTCATTATTCCGGCACGCTACCTGAATTCGTCCGATCCGGCGGAGCTGGCGACGCACTGCATGGAGGATATCGACAAGACCTTCACAGAGAAGGTACATCAGGGCGACATCCTCGTCGGCCTTAAGAATTTCGGATGCGGATCTTCCAGAGAGCATGCACCGATTGCCATCAAGGCGGCCGGGATTTCCTGCGTGATTGCAGAAACCTTCGCCAGGATTTTCTTCCGCAATTCCATAAACATCGGCCTTCCGATTCTGGAATGTCCGGAAGCAGCAGCGGAGATTCAGGACGGAGATACCGTCCGGGTAGATTTCAGCACAGGAGTGATTCAAGATCTTACACAGAATAAAGAATACAAGGCACAGCCGTTCCCGCCGTTCATGCAGAAGATCATTGAAGCAGGCGGATTGATAAATTATGTAAACCAAAATGGATAATCATGAAAGACCGGATGAAAATCCGGCCTTTTTCATATTGCCTATAAAACGGAAATAGCGTATAATAACATTTCACACGGGGTATGGCGTAGCTTGGTAGCGCGCACGGCTGGGGGCCGTGAGGTCGCGAGTTCAAATCTCGCTGCCCCGATTTTAAAATCTCCCTGGTAGGGGTGTGGAATATGGCATTTTCCGGAAATGTTTTTATTTTTATGTTCTTGCCGATATTTTTTATTTTATACGCGGCGCTTCCGAAAATTGCACGAAAGGGATGGCTGCTTTTAGCCTCCCTGTTTTTTTATGCATGGGGAAATCCATCCGTTCTTTATGTTCTGTCAGTTTCTATCATTATAAACTATACCGGCGGTTTGTTTTTGAAAAGATTTAATGAAAGAAATGCACATTTTCTTTTTGCCATATGTATTATTTTCAACGTCTCACTTCTTTTCTGTTTAAAGTACTTAAATTTTACTATTTCTAATTTTAATTTTATAACCGGACAAAATCTTGTACTTATGAATATCATTCAACCAATCGGCATTTCTTTTTATACATTCAAAGGGATCAGCTATTTAGCCGATATTTATAATGATAAAATTCGTGCTGAAAAAAATCTTCTGAATTTTGCGCTTTATATGTCGATTTTCCCTGAAGTAATGGAGGGACCGATTGACCGTTATGGAGATATTTCAAAACAATTCAGCAATGCATCAATAACTGTTGACGGTTTTGTAAAAGGCATTGAAAGATTCAGTATAGGTTTAACAAAAAAAGTCCTTTTAAGTGATACCATGGGCGTCCTCGCTGATTCGGTTTATTCAATTGGATATTCACAAAATGGTTCCGCAACTGCATGGGTTGGTGCTATTGCATATATGCTCCAGATTTATTTTGATTTTTCTGGTTATACAGATATGGCAATTGGGATTGGAAATATGATGGGATATCATTTTACAGAAAACTTTGATTACCCCTATACCGCTGTAGGAATAACAGATTTCTGGAGAAAATGGCATATGTCCCTTACGAAATGGTTCAGGGATTATATATATATCCCTATGGGAGGCAATCGCAAAGGATTCGGCAGACAGGTTATCAATATGTTTGTTGTCTGGCTGCTTACAGGATTTTGGCACGGTGCATCATGGAATTTCGTTTTCTGGGGATTATGGAATTTTATTTTTTTACTAATTGAAAAAATACTCTTAAAGAAAAAAAAGCCACATGGTTTTTTCAAAATAATGATGTGGGCTGGTACAATGCTTGTTGTACTCCTTGGATGGGTCTTTTTTCGTGCAGATAACCTGCCGAATGCTTTTGGAACAATCGGAGTGATGTTTGGCTTCATTCATCCGTCCAATGTAGGATTTTCTGTATTCTGGTATTTGAACAGGAAAAACCTTTTCATTATGATTCTGGCGATTTTAACCTGCATCCCCTGGAAACAGATAGTTCCTCAATTCAAATACCTTTTTGAAAGCATTACGGGACATGTACTAAAGGCTGTTCTTTGTCTTGGATTGATGTGTTTAAATGTGTTGTTGGTCATGAATTCAACATATCAGTCTTTTATCTACTTTAAGTTTTGAATGGTGAAGTCAATGAAAAAATTTGGAATTATTAAATTCATGTTTATAATTGCCTTTTTCTCAATATTGGTTATACCGATATTACATGCTGATTATAAAGGAGGAGCAAAATCAGATGAAGAGAATCGATATCTTGCCTCCTGGCCAACGCTTTTTTCTGATGGCCAGTTAAATTTTAAAGGTTTTGAAGACTGGATCAGCGATAATATCGGGGGACGTCACAGAGCGCAGTCATTAATAAAGACTATTGATTATAAAATATTTGGTATTTATGGGCAATCACTGACCATATTAGGAAAAAAACAGTGGCTGTATATGGCTACACCGGATGAGTATCATGAATACCAAAATACAAATCTTCTTACACGGGATGAAGCTGACTATTATGCTCAGGAATACGAAAAGGACGCAAAAGCATTTAAAGATATGGGAATAGATTTCTATTTATGTATGTGGCCGAGAAAATTCACTGTTTACCCGGAGTATATGCCTGATACTTTTATTAGAAATGGTGATACTTCTGATTTTGATGTTCTGGAAGATGCATTCAATAACAGGAAATCATTAGAATTCTATACACCGCGCCATATTTTGTCAAAAAAGAAAACAGAAAGGTTAACTTTTTCTAAATCGAAAGATGCCAATCATTGGAGTAATTATGGGGCATATCTTGCTTATACGGGAATGATGGAAAAAATATCCGAAAAATATCCGCAGTTACAAATCCTTCAGCCGGAAGATTTTGATATTACAGAACAGGATTTTTATACAACCACAGCATTCGGATTTGAATCATCCGAGAAGGATTTGGTCTATAACTTGAAGCATGACAGTACACATTCCGATAAAGATTATTTTGAGAAACATGAAATTCAGCTGAAAGATACCTGGCATTCATGGAACTATTATTGTAATGACGATAACAGCAGCCTACCAAAAGTGCTCATTATCGGTGACAGCTATGTATGGGAGTTCCTGCTGCAGGATATTTCACAAAGTTTCAGTGAGACTGCTTTTATTCATATCAGTGATTATCCACAGACAGGAAATGTTATTCAGGTCCTTCATCCAGATATAGTCATCTGTGCCGCTCTAGGAGATAACATAGAAGGTATAACTTCTATTCGAGATTATCTAAGCCCGACGGAATAAAATTTATATAATTAAACAGATTTGTATTTCATTTGGCACCCTTTCATCTTGCAATGAATTGGGTGCCGATTTTTTCTGATAACTACGTTTTATTGACATATAAAGAATATTTTGTTAGATTGATAAGGCTTGAAAATTTGGAGAAAATATGAAGCAGTCAGCTGATCTCTCAAAAAAATTTGATTGGAAATATTTTCTGAGCCATATCGCCATCATTGCCATCCCGGTTGCCCTGCAGAATCTGCTGTCGACGACGGGGAGCATGGTCGATACGATGATGCTCGGTTCACTCGGAGAGAAGACGGTGGGAGCCGTCGGACTCTGCGCACAGTTTTCCACATTGATCTTCAGCTGCTACTGGGGGTTTGTGGGCGGCGGCATGCTGTTCATGTCGCAGTTCTGGGGAGCCCGCGACGATGACGGAATCCGGAGAGCCTACGGCATGACCATGACCTTCATGATGGCAGTGGCCCTGGTTTTTACCGTACTGACACTCATCGCTCCTGAATTCATCATGCGCGTCTATACAAACAATACGGAAATCCAGGCCATCGGCATCAGCTATCTGAAAATCGTTGCCTGGGCTTATCCGATGCAGATCCTGGCTATGGCGATGAGCGCCCTGTTAAGATCGGTCGAACAGGTCAGGGTTCCGCTTTACGGCGGTATCGCCGGTGTCGTCACCAACTGCTTCTTCAATTACTGCTTCATTTTCGGAAACTTCGGCTTTCCGAGAATGGGTGCGCCCGGCGCGGCCGTCGGAACGGTCATTTCCGCTTTCGTCAATGTCCTGATCATCAGCGTATTTGCCCTGAAGAAGCGTCTGCCCTATGTACTGGAATTTTCCAGACTCTTCCGGTGGAACAGGGGATTCATCAAGACTTATTTCAGGAAATGCTTCCCGATCATGTGTGACGAAATTGCCATGGGCATCGCCAACATGATGATCAATATCGTACTGGGAAGACAGAGTTCGGAAGCCATCGCCGCAGTTGCCGTTTTCAGGACGCTGGAGGGAGTGGTCATTTCCTTCTTCAGCGGATTCAGCAATGCCTCTTCGATTCTGGTCGGAACGAAAGTGGGAGAGGGAAGCCACGAAATTGCCTATCAGAGGGCTATCCGTCTCGTCTATCTGTGCAGCGGCTTTATCGGACTTGCCTGCCTCGGACTGTTTGCTCTGCACGGTGTTCTGTTTACGGCGATGGGACTTTCGGGCATTTCTTTTGAAATCTGCACCGGTATGCTGCTGATCTACAGCGCGGCGGCTCTGCTGCGGATGGGTAACTGGACGCAGAACGACACATTTCGTGCAGCCGGAGATCCAATCTTCGGAACGGTGCTGGAAATCGTCTTCATGTTTACCCTGGTGATTCCGCTGGTATATATCGGGAACTTTGCCCTGCATCTTCCTTTCCTGATGGTATTTGCCTTCTGCTTTGCCGATGAACCGATCCGCTATATTCTGATGCAGCGCCATCTCTATTCCGGAAAATGGATCAAGCCGGTTTCTGTTCCGGGCAGGGAAGCCCTTCCCGTGTTTCAGGAAGCCCATCATATCGGATTGAAGAACAAACAGACTGTCTGATCGATGTGCAGTGAGAACGGATCATGACTGTACACCGGGGTTGACATTTCCGGCATCATTTGGTAAAGTAGTCCATAACTTCATAAAAAAGCAATGACAGGGAACAGTAGATGCATGCCGGAGCGCAGAGAGCTGCCGTATGGTGTAAGGCAGCGGAAAGCATTCATTGAACTCGCCCTCGAGCTTCTGCCTGAAAAGACCAGTAGGTGCAGACGGCATCCCGCCGTTACAGGGAAGGATATAAGATCTTTGATCCGTATCCGACAAGCGCACGGATTTTCCGTGAAGTAGAGTGGTACCGCGCAGGACATCTGTCCTTCGTCTCTTACAGATAACGTGTAGGATGGACGGAGGGCTTTTTTATTTTCTCAGGTCTTCCGCACAGACGGAAAGGTTTTTCCGTACAGGGCACACGCGGGAAATGGACCCGCAGGAAAGGAGATTCAAAATGTTCGATTATAAGAAATACAAACGGCAGTATTTCATGCCGCCGGAAGTCTGCCTGGACTGGGCCAAAAAGGATCATGTGGAAAAGGCACCGATCTGGTGCAGCGTTGATTTAAGGGACGGTAACCAGGCCCTTGTGATTCCGATGAATCTTGAGCAGAAGGTCATGTTCTTCCAGCTGCTGTGCGAAATCGGCTTCAAGGAAATTGAAATCGGTTTTCCTGCCGCTTCGGAAACGGAATTTGAACTCTGCCGTACGCTGATTGAAAGGAACCTGATACCGGACGATGTCACGATACAGGTCCTTACGCAGGCACGCGAGCATATCATCCGTAAGACCTTTGAAGCAATCAAGGGTGCAAAACATGCAATCGTGCATGTCTATAACTCGACTTCCTTTGCCCAGAGGCAGCAGGTTTTCCGGAAATCAAAAGAAGACATCAAAAAGATCGCCGTTGACGGTGCCGAACTCCTGAAGGAACTGGCAGCCACGGCCGGTCAGGATCTCCGTTTTGAGTACAGCCCGGAAAGCTTTACGGGGACAGAACCGGAATTCGCACTCGAAGTTGTCAATGCCGTGCTCGATGCCTGGCAGCCGACGGAAGATCATAAGCCGATCATCAATCTTCCCGTCACGGTGGAACTGGCTGAGCCGCATGTCTTTGCCCAGCAGATTGAATATATGTGCAGGCATATGAAGTACCGCAGCAATGTCATCGTCTCTCTGCATCCGCATAATGACCGCGGGTCGGGCGTGGCGGATACCGAACTGGGCCTTTTGGCCGGTGCCGACCGCGTGGAAGGGACACTGTTCGGAAACGGAGAGCGCACCGGCAATGTTGACGTGGTAACTCTTGCCATGAATCTGTATGCCCAGGGCGTGGATCCGGAACTGGATTTCTCGAACATGCCGGCTATCTGCGAACGGTATGAAGAATATACCGGCATGCAGATCGGTGAGCGTTCTCCCTATGCCGGAGCGCTGGTTTTTGCCGCTTTCTCCGGTTCCCACCAGGATGCCATCGCCAAGGGAATGAAATGGATCGACGAAAAGGATCCGAACCACTGGACCGTACCATATCTTCCCATCAATCCTCAGGATGTCGGCAGGAACTATGACTCCGATGTCATCCGCATCAACAGCCAGTCCGGCAAGGGCGGGGTCGGCTATATCCTGGAAACGAAGTTCGGCCTGATGCTTCCGAAGAAAATGAAGGAAGCGATGGGCTATGCCGCAAAGGATGTTTCCGACCGCAAGCACGCGGAACTGTCTCCGGATGAAATCTTTGAAATCTTCAAAGAGAACTTCGAAGATCTTTCCGAACCGATTGATATCCGCGATGTTCATTTCGAGCAGAAAGACGGCATCACGGCCCGTGTGACTTCTGTCAATGACGGGAAAGAGGTTACGACAGTCGCTGTGGGCAACGGACGTCTTGATGCAGTCAGCAATGCCCTGAAGAAAGAATACGGTCTGGACTACGATCTCGACACCTATACCGAGCATGCTCTGGAGAAGAGTTCTTCCTCGCGGGCGATAGCCTATGTCGGCCTGAAATGGCCGGACGGAAAGATGACCTGGGGCGCCGGACTCGATCCGGATATCATCCGTGCCTCCATTGATGCTCTGGTCACCGCCGTAAACAATCGCTGACCGGAAAAACAGATTCCTCCTTCCGTCTCAGCTGCAGCTTTTATGTTATAATGAATCCCGATAAACCGAAGAAAGGATTTCACAGATTATGGAAGTAAGATATAAGAGTACACGCAGTGAAATGGAGCCGGTTTCGGCTTCTCAGGCAATTCTCCGCGGTCTTGCGGAAGACGGAGGGCTGTTCGTGCCGGATCGTATTCCGAAGATTGACAAGTCCTATACGGAACTGTCCCGGATGTCCTATCAAGAACTTGCTTATGAGATCATGAGCAAATTCTTATCGGACTATACGGAAGAAGAACTGAAGGACTGCATTGCCAAAGCCTATGATTCAAAATTCGATACGAAGGAAATCGCACCTCTCGTAAAAAAAGAAGGTGCCTATTATCTGGAACTCTATCACGGCGCCACGATTGCGTTCAAGGACATGGCTCTTTCCATCCTGCCTCATCTGATGACGGCAGCGGCAAAGAAAAACCGCATCACAAAGGAAATCGTCATTCTGACGGCAACCTCCGGAGATACCGGCAAGGCTGCCATGGCTGGTTTTGCAGATGTTCCGGGAACAAAAATCATCGTCTTTTATCCGAAGGACGGGGTCTCGAATATCCAGGAAAAGCAGATGGTCACGCAGCGCGGTGAAAATACTTACGTCGTTGCCATAAAGGGCAATTTCGACGATGCGCAGAACCGCGTCAAGGCCATGTTCAATGACAGGGAACTCGGGGAAAAGCTTTCCGAAGCCGGCTATCAGTTCTCGTCTGCAAATTCCATCAACATCGGTCGTCTGGTTCCGCAGATCGTCTATTATGTACACGCCTATGTCTCCCTGATGAGAGCCGGAGAAATCCGGGAAGGCGATCTCATCAACATCACGGTGCCGACCGGCAATTTCGGAAATATCCTGGCTGCCTACTATGCAAAATGCATGGGGCTTCCGGTCAGGACTCTGATCTGTGCCTCGAACGAGAACAAGGTGCTTTACGATTTCTTCCAGTCCGGCGACTATGACCGCAACCGGAAGTTCATCCTGACCAGCTCGCCTTCCATGGATATCCTGATTTCCAGCAATCTGGAGCGTCTGATCTACCGCCTGTGCGGAAATGACCCGGTACGGAACCAGGAATTCATGAAGGAACTCGTCAAAGACGGACATTACAGCATCACGCCGGAAATGAGAAAGGAACTGTCTTCCTTCCGCGGCGGCTTTGCAACCGAAGAAGAGAATTTTGCGGGAATCCGCAGTCTTTTCAAAAATACCGGGTATGTCATCGATACACATACCGGCATCGCGAATGCGGTTTACCGCCGCTATGCCAGGGAGACAGGGGATACAACCCCGACAGTCATTGCTTCCACGGCAAGTCCGTATAAATTCACCAGGGCTGTCATGGGTGCCATTGCCCCGGACATCAAGGTCAGCGATGACTTTGCCCTGATCGATGAGTTTTCCAGACTGACCTCTCTCAAAGAACCGGCTGCCATTTCAGACATCCGTACGGCGCCGGTGCGTCATCATACGGTTGTTGAAAAAGACGGCATGGAAAATGCCGTGAAAGAGATTCTTGGAATTCAGTAATTTCCAGAAAGGGTTCCTGAAAAATGGAATGGAGCAAACTGCTTTCCGAAAGCCGCAGCGGTGATTATGGAAAGAACCCGAAAAAAAATAATGATCTCCGGAGTGAATTCGAGAAAGATTATCACCGCATCATCGGCAGTGCTTCCTTCCGTCGCCTTCAGGATAAGACACAGGTATTTCCGCTGGACAAATCAGATTTTATCCGGACGCGTCTCACGCACAGCCTGGAGGTTTCTTCCTTCGGCCGCTCTCTCGGCGAGAGCATTTCCGCCTCGATTCTTACGGACCGTCTGGATCCGGAATTTACGCTGGAAACCAAGGCGAATATCTGTGAGATTCTGCAGTGCGCAGGCCTGATTCATGATATCGGCAATCCGCCCTTCGGACATTTCGGAGAAGAAGCTATCCGCGAGTGGTTCGTGCGGAATCTTCCGCGCCTGACCGTCGGAGGACGCAAGGTCATGTCGATCCTGAATCCGCAGGAGGCCGCGGATCTGATGCATTTCGAGGGAAACGCGCAGGCACTGCGGCTTGTCAGCAGGCTTCATTTCCTGGTCAATGAAAACGGAATGAACCTGACGTATGCCCTTCTTTCGACCATCATGAAGTATCCGGTGTCTTCACTTGAAATCGACCGGGAATCCGGCGATGTGAAGAACCGAAAAATGGGTTATTTTGAAGCGGAGAAGGATCTCTTTCATGACGTTCAGGAAGCAGTCGGAACGAACGGCTTCCGCAATCCGCTGACCTTCCTTCTGGAAGCAGCCGACGACATTGCCTATTCGACAGCCGATGTGGAAGATGCTTTCAAGAAAGGATTCTTTGATTACGGAACTTTTCTTTCCGAACTCAAAAAAAGGAGAATGGACGAATCCTGCATCGGAAAGCTGACAGAGCTGTATGACAGGGGCGTACGGATGAAGGTCAGCAATCCGCAGGAATATGCCATCATGAATTTCCTCGTGCGCATGCAGGGACTGATGCTGCGCGCCGCCGCGGACGGTTTTATTTCGCATTACCGGACCATCATGAAGGGCGGCTATCCGCACGAGCTTTTCTACCATACGGCCGGCGAAAAGATCTTCCAGGTGCTGACCGGAATCGCTTACGACTATGCCTTTACGTCCAGTTCCATTTACCGGACGGAAATTGCGGCGAACAACATCGTGACCTATCTGCTGAACAAGCTGGTGCCGGCTATTCTGGTGTACGACGGGGAAAATGCCCCCGGACTGATGGAAGAGAAATTTATTTCCCTCATTTCGGAGAACTATAAACAGGTCTACCGGATTTCCTCGAAAGGAAAGGCGGAAGGAGAAAAACTGTATCTGCGGCTGCTGCTGGTGACCGATTCGCTGAGCGGAATGACAGATTCCTATGCGAGAGACCTTTACCGGGACCTGAACGGTTTGACGTAAAGAAGCAAAACGATTATAATATACAAAGCTCCTGGGATGTACGATCCCCAATTTTTTCCTGAACCTACAAAGATTAAAAAGGGCTTCCAAGAGCGCTGTTCTCAATGTCAGGCCTCAAATGCAACCGGTGGAAGGCAGCGAAACGGCTGAGGTCGCCCACCTGGCTTAGCTAGGCGTCAGTATCATTAGGAACGGCATTCCGGGAGTTAGTAAAGAAGAGGGCCATTCGGCGATGGCTCTTTTTTTTAAGATTAGGAGGGCAAGATGTCTGTCACGAAAGAAGTCTTCGGAACTGCAAAAGACGGCAGGACCGTAACCGCCTATTCAATTAAGAATGAGGACGGCTCCATGATCCGGCTCATTGATTACGGCGCTATCCTGCAGAGCGTTCTCGTACCGGACAAGAATGGAAAACTGAGGGACACAGCACTCGGCTATGATACGGTGGAACCGTATGAAACGAACCCGTGCTACTTCGGTGCAACGATCGGAAGAAACGGCAACCGCATCAGCGGAGCTGCCTTTTCCATCAGCGGAAAACAGTACCGCATGACGCCGAATGAAAACGGCTGCAACAACCTTCACAGCGGACCGGACGGGTTTGAGAAACGGATCTGGTCAGCGGAAGCTGGAACGGACAGCGTCCGCTTTACGCTCCACAGCAGGGACGGAGACCAGGGCTTCCCCGGTGAAGCGGATTTTGCGGTCACCTATTCCTTCACGGAAGATCATGTCATCCGCATCCATTATGAAGGCACCTGCAATCAGGATACCGTCATGAATCTCACGAATCATTCCTACTGGAACCTGAACGGAGAGGGCTGCGGTCTGATCAAGGATCACGGACTGAAAATCAACGCCTCTGCTTTTACAGCCGTTGACGCGCAGTCGATTCCCACCGGCAGCATTGTCTCCGTCGAAGGGACTCCGTTTGATTTCCGGGAAATGAAGAAGATCGGACGCGATGCCGGTCAGACCTGCGAACAGCTGAAAAATACGGGAGGCTATGACCACAATTTCGTCCTGGATCATCAGCATGAAGGCCTGCGCTCAGCTGCCTGCGCCCGGTCGGATGAGAGCGGAATCAGCCTCGAAGTCCTGACGGATCAGCCTGGCCTGCAGTTTTATGCCGGGAACTTCATCAGCGGACCAAAAGGAAAACAGGGACACGAATATGCCGTGCATTCAGGCTTTGCACTTGAGTCGCAGCATTATCCGGATTCTGTCAATCAGCCTGATTTCGAGAAGCCGATTGTCAGGGCAGGGGAAAAATACGACACGGTAACCTGCTATGTTTTCAGGAGTGCGCTCCAAATCGGATGATCGATGTTTAAGAAGATTATCGGAGGCGTCAAGGCTTTCGGAAGCAGGATGATGGAAGACCACATGGGCGCGTATTCGGCAACCTGCGCCTATTTTCTGATGCTTTCCTTCATTCCCTTCATCATGATCATGCTTGCCGTGATCCGGCTGACTCCGATCGACCAGACGGCTGTCATGAACGCGATGATTACAATTGTGCCGGCAGGACTGAAGGATTACGTTTCGACCATCATCAATGAAGTCTATACGAAATCGTATGCCATCGTGCCGATTTCCGTCATCATTTTGGTATGGTCCGCATCGAAGTTCTTCCATGCCCTGACAAACGGGCTCAACGTAATCAGCCGCGTCAAGGAAACAAGAAACTGGTTCTATATCCGGTTCCGGTCAATGATCCTGGTGCTTCTTCTGATGGTCGGTATCTTCCTGATTACGATGATGGTCGTTTTCGGGCACAATATTCAGAAGGCGCTCATCGCAGCCGCACCGGCCGTCAACGCCGTGCTGGAATTCTTCATGCCGTTCCGGAGCCTGATCGGCTATGTGCTGCTGATTCTGGCGTTCGTGCTGGCCTACAAGTTCCTGCCGAACCGGAAATACACCTTCCGTTCGCAGCTGCCGGGTGCGCTGATTGTTGCCACTGTATGGATGATGTTCGCGTATTTCCTGACGCTGTATTATTCGGTCGATAAGAACTTCGCGACCATTTACGGCAACCTGACCGGTGTTGTTCTGGCAATGATCTGGCTGTATTTCTGCATGTATTTCGTGCTGGTCGGAGCAGAACTCAACCGGGTGATTTTTGAGGATCCGGAGGGTAATGTCATCGTCAGCACGATACAGGATGTGAAAGAAGCAAGCGCCATCCGCAAGGAGGCCCTGCAGGCGGAAATTGAACGCCAGAAGATCGAGGCAACGGGAGAGATTCCGAAGGCCGGCGATCCGAAGCGTGAAGACAAGACAAATAACGGCAGTCTGACGATCCATGAGGATTCTGTCATTGACCTCGATCTGGTTCGGAAAGGCGTCGAAGAACACAAGGAAAAGCTTCGGGAGGAAGAAAATGAGTGAGATACAGGACAGAGTAAAAGAAATACTCGAAAGCGCCCAGAAGAGAATTGAGGAAGCAGACGCACCGGATAAGCTGAACGATGTGCGGGTCGCTTTTCTCGGAAAAAAAGGCGAACTGACCGCCGTGCTGAAAATGATGAAAGATGTTTCAGCCGATGATCGTCCGAAGGTCGGCAAATGGGTGAACGATGCCCGTGAAACCATCGAAGGGAAGCTGGAGGAGTGCCGGACGAAGATTGAAGCCGAACATCTGGAAGCCCAGATGAAAGCGGAAGCAATTGACGTGACGCTGCCTTCGAAAATGCTGGAGATCGGACACAGCCATCCGTGCACGATCGCCCTCCGCGAAGTAGAGGACGTCTTCATCGGCATGGGTTATGAAGTCATTGAAGGCCCGGAAATCGAATACGATGAGTACAACTTCACGAAACTGAATATTCCGCCGAACCATCCGGCAAAGGATGAACAGGATACCTTCTATATTACAAAGGATATCCTTCTGCGCACGCAGACATCGCCCGTCCAGGCCCGCGTCATGGAAAAAGGGAAGCTCCCGATCCGCATGATTGCCCCGGGTCGCGTTTTCCGTTCGGACGAAGTCGACGCAACGCATTCTCCGTCTTTCCATCAGATTGAAGGACTGGTCATCGACAAGAAGATCACATTCGCAGACCTGAAGGGAACGCTGGATGTTTTCGCAAAGAAAATCTTCGGACCTGATACAAAGACGAAATTCCGTCCGCATCATTTCCCGTTTACGGAACCGTCCGCGGAAATGGATGTCAGCTGCTTCAAATGCGGAGGCAAGGGCTGCCACTTCTGCAAGGGAGAAGGCTGGATTGAGATTCTCGGATGCGGCATGGTGCATCCGCACGTCCTGGAAATGTGCGGCATCGATCCGGATGAATATACCGGTTTTGCCTTCGGGGTAGGGCTGGAGCGCATCGCCCTGCTGAAATATGAAATCGACGACATGCGTCTTCTATATGAAAATGATGCACGCTTCCTGAAGCAGTTCTGATCAGCAGAAGTTCGGAAACAGGAGAATGCAGGCCGGCAGAACGGCCGGGAAGCGTTCTCAGAAGAAAGAGAGACGGGAGATTCCAAAATGAATACATCAATGAGCTGGATAAAAAAATACGTGCCGGATCTGGATGTCACGCCGAAGGAGTACTGCGATGCGATGACTCTTTCCGGAACGAAGGTGGAAGGCTGCACCCTTCTGGATGCAGACCTTGATAAAATCGTCGTCGGTCTTGTAAAGACCTGCATGCCTCATCCGGATTCGGATCATCTGCATGTCTGCACCGTGGATGTCGGAACGGGAGAAGACCTGCAGATTGTCTGCGGAGCCCCAAATGTCGCAGCCGGTCAGAAAGTTCCGGTCGTCCTGGAGGGTGGAAATGTGGCAGGCTCCCATGACGGAAAAAAGACGGAAGGCGGCATTGCCATCAAGGCTGGAAAACTGCGCGGCATCGAATCGCACGGCATGATCTGTTCCATTGAAGAGCTGGGTTCCAGCCGGGAATTCTATCCGGAGGCGCCGGAAGGCGGCATCTACATTTTCCCGGAAGATACAAAAATCGGTGCAGATGCGATTGAAGAGCTCGGACTCCGCGATGCCGTCGTGGAATATGAAATCACATCCAACCGGGTGGACTGCTACAGCGTAATCGGAATCGCCCGCGAGGCGGCGGCCACATTTAACAAAACGTTCCTTCCGCCTGTTTTCAAAGCGACGGGAAATGATGAAGACGTGAACAGCTATGTGAAGGTCGAAGTGCGCGATCCGGATCTGTGCAGAAGATACTGTGCACGGGTCGTGAAGAATGTAAAGATCGCCCCTTCGCCGAAATGGATGCAGAGATGCCTGGCATCGAACGGAATCCGTCCGATCAACAACATCGTCGATATCACGAATTATGTCATGGAAGAATACGGACAGCCGATGCATTCATTTGATTACGACACGGTTGCCGGCCATACGATCATTGTACGCCGTGCGGAAGACGGAGAAGTCTTCACGACGCTGGACGGACAGAAGAGAAACATGGATCATGACGTTCTCATGATCTGCGATGCGGAGAAGGAAATCGGCATTGCAGGCATCATGGGCGGAGAGAATTCCATGATTACAGACAGCGTGAAAAATGTCCTTTTTGAGGCGGCCTGCTTTGACGGAACCAACATCCGTCTTTCTTCCAAGCGCATCGGTCTTCAGACGGACGCATCCGGAAAATTTGACAAGGGAATCGATCCGAATGTCTGCATCGAAGCCATCAACAGGGCCTGTGAACTGATGGAAGAATTCGGAGCCGGAGAAGTCGTAGGCGGTACGGTCGACGTGCACGGAGAACTTCCGCAGCCGACGGTTACGCCGTTTGAACCGGATAAGATCAATGCTCTTCTGGGCACGGATATCGACCCGGAGGAAATGATCCGCATATTTGAAAAGGAAGGTCTGACTTACGACAAAGAAAAGAATGCGGTGACAGCCCCGACCTGGCGTCAGGATCTGCACCGCATGTGCGATTATGCCGAAGAAGTCGCCCGTTTCCACGGATACGACAAAATCCCGACGACCCTGCCTTCCGGAGAAGCTACTCCCGGAGGCCTGCAGCCGGATATGGCTGTCAATGCCGTGGTCCGTCAGGTCGCCGAAGGAAACGGCTTCCTGCAGGGATACTGTTATTCCTTTGAAAGCCCGAAAGTTTTTGATAAACTTCTGATCCCGGAGAACTGCAGCAGCCGTCAGGCGATCCGCATCCTGAATCCTCTCGGCGAAGATTTCTCCATCATGCGCACGCTTTCTCTGAATGGAATCCTGACCTCCCTGGCTACGAATGCAAACCGCAGGAATAAGAGCGTCCGTCTCTATGAGATGGGAAATGTCTATATTCCGAAGCAGCTTCCTCTGACGGAGCTTCCGGATGAAAGAATGAAACTGACCCTCGGAATGTACGGGGACGGCGATTTCTTCGATCTGAAGGGTGTTGTGGAAATGCTTCTGATCAGACTCGGCATGAAGGGAAAGACCGAATACCTGACGGATTCCCCGAAACCTTTCCTGCATCCGGGAAGACAGGCTTCCGTGGTTTATGAAGGGAAGACAATCGGCTTCCTCGGCGAAGTCCACCCGCAGGTCCGGAAGAATTATGAAATTGATGAGCGCGCCTATGTGTGCGTCATGGACATGCCTTCCATTTATCCGCTGGCGACATTCGAAAGAAAGTTCGTCGGAATTCCGAAATATCCGGCCATGACCAGGGACATTTCCATGGTCGTGCCGAAGAACGTCACCAATGCCGAGATTGAAGCCATCATTGCACAGAGAGGCGGAAAAATTCTGGAAAGCTGCGTTCTTTTCGACATTTACGAAGGAGCTCCGATTCTGCCGGGATTCAAGTCCATGGCCTATAATCTGATTTTCCGTCATGCGGATAAGACACTCGGGGAAGAAGAGGTAGGCTCCGCCATGAAGAAAATCCTGAACGGACTTCAGGACAAGGGAATTACGCTGCGATAAAAAAGAACCACTACCCCCGTCCCGGTGGTTCTAGGAACCACCGGGACGGGGGTAGTGGTTCAATTAATTTTGAGGTGAGTATGGAAATTTATTTACTGCGTCACGGAACGACAGCATGGAACAAGGAACTCAAACTGCAGGGCAGCACGGATATTGAACTCGATGAAGAAGGAATCCGTCTGGCGAAGGAAACAGGAGAAGCTCTCGAAGGCGTTCATTTTGACGCCTGCTATTCGAGCCCTCTCAAGAGGGCAGTGGATACGGCGAAATACGTCCTGGACGGCCGCACCCTTCCGATTATTGAGGATTACCGTCTTTCCGAAGTAAATTTCGGTGACTGGGAAGGGCGCGACTGTTCAAAGACTTCCACGGAGATTCCTCCCCACGCCACAGACCGTTTCTTCGATCTGACGAAGGAGCCGGTTTCCACGCCGAACGGAGAAAATGTCCGGCAGGTGCTTGACCGGACGAATTCTTTCTTTAAGGAAATCGTCAATGATCCGGAAAATGAAAACAAGCGCATCCTGCTTTCCATGCACGGAGCATCCGGCAGGGCGCTGATGCATTCTATATGGCAGGACAATAATTTCTGGCACGGATCCGTGCCGCCGAACTGTTCCATCACGATCATTCAGATAAAAAACAAACAAGTCGTCAGCGTCAAAAAGGACTGCGTCTTCTACGGTGAAGAAGTCCACGACTATTACGGAGCTAAAAAATGAAAACATCAGATTTCTATTACGATCTTCCGAAGGAACTGATTGCCCAGGATCCTCTGGAAGATCGTTCTTCGTCAAGACTGCTTCATCTGGATAAGAACACCGGGGAAGTAACTCATGATATTTTCCGGAACATCGGGCGCTATCTGAAAAAAGGAGATACCCTCGTCATCAACGACACGAAGGTCATCCCCGCGCGTCTGTACGGAGTCCGTCCGGGAACCACCGGCAAGATTGAGGTGCTTCTCCTTCAGCGAAAGACCGACAGCAGCTGGGAATGCCTGGTGAAGCCGGGAAGAAAATGTCCCGTCGGAACAAAGATTGATTTCGGGGAAGGACTCCTGAAAGGGGAAATAACGGAAGTCCTTGAAGAAGGAAACCGCATGATCCGTTTTGAATTCGACGGAATCTTTGAAGAGATTCTCGATCAGCTCGGACAGATGCCGCTTCCGCCTTATATCAAGCACCAGCTTCAGGATAAGACGCGCTACAATACCGTTTATGCCAAATATGACGGATCGGCGGCTGCGCCGACGGCCGGACTTCATTTCACAAAAGAACTGCTTGAGGAAATCAAAGAACAGGGCGTCAGCATCGCGCATGTGACTCTGCATGTCGGACTGGGGACCTTCCGTCCGGTCAAGGCCGAGAAGATCGAGGAGCATCACATGCATTCGGAATTCTACATTGTTCCGGATGAATCCGCCAAACTGATCAATGATACGAAAAAAGCCGGACACCGCATCATCTGCGTCGGAACGACCAGCTGCCGGACCCTGGAGTCCGCAGCCGAAGAAGACGGAATCCTGCAGGCCAAAAGCGGCTGGACAGATATTTTCATTTACCCGGGATACCGCTTCAAAATCATGGATGCGCTGATCACGAATTTCCATCTTCCGGAGAGCACGCTGATCATGCTGGTCTCCGCTTTTGCCGGAAAAGAAAAAATCATGGCGGCCTATGAGGAAGCGGTCAGAGAAAAATACCGCTTTTTCTCCTTCGGCGACGCCATGATCATCGAATAGACGATTCCTTAAGACTTTCCAGATCCCGGAAGAAATCCGGATACGAGACGCCGACGCAGCCGGCGTCTTTGATTTCCATGTTTCCTGTTATCAGACCGGCTACGGCAAAAGCCATCGCCATGCGGTGGTCGCCTTTCGGATCGATGACGGCTCCGTGAAGCGGACTGCCGTCCCTGTTTCCGCTGCCGTGAATGATCATGCCGTCTTCCGTGGCCTCGACATCAGCACCCATCAGAGTCAGATCTTCGGTGATGGCCTGAATCCGGTCTGTTTCCTTGACGCGAAGTTCAGCCGCATCCCGTATAACGGTATTGCCGTTTGCAAAAGCAGCCATCACGGCAATCATCGGAATTTCATCAATCAGCGTCGGAATCAGTCCTCCGCCGATTTCTGCTCCGGAAAGTTCGGAGAAAGAGACGAGGAGATCGGCAGCAAGTTCATTTCCCTCTTCATGCTGATTGCTGATTTCCACATAGCCGCCCATACCCGCGATGACGCGCAGGATTCCGTCGCGCGTCGGGTTGATGCCGACGTTCTTCAGGAGGATTTCCGATCCGGGCACCAGAAGTCCTGCTGCAAGGAAATAAGCGGCAGAGGAGATATCGCCGGGAATCATGATGTTCTGGCCTTTCAGAGGCTGTCCCGGCCTCAGGACGACGCCCGGAACGATCGGAACCCCGTCCATTCCCTTCATATCAAGCTTGGCAGGATCGAAAAGATCGTATGCGATATCCGCACCGAAACGGGAGAGCATCAGCTCGGTATGGTTCCGTGACATCGCCGGTTCGACGACGCAGGTCATGCCGTCCGCGTACAGTCCCGCAAAGAGGACGCAGGATTTTACCTGTGCAGATGCGACAGGGCTCTGATACGCAATTCCCTTCAGATGCCCGCCCCTGATCGTAAGAGGCGCACAGCCGTTCTCCTCATCGGACAGAACCGTCGCACCCATTTTTTCCAGAGGTTCGATGATGCGATTCATCGGACGTCTCTTTAAAGAGGCATCGCCCGTAATCCGGGAGGTGAATTCCTGTCCGGCCAGGATGCCGGAAAGAAGACGCATGGTCGTGCCGGAATTTTCCGCATTCAGCTGGTCAGCCGGCATTCTGAGGCCGCTGCGTCCGGCGCCGTGAATGAGGAGCTCGCCCTGTCCGCTGTTTTCTATGGATACTCCCATGGACTTCATGCATTCGATCGTGGCCAGGCAGTCAGCACCCGGCAGGAAATGATGCACGGCAGTGTCGCCTTCGGCGATGGAGCCGATCATGACAGCCCTGTGTGAAATGGATTTATCTCCGGGTACCTCGATGATGCCTTTGAGTCCCGATGCTTTTTCAATCTTCATAAACCGTATAACCTGCTTTCTTCAGAATTTCCGATGACCGGTCCGCTGTTTCCTGATCGTAGAAAAGTATTTTCAGGACGCCCTGCTCGAACTCGCGGTTATGGATAATGCCGATATTTTTCATGCTGATGTCATTCTCCGCAAGAAGAACGGCGACTCTGGCAATGCTTCCTTTTTCATCTGCAACATCGCAGTAAAGCCGGTATTCCTTTTTGATTCCTCCGGGAGAGTCGTTCGAAAAACTGTCCCGGTATTCCTTGCAGTCTGTGAAGATCTTAAGAAGAGAAGTCGCGTTCTGCGTATCGATTGATGCCCGGTAGGCCATCAGCTGCTGAATGTAGATATCGAGGACGCGCAGAATATCCTTTCGGTTTGCGAGGCAGATCTCCTGCCACATTTCCGGAGAGGAAGAGGAGATGCGCGTTATATCCTTGAATCCGCCGGCCGCTATGGTCTTCATCAGATGCTGCGCCCCGTCCTGATCGTGGACCATATTGACCAGTGAAGCGGAAATGATGTGCGGCAGATGACTGATGCATGCCGTAATGTAATCGTGTTCCTCATAGGTCAGGATCAGAGGCAGCGAGCCGAGATCCGCAATAAATTCCTGAAAAGCGCCGATGCGTTCGATGGGAACATCCTCACCGGGAGTCAGCAGATAGTAGGCATTTTCCAGAAGAATGGCTGCCGAATGACTGTAGCCGCTTTTTTCGGAGCCGGTCATCGGATGTCCGCCGATGAAGCGGTCCTGCATGCCGCGTCTGATGATTTCCTCATGGATAGCCGTTTTGGTTGAACCGACATCCGTCAGGACAGCTCCGTCTTTCATGACATCCTTCAGGATGTCGAGATAGCTGAGGGACGTCACGACAGGCGTGCACAGGAAAATCGTGTCGCATTCCGAAAAATCGATGCTGACGAAAGGAACTCCTTCGGAAATGACGCCTTCTTCCTCTGCCTGCTTCAGTACTTCCTGATTGCGGTTGTAAGCGATGATTCTGGTATCGGGAAATTTTTTACGGATTGCCTTGGCAATCGAGCCCCCGATGAGACCCAGACCGATAATACCGACCGTCATATTGATACACTCCCGGGTATCCGGACTTCAGGAGCCCGGATTTCTTTCTGTAAATGATTCATTTCAGAAAATGTTTCTTTCTGAGAAATTATTTCAGTTTTCTGTTTTCCAGTTTGGAAATGGTTTTCAGGTCTGCCATCAGCTTCCGGAACGTGTCGAATTTCAGAGACTGTCCTCCGTCCGAAAGAGCTTTCTCCGGACAATTGTGAACCTCGACCTCGATGCCGTCCGCTCCGACGGCAATGGCTGCGCGGGCCAGAGGCGGAACGTAATTCCAGACGCCGCTGGCATGAGATGGGTCGACGATAATCGGAAGATGGGATTTTGTCTTGACGACCGCAACCGCGGAAAGATCCAGCGTATTCCGGGTTTCTGTCTCGAAAGTACGGATTCCACGCTCGCAGAGGACGACGTTTTCATTTCCCTCAGAAAGTATGTATTCGGCTGCGTTGAGCCATTCATCGATTGTAGCCGACATGCCGCGTTTTAAAAGCACCGGCACCTTGGTATTTCCGACCGCTTTCAGAAGCTGGAAGTTCTGCATATTGCGCGCGCCGATTTGAACCATGTCGACATACTTCAGCGCCATGTCGAGCGCAGCTTCGTCGGTGACTTCAGTAATGGTGGAAAGCCCGGTTTCATCGTGGGCTTTTTTCAGAAGGCGCAGGCCTTCTTCCCCGAGTCCCTGGAAGGAATAAGGAGAAGTTCGCGGCTTGAACGCACCGCCTCTCAGCAGATGTGCTCCGTCTTTCTTTACTTCTTCGGCAATGGTCAGCAGCTGTTTCTCAGATTCCACCGCACAGGGACCGGCCATAACGGTGAGCGTGTCAGGGCCGATTTCACAATTCCCGACTTTGACGCGGGTAGGCTCCGGATGAAAAGCCTTCGAAGCGAGCTTGTAGGATTCAGATACCATGATGATGCGGTCAACATCATCCATTAGATCGATGTTGCGGTTCATCAGCTTTGTCTTGTCGCCGATGACGCCGATGATCGTAACTTCTTCTCCCTGCGAGAGATGGGCTTTCAGCCCATTATCTTCGATCACACGGACAACGGAGTTGATTGATTTTTTCTTAGCCTGAGGCTTCATTACGATAATCATGACAATTCCCCCAAATCCTGAATAAAATCTGTTTTCTTCGGTTATCCATTGTAGCACACGAAGCGCTCTGCGTACAACCCTTTAATACTTTAAATCGCTAAATTGCCTGGATTCATTGAAATAGAAATGCAGTTATGTTAAGATGCGGGTATTGAATACAAAATCTGAAAGAGTGCTGATATATGAAAATCAAGGATATCCTGTCACAGGGGCGGCCGACGCTTTCTTTTGAAGTCTTTCCGCCCAAAACCGAAGATAAATATGAAACAGTGGAACAGGCAGCCTCGGAAATCGCAAAGCTGAAACCTGCTTTCATGTCCGTCACCTACGGTGCGGGAGGAGGAACTTCCGTCTATTCCGCACAGATTGCGGAAACAATCGGCAGCTTCGGCGTGACGCCGCTTGCCCACCTCACCTGTGTCTCCTCCACCAGGGAAAAGGTCCGCAGTGTCCTGGAAGACTACCAGTCGAAGGGAATTGAAAATGTGCTTGCTCTCCGCGGAGACATTCCGAAGGACGGAGTCATTGAAAATGATTTCACCCATGCCGATGAACTTGTGCGAGAAATCCGCCGGAGCGGAGATTTCTGCATCGGGGCTGCCTGCTATCCGGAAGGGCATCCGGAGTCGGCGGACAAGGCCGATGACCTGCGTCATTTAAAAAATAAGGTTGATGAGGGATGTGATTTCATCACGACGCAGATGTTCTTTGACAATACCCTGTTCTATGATTTCCTTTACCGGGCACGGAAAATCGGAATCAGCGTGCCCGTGCTTGCCGGCATCATGCCCGTTACGAACGGGAAGCAGATGAAACGGATCCTCGAGCTTTCCGGCTGCTATATTCCGGAAAAATTCCGGGTACTTCTGGACCGGTTCGGAGATAATCCCGCAGCGATGAAACAGGCGGGGGTCGTTTACGCCACCGAGCAGATCATCGATCTTCTGGCTCACGGTGCAGACGGCATCCACATTTATTCCATGAACAAGCCGGATGTTGCGGAAGGAATCCGCAGAAGTCTTTCGGAAATCATCTGAGGAAACAAAATGGAAGTCAGCAGAAAAGAAATATACCGCTATCTGGGCTGCCGCGGAAATGTGCCGGATGAAGCAACCGTCCGTCTGACCGAATCCTGCATTTCGGAACTGGAAAAGGAAATCACGCCGCTGAGTCTGTACCGGGAATATCCGTTGTCCGCAGAAGGAAAGGAAATCCTCTGTCCGGTTCTTCATACGTCCAGTGCCTCTCTCGGAAAGAACCTGAAAGACTGCACACGGCTTCTCCTTTTTGCCGCTACGCTGGGCAGTGCCCCGGACCGGCTGATTCAGAAATACAGCCGGCTTCAGATGAGCCGTGCTGTCACGATTCAGGCAGCTTCTGCCGCCATGATCGAGGCCTGGTGCAATGAAGAATGCACCCGCCTGAAGACAATCTATGAAAAGCAGGGGCTTTACCTGCGGCCGAGATTTTCTCCCGGATACGGAGATTTTTCCCTGGAATGCCAGCCGATGATTCTCGGCTCTCTGGAAGCGGGAAAACGGATCGGAATCACCCTGACGGATTCCCTTCTCATGATGCCTTCTAAATCCGTGAGTGCCGTCATGGGTGCAGGAACAGCACCTCTCGGATGCGTGCCGGAAGGATGCGAAATCTGTACGAAGAAAAACTGCGCATACAGGCGCAGCGCTGCAGCCAATGAGCAGAAGCCGGACTAAAAGACAGGAGCATACATGCAGATACTGGAATATCTTAAAGAACACAGAGTCATCAATGACGGGGGGATGGGTACCCTTCTGCAGGCCAATGGTCTCAGACCGGGTGAACTGCCGGAAACCTGGAATGTCCTCCATCCGGATATCCTTGTGAAGCTTCATAAAGAATACCTTTCAGCCGGGGCGAATATCCTCTCGGCCAATACGTTCGGTGCCAACCGGATCAAATATCCGCCGGATGGGAATTATGACCTTCGCCGTCTGATTACTGCCGGCGTGAAAAATGCGCGGCAGGCCCGGGAAGAATTTGCGGAAGAATACCGTTCCGCAAACGGCTGCGATCCGGAACCGTGCTTCATCGGTTTTGATATCGGTCCGACCGGCAAACTGATCAAGCCTCTCGGAGACCTTGACTTCGAAGAGGCAGTCAAAGCCTTCGGGGAGGCAGCCTCAGCCGGTGCGGAGGCAGGCGCAGATTTCATTTTCATCGAGACGATGAGCGATACCTATGAAGTCAAGGCGGCCGTACTGGGCGCAAAGGAAAATACGGAACTTCCGGTCTTTGCAACGATGACGTTTCTGGAAAACGGAAAACTGCTGACCGGTGCCGACGTCGACTCTGCAGTTGCCCTCCTTGAGGGACTTCGCGTCGACGCCCTCGGACTGAACTGCGGACTCGGACCTGCCCAGATGGAAAAAACGGCACGCCGTCTGATTGAAGTTTCATCAACGCCTGTCATCATCACGCCGAATGCCGGCATGCCGAAAACCATAAACGGTTCCACATTCTATGAACTTGACGCGGATACTTTTGCGGGGGAAATGGTTCCGATTGCAGAAGCGGGAGCCTGCGTGCTCGGCGGATGCTGCGGAACGACTCCGGAGCATATCCGGAAAATGAAGACACTGGTAAAAGGCCTTGATTACCGCTTCCCGGAAAACAAAAACCGCACAGTCGTTTCTTCCTACGGGAAGGCAGTCCTGATCGGACCCAAACCGGTTCTGATCGGGGAGCGCATCAATCCGACCGGGAAAAAGAAACTGAAGAAAGCTCTTCAGGAAGGCCGCTTCGACTATATTCTTTCAGAAGCCGTAAAGGAACAGGAAAACGGGGCGGATGTGCTGGACGTCAACGTCGGACTCCCGGGGATTGACGAGCCGGCTGTGATGGAAAAAGCTGTCCGTGAAATTCAGACCGTAACTGACCTTCCGCTTCAGATTGACACGGCGGACATCCGGGCAATGGAAAGAGCCCTGCGTGCCTATAACGGAAAAGCACTCATCAATTCCGTAAACGGAAAAGAAGAGTGCATGAATGCTGTTTTCCCTCTGGCTGCCAAATACGGAGGCGTCATCGTCGCCCTGCCGCTCGATGAGAACGGCATACCGGATTCTGCGGACGGCAGGATTCAGATTGCGGAGAAAATATACAGGAAGGCAGAAAGTTACGGTATACGCAGAAACGAACTTCTCATTGACGGTCTTGTCATGACGGTCAGTGCCGTAAGCCGGGGGGCCCTGACCACGCTTTCGACCGTCAGGAGAATACGCAGCGACCTTCACGGAAAAAGCATCCTGGGCGTTTCCAATGTTTCCTTCGGTCTCCCTCAGCGCGAAATCATCAATTCCGCCTTCTTTACGATGGCTCTTCACGACGGACTGAATGCTGCCATCATGAACCCGAACAATGAAGCCATGATGCGTGCGTACCGCAGCTTTCTGGCACTGTCAGACCTTGATCCGCAGTGCGCCGGGTACATTTCCGTATACGGAGGCACTGCACCGGAAGGGCTCGGGGAAACCAGGAAGACAGGCAGCCTGCCGGCGCCGGGGAACATTTCCGCAGACGGGACAGGAACCGGCACGTCCTCTCTTGCGGCAGACATTCTTCACGGCATGAGAGAAGCCGCTTCGCAAGCTGCCGCTGAAGAACTGAAAACCCGTGAACCGCTTGAAATCATCAGCGGCGAGCTCATTCCTGCCCTCAATCAGGTAGGGCAGGACTTTGAAAACGGCAGGGCTTTTCTTCCCCAGCTCCTGATGAGTGCGGAAGCAGCCAAGGCGGCCTTTGATGCGATCAAGGGAAAGATTGCCAAAAGGGACAGCACCGGCGCAGCTAAAGGCACAGTCATCCTGGCAACAGTCCGCGGCGACGTCCATGACATCGGAAAGAACATCGTAAAGGTTCTCATGGAGAGCTATAACTACGAAGTGATTGATATGGGAAAAGATGTCCCTCCGGAAGACATCCTGGATATGACCCTGAAGCGCCATGTACGCCTTGTCGGTCTTTCCGCCCTGATGACGACAACGATTCCGTCGATGGAAGCGACCATCCGTCTCATCCATGAAAAAGCCCCGTTTGCCAAAGTGGCTGTCGGAGGCGCCGTGATGACGAAGGAATATGCGGACTCAATCCATGCGGACAGCTACAGCCGCGATGCGATGGGAACCGTCCGCTATGCGGACGGACTGTTCGCCTGAAAAGAACCGCGGGGACGGGGGTGGTGGTTCTTCCGGAACCACCACCCCCGTCCCCGCGGTTCTTTGTCTAAATTCCCCAAACGTCTTGAATAATCTGCATAATTTTAGTAAAATACTACTATCATATGTTTTGGAGGGCAATCATGGACGTTTACAGAACAGACAGGATTCGCAACGTTGTATTGCTTGGACACGGAGGTTCGGGAAAGACGACCCTGACGGAAGCCATGGCCTATTTATCCGGTATTACGAGCCGTCTCGGAAATGTGACAGACGGGTCAACCGTGAGTGACTTTGATAAAGAGGAAATCAAGAGAAAGTTCTCAATTACAACTTCTCTCGTTCCGATTGAATGGTCGAAGAATAAGATCAACATCCTGGATACACCGGGGTACTTTGACTTCGTCGGTGAAGCGGAAGAGGCAGCCGGTGTTGCCGATGCCGCCATCATCTGCGTATCCGGCAAGGACGGCGTCCAGGTCGGAACCCAGAAAGCATGGAATCTCTGCGAAGAAAGAAAACTCCCGCGCATGATTTTCGTGACCGGAATGGACAATGATGAGGTATCCTACCGTGAAGTCGTAGAAAAGCTCAATGAACTGTACGGAAAGAGGATTGCACCTCTTCATATGCCGATCCGCGAAGACGGAAAATTTACCGGCTATGTCAACATCGTCAAGAGAGCCGGCCGCAAGTACATCGCCAAGGGCGGAAAGGAAGAATGCCCGGTCCCGGATTACTGCGAGGAATACATGAACAAGTACCGCGATGCCCTGATTGAATCTGTCGCTGAAACTTCAGACGAATTCATGGACCGGTTCTTCAGCGGCGAAGAATTCTCCACAACGGAAGTTTCCGCAGCCCTGGCATCCAACATCGCTGACTGCTCCATCGTCCCGGTATGCATGGGATCTCCGGTCAACCTTCAGGGTGTATCGAACCTGCTGGATGACATTATTGAATACTTCCCGGATCCGTCCAAGAGAGTCTGCTCCGGAATTCAGCAGAAGACGAACGAGATCTTTGAAGCAAATTATGATTTCCAGAAACAGAAGTCCGCTTACGTCTGGAAGACCATGGTTGACCCGTTCATCGGCAAATACAATCTGATCAAGGTCTGCTCCGGTGCACTGAAGCCGGATGATACGCTGTACGATGTCGACAAGGATGAAGACCAGCGTCTCGGAAAGCTTTACGTCCTGACGGGAAATAAACCGGTTGAAGTGGCTGAATTATTTGCCGGAGATATCGGAGCGCTCGGAAAACTCGGGGATGTGACGACGGGAGATTCTCTTTCCACAAAGGCTTCGCCGATCATCTATCCGAAAGCAATCCTTTCCACGCCGTATACGTACAAGCGCTACAAAGCTGTCAATAAGGGCGATGAAGACAAGATTTCCCAGGCACTTACCAAGATGGGCGCCGAAGACCTTACCTTCAAGGTCGTTCAGGATTCCGCCAACCATCAGAGCCTCATTTACGGCATGGGAGAGCAGCATCTGGACATCATCGCAAGCAAGCTGAAGGAAAGATACAAAATTGAGATTGAGCTGACGGAGCCGAAGGTTGCATTCCGCGAGACCATCAAGAAAAATTCGGATGTCGAAGGAAAATACAAGAAGCAGACAGGCGGACACGGCCAGTACGGCGATGTCAAGATGCGCTTCAGCCCGAGCGGCGATATGGAGAAGCCGTATGAATTCGTGGTTTCCGTCGTCGGCGGTACGGTTCCGAAGAACTATTATCCTGCAGTCGACAAGGGACTTGCCGAGTGCGTCCTGAAAGGACCGCTGGCAGCCTATCCGGTCGTCGGCGTGAAGGCGGATCTTTATGACGGATCTTATCATCCGGTCGATTCTTCCGAACAGGCTTTCAAGACGGCAACCCATATGGCCTTCAAGGATGGATTCCTGAAAGCGGGACCGGTCCTTCTTGAGCCGATCATGAACCTGAAGGTCGTCGTTGACGACAAGTATACAGGCGATGTCATGGGAGACCTTAACAAGAGAAGAGGCCGCGTCCTCGGAATGAATCCCGGAAAGAACGGTACGACCGTCGTGGAAGCTGATATTCCGCAGACTGAGCTTTACGGATACGGCACGACGCTCCGCTCCATGACCGGAGGCTCGGGAGACTTCTCCTTCACCTTCAGCCGCTATGAACAGGCACCGTCGGATGTCCAGGAAAAACAGATCAAGGCAAGAGCTGACAAGCTTGAGGAAGGCGCGGAAGACTGATTCCGGACGCAGAAGGCTGATTCAGAACAGAATAAAGATTATGATCCGGTCGGGCTCACTTCAATGAGCCCGACCTTTCCTTTGTAGGAAGCATCGAAGACATACTGGACAATCCCGTCCGTCAGCTGATCCGAATGCCGGAAATGAAGATGACCGCAGAGAACTGCCTTGACAGGCGAATCCTTCTCATACAGCATCTGCATGAAGGCGGAGGTATTGGCGTCCGGCACATAAATGCAGCCGTCGCCCCAGAGCAGAAGGCGTTCCCAGACCCTATTCGTTTCATCCGCAAGAGAAGAACCCTTTTGGGGAAGATAGGGAACGTGCGTGGCCAGGATGATCGGCTTACCTTCCGCAAACACTTCTTTCAGCTTTGCAAGAGCGGTTTTCGTAATCTGATCCGTGGAACGATTGATTCCGACAATCAGGAATTCCCCCTCATCGAGGATATAGACTTCCTCGTCTGAATCCACGGTCTTCTGGAGAGCTTTGGTCTGATCAGAGGTAATGGTCCCTTTGGTATACCAGTTTGCATAGTCGTGATCTGCACGCAGATAGAATTTGGGCGTCCTGATTTCCGACATTCCTTCTTTGAGAATCGAAATGCTCTGACTGGTGCAGAAGTCGACCATGTCTCCGCCCAGAATGACTGCATCGGCCCTGTAGCTGTCTACGGTCGGTGCGAACATTTTCCAGTATGAGGCAGAATTTCCGTAGCGGTTGGAGAAAGAGTCCTTCCGGACGGCAACAGTCGATTCATCCGACTCATCGACGCTTTGGTCAGGATCAATGACATGCATGTCGGAAATGAAGAGGATTCTGTAAGTCTTTTTCAGCCCGTCGATTTTCACTTCTTTCCGGTCGACTGAAACACCGGAAAGCGGCTCCGCACTTTTACCGCAGGATGCAAGCGATAGAAGACACAGAGCCGCCGCCATTGCAAAAATCAGTTTTTTCATTTTATCCTTCAGGATCAACAATTTCCGGTTCAGTTTCATCGGTTTCCGAGACAAGCTGTTTTTTGGAAAGAATCTTTGTGATCTTGTGTGTCGTGGACTTGATTTTGTCGACTGAGACATCATGATTCAGCGTGTCGATGATGCTGGCCAGGTACTTGTACATATTTGCCGTTTCATAATACGGCTTCTTCAGAAGTTCCGGCGGCCGGTAAGCCAGGTTCGTCGTGATGAGCTTATCAAGGAAGCCTTTCTGATAGTATTCGTCAAATTTATCGAAGCCGTCTGTAAACAGTCCGAAGGTCGTGCAGACAAAGGTGCGCTTTGCCCCCATTTCCTTGACCTGGCGGCAGACATCCAGCATGGAGCCTCCGGAGGAAATCATGTCATCGATGACGACGACATCTTTTCCTTTGACAGAATCGCCGAGGAATTCATGGGCGACGATCGGATTGCGTCCGTTGACGATTTTTGAATAATCGCGTCTCTTATAGAACATGCCCATATCGACGCCGAGGATATTCGAGAAATAAACCGCCCGCGGCATGGCGCCTTCATCCGGACTGATGACCATCAGATGCTTGTTATCGAGTTTCAAATCCGGGACAGCCTTGATCAGGGCCCGCAGAAACTGATAGGTAGGCATGAAATTGTCGAAGCCGATGAGCGGTACGGAATTCATGACTCGGGGATCGTGCGCATCGAAGGTAATGATGTTGGAGACGCCGTAATCGGAAAGCTCCTTGAGCCCGAGCGCGCAGTCCAGGGATTCTCTTCCCGAGCGCTTATGCTGCCTGCTTTCATAAAGGAAGGGCATAATAACATTGATGCGGTGGGCTTTCCCGTTTGCTGCGGAGATGATCCTCTTCAGATCCTGGAAATGATTGTCCGGGGACATATGATTGATACGGCCGCAGACTTTATAGGTCATGGAATAGTTGGTGACATCGGCAAGAATGTAGAGGTCGGTTCCGCGGACGGATTCGTTGATTTTGGCTTTCCCTTCGCCGGTTCCGTAGCGGCTGCATTTGGCATCCAGTATGTAGGAATTGTCCAGATACCCCGGAACAGTCAGAAGGTCGCGGTCTCTTGCGGCATTTCCTTTTCTTAATTTGACAATGTTTGCATCCACTTCGCGTGACATTTCCGCGGCTCCTTCGAGCGCGGCAATTTTAAGCGGTGCGACCGGAAGTATTTTCGGCTGTACAATTGAAGACATTTTTTACCCCCTTGGACATTGGTTCATACCGATTATAGCATTCGGGAAATAGGCGTTCAAGCTGTTTACAAAAATCGTGAAAATTGGTATCATAATGGGTATGCAGCATACAGAACATCGGATTAAAACCGTAATAAAAGGCGGAATCGCAGAAGAGATGGGAGTGGAGCCGGGAATGATCCTTATTTCCGTCAACGGCACTCCCGTGCAGGACGTACTCGATTACCGCTTCCTGATGTATGATTCCCATGTCGATGTCACGATCCGCGACTTTGACGGAAATGATACCGTCCTAGAGATCGACAAGGATCCCGACGAAGATTTCGGAGTGGAGTTTGAAACACCTTTCATGGACGATTACAGAAGATGCGCGAACCGCTGCATTTTCTGCTTCATCGATCAGATGCCGAAGGGAATGAGGCGGACGCTTTATTTCAAGGACGATGATGCCAGGCTTTCCTTCCTGCAGGGGAATTACGTGACGCTCACCAACATGTCCGACGACGACGTGGAACGGATCTGCCGGCTGAAAATGGAACCGATCAATATCTCCGTGCATACAGCGGATCCGGAGCTCAGATGCCGCATGCTCGGGAATCCGAAAGCCGGAGAGTCCCTGAAAAAGCTTGATGTCTTTAAAGAAAAAGGCATCGTCATGAACGGACAGATTGTTCTGTGTAAAGGCTGGAACGACGGTGCGAAGCTGAACGAGACGCTGGAAACCCTGGAAAAGTACCGCCCGGAAATGCAGAGCGTTTCCGTTGTTCCGGTCGGTCTTACCAAATTCCGGGAGGGGCTCACGGAACTGGAAGCTTTCGGCCGCGAAGATGCGGAAAAGGTCATCGCACAGATTGAACGGCATGCTCATTTCGTCTATGCATCCGATGAATGGTTCCTGCTGGCCGGTAAGGAAATCCCGGAAGCGGATTATTACGACGGCTATCCGCAGATTGAGAACGGAGTCGGAATGCTGCGTTCCCTCTATGATGAGGTCATCGACAGCATCGGAACCAGAACCACCACCCCCGTCCCGGTGGTTCCGGGAACCACCACCCCCGTCCCCGCGGTTCCGCGGCGGCCGGTCGTCAGCGTGGCCTGCGGAATGCTTTTTGCTCCGTTCATGAAAAAAATTGCTGAGAAGATACCGGATTACGATATCCGTATCTATGCCATCCGGAATGAATTCTTCGGGGAGGGCGTGACCGTATCCGGACTGCTGACGGGCCGGGATCTCCTGAAACAGCTTCAGGGGAAGGAACTGGGTGAGAGACTTCTGATCACCGTCAATATGCTGCGGAGCGGCGAAACCGTTCTGCTCGATGATATCAAGGTAAGCGAACTGGAAAAGAAACTGAAGGTGCCGGTTGTCGTGACAGGACAGAGCGGTTATGACCTCGCGGATGCCATCAGAGGTGAAACCGCCGGTCAGGATTTTACAGGAAGACAGGTATACGAAACATGAGCAAACCAATTGTAGCAATCGTCGGACGTCCGAATGTCGGCAAGTCGACGCTTTTCAACGTGCTGGCAGGATCAGAGCTTTCCATCGTCAAAGATACTCCGGGTGTTACGCGTGACCGTATCTATGCGGACGTGGACTGGTCGGGATATTCGTTTACGCTGATTGACACAGGCGGAATCGAACCCGATTCGGATGATCAGATTCTGAAGGAAATGAAGGCCCAGGCACAGATTGCCATTGATACTGCAGACGTCATCATTTTCCTCGTTGACGTCAGGCAGGGGCTGGTGGATGCAGACGGCAAGGTGGCAGACATCCTCCGCAAGTCGCATAAGCCGATCATCCTCTGCGTCAACAAGGCGGATGATTACAAGAAATCGATGCCGGATGTTTATGAATTCTATAATCTCGGACTCGGGGATCCGTATCCGGTTTCTTCTGTGAACCGTCAGGGAATCGGCGACCTGCTGGATGAAGTCACGAAATATTTTGATTCGGTTGCCTCAAAGGATTCCGAGGATGATACTCCGAAGATTGCCATTGTCGGCAAGCCGAATGTCGGAAAATCCTCCATCGTCAACAAGCTGCTCGGTGAAAAAAGAGTCATTGTGTCCGACATTGCCGGCACGACGAGAGATGCCATCGATACAAAAGTCAAATGGAAAGGCAGGGAATATACCTTCATCGATACGGCAGGGCTCCGCAAAAAGAGCAAGGTCGGGGAGGAGCTCGAACGCTTCATGGTCATCCGGACCGTTTCGGCCGTCGACCGTGCCGATGTCGTCGTCCTCGTGATTGACGCAACGGAAGGCGTAACCGAACAGGACGCGAAGATTGCCGGAATCGGACATGACCGCGGAAAAGGCATGATCATTGCGGTCAACAAGTGGGATGCCGTTGAAAAAACAGACAAATCGGTCAAGGAATATACGGATAAGATCCGCGGCACCTTAAGCTATATGCCGTATGCGGAGATTATCTTCATTTCCGCGGAAACGGGACAGCGGCTGACGAAGCTGTTCGATACGATTGAAATGGTTCTGGAAAACCAGAGCATGAGAGTGCCGACCGGCGTGCTGAACGAAATCCTGATGGAAGCCGTCGCCCTGAACCAGCCGCCTTCGGACAAGGGAAGAAGACTGAGGCTTTACTACATCACGCAGGTCTCCATCAAGCCTCCGACCTTCGTCATTTTCGTGAACGACAAGAAGCTGATGCATTTCTCCTATACCCGCTATCTGGAAAATAAGATCCGGGAATCCTTCGGCTTCAAGGGAACAGCTCTTCACTTCATCATCCGTGAGAGAAAGGACAAAGACCAGCCATGACCATCCTTTCAAGGATTCTCTGCCTCGCGATCGGATATGCCTTCGGGATCTTCCAGTCAGCCTATATCATCGGCAGGGCAAGGGGAATCGATATCCGCAAAGTCGGTTCCGGAAACTCCGGAACGACGAACGCGCTTCGTACGCTGGGAACCAAAGCGGGCCTCCTGGTTTTTGCCCTTGATTTCCTGAAGGTCATTGCGGCCATCCTGATCTGCCGCGCACTGTTTGCAAACGGCGACATCGGCATCGGACGCATGGTGACGCTCTGGACAGGTCTCGGATGCGTTCTGGGCCACAACTTCCCCTTCTATATGAGCTTTCACGGCGGAAAGGGAATCGCCTGTACGGCAGCCATTACCGTCATGTTCAGCTGGCAGCTGACGATTGCCGGGGCTATTGTCTTTTTTGTAAGCGTGATCCTTACCCATTACGTTTCTCTGGGATCCCTGCTCGGAACCCTTACCGTGCTGATCGGCGGCGTCATCATGGGAGGCATGGGACTTCTCGTCCTGACGCAGGCACAGTATGTGGAAATGATTCTTCTTCTCGTCATCCTGGTCGGAATGGCCTGGTATCTGCACCGTGCCAATATCATGCGTCTCATCCAGCACAATGAACGGAAAACTTATTTCGGCAAACACGAAGACCATCCGTAGAAACCACAAATAATCCCCGGCAGGATGCCGGGGATTTCATGATAAAAGACGAAAGTCACAAGAAATTCAGAAAACCACGAGAGGAGATTCATGCTTTTCAGATTTGCACTGCAGCGGACAGTCAGATCAGCATGTCTTCCGGAATACTTGCACTGCGGAAATTCTCATTCATGCTGTCGATCGTCTGCATATCCATTTCATCAAGTTCGAAATCAAAAATCTGTGAATTGGAAAGAATGCGGTCTACATGGACGGACTTGGGAATGACGCAGATATCTTTCTGGATCATCCAGCGAAGGCCGATCTGAGCCGTTGAGCGGTTGTATTTCTCAGCCAGGCTGATCAGTACCGGTTTTTCAAGATAAGCGCCTCTTGCAAGAGGAGAATAGGCCTGAACGGCAATGCCGTGATTCTGGCAGAAGATCCGGAGACTGTCCTGATTCCAGAGCGGATGATACTCAATCTGATTGACCGCCGGAACGATTTCGCAGACGTTCAGGATATCCTGTATCTGGATTTCATTGAAATTGGAAAGGCCGATAGCCTTGGCTCTGCCGGATTTGCAGATACCTTCCAGCACCTTCCAGGTTTCAACGTAGCAGCCCGGGACCGGCCAGTGAATGAGATAGAGGTCTACATAATCAAGACCGAGACGTTCGAGGCTTCTGCTGAACGCATCTTCGACGGCACCGAGACGCTGGGCATTGTTCCATACCTTGGTCGTCACGAAAAGTTCTTCACGCGGGATGCCGCATTCACGGATTCCCTGGCCGACACCTTCTTCATTCTTATAGGCGGACGCGGTATCGAAAAGGCGATAGCCGACACTGACGGCATCTTTGATCGCGCTCTGGACTTCATTGTCTTCGGATGCCTTGTAGCAGCCCAGGCCGAGGCGGGGCATGACGGCACCGGTATTCAGAGTAATGGTCAGATCCATAAAATACCTCCGTACATAATCTATTTATTTTAACATTTAAAAATAACGATACAAACAACTTAGTATTAAGAAAGTGTTAAGCCGGATGAAACTGAAAGTGACTGATTCCTATGGGAATGAAACTTTTCTTGAGGCAGAGGAAAATGAATCTGTCTATGCCATGCTTCTCCGCCACCATATCGAACTGGATTCGCCCTGCCACGGAAACGGTTCCTGCCATAAGTGCCGCGTGACGGCAGACGGAGTTCCCGCTCTTGCCTGCGCACTGAAGGCAAAGGCCGGGATGAGCATACAGATCCCGAAAATGCAGGGAGTCCGCATCCCAAAAAGATGACTCTGACGCGATAATGTGCTAAAATCGATATATCTTTTTTTAGGGGTGGCAGAATGAAGCAGATGACGGACATAGAAATCGCGCAGGGCACACCGATGCTTCCGATCGGCGACATAGCAAAGAAAGCAGGCATTCCGGACGAATACCTGGAAATCTACGGAAAATACAAGGCAAAAATCAATCCGAAGCTTCTCACGGAGACAAAGGGAAAGAAAGACTCCCGGCTTGTGCTCGTAACGGCGATTACGCCGACGGCGGCAGGAGAGGGAAAAACAACGACAACGGTAGGCATTGCCGACGGGATGCAGATTCTCGGAAAGAACGTGATTGCAGCCCTGAGGGAACCTTCCCTCGGACCGGTCTTCGGTCTCAAGGGAGGAGCAGCCGGCGGAGGCTATGCGCAGGTCGTTCCCATGGAAGACATCAATCTTCATTTCACGGGTGATTTCCATGCCATTACGTCGGCTAACAATCTGCTGGCAGCCATGGTCGACAATTCCATCCAGCAGGGGAATCCGCTGAACATCGATCCGAGAAAAGTTACCTGGAGAAGATGCATGGACGTCAACGACCGCGAGCTCCGTTCCATCGTGACGGGACTCGGCGGCAGGGCGAACGGCAACCCCCGTGAGGCAGGGTTCGACATCACGGCAGCTTCCGAAACGATGGCGCTTTTCTGCCTGGCTTCCGATCTTGAAGACCTGAAAAAGAGGTGTGCCCGCATCGTTGTCGGGTATACTTACGGAAAAGCAAGCGAACAGAAGCCGGTGACGGCAGGAGACCTGCATGCGGAAGGTGCGATGGCCGCGCTGCTCCGCGATGCCGTCATGCCGAATCTTGTACAGACGCTGGAACATGCTCCGGCTGTTATCCACGGCGGACCTTTCGCCAATATCGCGCACGGATGCAATTCCGTGATTGCCACCAGGACAGCACTTCATCTGGCAGACTATGTCATTACGGAAGCCGGATTCGGTGCGGACCTGGGCGCCGAAAAATTCTTTGACATCAAATGCCGCATGTCCGGTCTTAAGCCGGATGCGGTCGTCCTCGTGGCTACCGTGCGTGCCCTGAAGCTTCACGGCGGTCTGACGATGCAGGATCTGGGGAAAGAAGACATGGATGCGCTGGAGAGGGGATTCCCGAACCTCATGCAGCACATTTCCAATATCACGCAGGTTTATCATCTCCCCTGCATTGTGGCCATCAACGCCTTCCCGAATGATACAGAGCGGGAAACGGAATGGCTCCGCAAGCGCTGTGCGTCCACAGGTGTTGAGGTCGTCGTATCAAGAGCCTGGGCGGAAGGCGGAAAAGGTTCCGTCGATCTTGCCAAAACGATCATCCGCATCTGCGAGACGCATCCCTACGAAAAACTCGGGAAGGACAAATTTGATTTTGCCTACGGACTCGATCTGCCGATCACGGAAAAGATCGATACGATTGCCAAAAGGATTTATCATGCCAAAGGCACTGATTTCACACCGGAAGCGAAGAAACAGGCTGCCCAGCTGGAGAGCATGGGATACGGAAACATGCCTGTCTGCATCGCTAAAACGCAGTACAGCTTTTCAGACAATCCCAAGGCTCTGTGCGCGCCGTCCGGTTTCAATATTACGGTGCGGAAGATCAAAGTCTCTGCCGGTGCAGGCTTCCTCGTTGCCCTGACCGGAGAAATCATGACCATGCCCGGCCTTCCGAAATCACCGGCTGCCGAGCGAATCGACGTGGATTCCACGGGAAAGATCACGGGGTTATTCTGATGAAGTACACAGAGCTTCCGGTTCAGGAGTATCTTTCAGAACTTTCGTCGAATGCGCCTGTTCCCGGCGGCGGGGGAACGAGCGCCCTGACCGGCGCCCTGGCAGCTTCTCTCGGGAATATGGTCGGGTCCCTGACAGTCGGCAAGAAGAAATATGCAGACGTGGAAGAGGATATCCGGAGACTCATGAAAAAGATGACGGAGATCCGGAATGATCTCATTTCCCTCATCGACGAAGATGCCGCCGTTTTCGAACCGCTTTCGAAGGCTTACGGGCTTCCGAAAGAAACGTCGGAGCAGGCAGAGGAAAAAGAAAGAATCATGGAGAAATGCCTGAAGGATGCGGCATCGGTCCCGGTCCGGATACTGGATGATGCATCACAGGCCATCCTTCTTCTTGAAGAGTTTGCCGAAAAAGGTTCGAAGCTTGCCGTATCCGATGCCGGCTGCGGAGCCTCTCTTTGCAGAAGTGCCATGGAAGGCGCAGCGCTCAATGTCTTCATCAATACGAAAATGATGAAAGACCGTGCATACGCGGAAAAGCTCAACCTGCATGTGAAGAATGTGCTGGAAGAATATACCCCGAAGGCGGAAATGGTATATAATAGCGTAAGGGAAAGGCTGGGAGGCTGATGGCGAAAATTCTGTACGGATCCGAGACGGCAAAAGCACTGGATGAAAAGACGGCAGAGCTCTGCACCGGACTGAAGGCACAGGGAATTGAGCCGTGTCTGGCCATTGTGCGTGTCGGTGAAAAAGAGGCGGACCTTGCCTATGAAAGAGGTGTGCTGAAGCGTGCCGAAAAGACCGGAATCCGCACGAAGGTCCTTGTACTTCCGGAAGACTGTCCGGAAAGCAGCCTTCTTAGTGAAATCGACAAGCTGAATAAAGACCGGAAGGTACACGGAATCCTCCTTTTCAGACCGCTGCCGAAACATCTTAATGAGGCGAAAATCATGAACAGCATTCTTCCGGAGAAAGACGCGGACGGTGTAACGGATGCTTCTGCGGTCGGCGTTTATACCGGAAGGGAAATCGGCTTTCCGCCGTGTACTCCGGATGCCGTCATGAAGATTCTGGAACATTCCGGCTATGAAACAAAAGGCCGGCGCGCCGTGATTGTCGGACGATCTCTCGTGGTAGGCAAGCCGCTGGCGATGATGCTTCTGAAAAAAGACGCCACCGTCACGGTCTGCCATACGAAAACGATAAATCTTGCTTCCGTCACAAAAGAAGCGGATATCGTGATTGCGGCAGCCGGACATCCGAAGACCATCTGCGCGGAGCATGTGCGCAGCGGCCAGATCCTGATTGACGTCGGCATCAATACCGACAGCGAGGGGAAACTGACCGGGGATATTTCATTCGAAGAAGTCGAACCGATCGTCGAAGCAATTACGCCGGTGCCCAGAGGCGTCGGTGCGGTTACGGTATCCGTATTGTTATCTCATGTCGCACAGGCGGCGGAAAAGGAGATTGGGAAATGAAGAAGCTTGCAGTAGTCGATAAGAACAATTGCGCGGGATGTGAAAGCTGCGAGAGGGCATGTGCTTTGGCATTCTATAAAGAAAACAACCCTGATTACGCCTGCATTCATTTCCAGGATCTCGGCAACGGAAAGTTCAAGAATCTCACCTGCATCCAGTGCGGCAAATGCGCACGCGTCTGCCCGCAGCACGCCATTACCCAGAATCCGAAGGGCGTCTACATGGTCAACAAGACCCTGTGCATTTCCTGCGGTGAATGCGTCCGCCAGTGCCCGATGCACGTCATGGTCCTGGTGCCCGGACATACGGCAAGCAAATGCATCGCCTGCGGCATCTGCGCAAAGGCCTGCCCGCTGAGCCTGCTGGAAGTGCAGGAGTCATAATTATACAGCATTTCAGTCATTAAAACCTTTCAAGATGACTGCGGAAACAGGGAATGTCCTGCTGAAGAGCAATTCCTTATTTCCGCAGTTTTATTGTTATATTAAGAGAACATCTCGCGTACAGGCATGTATTTGAAGATTTGCACAATAAACCAAAGAATTTCAGAATAAATTTGAGCATATTTTCAAATAAGCACTTGCGGTGAAGGCCTATTGTGCTATAATCCCATCTTTGACAGTTCAAAAGGCGAAAACCTTATAAATTGCTGAGGTTTCCGCCTTTTTCATCTATCAAAAACGTAGCTATACATTACTACTTTTTCACTTCTTTTTACCTTTTGAGATGCGGACGAGTGCGCGCATCTTCGCATCTGAAGTGATACCGTAATCAGTTCTAAAACCAAAGGCTTCGTGGAGCGCATCCGTCAGATCTGTCCTCGTGTAGTTCGGTGTGTATCCCTGCTTTTCACCTGGCCGGTTCATTGTCATGTCATGGAGGGTTTCGACTATCTGCGGCGTAGTGAAATCATCGGGCAGTTTCTTCTCGAGTATCCGGTAGACGAAGAGCGCGATAAAGCAGGTAAGGAAGTGCGCCTTGATCCTGTCGTCATCCTGCAGGTATACAGGACGCGCCTTGAATTCCGTCTTCATGATCCGGAAACATTCCTCGATCTTCCATCTTCCTTTATTGATCCCTATGATTTCGGACACACTCATCTCTGCAAGATTCGTACAGACGGCATAGAATCCGTCATACTTTTCTTCTTCCGCGATTGCTGCCGTGTCCAGATAAGTGACCGTCCTGGAACACTCCTCGCCGTCAGCCGTCATGGCTTCGCGACCGATGAAACGACGGGGATCGTTCTGGCCCTTCGATTTCCTGCTGGCCCTCCCGCTGCTGATGATCGTCTGGGCCCGGTCGATCTGTCTCCCTCTGACAGTCCGGAGATAGTTCCTGTATTTCAGGGAGAAAGTCACGATGAGATGCTGCTCCAGCGGTTTTGAGCCTTCCCGGACCTTCCTCTGGGAGAGGTCATCCTTAATCCAGCGGTCTTTGTAGAAGACCTTATCGTAATCCTCGTCCGGGTCGAGCCCGCTGATCTTATAGACCTTATTCCCTCCCGGCAGCTTCCAGCCGTCATCATCCAGCGCGTATTCTTTGAGGCGGTCAGGCAGCTGCTTTACAGACTGGGTGGTTATGAAGCTCCTGACCTCCTCGCCGAAGCGGGACTTGTCGTTGAACTTCCGGTTCCCCTTGGAAGAGAGCCCCGCGTCCGTACAGACGATGACGCGGTCAAGCCTGTGGCTCTGGAGGATCTTCTGTTCGAGCGGCCGCAGTGTCCCCTGCTCATTCTTGTTTCCGTCATATATGTCAAACGCCATGGGGATCCCGTCATGATCCATGAAAAGGCCCATGCCGATGATCGGGAGCGGCTGGTGCTGCTTGCTGTGGCCGTACTTCCGGCAGCCTTCCTCCTGTTCGGTCTCGAAGTAGTAGTTGGTGCAGTCGTAGTAAAGAATGTCATCCCTGCGTTCGAGCACTTTCTGGCTGTTTCCATACAGCTCCGACTGGATGAAGTCCGATTCCCCGGCCAGGACAGAGAGGGCGCGGTAAACGTTCTGCAGTTCGAAGGAAGGCTGTTCGACAAACATTTTTGCGAGCTGCGTGGATTTCTGCTTGGAAGAAGGATAGAGGATCCGTGTATAAATGAGCCTGGACAGGATCTCATTGAGATCATAATCAAACTTATGCCGGGCAGAGATCTTCGCACAGATCCTGTCCAGCCCCAGGCTGTAGTAGATGCTCTGAAGGAACAGATATCCGCAGTTGTAGCAGCGCTGTTCCCCCTTGCCGATGAGCTTCTTCTGCGAATAGCGTACGATAATCGATTCTTCCTCCTCGCACTCCTTCCGGCTGAGTTCATTCACGTAATCCTGGGCCCAGGCATAGGGATCCTTCCCGCCGGCTTTTGTCCTGACCTCTTCAAGGCTGCCGAGTTTCTCGACCATGATGGAAGTGGTCCCTCCGCCTTTTTTCCTTATGGATTTCTGGACGTAGAAGTGGACGGAGTTTTTTGACTTTGAGATCGTAAGTTTCATATATAGCACCTCGCTTTTATCCATTATACCATATATAGACACAAATAGCCACACTAATATCAATAAAATTTGACAAAAATAAATCCTGGAAGCCCAGGATTTATGCGGTGCTATCATGTGTTTAGTTAAGCGGTGAGAGATACGGAAGTGTCAAAGACCCGTTCTTCTTCGCTTTTCAGCCCGCTGTCTCCGGGCTTTCGGTCGTCGTCCATAGTGAGAATATTTTATCAGCCGAATATGAACTTTTTATGAATGAGAATGTGAATAATCCTTTCCAAGACGGGGCCGACAGAGTAAAATGGAAGCATGAATGCAAAAGCCTTAAAAACACTGGAATATGACAAAATTATTGCTCTTCTGACCAATCACGCCACTTCCGCTCCGGGCAGGAAACTCTGTTCAGAGCTGGAACCTTCCTTCATCCCCGATGAGATTGAGAGAATGCAGTCCCAGACGGCGGACGGACTGTCGCGCCTTTTTAAAAAAGGAAGCATTTCCTTCGGAGATGCTTACGATGTCCGCGGGCTCCTGAAGCGGCTGGAAATCGGATCTTCGCTGAATACCCGCGAACTTCTCCAGATTGCCAAGCTGCTGGAAAATGCCGGGCGGGTCAGGACTTACGGAAAAAATGACCGGGATGATGCACCGAAAGACACTCTCTCGCCGATGTTCGAGACGCTGGAACCCGTGCCTTCCCTCTCTGAGGAAATCCGCGCCTGCATCCTCTCTGAAGATGAAATCAGCGACAATGCCTCCCCTGCCCTCCGGCAGATCCGCAGGAGCATCAAGGCTTCAGGCGAACGGATTCACGGAGAGCTGACCAGGCTCATTTCCTCCTCCGCGAAGGATTATCTGCAGGACTCCCTGATCACGACCCGCGACGGACGCTACTGCGTTCCGGTAAAAGCCGGCTGCCAGGCGCAGGTTCCGGGCATCATCCACGATCAGAGTTCGACGGGTTCCACGATCTTCATAGAGCCCGCTTCCGTCGTACGGCTGAACAATGAAATCCGTGAACTGGAGCTGAAGGAGCAGGAAGAGATCGAGGCCATCCTCGCACGCATTTCGGAAAATGCCGCACAGCATACAGACGAGATTCTGCTGGACTTCGACAATATGGTGCAGCTGGATTTCATTTTTGCAAGGGCATCTCTGGCGATGGAGGAAAATGCCAGCCGGCCGCTCATCGACCGCGACGGCATCATTGACCTCCGGCAGGCACGGCATCCCCTGATCGATAAAAAGAAAGTCGTGCCGATTGATATCCGTCTGGGTGAAAAATTCGACCTGCTCGTCATCACCGGCCCGAATACCGGCGGCAAAACCGTCTCCCTGAAGACGACCGGCCTGCTGGTCCTGATGGGTCTTTCCGGGCTGCATATTCCTGCAGCCGACCGGAGCCGCATCGCTCTTTTCAGCGAGGTCTATGCCGACATCGGCGATGAGCAGAGCATCGAACAGAGCCTGTCCACGTTCTCTTCACACATGAAGAATGTCACCGAATTCCTGAATAAGGCGGACGAGGATTCCCTGGTTCTTTTTGACGAACTCGGCGCCGGCACCGATCCGGTTGAGGGCGCTGCACTGGCGGCTTCCATCCTGATGTCCCTGCACAAAAGGCACATCCGCACAATCGCCACAACGCACTACAGCGAGCTGAAGCTCTGGGCACTGCGTACCCCGGGCGTCATCAACGGCGCGTGCGAATTCAATGTCGACACGCTTTCGCCGACCTACCGTCTTCTCATCGGCGTACCCGGAAAGAGCAACGCCTTTGCCATTTCCAAAAAGCTCGGCCTGCCTGAAGACATCATTGAGACGGCACGCGGACGCCTTTCCCATGAAGCGGAATCCTTCGAGGATGTCCTGGCGGATCTTGAAAAGAAGCGCACGGAAATGGAAAACGAGCGCCTGGAAATCGAAAAAGAAAAGAAGGACGCCGAAAAGCTCCGTCTCGAACTTGAGGAGAATAAAAAGAAGTTTTCCGAAAAAAAATCCAATCTTATCGAACAGTCTTCCGCCGAAGCAAAGCGCATCCTGCAGGAAGCAAAGGATTATGCCGACCGCACCATCAGCTGGTACACGAAGAACGGAACCGGCACTTCGATGCGGGAAATGGAAGAAGTGCGCGGAAACCTCCGCGAGAAGATCAAGTCCCTCGATAAGAATATCCGGACGGAAGTACCGGAACGTGCTTCCCGTCCCCTTCGTCCCGGCGACCTGAAAATCGGCGACGGCGTAAAAGTCTTAAGCCTCCATGTGAACGGTACGGTCAGTACGCTTCCGGACAAATCGGGAAGCCTCTATGTTACGATGGGTCTGATGCGGACGAAAGTCGCTTTATCCGATCTGGAGAAACTCGCGTCGGATGATTCTGCCGACAGCTCTTCCGGAAAGACCGGAAGCGGTCAGATTCGCATGGAAAAATCAGCAGCCGTCGCACCGGAAATCAATCTGCTCGGAAAGACGGTCGATGAAGCCGTAACGGAACTCGACAAATACCTTGACGATGCCTGCCTGGCCCATTTGGATAAAGTGCGAATCGTCCACGGAAAAGGCACCGGCGCCCTCCGCAAGGGTGTCCATGATTATCTCCGGAAACAGAAACGCATTGCCGCCTACCGCCTCGGAGAATACGGCGAGGGCGATACCGGCGTCACCATAGCCGAATTCAGAAAATAGACCGGGAGGACAGATGCATGGCCGTGAAACAGAAAATCCTGATTGTCGACGATGACAGCAACATTTCCGAACTCATTTCCCTCTACCTTACGAAGGAAATGTACGAGTGTGTCACCGCTGAAGACGGGGAAGAGGCACTGAAGACCTTCGGGACTTTCAAGCCGGATCTTGTCATGCTGGACCTGATGCTTCCCGGTATGGACGGCTATCAGGTCTGCCGGGAAATCCGCAAGAAATCCGATACCCCGATTATCATGCTCTCCGCCAAAGGAGAAACTTTTGACAAAGTGCTCGGGCTTGAACTCGGCGCGGATGACTATATCATCAAGCCGTTCGAGACCAAGGAACTGGTCGCCCGCGTCAAAGCCGTGCTGAGACGCTGGCATTCCGAACCCCGTACGCAGGATACCCCGCCGGCTGCTGCCGTCAAATACGTCGAGTATCCGGATCTCATCATCAACCAGACCAACTACTCCGTCATCTACAACGGCGAGGCGGTCGACATGCCGCCGAAGGAACTGGAGCTGCTTTATTTCCTGGCATCGCAGCCGAATCAGGTCTTTACGCGTGAGCAGCTGCTCGACCATATCTGGGGCTACGAATACATCGGCGATACGCGGACGGTCGACGTGCACATTAAACGCCTGCGCGAAAAAATCAAGGATCATGACGACTGGTCCATCGGAACAGTCTGGGGCATCGGCTACAAATTCGAGGTAAAGAACAAGGCATGAAGAAGTCTCTCTTCCTGAAGTTCATCATCGCCTATGCCATTCTGGCCATTCTCTTTCTCTTTGCTGCGTCGGCGATGGGCCCGCAGCTTTTTCAGGACAGGATCGTCAGCTCGACTGCCGAGTCTCTCTATTCAGAGGCGACACAGATTGCTTCGCAGCGGGCCAGCCAGATCTTCTCAAAATCCGCCTCGCTCAGCGATCTTTATACGAACCTGAAAATGATCGCAACCTCCCAGAACGTCGATATCCGCATCATAGATTCTTCCGGAACGGAACTGATCTTTACGGGTACGTCCCTGAAAAAAGAGAATCCGGATAAAATTCCGAACTTCGACTTTGCGGCATTCGGTCCGCGGTATTACGAAATCAGTGATTTTTACGGGCAGTATTCCGAAGAGCAGCTCAATGTCATGACGCCTGTAACCGGAAACCTGACGACCAAGGGCTACGTTTCCATTCACAAGGCCATGACGGAAATCTACTCCCAGCGGGATTCCCTGATGGGCAGTCTTTACATCATGACGCTAATCTTCTTCCTCCTCACGCTTCTCATCCTGGTGTACTTCACCTTTGCGGTTTTCCGTCCCATGGGACGCATCATGGCCGGTGCCAGGGAACTGTCCGCCGGACACTATGACTACCGCATTGAACTGAACACGGATGATGAGATGGGCTCCCTTGCCGAATCCCTGAACAATATGGCCGAAGACATCGAAAAAACCGGCGAGTATCAGAAGAAATTCATTTCCAACGTATCGCATGATTTCCGTTCTCCGCTGACTTCCATCAAGGGTTTCACGGAAGCCATGACGGACGGTACCATTCCTCCGGAAATGCATTCCAAATACCTGAAAATCATTTCTTCGGAAGCGGACCGTCTGGAAAAACTGACGCACGACACGCTGACGCTGAATAATCTGGACAGCCGCAATTATACGCTTGAGCTTTCCGCTTTCGACATCAATCACGTGATCCGCCACACGGCCGCCGTCTTCGAAGGCTCCTGCCGTGAAAAGATGATCTCTTTTGATCTGAGATTGCTCGGTGAAAAACTTTACGTTCGGGCGGACAAGGGGAAAATCCAGCAGGTTCTCTACAACCTGATCGACAATGCCATCAAGTTCAGCGAAAAGAATTCGACCATCCATCTGGAAACTTCCATCCGCCACGGAAAATGCGAAGTATCCGTGAAAGATGAGGGCATCGGAATCAGCAAAGAGAATCTGAACAAGATCTGGGATCGCTTCTATAAAACCGATGCCTCACGGGGCAAGGACAAGAAGGGTACGGGCCTCGGTCTTTCAATCGTCAAGGAGATCCTGAACGCACACGGCGAGAATATTACCGTGACAAGCACGGAAAATGTCGGAACGCGTTTCGTCTTCACGCTGGAGCTCGTAAAAGAATAAAAAGATGAGTTGGAAACTCTGATAATTCCCGTTTTACAGTACTTTATATAATTCGTCGGTCTGCGGCTTGTCGAGATAGCGGACTTCCTCTCCGTTCCTCACGATCCGGTCATTGCCCGGCGTCATTCTGCCGATGACCGAAGCCGGAATTCCTGCCGCCTTCAGCTTCTTCACAAGGCCTGCCCCGTCAGGCGAGGCAATCAGCATCGAACCGCTCGACATGGAAAGATAGGGATTGATGTCGAAGTATTCGCAGATCTCCACGCTCTCCTGCCGGATCGGGATCTTCTTCAGATCAGCTTCCAGACCGCATCCGGAACCGGAACCCATTTCCCACAGAGCACCGAAGATGCCGCCTTCCGTCACATCATGCATGGCGGAAACCCCGTGCTCCATGGCGATTTTTGATTCCGGAATCACTGACAGATACGCATCAAAATCCGATGCCGCATCGACAAGGCTGTCCGGGAAATGCTTCAGCAGTTCTTCTCTCTTTTCTTTCGCCAGAATCGCGGTCGCCTCAAGGGCAATCCACTTGGTGACGACAAGATCGTCGCCTTCATGGACGCTCTTCAGCGTAAAGAGCCGGTTCTTCCGGATCTTCCCGACGCCTGTAACGGAAATGACCGGGCGGACGACGGCATCAGTAATTTCCGTATGGCCGCCGATGACTTCCACGCCGATTTTTCCGCACGACTCTTCCGTTTCAGAAACCATCTGTTTCAGCTGTGCCTCCGTCGTGTCTTCCGGCAGAAGCATGGTCAGGATAATGCCGACAGGCTCCGCACCCGCCGCAGCGATGTCATTCGTCGTAACCAGTGCCCCGAATCTTCCGATGTCCTTTGTCGTACCGGTAATCGGATCGGACGAAAGGACAAGCGCCTCTCCGTCTTCAAGGCATAAGGCAGCACAGTCCTGCCCAACGGCAGGACCGACAGCGACTTCTTTTCTTCTTTTATGCAGCTGTTTCAGAATCGAACGGATCAGCACCGCTTCGGGTATTTTTCCTTTTTTCAATTAATCCGAATCCTCCGCTTCTGCCGTGCTCGTCGAACCTTCCGGCATCTGCACAAGATTGACAGATACCCCGTTGTTCGTGATGGAATCTGTCGCAATGCCGACCTCGCCTGCGCTGACCGCCTGCGAGAACGATTCCAGTTCTCCTGCATCCGCCCCTTTCGTCCCCAGGACATACATGATTGGGGATGTTTCATAGGAATCGGAATTGATCAGTTCATCCGTCGTGGTTCCATCCACGGTTACATGCTTCCAGAGCTCGGAAACCGTTCCCATATGGCCATAAGCCACCTGTTCGACTGTTCCGTAATCCACAGTGTCATCCAGGGAGATCACGCTGTTCGGCTGCGTCTGGCTGATGACCTTACTTTCATAAGTCACTTTCCTGTCCGGATTGCGGCTCTCCACTCCGTAAATCGTAAAGTTGATTTTGCCGTCTTCCGTCTTTCCCATAATGTAGATCGGATAATCCGTATTGTTGGTAAAGACCAGGTCCTTGCCGCCTTCTTCGGAAATCGCCGCATCCATGGAAGGAGTCACATAGCCGACCAGCATCGAGTGATTGGTCCGGGCATCCACCTGAAGCTCCGCCTGAAGCACAGCCATATACAGGGTTGTGGATACCTGACAGATTCCGCCGCCGTATGTGTCCACGATGTTGCCGCTGGAATAAGACGGTGCCGGAGCATATCCGTTATCTTCGCTGAAAGGTGCAACCGTTCCGATCAGGGAGAACTGTCCTCCCGGAGCAACCAGCGTGCCGTTGACCTTGGCTACGCCGTTCACGATATTCTGGCTGCGGTTTGCCGTGCTTCCGGCATAAACAGTTTCTCCCGAGCCCAGGACATCTTTGACCTTGGAAAGGTCGTCTGCGGAAACAGAAGGCTCTTTCACGGCCGTCGCAAGTTCGGCCGATGCCGCTCCGCCCGTCCAGGTATTCAGCAGGTAATCCTTAATGGAAGATACTGCCGCATCCTGATCGATGATGGTTCCTTCCGTTCCTGCCGTCACCTGCAGCGTTCCGTCATTCGCCGCGCTCAGCTGCGGTTCCGTCGCGGGAACATCCGCCGTCGCCGCAAACGCAGCGACAAAGGAGCGGATGGCATCTTCATTTACCGTACAGGTCATGGGAATGACATACGGCGACTGTTCAAGATCTTTCTGGAATTTATACCGGCTGAGAATGTTGCCGCATTTCCCGAGATTCGGGGCCGAATCCAGATCAGACTCATTCGTCCAGGAATATCCGAGTTCTGAAACGGTGATGCTCTGCGTCTGTCCGTTTGCGGAAACCGTCAGGGTCTGTGCCGACTTTTCACTGACTTCCTTGCTGACCTTCGCTTTCGCCTCATCGGCCGTCAGGCCGGAAACGTCGACGTCCCCGACATGAATGTCGTTTCCGATCACGCCTTCCGTCCTGACGAGGCTGTCCGGCTGATTCTCCGCCAGGACAGGCATCAGAAGCGCAAGTATCATGGATGCCGCCAGGATGACCGCAAGAATAATGACAATGATTCTTCTGTTCTTAGGATTCCACATCATAATTGATTATCATAGCGCAATTTCCGTTTTCCCGCAAGCATGCGGCCTGAAATTCAGCGCTGTTACGGTTTTGCACGGAAATTCTTATGCTCTTCCCGGCAGTATTTCACAAGAAAACACTGGTCGCAGAGCGGGTGCTGCGCTTTGCAGATAGCCCTGCCGAAAGCGATGATCTGCAGGTTCCATAGAATCCAGTGATCCTTCGGCAGCTTTTTCATCAGGTCGAATTCCACTTTTTCCGGATCCTTCTCATCCGTGACATTCAGCCGCCACGAAATTCTTTTGACGTGAGTATCGACGACAATGCTCGGTTCGTCGTAAATGTTTCCGCGGATGACATTGGCTGTTTTTCTTCCGACTCCCGGAATTTTCACAAGTTCATCGATATCGGAAGGCACCTTCCCTCCGTAATCCTTCACGATCTTCTGCGCTGCCGCAATGATATTCTTCGCCTTGTTGTGATAGAATCCCGTCGGGCGGATATCCTGTTCCAGTTCTTTCAGGTCGGCTGCCGCAAAGGCTTCCATATCCGGGTATTTCCGGAACAGGTCCGGAGTAAGGCTGTTCACGCGGGCGTCTGTGCACTGTGCGGAAAGGATCGTCGCTATGAGAAGCTGACCCGCATCCTGATGATGAAGATAAACTGCCATGGCCGTGCCGTAATGCTCATCCAGCAGTTCAATGATCTCTTTCGTTCTCTTTGCCGTCATCTTCTCCTGACCTCCGCATTGTTGGTGAAAACATCCCGTCTGCCGTAATCAAATTCATAGCGTCCCGAAAGATCCTGCACCCAGTCCGGCCGGTGCTTCAGCTTCTCCCGAAGATACAGATCGACGGACAGTCTCTCGATAAGTTCTTCCCTGCGGACCGGCTCCCCGGAACCCGCGCACGGAAACATCGGACTCAGTGCAAAATCCCGCAGGATCTCATACCTGGTGATTCTGGAATCCGTTACCGACGGACAGCCGTTTTTTTCGTAATAGCCGGACAGCGCCTCAAAAAATGCGAACGGGTTTTCCGCCCTCAGAAGCAGGTACGGCAGCGTCTGCGTATACTGTGAGGAATTGTGGTAAATGTCCGTGATCCTGGCAATCCTTTCCAGTCTTTCTCTCTCCGCTTCGGAAAGCCAGGGCGTGCAGATGACCTCATACGGTGCCGCAAAGTCATAGACGATACCGAACTTTCCGGACAGCCTTTCCATTTCCGTCCCTTTCAGGACTTTTAGAAAACCCAGCTGAAGCTGGTCCGGCTTCATTTCCCAGACGTCATTGAAAGAACGGCCGAAGGATGCATAGTCTTCGTAAGGCAGTCCGGCAATCAGGTCGAGATGCTGGTGAATCCTGCCTGCCTCGTGGATTTTCAGGACCGCCTGCCTGAGATGCTCCATATCCACCGTCCGTGAGACGGAAGCCAGAGTTTCCGCATTCGTGCTCTGGACGCCGATTTCAAACTGAACAAGGCCCCGTCTCATTTTTGAAAGAAGTTCCAGGTCTTCCTCCCTCAGGAGATCCGCCCCGATTTCAAAATGGAAGTTCGTCATCCCGTTATCGTTCTCCAGGATGTATTTCCAGATGGAATATGCATGCTCATGGCTGCAGTTGAAAGTCCGGTCCGTAAACTTGACCTGCGGAACTTCCGCATCGAGGAAAAGCCGGAGCTCCCTGCGCACGAGATCCATGCTCCGGAGACGCACCGGTTCCTTCCGAGATGACAGGCAGTAGCTGCAGGAAAACGGACAGCCGCGGCTTGTTTCATAGTAAAGGATCTTTCCGCGCTCTCCGGCTTCCCGGAGAAATGCCTCTTCATAAGGAAATGGGACCATGTCCAGCGGCAGAAGCGACTCCGCCCGGAGAATCTTTCCCATCGTCCCGCGTGAAGGCCAGCCGGCAAGGAGTTCCGTTATGACCGCCTCTCCTTCCCCGGCAATCACGCCGCCGAGAAAAGGAAATTTCTTCAGCCTCTCTTCCGGATCAAAGCTCACTTCCGGTCCGCCCAGATAAATAGATGCCCTCGGAAGCTTTTCGTGAATAATCGGAAGTATCCTTTCAATCAGGGAAATGTTCCAGATATAACAGGAGAAGAAAAGCCCGTCCGGCGCCTTTTCAGCGATGCGCCCCAGGATTTCCTCCTCCTTCTCATTGATTGTGAATTCTTCAATTTCCAGTTCCTGCCCGTGAGCGGATGCAAACGCAGCGAGGTCATAAGCCCCGAGACACGTATGAATGTATTTTGCGTTGACCGCCGCAAGCAGGAAATGTTCGCGCATGACGGAATTTATGCCTCCAGCGGATGTGCCTCCGTAAGTTCTCTGACAATGGCTCTTGCCTTATCCGTATTTCCGGGATCCCGGATCATCAGCGTAATGGCTTCCGCGATCCGGTCCATATCCGCCTCATTCAGTCCGCGGGTCGTGACAGCCGGAGTTCCCAGACGGATTCCGGAAGTGACGAACGGACTCTCCGGATCACCCGGAACCGTATTCTTGTTGACGGTAATGTTGGCCTGCTCCAGACGTGCTTCCAGCTCTCTGCCCGTGATTCCGGACCCGATCAGGTCAAGCAGCATCAGATGATTATCCGTACCGCCTGTCACGATCCTGGTTCCTCTTCCGACCAGGCCTTTCGCCAGAGCTTTGGCATTCTTTACGATGTTCTCGCAGTAAACGGCAAATTCCGGCTGCAGATCCTCGCGGAAGGCAACTGCCTTCGCCGCGATGCAGTGCATCAGGGGACCGCCCTGCGTTCCCGGGAAAATTGCCTTGTTCAGATGATGCTCTTTGGCAAACTCTGCCGTGGAAAGAATCATGCCGCCGCGCGGTCCGCGAAGAGTCTTGTGCGTCGTTGTCGTTACGACATCCGCATAAGGGAACGGACTCGGATGAAGTCCGGTTGCCACCAGTCCGGCGATGTGGGCAATGTCAACCATCAGGTAGGCACCCGTCTTGTCGGCGATTTCCCTCAGACGTTTGAAATCGATGATGCGGCAGTACGCGGAAGCTCCGCCGACAATCAGCTTCGGACGGCATTCCATGGCTTTTTTTTCAAGGGCGTCGTAGTCAAGGAAACCTTCCGGAGTGACCCCATAGGGTTCGCAGCGGAAGTAGTTTCCGGAAACATTTGCGGGTGAACCGTGGGAAAGGTGTCCGCCGTCCGACAGGTTCATTCCCATGAACGTGTCCCCCGGCTGAAGAAGAGAATAGAAGACGGCGAAGTTCGCCTGTGCTCCGGAATGGGGCTGTACATTTGCATACGTGCATCCGAACATCTTCTCGGCGCGTTCGATGGCCAGTTCTTCAACGACATCCACGAATTCGCATCCGCCGTAATAGCGGTGTCCCGGATATCCTTCCGCATATTTATTTGTCAGCGGACTTCCGAGCGCCGCCATGCAGGATTTGCTGACCCAGTTTTCCGATGCGATCAGTTCCAGATGAGTCTGCTGACGGTTGATTTCGTTCCGTATCGCCTCTGCAATTTCCGGATCTTCTCTTTCAATCTCCTCAAAAGAATACATCGACGCCTCCTTTTTAAGCCCGCATTACTTGTTTTTTCCTTATTTTCCGGCTTTCGCCGCCTGTCCATTATAGCATTTGACCTGTATGACTGTAAATGTTAAAATCTTATAATCAAAATTAAGGAAAGAGGCTCGAACATGGAAAATTTCACCTATTACACCCCTACCAAAGTTCTCTTTGGAAAGGACATGGAAAACAGGACGGGCGAATGCGTGAGGGAATTCGGCGGCTCCAAAGTACTGATGGTTTACGGAGGCGGTTCTGCCGTCAAATCCGGCCTGCTGGACCGGATCGGCAGCTCCCTGAAAGAAGCAGGCATTCCCTATATACTCCTGGGCGGGGTTCAGCCGAATCCCAGGCTTTCAAAAGTGTATGAGGGAATCGAGCTTGGAAAGAAGGAAGGCGCTGATTTTCTGCTGGCCGTCGGCGGCGGCTCCGTCATCGATACTTCCAAGGCCATCGCTTACGGAATTGCCAACCCGGACATTGATGTCTGGGACATTTACAGCAGCAAGTTCATCCCGAAGAAATGTGCGCCGATCGGCACCGTGCTTACGATTGCCGCGGCAGGCTCGGAAATGAGTTCCTCCTCCGTCATCACGAACGAAAAGGGATGGATCAAAATCGGCAAGAGCTTCGATATCTGCCGTCCGAAGTTTTCCGTCATGGATCCGGTGCTCACGTACACGCTTCCGCCCTATCAGACGGCCAGCGGACTTTCCGACATCATGATGCATACGATGGAACGCTACTTCCACAACAAAAAGGCAGCTGAAATTACGGACGGAATTACCGAGGCACTGCTGAAGGATGTCATGGCCAGCGCCAGAATCGTCATGAAGGATCCGACCGACTACGATGCCCGTGCCGAAATCATGTGGTGCGGCGCCCTCTCTCACAACGGACTGACAAACTGCGGCGGAACGAACGGGGACTGGTCCGTCCACCAGCTGGAGCATGAACTTTCCGGCCTCTACGACGTCGCGCACGGCGCAGGCCTGACGGCTGTCTGGGGGGCCTGGGCCCGCTATGTCCTCGACACCAATCCAAAACGTTTTGCGCAGTACGCCGTCCGCATCATGGACGTGATTCCGGCGGAAGGCCAGGATGATACCGAAATTGCCATGGCCGGCATCAAGGCTACGGAAGACTTTTTCCGTTCCGTCGGCATGCCGACTTCCCTGACCGAACTCGGCGTCCATCCGACCGAAGAAGAATTCAAAACGCTGTCTGTCAAATGCACCTTCAATCATACCCGCACCATCGGCAATGACGGCATCCGCTCCCTGGATGAGAACGACATCGAAAGAATCTACCGCATGGCTCTTTGATTCACCCTGCGCAAAAAAAGCTCTGTCAGTCCTTTAGGACCAGCAGAGCTTTTTACTTTCTTGGGTACATTATTCCTGCGGTGCATTATTCCTGCGGTGCAAAATTCTTTCCGTGCGCGATATTCCTGAATTTCGTAAGCTCCGGAACCCAGGCCAGCGTCGTCGTTCCGATCGGGCCGTTTCTCTGCTTGGCGATGATGATTTCGGTTTCTCCGGTCTTCTCGGAATCCTTGTGATAATAGTCGTCGCGGTAAATGAACATGACCACGTCGGCGTCCTGCTCAATAGCTCCCGATTCACGCAGATCGGAAAGCATCGGCCGGTGATCCTCTCTCTGTTCAACGCTTCGGTTCAGCTGGGACAGGGCAATAATCGGAATGTCCAGCTCACGCGCCAGGGATTTCAGGGCACGGGAGATTTCCGAAACTTCCTGCTGACGGTTGTCGGAATTCCTGCTGCCGACCATCAGCTGCAGGTAGTCGATGAAAATCGCCTTGATGTCATGGTCCAGCTTATATTTTCTGGCCCTCGATCTCAGTTCGGAAAAGGAAATTCCGGGCGTATCGTCAATGATCATTTCCGACCGGGAAATGATGCCGGAAACCTTGATGAGGTTTTTCCATTCTTCGTCGGTCAGCTGTCCGGTACGGATATTCTGTGCCTTGATGTCTGCTTCCACCGCGATCAGACGGTTCATCAGCTGTTCCTTTGACATTTCCAGCGAGAACAGGGCAACGGGAAGCTTCTGGTGAAATGCCATATTTGCCGCAATGTTCAGGACCAGGGCGGTCTTGCCCATGGAAGGACGCGCGGCAATCAGGATCAGATCGGAATTCTGCAGGCCGGTCGTTTTCATGTCGAGATCATAATAGCCTGTCGCCAGACCCGTGACATGGCTGGTCGTTTTGGAAGCCTTGTCGATCTTGTCCACTGTCGAAAGGACGATTTCCTTGATTGGCGTATATTCGCTGTGCATCCTCTGCTGGAGCACGTCAAAAATACTTTTTTCCGTTTCATCAAGGATATCCGGCGTTTCTTCCTTCTGCTCATAGCATTTTCCGGCAATTTCATCTGCCGTCCGGATCAGCTTCCGGAGCGTCGATTTGTTCTTGACGATTTCCGCATAATGACGGACATTTGCCGATGTCGGCACAGATGTGACGAGATCCTTCACGAAATCCAGCCCGCTCACTTCCGGGGGAAGTTCTTTCTCCCGGAGCTTCTCCTGCAGCGTGACGGCATCGACCGGCTTCTCCTCATCGTTGAGTTCCTTCATGGATTCGAAAATGATGCCGTACTGACTCTGGTAAAAGTCTTCCTTTGTCAGGATTTCAATGGCAGCCAGGACCGCTTCTTTGTTCATGAGCATAGCACCGATGACCGATTTCTCGGCCTCGATGCTGTGGGGAGGTATTCTCTTGATCAATGCCTCATCCATATTACGCTTCCTTTACTTCAACCTTCAGCCTCGCGGTAACCTTAGGATGCAGGCGAAGACCCACTTCGGAAATGCCGAGTTCCTTCAGCGGTGCATCCATGATCATTTTTTTCCTGTCCAGTTCCAGACCCAGCTGCTCCTTTGCCGCGTCCGCGATCTCCTTCGAGGAGACGGAGCCGAACGCCCTGCCGCCCGAGCCGACCTTGATGGACACGGTAACGGTTTTATTTTCCAGTTCTTCTGCAAGCTTCCGGGCTTCCGCAAGATTCTCGGCAGCCATTTTCTCTTCATTGGCCTGACGGAGACGGAGCTCATTCAGATTTCTGGCAGTTGCTTCATTTGCCAGTTTCTTCGGGAAAAGCAGATTGTGCGCATAGCCGTCCGAAACATTTACGATTTCTCCCTTTTTTCCAAGGGCTTTTACATCTTCCAGCAGGATTACTTTCATCAGATATCTCCTTCTTCTGCCATCTGAACGATGGTTGTCTTCAGCAGTTCTTTTGCGCCGTCCATGGACATATTGCCCAGCTGCGCGCCGGCGATATTCATGTGTCCACCGCCACCGAGCCTCTCCATGATGATCTGTACATTGACTTCATCGATTGCCCGGGCACTGATATAAACCATATCATGGAATTCCGTCATGACAAAGGATGCCTTGATGCCGACCACGTTGAGCAGTTCATTCGCTGCCTGCGCGCAGATCACGGTCGGACTCTGAAGCCCCTTGGCCGGACATTCGGAAATGGCATACATCTTCTCGAAGATTTCTGCATTTGCGATAGCCTGCGCCCTTGCCCGGTAATCTTCCATGCTGTCGCGGAACATCTTGCGGACGCGCGTGACGTCGGCACCGTTCCTTCTCAGGAAAGCCGCCGCTTCGAAAGTGCGCACGCCTGTCCTGGTGATGAAATTATTCGTATCGATCATGATGCCCGCGTACAGGGCATCTGCCTCAACGCCGCGGAGGCGGATTTCTTCATCTCCGAAATACTGCAGGATTTCAGCTACCATTTCACACGCCGAAGAAGCATATGGTTCGACATAGGAAAGAACGGCGCCGCGTATGATTTCCCTGCTCTGGCGGTGATGGTCCAGCACGACGATGGTTTGCGTCTTCGTCAGCAGCTCTTCGCATTCGGTATAATTCGGCTTGCTGGTATCGACCACGATGACAGCCGCTTTATCGCTCGCCATATCAATGGCTTCGCGACAGGTCACGAACATCTTCTGTTCATAATCCGGGTTGTTGAGAAATCCGGACATCAGCGGCTGAATGGTGGACGGCGGATTGTCAATGACAATGTGGACCGGCTTGCCGATGGCTTTGCCCGCAACATAAATACCGACCGCCGATCCCAGTGTATCAACATCCGTGATCTTGTGTCCCATAACCAGAATCACATCCTTGCTGGACATGATCTCCCGCAGAGCATGCGCCTTGACACGTGCTTTGACGCGGTTTCCTTTTTCAACAGATTCTGTCTTGCCGCCGAAGTACGTCGTCGCATCGCCGTTCTTGATGACGACCTGATCTCCGCCGCGTCCCAGTGCCAGCTCGATGGCCGCACCGGCTGCTTCCGAATCGGCATTATAGGATCCCTGGTTGAGACCGATGCCGACCGATGCCGTTACTGCCATGTCGTTTCCGATATTCACGCCTTTTACTTCATCCAGCAGCGGAAATTTTGCCGCCTTCATATTGTCCAGGGAGGCCTTTTTGATAACGAAGAAATACTTGTCTTTCTCCAGTTTTCTGGCCAGTCCGTCCATCTCCGTAAAATACTTGCTGATCTTCCGGTCAATCAGTGCCAGCAGCAGCGACCGCCGGACTTCGTCGACACTTTCCAGTGCCTCTTCATAATTATCCAGATTGATGAGTCCGCAGACCAGTTTATTCTGTTCCCGTTCGCTGACCAGCCGGTTCACTTCTGTCTCATCGAAGAAGTAAACGGCAATCAGGTAGCTGCCGCTTTCAAACCCGACCACGCTCTGATCGTCCAGCATGCCGTCCAGGCTGACCTTCTGCATCGCAACACGGTAATCCCGGTTATCCGCTTTCATTTCACATTCCGTCCGGATATCCTCACCCGGCAGTGTTTCCTGCCGGATCTCCGGGAACAGCGTGGCGATATTCTTGTGATAGCTGCGGTTCTTTCCGCAGATGGCGGAAAACTCGTCATTCATCCAGAGAAGATTTCCGTCGGAATCCGTCAGGGCATAGGGAAGCACAAAATCCTTGAGAAGGTTCTTCTGTACCTGGCCGTACTGAGCCGCGAAGGTGATCAGTTCATTCAGCAGCTGCTGCCTGTTTCCGAAATAAAGCAGCAGTACGATAATCACATAGATTGCCAGGAAGCCGGCGGCAATCAGTCCGGCTTTTACGTTTATGAAAAAGAGGGCGGCCACCATCACCGCCCACAGCACAGACAGAACAATCGGCCACTGCAGATAGCTCTTCAGTTTTCCCTTCAGAACGATCTTATCTTCGTTCATCCTTTAAAACCTTTTCAATCTGGGCCCTCGTCGGGAGAGATGTCATTCCGCCCTTCGTCTGGACGCAGCACCAGCCGCTCACGTTTCCGTATGTCAGGGCTTCGCGGATCTTCTCCGCTGTCAGATCTGCGGTCGAAGTCACGCCTTCGTTCAGAAGCGTGGAAATAAACCCTCCCCAGAAAGCATCCCCTGCGCCTGTCGCATCGATGGCATGGGCGCTGCGGCCTGCGACTTCCAGGACCTGCCCGTCAAAGAAGCATTTCGCACCGTCTGCACCAAGTGTTTCAATAACCGCTGCAATGGAATACTCCTTCATCGTATCAAAGAGCTTCTCCTCGCCGCCGACCATGTCGACTTCCTCTTCGGAAATCTTCAGGAGGTCAATATAAGGCAGAATTCCTCTGACGGCTTCTGCTGCCTTTTCCTTGTTCCCGTGCCAGACGGTATCCCGATAATTGATGTCAAAGGCACCCAATTTCCCGAGCTCATGTGCTTTCTTCAGGAAAAAGACAACCGCTTCCGCCTCCGGATTTTCAGACATGGAGAAAGAAGCTGCATTCACGGCCTTGGCTCCGGCGATTTCCTCTTCATGGATATCGTCTGCGGAAAGGAGCATGTCCGCTCCCGGTTTCCGGGCAAACGTAAAGGAACGTTCCCCGTTCTCATAAAGTGTTACGAATGCCATGGTTGTAACGGCATCATCGGTCAGTTCCGGAACAAGAAGACGGACATTTTCCTTTTCGAGAGTCTCTTTCAGAAAACGCCCGAAGTCATCATTTCCCAGCTTGCTGTAAATGCCGACGTCCAGGCCGTTCCTGGCCATCGCTACGGATGCATTGGCCGGACCGCCGCCCGGATTCCGCACATAGCTTGCCGGTTCACTCCCCGGTATGAAGTCAATAAGGGTTTCACCGATGCAGATAACGTCCATTTTTCCCTCCCGGTTTCGGGCCTGCAGGGCCCTCTTCTTTGTACAAAAAACCGCCATCGCAAGCCTGCAACAGCGGTTTTATTATATCATCTTTCTTTAATCCTGTACATACGGCAGAATCGCCAGATGCCTTGCTCTCTTGATGGCGACAGTCAGTGCGCGCTGATGTTTTGCGCAGTTGCCTGTAATCCTTCTCGGAAGGATCTTGCCGCGCTCAGAGATGTATCTCTTAAGCTTGTTGGCATCCTTATAGCTGATTCCGTTGTTGCTCTTCCCGCAGAATACACAGACTTTCTTTCTTCTGTGGAATCCGCCCGGCCTTCTCTTGAAACCGCTGTCGCGGCTTCCAGCTGCTTTATTATAAGCCATCGAATTCAACTCCTTTCCTGATCGATCAGGTAAACGGCAGTTCCTCATCAATTCCGTCCGGAATATTCATGAAGCCGTCGCCCGATGTATCGGGCTGCGGTGCTGCCTGCTGCGGAACCGATGCCTGAGACGGGGTCCTGACCGGACCTGCGCCGTTTGCATCAGATGCCGCTTTGCTTTCGGCAAACTCCTGATTCTCGACTACGATATCTGTAGTGTAGACTTTATTGCCGTCTTTGTTCGTATAGCTTCCGGTCTGAATGCGTCCCGTCACCGCAATCTTGATTCCCTGATGGAAATACTTTTCCGCGAACTCTGCTGTCCTTCCGAAGGAAACACAGTTGATGAAGTCTGCGGTCGGTTCTCCGTCTCTCTTGAACCTGCGGTCTACTGCCAGCGTATATCTGGCAACTGCGAGCGTATTCTCACCTGTCGTGTAACGGACTTCCGGGTCACGTGTCAAGCGTCCCATTAATACAACCTGATTCATAAGCTACCCTCTTTCTTTCTGTGAAAAATCAACGGGTTATGATGGGTTTTCACGTCAAGGTTTTCTTATGCTTCTGTCGTATTATTTTCCGGTTCTGCTTCTGCAGCGCCGTCAGCTTCTGAAGATGCTTCTTCCGCAGCGGGTGCTGCTTCAGCTTCTTCAGCAGGAGCATCTGCTGTTTCCGCAGGAGCTGCTTCTTCCGCCGGTGCTTCAGCTTCCGCTGCTGCATCCGTTTCCGGGGCACTCTCTTCAGAAACATTCAGATGGAATTCGTCTTCTCCGTCCTGACGAACAATCAGATAACGCAGGACATTGTCCATGATCCTCATGCGTTTCTCAAGTTCGTTCGGGCAGTCGGGTTCCGCTGTGAACGGGATGAAATAATAGTATGCTTCGTCCATCTTCTGAATTTCGTAAGCGAGCTTGCGCTTACCCCATTCTTCGATTTCGCCGATCTTTCCGCCAAAGCGTTCAATATAGCCTTTCGCTTTGTCGACGACCGCAGCACGCTCTGCATCCTCGATCTTGGCGTTTACGACTAAAGCCAATTCGTACTCTGATGTCATGCTGTCTTTCCTCCTTTCGGTCTATGGCCTCCCGTTTGCATAGGAGACAAGGTTGGTTAAAACTCTCACGGACTTCTAATATAGCATACGGGAAATAAATAAGCAAGCAGTTTTCTGCCTGCTTATTAACACGTTTCTGCCTTCTTTCAGGCTTTTTTCAGTCTTTCACCCGGATCTGCGAGAAGACTTCTCCGATCGGCTGCTTGATGACGAGATCTGCAGATGTATCGCGGGCTGTAGCCGATTTGTTGATCAGAACAAGTCTGTCTCCCGTGAAATAATCAATCAGTCCTGCCGCCGGATAGACGACAAGGGAAGTGCCTCCGATGATGAGGCAGTCTGCTTCCCGGATTGCCCGGACCGCACCGCTGATGACTTCATTGTCCAGGCCTTCTTCATAGAGTACGACATCCGGCTTGATACTCCCGCCGCAGACATCGCATTTCGGGATGCCCTCGCAGTCCTTCACATAATCGACATCGAAAAACTTCCCGCATTTCGTGCAGTAGTTGCGGAGCGTTGATCCATGAAGCTCATACACATTCCTGCTGCCCGCTGCCTGGTGGAGCCCGTCGATATTCTGCGTCACGACTGCCGTCAGCTTCCCTGCCTTTTCCAGTTCCGCCAGCTTCAGGTGGGCCGCATTCGGCTTCGCCCCCCTGATCAGCATCTTATCTTTATAAAAGCGCCAGAATTCTTCCGGATTGCGGACGAAAAAGCTGTGGCTGATAATGGTTTCCGGCGGATACTGATACTTCATATGGTAAAGCCCGTCCTGACTGCGGAAATCAGGAATGCCGCTCTCCGTAGAAACGCCTGCTCCTCCGAAAAAGACAATGCGGCTGTGGCTGTCGATGATTTTCTGAAGCTCTTCGATTTCTCCCATAGGCTTCCTTCCTTTATCGGCTGATCAGCCGGCTGATCTTGACGGTCTCTGTGAAGACACGCACTTCCCGAAAACAACGCAGCGCGTCGAACTGTCAGACGTGCAGGTGGACAGCATAACAGTTTTATCGCTTTCAGCCAGCGGAACGCTGCTTGAGATTTCGGAATTCTTCTGCATTTCCTGCTCCCAAGCAAGGAATTCCGCCCCCTGTCCCGAAAACAGCTGATAGGCATCCGAATTCACCGGAGTCTCAAAGGCCGCAAAAATATGGTAGCGGTAATTGCCGTTCGGCGTCAGGATCCAGAAATAAGGGCTCCTGTCGGCAGTCTCCTGACTGCGCAGGGTTTTTAAAAGACCGAACATGCTCTGGTTGCGCATGTTGTGGCCGTAGACGATGCTGTTCGGATCGGAAAAATCCGCGGAATTATGAAAATCTTCAAAAATGGAGCCTGCAAACAGGGATTCCTTTTCAAAGGTATGATGCAGATAGTAATCATTGTCCGTACCGCGGCAGATCGGATAGCTGATGGATGGAATCGCATCAATGTAAAGCCAGCCGATGACATCAGAATTGACGGCCTGCAGGGAAGAAAAGTCGACCGTGAGCGGCGGCGCCGCATCTTCGGTGAAGACTTCTTCGCCCGATGATTCGTCTGACGGCGACTGGTCTGACGGCGGAGCGGAAGAGGTTTCCGGCGGAACATCCGACGAACCGGAATAAGAAGAGGTATAACTGCTCTTCAGGCTGTCATACTCATCATTGGCTGCCTGATAGCCGTGATAGATGGAATAAAGCTGAAAAGCTGCATAACAAAACACGGCAGCGGCTGCTGTCAGAATGATGATCCGGACTGCGGAACCTGCGCCGTGTTTTTTTGTTTTTTCTCTCTGTTCTTCCATAGCCTTCCGTCAGACGGATTCCGGATTCTGCTGCTGCATTCAGTAGACGCAGACAGCAGTCCCGATGGAAACCGTTTCATAGATTGACTGCATCACGTTCTCCGGGATATTGACGCATCCGTGTGAACCGTCCGACTGATAAATGGTTCCTCCGAAAGCATCCCGCCAGTAGGCATCGTGCAGCCCTCGGCCTCCGTCAAACGGACACCACCAGTTCACCGGCTGCGAATAGCCCTGCATATCGAGCGTTCCCAGGGTTGCCGGAGACTTCTTGGCATCGATGGCGAAGCATCCCGGATACGTTTCCCGTGCTTCCGTCGGAAGACCGGTCACGATATCCGTCGACACGACTTCCTGATAATCCTTGTAAACCCACAGGTGCTGTGCCGAAAGACTGACTTCCACATAGGTGCCGGTCAGGCCTCCGTTGTCCCATCCTTTTGCGGTTCCCCATGTGTAGAAAACCGGGTTGCGGGCTCCGGACGACATGCTGTCAATCGCGCTCTTCAGATCCGCTGCCGTTGAATCGGAATCCAGGCACCAGCCGTAATCGGAAGTATGGTTATTCGGCTTCGTTCCCGTCGACGGATCCGTGCTGGTCTGATCGATGGTGTGTCCCGGAAGCGTCACGGTGGTTCCGGAATGCGTCTTGAACGTCCGGTCTTTTCCGAATGTATTGTATTTATCTGCCCAGGTTCCGACAAGCGGCCGGATCCAGTCCGTCGAAATCGTCACGTTCGTGCCGTCATCCGTAAGGCAGGACGCAATGGTCGATTTCCCGACTGTTTCCGTATTGTCGCCGAAAGCATAAGTGATTTCCAGATTCAGATAAGCATTCCACTGATTCATCCTGCTGTTCAGATTTTCATCCGTACTGTAAACAGTCGGATAAACGTAGCAGTCCGGATCGACAATGCTGCATTCCGCTGCACCGGCTTCCAGCGCCGCTTCCACCTGCGCGGTCAGCTTCGTCTTATCAATTTCATTTCCGACAACCTCGGGAGTAATCGAAGCTTCGTCAGATGTTTCATTTAAAATAGCATTGACCGGATGGGTAATATTTGCTTCCTGCAGACAGGCTAGCTTATCGATTGAGGCTTCCGCCGTCTCTTTGTCCCAGGTGGTCCCGGCCGTAAAGTCAAACTTTTTTGATTTCGTGATGGCAAGGAACCATTTCCAGTGATCCTGAGCCTGCATAATCTGATCGACTTTTTTATCATCGACGTAGGACCATCCGACATCTTCGGAGGACATGGTTTCCGTCACTCCGTCCCTTTCCGTAATGGTCAGAGAATACTTGGCAATATTGCTCTTGATCCAGTCTTTTACATCGTTCACGGTCTGCCCGGAAACATCCCTTCCGTTAATGATCGTCCCGCTGTAAAAATGCGTGTCAAAATAATTAGCCATGTAAAGATAAACACCGCCGACAGTTCCGACCAAAAGAAGCAGGAGCACGAGCGTTACGATAATGGCGACTTTCTTATGTTTTTTTCTGCGGGCTTCCGGAGTCGGTTCTGTACGTTCCTCAGAACTCACAGTCTCTGTCTCCGTTCTTTCCTCTGCGGAAGGAACCGCACCGACGACTGTTGCCTCGGCAATTTTATCTTCCAGATCGCCGACGTTGACATCCGTTTTAATCTCCGGCGCCTCTTCATCTGCCGACGGCGTTTCCGCCGCTGCGCTATCCGGCACTGATTCCGGCGCAGCCGTTTCAGGCGCCGTTTCAGGCACTGCATTTTCCTGTGCCGGTTCCGGCAAGGTCACTTCAGGTGCCGTTTCAGGCGCTTCGTTTTCAGCAGACTGCTCTGCGGTTTCCGCTGTTCTTTTCTCTTCTTCCATTCAGTGTTTTCTTCTCCCTCTTTAAAGCGCGGAGCCTCCCCCAGGTTCCGTACCGCAATTACTTTTCGGCAAGCAGTTTCTCAATACTGACCAGCTTGACGCTTGCTGCAATAATTTCCGTCGCCATCCGAAGTTCTCCCGGTGTCGGAAACGACGGTGCAATCCGGATATTCTTATCTTCCGGATCTTTTCCGTACGGATAAGTTGCTCCTGCATTCGTCATCTTGACTCCGGCTTCCGCCGCTTTCGCCACGATGGCCTTTGCACAGCCGTTCATCGAATCGAACGAAATGAAATAGCCGCCGTTCGGCTTGGTCCAGCTTCCGATTCCCAGTCCGCCCAGATTCTCATCCAGGATCTGTTCAACCGTTTCGAACTTCGGCCGGAGAATCGCCGCATGCTTGCTCATATGTGCATGCATATTGGCCATATTCCCAAAATAACGGACATGTCTCAGCTGATTCAGCTTGTCGTGCCCGATGGTCTGTACCTGCAGATGCTTTTTAATTTCTGCCAGGTTCGCCGGTGAGGAAGCAATCGCCGCCAGACCGGAACCCGGGAATGTGACCTTTGAAGTTGAAATGAACTTATAGACGATATCCGGATGTCCTGCTTTCCGGCATTCATTCAGGATCTCCAGCAGATAGTCCTGTCTTTCCGGCTCATCATAGAGATGATGGATGGAATAGGCATTGTCCCAGAAAATGCGGAAATCTTCGGCCGCCGGCTGCAGATTCGCGAATCTCTTCACGGTCTTTTCCGAATAGGTATATCCCTGCGGGTTCGAATACTTCGGAACGCACCAGATTCCCTTGACAGAGGGATCGTTATTGACATATTCTTCAACCATATCCATGTCCGGTCCGTCTGGAGACATCGGGATATTGATCATTTCAATGCCGAAATACTCGGTGATTTTGAAATGACGGTCGTACCCCGGAACCGGGCAGAGGAACTTCACACGGTCCAGTCTGCACCACGGAGTGCTTCCGCAGACCCCGTGCGTCATGGAACGTGAAATCGTATCAAACATGATATTCAATGAGGAATTCCCGAAAATAATCATGTCGTCGGGACTTACTTCGGACATTTCACCCATCAGCCTTTTGGCTTCCGGGATTCCGCCCATAACTCCGTAATTACGGCAGTCTGTACCCGTCTCGTCGTTGAAATAGCTGTCCGAATTGAGGACATCCATCATCTCATTTGACAGTTCCAGCTGTGCCATTGCCGGCTTTCCTCTGGACATGTCCAGCTTCAGGCCTCTTTCCTGCATCGCTTTGAATTGTTCACTGACCTTTTGCTGTTCAGCCGTCAGTTCTTCCTTTGTCATTTCCTGATAGGTCTTCATATGCATTCCTCTCCGGTTTTGTGCAGAATAGGCATTTCGATATGTCTCATTATTTTACCCCAGCCCATGCCATGTGTCAATGAAATGCCGTTACTTTTTTAAAGTACCTTTCTCCGGCACTTGCAAAGACGTCCCCGCGGGAATACTATAGAAAGAGACGAAAAACGGAGGTTGGATGATGTGGACTGCCGATAACTGGAAAGATTTTGAAGTGCTGGACGCATCCGGAGGAGAACGTCTGGAGCGATGGGGAGACTATCTTTTAGTGCGCCCTGATCCCCAGGTCATCTGGAACACGGAAAAAAATGACCCGGGATGGAATCATTTCTCAGGCCGCTATCACCGCAGCAGCAAAGGCGGCGGCGAATGGGAAAGCAGGAATCTTCCCGAAACCTGGCAGATTTCCTATGGCAGCCTTTCCTTTCATCTGAAGCCGTTTGCTTTCAAGCATACCGGGGTCTTTCCCGAGCAGGCAGCCAACTGGGACTGGTTCTCGGAACGGATCCGGAATGCCGGGCGTCCCGTACGCGTGCTGAATCTTTTTGCCTATACCGGCGGTGCGACGCTTTCCGCACTTGCAGCCGGCGCGTCGGTTACCCACGTGGATGCCTCCAAAGGCATGGTGAACTGGGCGAAGGAAAATGCCGCTTCTTCCGGTCTGGCAGAGCGGCCTGTCCGCTGGCTTGTGGATGACTGCATCAAATTCGTGCAGAGGGAACTGCGCCGAGGCAGCCGCTATGAAGCAGTCATCATGGATCCGCCTTCCTACGGGCGCGGTCCGAAGGGCGAAATCTGGAAAATAGAAGATGAGATTCATTCCCTGATTCTTTCCTGTGCCGGCCTGCTTTCAGATGAGCCGCTTTTCTTCCTGGTCAATTCCTATACGACCGGCCAGCAGCCCGGTGTGCTGACTTATCTGCTCGCCGATTCCCTGAAGGGGCGCGGTGCGGAAATCACTTCCGGCGAACTCGGTCTTCCGGTCCGGCGTTCCGGTCTGATTCTGCCCTGCGGCTGCGCGGGACGCGCCGTTTTCTGAACAGATTCCCCGTCGCTGAAAACGAATCACCTGACAAAAAAAGACTCCGGATCCTGACAGCCTGTCAGATACCGGAGTCTTTTGTTTTCAGATTAAAATGTGATCACGCCCAGATGTTCCAGAAGGATTTTGGTTCCGATCAGAATCAGGATACAGCCGCCGATCAGTTCGGCCGATGAGCGGAATCGGTCGCCGAAAATCTTTCCGATCCAGATTCCCAGAAAACCGAACACAAAAGTCGTGCAGCCGATGATCAGAATGGCTTCCCAGATATTGACCTGAAGAAAGGCAAAGGAAATGCCGACCGCAAGAGCATCAATGCTGGTTGCCAGTGCAAGCGGCAGCATTCTCTTCGGCGAGAAATCACCGCCGGCTTTTGAGTCGCATGTCTTGGAACGTGATTCACGGATCATCTGGATACCGATCAGGCAAAGAAGCGCAAAGACGATCCAATGATCGAGACTCTGGATATAGGCATAAAAGCCGGTTCCGGCAAAATAACCGATCAGCGGCATCAGGGCCTGGAATCCGCCGAAATACATTCCTGCGATGCAGGCATTCTTCCAGCTCATTTTTTTCATGGAAAGTCCCTTGCAGACGGAAACCGCAAAAGCATCCATCGACAGGCCGATGCCCATCAGAAACAGTTCAAGCAGTGTCATGGTTCAATCCTTTATGATGAGACGTATTCCGATTCGATGTATGCCGTCTGTCCGTAATAGTCAATCTGCGTCCATCCGTCCGAACTGCCCGTAACCGTAATGCTGCTTCCCGCGCTCAGAGAGCCGATGACAAGACTTGTTGATGCATTCGGTTCATTTCTGACATTGACATCCTGTGTGACCTTCGCATTGCCGGCAGACGAAGACGTACTTTCCGTCACGGATGAGGTATTCGATGCCGGTTCCGCCGGAACGGAAGTCGGTTCCGGAGATACCGTCGGAGTCGGAATCGGCGAAGCAGTTGGAACCGGTGTCGGAGTCGGCGTAACGGTCACAGCCGGAATGACGGCCGGAATTACCGTCGGTGTCGGTTTCGGCGTCGGGGTCGGCGTGTTTTTTGGTGAAACAGTCGGGGCAGGAGTTTTCGCCGGGGTCGGTGTCGCTGTTGCCGGTATATATGTAACAGCTGAAGCGGCAGAAGATGCCTGACTTTCCGCGCGGCTGCTCCCGCAGGCAGAAAACATCAGCATCGCCGAAAGAGAAAAAGCAAAGACTGCAGCAAGCGTCTTCATTTTCTTCATCGTATCGTTCTCCCCTTAAAACCTGAAAACTGCTCCCCTCTGATGTTTAAAAAAGAGTGGGGGAGAAGAACTCGCCCCACTCTTTGAAAGATACCGATGATTACTCGATGATTGTAGCAACACGGCCTGATCCGACCGTACGTCCGCCTTCACGGATAGCGAAGGTAAGACCCTGCTCCATAGCGATCGGGTGAATCAGTTCGATCGTCATTTCGATGTTATCGCCGGGCATGCACATCTCAGTTCCTTCCGGAAGATTGATGACACCGGTCACATCCGTTGTACGGAAGTAGAACTGCGGACGATAGTTATTGAAGAACGGTGTATGACGTCCGCCTTCATCTTTTGTCAGGACGTAGACCTGAGCCGTAAATTTCTTGTGGCAGGTAACGGTTCCCGGCTTTGCGACGATCTGTCCCCTGACGATGCCCGTACGGTCGATGCCGCGGAGAAGGATACCGATGTTGTCGCCTGCTTCTGCCATATCCAGCAGCTTATGGAACATTTCGATACCGGTTGCAACAGATGTCTCTTTGCCTTCCTTGATGCCAAGGATTTCAACCGGATCATTCAGCTTCAGGGTTCCTCTCTCAACACGGCCTGTAGCAACAGTGCCGCGTCCGGAAATCGTGAAGACGTCTTCGACAGGCATCAGGAACGGCTTATCCGTATCACGGACCGGTTCCGGAATATAGGCATCTACAGCATCCATCAGTTCCATGATGTTGTCAGCCCACTTGCTGTCCGGATCTTCCAGTGCTTTCAGAGCAGATCCGCGGATGATCGGAATATCATCTCCCGGGAAGTCATACTCGCTGAGCAGTTCACGGATTTCCATTTCGACAAGGTCAAGAAGTTCATCATCATCAACCATATCGCATTTGTTCATGAAAACGACGATTGACGGAACACCGACCTGGCGAGCCAGAAGAACATGCTCTTTTGTCTGAGCCATGACACCGTCTGTTGCAGCGACGACAAGGATTGCGCCGTCCATCTGTGCAGCACCTGTGATCATGTTCTTGACGTAGTCAGCATGCCCTGGGCAGTCGACGTGAGCGTAATGTCTCTTCGTCGTCTCATACTCGACATGAGCTGTCTGGATGGTTATACCACGTGCTCTCTCTTCGGGAGCTTTATCAATATGAGCGAAATCGACGAACTGGTTGCCCGGGCACGGAACTCTCTTTGCCAGAACTTCCGTGATAGCAGCGGTCAGCGTCGTTTTGCCGTGATCGACATGGCCGATCGTACCGATATTGCAATGCGGTTTCGTTCTTTCAAATTTCTGCTTAGCCATTTCTATAAATCCTCCTTAAAGTTTCACCCTGCGGGTGTACAAATCATTCAGGTTATATGGGACGCTAATGTTGATTTTATATCATAACTGCCGTATTTGCAAGCGTTTTGTTATGACTCGTCGCCCTTGCTGGAGAGCACTTTTTCCATGACATTCTTCGGAACTTTTTCGTATCTTTCGAAGAACATGGAGTAGTTCCCTCTGCCCTGTGTCTTGGAACGAAGATCCGTCGCATAGCCGAACATTTCAGCCAGCGGGACGAAAGCCTTGATCAGCTTGCCGCCGCCTGCGTCTTCCATTCCTTCGATTCTGCCTCTTCTGGAGTTCACATCGCCGATGACATCTCCCATGTACTGTTCCGGAGTCGTGATCTCGACTTTCATGATCGGTTCCAGAAGGACCGGTGCTGCCTTGGCCATTGCATCCTTGAATGCCATGGATCCGGCGATATGGAATGCCATTTCCGAAGAGTCGACTTCATGGTAAGATCCGTCGTAGCAGTCAGCTGAAATTCCGATGACCGGATAGCCTCCGAGAATACCGGATTTCATTGCTTCCTGAATACCGTCATCAACAGGCTGGATGTATTCCTTCGGGATGCTTCCTCCGACGATGGAGCTCTTGAACTCGTAAAGGTTTTCTCCGTTCGGATCCATCGGTGCAAAGCGGACCTTGCAGTGACCGTACTGGCCCTTGCCGCCGGACTGCTTGATATACTTGCTGTCGACATCCGCATCTTTTGTAAAGGTTTCCTTATAGGCAACCTGCGGAGCACCGACATTGGCTTCCACATGGAACTCTCTCAAAAGTCTGTCCACGATGATTTCCAGATGGAGCTCTCCCATGCCTGCAATGATGGTCTGTCCTGTTTCCGTATCAGTATGCTGGCGGAACGTCGGATCCTCTTCTGCAAGCTTGGCAAGTGCCGCACCCAGCTTATCCTGTCCGGCTTTCGTCTTCGGCTCAATTGCGAGCTCGATAACCGGCTCCGGGAATTCCATGGACTCAAGAATGATCGGATGCTGTTCATCGGAAAGAGTATCGCCCGTCGTCGTGAAACGAAGACCGATTGCTGCTGCAATATCTCCCGAATAGACTTTATCCAGCTCCATTCTCTTGTTCGCATGCATCTGAAGGATACGTGCAACACGCTCCTTCTTATTCTTTGTTGCATTGAGGACATAGGAACCTGAATTCATCGTTCCGGAATAAACACGGAAATATGCCAGTTTTCCGACAAACGGATCCGTCATGATCTTGAAAGCCAGAGCCGCGAACGGCTCATCATCCGACGAATCACGGGTCTGCGGATTCCCGTCTTCATCCGTACCTTCCACAGGCGGGATGTCGAGCGGGCTCGGCATATATTCGATAACTGCGTCGAGGAGTTTCTGGACGCCCTTGTTGCGGTAAGCTGTTCCGCAGGCAACCGGAATTGCCGTGCCTTCACAGCAGCCCTTGCGAAGGACTCTCTTCATATCCTCTACGGACGGTTCCTTTCCGTCCAGGTACTGCATCATCAGATCCTCGTCCAGATCACAGATCTGTTCAACGAGTTTCGTATGATATTCATCTGCAAGGTCCTTCATATCGTCCGGAATCGGCTCGAGCGAAATGTTCTCGCCCTTTTCATCATTATAGATGTACGCCTGCATCTCAAACAGATCGATCAGTCCCTTAAAGGTGTCTTCCTTTCCGATCGGCAGCTGGATGCAGACCGGGTTCTTGCCCAGACGGGTCCTGATCTGATCGACGGAATTGTAGAAGTCCGCACCGATGACATCCATCTTATTGATGAACGCCATACGCGGGACATTGTACTTATCCGCCTGGTGCCAGACATTTTCCGACTGCGGCTCGACACCGCCTTTTGCATCGAACACGCCGACAGCGCCGTCAAGGACGCGGAGGGAACGCTCAACTTCTACTGTGAAATCAACATGCCCGGGTGTATCAATGATGTTGATACGGTGTTCCAGGGCACCCGGCATCGGCTTCGTCTCTTTTTCGAGGGTCCAGTGGCAGGTCGTCGCGGCGGACGTAATGGTAATGCCGCGTTCCTGCTCCTGCTCCATCCAATCCATGGTAGCAGTGCCGTCATGCGTTTCACCGATTTTGTAATTGACCCCTGTATAGAACAGGATACGCTCTGTCAGTGTCGTCTTTCCGGCATCGATATGAGCCATGATTCCAATATTCCTTGTTCGTTCCAGAGGGTATTGACGTTTTTCGGTATCAGCCATTGGATATCCTTTCTTTAGAATCTGTAATGCGAGAACGCCTTGTTCGCATCAGCCATCTTATGCATGTCTTCTTTACGTTTCACTGCTCCGCCGGTGTTATTCATGGCATCGAGGAGCTCGCCGGCCAGTTTGTCTTCCATGGTCTTTTCAGACCTGTTTCTGGAAAATGAAGTCAGCCAGCGAAGAGCGAGAGCCTGTCTTCTTTCCGGACGGACCTCAACGGGAACCTGATAGGTTGCGCCGCCGATTCGTCTGGCCTTGACTTCGATTACCGGCATGATATTGTTCATTGCTTCCTGGAAAATCTCAAGAGCCGGCTTTCCTGCCTTCTCTTCTGCCTGCTTGAATGCTCCGTAAACGATCTTCTGGGCTACGCCCTTTTTGCCGTCAAGCATGATATTGTTGATCAGCTTCGTGACGATCTTGTCGTTATACAGAGGATCAGCAAGGATTTCTCTTTTCTGTGCATGTCCTTTACGTGGCACGTTACTTCCCTCCTAAATCATAATGATTTATTCTCAGGTACTCACATTGGAATCATGTGTTCGCACGGACGCAGTCACTATTGTCCACAGCCGAACGGACGATAGGAATACCGTACTGATAACTTCAAAATTCCTGTGAATCTATTGACGGGTTTCTTTATTTCCTGATAAAGGAATCTTTACTTCTTGGGTCTCTTGGCGCCGTATTTTGAACGCGCTTTTTTGCGGTTCGCAACACCTGCTGTATCAAGGGTTCCGCGGATGATATGATATCTGGTTCCCGGAAGGTCCTTGACACGTCCGCCGCGGATCATGACGACACTATGTTCCTGAAGGTTGTGGCCTTCACCCGGGATATAGCTCGTGACTTCGATTCCGTTGGAAAGACGTACCCTGGCAATTTTACGAAGTGCGGAATTCGGCTTCTTCGGTGTAGCGGTCTTGACCGCTGTGCAGACGCCTCTCTTCTGCGGGCTGGATGCATCTACAGAGCGTTTCTTCAGAGAATTGAATGTTTTCTGCAGTGCCGGAGCCTTCGGCTTCCTGACGGAAGTCTGTCTGCCGTTCTTGACTAACTGATTAAATGTAGGCATTCCTAAACGTTTTCCTCCTTTTTTCTGAGTCCGCGCACACGCGCGGCAGTTCGGCTGTAAGTTGTTATTTTTTACGCGCAGAGAAAACAAGCGTTCTCGGAGCGCGCCTTGTCATTATATATCCAGTTCCGTATTCAAGTCAAGAAAAATCGCGCAGAGCGGAGGCTCTGCGCGTCAGACGGCCGCCGGGCGGCCGGATGTCCGGCATCAGCCGGTATAATGCAGTGCATCGATCGGCTTTTTCCGGGCTGCCTTTCTTGCCGGATACAGTCCGAAAATCAGGCCGATCGCCAGGGAAAAGAGCGTCGCAATGACGACAACCCTGCTGTCCAGGGGATAATCATATCCGGCGACCAGGTTGACGATCCGCAGCGCAATCCATGAAAAAATGACGCCGAAGGCATCTCCCAGCAGGGAAACCATCAGGGCCTCGATCAGGAACTGTGTCAGGATGCTTCCCTGTCCGGCTCCGATGGCCTTGCGGATTCCGATTTCCCGCGTGCGTTCCGTTACGGATACCAGCATGATATTCATGATGCCGATGCCGCCGACCAGCAGGGAAATTGCTGCGATGCCGCCCAGGACGATTGCCATTGTATTCATGACGCTGCTCATCGTATCGGCGATTTCGCTCTGGTTGGTAATCGTGAAGGCATCGCTGTCTTCCTCAAAGCGGCCCAGCATGTAAGTATCCAGATTTGCTTCCGCCTGCGTCAGGTCCGCGTCACTGTCTGCGTTCGCGACAAAGCTGGTGACATCCGCTACGGAATCGGAAAGTCTCTCCAGCGATGTATAGGGAATATAGGCCGCGTAGGAAGAATTCGTCATGGTCACTGCATCGCTTGCGGCAATGACACCGATGACCGTATAGGGAACTCCGTCCAGTGCCACGGTCGTGCCGACGGCATCTGCGGTATTTGTCGCACCCAAAAGGTCGTAGGCCAGATCTTCATTGATAATCACGACATTGGTATGATTATCGACATCCGCTGTCCGGATCTCGCGGCCGGAAGCGATATCGTCACCTTCAATCGTAAAATAGCCGGCCGTAATGCCCGTGACTGAAACGCTTTCCGAATTACGTTCGTACTTCACCGTAAAGTTTCCCGTTGCGACCGGTGAAACTTCCGAAATGTCGCCCAGCTCCCGGATGTCGGAGATTTCCGACAGCTTCAGGGGATTTTCCTTATCATCACTAATGGACACCGTGAGCAGATTCGTCCCCATTGAGGAGATCTTCTCGGAAATGGAATTCGTCGCGCCGTTTACGATGGAGACCAGGACGACCAGGGCAAGGACGCCGATGATGATTCCCAGCATCGTAAGGAAAGACCGCATTTTATTGGAAATGATTGAGCCCCATGCCATCTTGACAGACTGCCAGAACATCAGACCACCTCCTTGATTTCAGAAGCATCCTCAATGTCTTCCACATGACCGTCCAGAATCTTGATGCTCCTGGCTGCCTGCTGCGCAACATGCGCATCATGCGTAATCAGCACGATGGTATTTCCCTGTCCGTGCAGTTCATGGAAAAGATCCATGATTTCCTGACCGGTCTTCGAATCCAGGTTGCCGGTCGGCTCATCGGCAAGGAAAAGCGACGGCCGCGTAGCCAGTGCCCTGGCAATGGCCACCCTTTGCTGCTGCCCGCCCGAAAGCTCTGTCGGCCTGTGATTGCGTCTGTCCCAAAGTCCCACTTTGTTCAGTGCTTCCTCCGTCTGGATTCTGCGCTGTGCCAGAGGAAGTCTCTGGTAAATCAGCGGAAGCTCAACATTTTCATAGGCCGTCATTTTCCCGATCAGATTGAAGTCCTGGAAAATGAACCCGATTTTCTTGTTGCGTATTTTGGCCAGCTCGCGCTCGGAATAATCCTCGATCTCCTGACCGTCAAGAAGGTACTCTCCTTCATCCGCCAGATCAAGGCATCCGATGATGTTCATCAGCGTCGACTTGCCGGAACCTGAAGGGCCTATGACAGAAACGAATTCTCCTTTTCGGATATGCATATTCGCATGGTCAAGAGCCCGGACTTCCGTATCGCCGATCTGATAGATTTTCGATACGTCCCTGAAAATGATCATCCGTTTCCTCCCGGGCCGCCCTGACCGCCGCCGGAAGGCATGGTTCCTCCGCCGGAAGGCATGGTTCCCCCGCCTCCCATATTTCCGCCGCCTCCCATCATGCCTCCGAAACTGGAAGTGCTTTCATCGCTTGCGGAAATATCTTCTCCGGCTGACTGCTTGTAATAAATCGTCTGCCCTTCCGTAAGACCGCTCGTGATCTCCACGGTACTGTCATTGGAAAGTCCGGTCTCGACCGTCGTTTTTCCGGAAAGTTTTCCGTCGGAGTCCTCACTGGTATAGACATAGCTTTCTCCGCCGGATTCCTGAAGTGCCGCGGCCGGAATCGTCAGGACATTGTCCGCGGAACTGATGATGATGGAAGCTGATGCGCTCATGCCCGGAAGCATGTCGTCTTCCTTCGGGACGGTAATCGTAACCGTGAATTTTGAAACGCCGCCGCTGTTGGAACCGGTTGTGTCAATCGCCGTTACCGTTCCGGTAAAGGTCTGGTTTTCCAGGGCATCCAGCGTGATGTCGGCTTCCTCACCTTCACTGACGGAAAGGATGTCCAGTTCATCAACGCTGATCGTGATTTTCATGTTTTTGTTTGTCTGGACCGTAAAGCCTGTCGTCTCATACTGGCTGTACAGGTCTGACGACGAGGACGTCCCGGTCGAGGAGCTCGTTCCGGAAGATGATGAAGCCGAAGTCCCGCCGCTTACCGATGATCCGCTGCCCGCCGATGAAGAAATGCCCGCTGTGCTGCCGGCTGCGGATGCATTGTTTCCGGAGGTGTTTCCCGTCATATTCTCCGTCGTTCCGGAAGTGCCCGATGTTCCCGCCGTTCCGGATGCATTCGATGAAGCCGGTGAACCGGAAGCTGAAGAAGAGCTATCGGCAGATGTAAACTTCATCGTTACGGTCATGGTGTCATAGTATCCGTCGGCATCTGAATCACTCAGGTAATAAGTATAGGAATAATCTGCACCGGCACTGTCCTTTACGGTAAGCGTATTGTTGCCCGAGCCGTCGAAGCAGTATCCGTCTGCCGCTATCAGGCTGAAGGTTGCGGAAGTTCCTGCCGCATCCCAGGAAATAGTGTCTTTCGTACTGTCATCTGAATCCGTGGCTGCTGAATAAGCGGAAATCTTTGCCGAAGCAAGAGCCGCGTTCAGCTGCCGGGACGTCATCTTGACGCCGTTGATCGGGGATGTAAGCGGAACGTTCAGTTCTCCTTTGATAACGGTGTATCCGGACTCCGTACCTGTCGAAGAATTATCGGAAGAGGTGTCTGAAGATGTGCCGGACGCCGACTCTCCGCTTTCCGCCGGAATGCCCGACACCGTCTCCGTACTGCTGCCCGAAGAAAGTACATCGGAAGCAGCTGAATCCGAAGATTCCGTTCCTGCGGAGCCGGAGCTGTTCATGGCTGCACTGAATTCAGAGAGACTTTCCGAGCTTAAATTCAGGGCAGAGGCAGAAGAGTTTCCGGCTGTCAGATAAGTGAAGCCGCTGACGGAACCGGTGCCGGTCTCATAGGCTGTCTTGGTCGCACTTCCGGCGGTCGTGCCTCCCGTCGCGGAAGAAGAGGATGTGGAAGAAGACGAAGAACTCTTGGTCACTTCCGTGCCTTCCTCCACATTGATGCTTTCAATCGTACCGGCAGCTGTCGCAGTGATTTCACCTTTCTGTTCCAGCTGCATCATATCATTCATGGCCTTCGTCAGGTCTTCTCTTTCAGCAAGCAATTCATCCTTCTGGGTTGTATCTGCCACGTCATCCAGATAAAAAAGACTGTCTCCCTGATCGACTTCTTCATTTTCCGAAACATAGATGTCAGAAACCGTACCCGAAGTCCCGGTCACCTGATAAGGCTGATGCACATAAAGGACACCGGAGCCTACTGCCGTGCCGGACGAATTTTTCACGGAAACCGTATCGCCCGCTTCGGGTCCGTCATCCGTCAGGATGATTGTCACCGTGTCTCCGGCTGCCGATGCCACTGTGCCGGCTTCTTCCGTACCGTCTGACAGAGTTACCGTTACACTGTCTCCGGCGGAGAGAGCTCCGCTGTTATTGAGATCGACTGCCATTTTGCCGTCCGCTGAAATCACCATCAGCGAACTGAACTGAAGCATGACATCGGATACATTGTCACCGGAAGCAATATAAATCTGTTTTACTCTGCCGGAGACCGTTGCCGTGACTGTTTCATCTTCCGTACTGTCCCCGATAGCCTCGATCTGCGTATCAATGGCTGACAGAGAAGTCTGGATTTCGGCAATGGCTGTCTTCACGGATGTTTCATCAACCGTCGCCAGCGCCTGTCCGACCGTGACTGTATCCCCGCTTTCGACCAGAATCTTGTCAATCGTAATCCCGGTCGGAATGGAAATGTCTTCTGCATCATCTTCCGCAAGCGTTCCGGTTCCGGTAACGCTGTTGCTGATGCTTCCGGTCGCTGCCTGTGCACTCTGGACGGTTTTCGTCATGGAAGCAGCCATAGCAGCCGCTGCACGGGAACGGATAAAGAAAAAGGCGGCAACTCCGGCAGCGGCAACTCCGGCCGTGACCGAAACGATTAAGATGATTTTTTTCTTTCTGGACATTTTCTTCCTGATTTTAGCCATGACTTGAAAGCCTCCGGGTTTTAGATACACATGCTATCAATATCTGAAAATAGCAGAAGTTTGTGTCTGACTTGTGTCCGCCGCCTGAAGAAAATGTGTCTCTTCTGTGTTCGCATGTTTTCGGGGTATCAAAAGACCGGAGCCTCACCGGCTCCGGCCTTCTTCATCTGCCATGTTTTCTGTTTCCTGAAAAGAAAAGTCCTACTCCTCTTTCGTCGTGACGGATTCCGTTTCTTCGTCTTCCGTCTCCTCGATGATGTCTTCCTCTTCTTCCTCGTAATGCGTTTCCTTCGGCCTGTCCGCTTCTTCCTTTGCGCGGGCTGCCTCTTCCGCTTTTCTCCGCTCGATCTTTGCATCTGTATCGAGCTTGATATTGCGGTATCTCTTGAGGCCGGTACCGGCAGGAATCAGCTGTCCGATGATGACATTTTCCTTGAGTCCGATCAGCGGATCCAGCTTGCCTTTGATGGCCGCATCCGTCAGGACTTTTGTGGTCTCCTGGAAAGAAGCTGCCGACAGGAAGGAATTTGTCGCAAGGGCTGCCTTTGTAATACCGAGGACGATTCTCTCGCCTTCTGCAGGCTCCTTGCCTTCCTTCTTCAGCTCTTCATTCAGGTCTTCAAACTCCAGGCAGTCAACCAGGGTTCCCGGAAGGTACTCTGTATCGCCCGCTTTTTCAATGCGGACTTTCTTCAGCATCTGGCGGACAATGACCTCGATATGCTTATCGTTGATTTCAACACCCTGCAGACGGTAGACCCTCTGGACTTCCCGCAGCAGATAGTCCTGTACAGCCCCGATTCCCTTGATGTTCATGATATCATGCGGGTCGACGGAACCTTCGATGATTTCATCGCCGGCCTCCAGAACCTGCCCTTCGGAAACCTTCAGCTGAGACCCGTAAGGAATCAGGTACGTCTTGGAAGAATCTTTAGTTCCTTCTTTTGCATCCGGATTCGTAATGATGACGTTGCGTTTCTTCTTCTGGTCATCAATATGAACAGTGCCCGGGATCTCCGTAATAATGGCAAGGCCCTTCGGCTTGCGCGCCTCGAAAAGTTCCTCGACACGGGGAAGACCCTGTGTGATATCTCCGCCGGCAACACCGCCGGTATGGAAGGTTCTCATCGTCAGCTGCGTACCCGGTTCGCCGATGGACTGTGCGGCAATGATGCCGACTGCCTCGCCCACCTGGACTGCTTCTCCTGTTGCCATGTTGGCACCGTAGCATTTCACGCAGATGCCCAGCTTGGAACGGCACGTCAGAATCGTACGGATCTTGACCCGTTCAAGCGGATTTCCGTTCTTGTCGACACCGTGCTTCATGACATTTTCCGCACGGCGCGGCGTGATCATATGGTTTGCCTTGACGATGATGTTTCCGTCCTTGTCGACGATCGTCTCTGCAGCGAAACGTCCTGTGATTCTCTCCTGCAGGCCTTCCGTTTCTTCCCTGCCGTTCATGAATGCCTTTACATACATGCCCGGGATTTCATCTTTGCCTTCGCAGCAGTCTGTCTCGCGGATGATCAGTTCCTGGGAAACATCGACCAGACGTCTTGTCAGGTAGCCGGAGTCAGCCGTACGGAGAGCCGTATCGGAAAGTCCCTTGCGGGCGCCGTGGGCGGACATGAAATATTCCAGAACGTCCAGCCCTTCACGGAAGTTCGACTTGATCGGCAGTTCGATCGTGTGCCCGGTCGTATCGGCCATCAGGCCTCGCATGCCGGCCAGCTGTTTGATCTGCTTGTCGGAACCACGGGCTCCTGAGTCAGCCATCATGTAAATATTGTTGTATTTATCGAGGCCGGCCATCAGCTTCTTGGTCAGCGCGGCATCCATTTCCTTCCAGGTATCGATGACTTCCTGATAGCGCTCTTCGTCTGTCAGAAGTCCTCTCTTGTAATTCTCCTTGATCTTGTCAACCTGTTCCTGGGCTTCCTCGATCATCTGCGGTTTTTCCGGCGGGACGGTCATGTCGGAAATGGAAACCGTCATGGCTGAAAGCGTGGAGTACTTGTATCCCATCGACTTGATGTGGTCGAGGACTTCCGCCGTCACGGTAGCGCCGTGGATGTTGATGACGCGCTCGATGATCTTCTTCAGCATCTTCTTGTCCGTCAGGAAGTCGATCTCCAGAACCAGGTCATTGTCATGGTTCTCACGGTCAACGAATCCCAGATCCTGCGGAATCACTTCATTGAACAGGAACCTGCCGAGCGTGCTGCTGACGAAACCGGTCTTGACCGTACCGTCCGGCATCTTCTTGCTCGTGCGGACATTGATTCTCGTCTGAAGCGTAATGTATTTATTTTCATAGGCAAGGATTGCCTCGCTTACGCTCTTGAAATAGCTGCCCTCGCCGATGGCTCCCTCGCGCTCCTGCGTCAGGTAGTAAATGCCGAGAACCATATCCTGCGTCGGAACGGTAACCGGTCCGCCGTCAGACGGCTTCAGGAGGTTGTTCGGAGAAAGCATCAGGAAACGGCATTCAGCCTGTGCCTCAACGGACAGAGGAAGATGGACGGCCATCTGGTCGCCGTCGAAGTCTGCGTTAAATGCGGTGCAGGCAAGCGGATGCAGTTTGATAGCTTTTCCTTCGACCAGGACAGGCTCGAATGCCTGGATGCCCAGTCTGTGCAGCGTCGGTGCACGGTTCAGCATGACCGGATGCTCTGTAATGACTTCTTCCAGCACATCCCAGACTTCCGGCTCAAGGCGCTCAACCATCTTCTTCGCATTCTTGACATTGTGGGCCATTCCGTTGCTGATCAGTTCCTTCATGACGAACGGCTTGAAAAGCTCAATGGCCATTTCCTTCGGAAGACCGCACTGGTAAATCTTCAGTTCCGGTCCGACAACGATAACGGAACGTCCGGAATAATCAACACGCTTGCCCAGCAGGTTCTGACGGAAACGTCCGGACTTGCCTTTCAGCATATCGGAAAGAGACTTCAGGGCGCGGTTTCCCGGGCCTGTGACAGGACGTCCGCGGCGGCCGTTGTCAATCAGGGCATCAACCGCTTCCTGCAGCATTCTCTTTTCATTTCGCACGATGATTTCCGGAGCTCCCAGCTCAAGCAGTCTCTTCAGACGGTTGTTCCGGTTGATGATTCTTCTGTAAAGGTCGTTCAGATCGGAAGTCGCGAAACGTCCGCCGTCCAGCTGGACCATCGGGCGGAGATCCGGCGGGATGACCGGGATGACATTCATGATCATCCATTCCGGTTTATTTCCCGACTCACGGAAGGATTCCACAACCTCAAGCCTCTTGATGATGCGGGCTCTCTTCTGTCCGGTCGATTCCTTGAGTCCCTGCTTCAGTTCCTTGAACTCTTTTTCAAGGTCGATGGATTTCAGCAGTTCCTGAACAGCCTCCGCGCCCATTCCGACACGGAAGTTCCACCCGTACTGTTCACGCATGTCCTGATATTCCTTCTCGGAAAGGACCTGCTTGTACTCCAGTGCGCCTTTGGCGTCCGCCGGATCCAGTACGATATAGCTGACAAAATACAGTACTCTTTCGAGAGTTCTCGGAGAAAGATCCAGAATCAGGCCCATTCTCGACGGGATTCCCTTGAAGTACCAGATGTGCGACACCGGTGCTGCCAGCTCGATATGGCCCATGCGCTCACGGCGCACGCAGGCCTTCGTGACTTCAACGCCGCAGCGGTCGCAGATAATGCCCTTGAAACGCGGCTTCTTGTATTTTCCGCAGTGACATTCGTAGTCTTTGCTGGGTCCGAAGATCCTTTCACAGAAAAGACCGTCCCTCTCCGGCTTCAGCGTCCGGTAATTGATCGTTTCCGGCTTCTTGACTTCTCCGTGAGACCACTCACGGATCTTCTCGGGAGAAGCGAGGCCGATACGGATCGCATCGAACGTAGAAGACTTTTCGATTTCTTCATTTTTCACAACTGAATCTGGCATAGATACCTCCTATAACAGTTGGTCGTCTGTTTTTTCGTCAATCATCACTCTTCGTCGCCGGCAGGATTCTTTGATTCCATGTCCAGAAGCTCACTGTCTTCATCCGCATCGCTTTCTTCGTCAACCAGCTGGTCGCTGTCTTCGTCGTAGCGCTGTACCGATGAACCATGCTTCTTGAAATCATCAGAACTTCCGCGGTCAAACCTGTGATTGTCTCCTTCGATGACCGAACGGTAATCCGTTTCATCGTAATCGACCATTTCCTTCAGATGAATCTCCTTGCGGTTCTCATCGAGGACACGGACGTCGAGGCCCAATGCCTGAAGTTCTTTCAGAAGCACCTTGAATGATTCCGGAATGCCCGGAGCCGGGATATTTTCTCCCTTGACGATGGCGGCAAAAGTCTGCACACGGCCGTTCAGGTCATCCGACTTCATTGTCAGGATTTCCTGCAGCGTGTAAGATGCGCCGTACGCCTCCAGAGCCCAGACTTCCATTTCTCCGAAACGCTGGCCGCCGAACTGGGCTTTGCCGCCCAGAGGCTGCTGCGTCACGAGGGAATACGGGCCCGTCGAACGTGCATGAATCTTATCATCAACCAGATGATGCAGCTTCAGGTAATGCATGAAGCCGATCGTGGTCGGTCCGTCAAACTGCTGGCCGGTACGGCCGTCGCGGAGAAGGACCTTGCCGTCACGGGAAATCGGCACTCCCTGCCATTCTGCCCTGTTCTCCAGATGTTCCTCCAGATATTCCATCACTTCCGGATTCAGGTCTTTCTTGTATTTCTTCTTGAAATCATTGAAGTCAGTATTGACGTAATCATTCGCCATTTCCAGACTGTCCATGATGTCGTTTTCGTTTGCGCCGTCGAAGATCGGGGTCGAGATATTGAAGCCCAGCGCCTTTGCAGCAAGCGAAAGGTGAATCTCCAGGACCTGTCCGATATTCATACGGGACGGCACGCCCAGAGGATTCAGCACGATATCAAGCGGACGTCCGTTCGGCAGATACGGCATATCCTCGACCGGAAGCACACGGGAAACAACACCCTTGTTGCCGTGACGGCCGGCCATCTTGTCGCCGACGGAAATCTTTCTCTTCTGTGCAATATAAATGCGGACTGCCTGATTGACGCCCGGGGATAGCTCATCGCCGTTTTCACGCGTGAACACCTTTGCGTCGACAACGATTCCGTATTCGCCGTGCGGCACCTTCAGGGAAGTATCACGCACTTCGCGTGCCTTTTCACCGAAGATTGCCCTCAGCAGTCTTTCTTCTGCCGTCATTTCCGTCTCGCCCTTCGGCGTGACTTTTCCAACCAGGATGTCCCCGGCACGGACTTCCGCACCGATGCGGATGATTCCGCGGTCATCCAGATCCTTCAGGGCTTCGTCACCGACGCCCGGAACATCGCGTGTAATCTCCTCCGGTCCGAGCTTCGTGTCGCGGGATTCTGCTTCGTACTCTTCGATATGGATGGAAGTGTAGACGTCATCCTGGACCAGTCTCTCGGAAAGAAGGACAGCATCCTCGTAGTTGTAGCCTTCCCACTCCATGAAGCCGATGAGCGGGTTCTTGCCCAGTGCCAGCTCGCCGCCTGATGTGCAGGGGCCGTCGGCAATGACCTGTTTCGCCTCAACGTGCTCGCCCTTGTCGACGATCGGTCTCTGGTTGTAGCAGGAACTCTGGTTGCTTCTTAAGAACTTTGTCAAATGATACTTATCCGTCGTGCCGTCATCGTTCTTGATGACGATGTCCGTTGCCGATACGGAAGTCACTTTTCCGGCTTTCCTTGCCAGCATGCAGACACCCGAGTCCACAGCCGTCTTTTCTTCCATGCCTGTTCCGACGACCGGCGCTTCCGTCGTCATCAGCGGCACTGCCTGGCGCTGCATGTTGGATCCCATCAGGGCACGGTTCGCATCATCGTTCTGAAGGAACGGAATCAGCGCCGTCGCGACTGAGAAGACCATCTTCGGGGAGACATCCATAAAGTCGAACTGGCTGCGGTCAAATTCCTGCGTCAGTTCCCTGTAGCGGCCGGAGACATTATGATGAACAAAATGACCCTTTTCATCAAGTGCCTCATTTGCCTGCGCGACATGGTAATTGTCTTCTTCATCCGCCGTCATGTAGGTAACCTCATCTGTGACGCGCGGATTCTCCGGATCAGATTTATCGATTCTGCGGTACGGCGCCTCGATGAAGCCGTACTGATTGATCCTTGCATAGGATGCCAGTGAATTGATCAGACCGATGTTCGGGCCTTCAGGAGTCTCAATCGGGCACATCCGTCCGTAATGGGAGTAATGGACATCGCGGACTTCGAATCCGGCTCTGTCTCGTGAAAGACCGCCCGGGCCCAGGGCCGAAAGACGCCTCTTATGAGTCAGCTCGCCCAGCGGGTTGTTCTGATCCATGAACTGGGACAGCTGCGAAGAACCGAAGAATTCCTTCACGGCAGCCGTTACCGGTTTGATATTGATCAGGGACTGCGGCGTAATGGACTCGACGTCCTGCGTCGTCATCCGCTCACGGACCACGCGCTCCAGTCTGGAAAGACCGATGCGGTACTGGTTCTGAAGAAGTTCTCCGACCGCACGGATACGGCGGTTGCCCAGATGATCGATGTCATCATCATTTCCAATACCGTATTCCAGATGAATATTATAGTTAATGGAAGCAAGTATATCTTCCTTTGTAATATGCTTCGGGATCAGTTCGTGGATGCGGCGTGCGATTTCTTCCTTCTGATCCGCAGTCTTTTTATTTGCCGCAAGGATTTCAGCCAGCACCGGATAATAGACCAGTTCGGTAACGCCGAGATCCGCTTTTTCCTTATCGGTCAGCTTCACGAAATTCTTGATTTCGACCATCATCGAAGAAAGGACCTTGATCGGATGATCTGCTCCTTCGACGGAAATGCTGACGGACGGAATGCCGGCATTCTGAATCTGATCTGCCAGCTCCCTCGTATCGCAGGTATCTCCGGCCTTCGCAAGGATTTCACCCGTGTTCTGATCGATGACATCTTCCGCAAAAACGTGTCTGTAAATACGGTTGCGGAGAAGAAGCTTCTTATTGAATTTGTAGCGGCCGACTTTCGCCAGGTCGTACCTTCTCGGATCGAAGAACATGCCGGTAATCAGCGATTCCGCAGAATCCACGGCAAGCGGCTCGCCCGGACGGATCTTTTTGTACAGCTCAAGCAGGCCCTCCTGGTAATTGGTCGCAGGGTCTTTCGTAAAGCTGCCTTCGATCTTGGGTTCGTTGCCGAACAGATCGATGATTTCCTGGTTCGAGCTGATTCCGAGTGCACGGATAAAGACCGTGATCGGGACTTTTCTCGTACGGTCTACGCGGACATAGAAGACGTCGTTGGAATCCGTCTCATACTCCAGCCATGCACCCCTGTTCGGGATGACGGTGCAGGCATAAAGCTTCTTGCCGATTTTGTCATGCGTGATTTCATAATAGATGCCCGGAGAACGGACCAGCTGCGAAACGATGACACGTTCCGCGCCGTTGATGATAAAGGTGCCGGTGTCTGTCATAAGCGGAAGATCGCCCATGAAGATCTCGTGTTCCTTGATCTCTCCGTTTTCTTTATTTCTCAGCCGAACGGTGACTTTCAGGGGCGCTGCATAGTTCGCATCGCGTTCCTTGCATTCTTCGAGAGGATACTTGACTTCGTCCTTGCAGAGCTCATATCCGACGAATTCGAGACTCAGCTTGTCGCTGTAATCCTCGATTGGCGATATGTCGTCGAATATTTCCCTCAATCCTTCGTTGACGAACCAGTCGTAAGAATCCTTCTGGACCTCAATCAAGTTGGGCATTTCCAGGACTTCTTTCTGCCGCTGGTAGCTCATTCGGATTGATCTGCCGGATTTAATAGGACGAATCCTGTTTTTCTCCATTAGACATTTACCCCTGTTTTCCATTGAATTTACTATGGTTTCACTGCAGAATCAAAAGGGATTGGGCAATCTCCGCCATAATAGTGCATTCTTTAGAATATCACGGGAAAGTCAAGGTGTCAAACATTTTTATGGATTTTTCAGAAATAAATCGGATTGGGATATAGACAGGGCAGAGGCTGTACGCCTTTCTCCGGCTCCTGACCGGGCTTTGGGCGAACAGCCTCTGATATAATTCTCTGGAAATGAAGATTATTTCAGGGTAACCTTAGCGCCTGCTTCTTCAAGCTTAGCCTTGAGAGCGTCAGCATCTTCCTTGCTCATTGCGTCTTTGACGACCTTCGGAGCTGCGTCGACAAGGTCTTTCGCTTCCTTCAGGCCAAGGCCTGTAACTTCACGGACAACCTTGATGACCTTAACCTTGGATGCGCCGACTTCTGTCAGCTCGACATCAAACTCGGTCTTCTCTTCAGCTGCTTCTCCGGCACCTGCTCCGGCGCCTGCGCCTGCTGCTACAACGACGCCCGCTGCTGCGGAAACGCCAAACTCTTCTTCACATGCCTTGACGAGGTCATTCAATTCCATAACCGACAGCTCTTTGATTGCTGCGATGAATTCCTCTGTGGTTAATTTCGCCATTTTTATTTTCCTCCGTTATGATTTGGTGAACTTCAGGGTAATTATTCCTGCGTTTTCTCTTCTGCTGCCGGTGCTTCTTCTGCTGCCGGTACTTCTTCAGCTGCCGGTGCTTCCTCTGCTGTCGGTGCTTCTTCTGCAGGTGCCGCTTCTTCAGGCGCAGCACTGTTTTCCTCGCCGGATTTCTCCGCGATCTGCTTGATAACGCGTGCGAAGTTTGCAATCGGAGACTGCAGGCTTCCAAGCAGTCTGCTCAGCAGGACTTCCCTTGACGGGATGTTTGCGATTTCAGCCAGACTTGCCGCATCGTAGTACTTGCCTTCCACGATACCGCCTACCAGCTTCAGGCTCTTCATCGCTTTTGCGTTCTTCATGATGATCCTGGCCGGTGCCGACGGATCGTCAACAGAAACCGCAAGTGCATTCGGGCCGTTCAGGTCTTTTGAGAGTTCCTCGCATTCCGTTCCCTGGAACGCACGGTTCATCAGCGTGTTCTTGAAGACTTTGTACTTCACGCCCGCTTCGCGGAGCTCCTTGCGGAGTGCCGTATCCTGCTCAACCGTAAGTCCGAGGTACTGGATCAGCATAACCGCTTTTGCATCTTTGATTACAGCGGATACTTCATCAACGATTGGCTGTTTCAGTTCAACTTTTGGCATTGACTCATTTTCCTCCTTCTTTGTAAGATGGCCGAATAAAATGAAAAACCCCTCATGCCGCTAAGACACGAGGGGATTCTTTCGCTTTGAAAGATCATTTTGTCCTCGGCAGGCGCTGCGCTTACGTCCTTCCGGACACCTGCTGTCTTCGGCTTACTGCAATGTATCTTAACACGCGCTTGCGCGCGGTGTCAACGGATTACTGGAACTTGACCGGATTGACGCGGACGCCCGGGCCCATGGTCGGTGCCAGCGTGACGGACTTCATGTAAGTTCCCTTCAGGGTGCTCGGACGTGCCTTGCCGAGTGCGTCCATCAGAGCCTTCAGGTTCTGGGAAAGCTGTTCTTCGGAGAAGGAAGCTTTTCCGACCGGTACATGTACGATGTTCGCCTTGTCCAGACGGTACTCGATCTTACCTGCCTTAATCTCTTCAATGGCCTTTGTGACATCCATCGTGACGGTTCCGGCCTTCGGGTTCGGCATGAGGCCTTTCGGTCCGAGGACACGGCCGAGACGTCCGACAACGCCCATCATATCCGGTGTTGCGACAACAACGTCAAATTCAAACCATCCTTCATTCTGGATCTTCGGAATCAGCTCTTCTGCTCCGACATAATCTGCGCCTGCTGCCTTGGCTTCATCGGCCTTGGCGCCTTTTGCGAATACCAGGACGCGGACTTTCTTTCCTGTTCCGTTCGGAAGGACAACTGCACCGCGGATCTGCTGATCTGCATGACGTCCGTCGCAGCCCGTGCGGATATGGACCTCGATTGTTTCATCAAATTTTGCAGTGGCTGCTGCCTTCACTAATTTAACTGCTTCTTCCGGATCATACAGCATTGAATGGTCAATTGCCTTAGCTGCTTCCGTATACTTCTTGCCGTGTTTCATTTTTCAAATACCTCCATGTGGTAATATCGGGTTTCGTCCCTTCCACCTATGATCAGTCGTCAGCTACCGTTACGCCCATGCTTCTGCATGTTCCGGCGATAATGCTCATTGCTGCTTCAACCGAAGCCGCATTGAGATCCGGCATCTTTGTCTCCGCAATTTCCTTCAGCTGTGCCTTGGTGATCTTCGCCACTTTCGTTTTGTTCGGTACACCGGAGCCAGACTTCAGATTCAGCGCCTTCTTGATCAGGACTGCTGCGGGCGGTGTCTTCGTAATGAAAGTAAAGCTTCTGTCCGCATAAACCGTAATCACGACCGGGATGATATAATCACCCTTATCCGCCGTACGCGCGTTGAACTGCTTCGTGAAATCAACGATGTTGACGCCGTGCTGTCCAAGAGCAGGACCTACCGGCGGTGCCGGAGTTGCCTTGCCGGCCGGAATCTGTAACTTGATGTAGCCTGTAATCTTTTTTGCCATAATAGACCTCCTATGTGGTGATGGCGGGCTTATGCCCTTCCACTTAATACACCGTGTAAAATGCTATCTTTTCTTGACTTCCGCGAAGTTGATCTCCACCGGCGTTGCACGCCCGAAAAGTTCGACATCGATAGTGACCGTCTGTTTCTGCGCATTGACGCTCTTGATGACGCCCTGCGTATCTTCCCAGGCACCGGCAATGACAACCACGGTGTCTCCCGGTTCGAAATCGACAAGGACTTTCGGCTTCGGAGCGTTGGTAACGACCCCGCCGTTGATGCCGAGCGGTCTCATTTCATCCGCCGTCAGCGGAACCGGCTTGCTGCCCGGTCCGACAAATCCGGTCACGCCGCGCGTATTGCGGACAACATACCAGGTATCGTCGTTCATGATCATGTTGACGAGAACATAGCCCGGAAACATTTTCTTCTGCGTCTGCCTGACGACGCCCTTCTCCGTGACTTCCGTGACATCCTGCATAGGGACCCTCACTTCCAGGATCTCCTCTTCCAGATGTCGGTTCTCGATCGTCTTCTCGATATTCGCTTTTACTTTATTTTCGTACCCCGAGTAGGTGTGTACGACATACCAGTTAGCTTCTGCCATGTTTACCTCATTATTTCCCGATGCCGATGAGGAAATCCACAAGCTGCTGCCCCGCCCTGTCGACAACAACAATCATGACTCCCATAATAATGGAAATCACGACGACGAGGATTGTCTGCTTCAGCAGAGTAGAGCGGTCTGTCCAGATGATCTTCTGCCATTCCTGCTTGACACCCTGCCAGAAACTGGTTTTTTTCTCTTTGACTACTGTTTTTTCATCTGCCATCATTCAATACCTGCTCTTTCTTTATTTCGTTTCCTTGTGCAGAGTATGTTTCTTGCAGAATTTGCAGTATTTCTTTGTTTCCATACGCTCCGGATGCTCTTTCTTGTCCTTTGTCGTATTGTAGTTCCTGTTCTTGCATTCTGTGCACTCTAAAGTGATTCTCGTACGCACGGTAATTACCTCCGAAATAGACGCAAAATTAGCGCAAAAAAAAAGACCTTGAATCTTGTCGCCCATACAATATAGCACAGCCTCTCCGGCAAAGTCAAGAAAAATGAAGAGGACTTTCAAAAGAAAAGACAGGGAACTGACTCATTCCCTGCCTTTTCAAGAAATTCTCCGGTATTTCACCGATGATGCGTTTCTTCTTCCGGATCAGTCTTCAGCCGGGCTGAACTGATCTTTTCCTACTCCGCAGTCCGGGCAGACCCATTCAATCGGGACTTTCTCCCACGGGGTTCCTGCAGGAACATCGTTTTCAGGATCGCCGACTTCCGGATCATAAACATAACCGCAGATATCGCAGACATATTTCTTCATCGCTTGCATGGCAGTTCCTCCTTGAAATTTCAGTTTTTTCCATTATACCATACATCAAATGGGATGAATATGAATTTTATGTAACTTTGACAGGCGCTTCCGATGCCCGGTTTCTATGATTCCTTATTGTCCATGCAGCGAAGCGTCGGGAAAAGGAGCACGTCGCGGATGGCTTCCGCTCCGGTAAACAGCATAACCATGCGGTCGATGCCGTAGCCGATGCCTCCGGTCGGCGGCATGCCGATCTCCAGCGCGTTCAGGAAATCCTCATCGGTATGGTTCGCTTCCTCATCGCCCTGGGCCAGAAGCTCTTCCTGTGCCCTGAAACGTTCTCTCTGGTCGATCGGGTCGTTAAGCTCGGAATAAGCGTTGCACATTTCCCAGCCGTTCATGAACATTTCAAAGCGGAGCACATGCTCCGGATCGCCCGGGATCTTCTTCGTCAGAGGAGAGATCTCAATCGGATGATTCGTAATGAAGGTCGGCTGAATCAGCTTGTCTTCGACAAAGGTCTCAAAAAAGGCATTCAGAATATCACCCTTCTTGTGGCGTTTTTCATATTCAACGCCCTTTTCATCAGCAATTTTCCGGGCTTCCTCCAGAGTGCCGATCTCATCAAAATCGACGCCGCTGTATTTCTTTACGGCCTCTGTCATCGTCATTTTCGGGAACGGCTTTGACAGATCCATCTCCACGCCCTTATAGGTAATGACTGTCGTGCCGAGGACTTCCTGCGCCACCGTGCGGTACATGTCTTCCGTCAGACGCATCATGCCGTTGTAATCCGTATAGGCCTGATAGAGTTCCATCAGGGTGAATTCCGGATTATGCTTGATGTCCAGGCCTTCGTTGCGGAACACGCGACCGATTTCATAGACTCTCTCCATCCCGCCGACAATCAGTCTCTTCAGGTACAGTTCGAGGGAAATACGGAGTTTCTTGTCCTCGTCCAGCGCATTGAAATGAGTCGTGAACGGACGGGCGGACGCGCCTCCGGCATTGTCCACCAGCATCGGGGTCTCGACTTCCATAAAGCCCTGTCCGTCCATATAACGGCGGATGGCGCTGATGATTTTCGAACGCTTGATGAAGACATTCTTGACTTCCGGATTCATAATCAGGTCGACATATCTCTGACGGTAGCGGAGATCCGTGTCCGTCAGGCCGTGATATTTCTCCGGAAGGATCTGAAGGCTCTTGGAAAGAAGGGTGATCTCTTTGGCATGGATCGTGATCTCACCCATCTTGGTGGTAAAGACATATCCCTTTACACCGATGATATCTCCGACATCCAGATGCTTGAAATCCCTGTACGGCTCCTCACCGAGGGAATCGCGGCTTACATAGACCTGGATATTTCCCTTCAGGTCCTGGACATTGCAGAAAGAAGCCTTGCCCATGATCCGCTTGGCCATCATCCTTCCGGCAATGGAGACATCCCTGTTCTCCAGTTCCGCATAATGTTCGCGGATATCCTGTGTATGCTGATCGACGTCATAGGTAACGATTTCATAGGGATTCTTTCCTGCAGCAATCAGTTCCGACAGTTTTTCCCTGCGGACCTTGCGGAGCTGGTTGAGATCCGGCTCCTGCTGGGGGCCGCCTCCCTGACGGCTGCTGATCTGATTTCCGTTACTTTCCTCGGCCATTTTATGATCTCCTTTTTCAAAAAAGCTCCTCACGGATGAGGAGCTTTCTTATCTTCTTATACTTCTGGTCTCAGTCTTTTAAACGTTGCGCATGATTTTCTGGATCTGGTACTCAATCTCTCCTGCCGGCGTGGAAACTTTCACCGTCTGATTTTTCTTTGCGCCGATCAGGGCACGTCCCACCGGAGATTCGTTGGAGATTTTGTTCTGAAGGCTGTTCGCTTCCGTTGAGCCGACGATGGCATACTCAAGCTCTTCATTTGTCTTCAGATCGAGAAGCCTGACTTTGCATCCGACGCTGACGGCTCTCGTGCTGGCTTCATCCTCAACGACAACTTCCGCGTTCTTCAGGATCTCTTCGATTTCTTCAATCCTCGCCTCAACATCACGCTGCTCATCTTTTGCCGCATCGTATTCGGCGTTCTCGGAAATGTCTCCCTGATCCCTTGCTTCCTTGATTTTTTCTGATATTTCCCTGCGTTTATTGACCTTCAGGTCTTCCAGTTCGTCTTCGAGCTTCTTAAGTCCAGCATATGTCAGAATATTCTTCTTTACCGCCTGAGTTTCCGCCATGGCCTTCCTGAACCTCCTGTTACGGGTGCCTTTACGGCACGCTATGCTTTGGTATTATAAGCACGCCCATAAGAAATGTCAAGAAAAGGGCTGCTCAGAAAGATTCAATCAGTCCGCGCAGTTCCTCATAGCTTTCTGCCTCATTGATTCTCTTGCGAAGAGCCGCCGATTCGGGATAGCCCGCCGTATACCAGGCAACGTGCTTTCTCATCTGGCAGACGCTCATGCGGTCGCCTTTGCATTTCATCTGCATAGCCGCATGCCGGAGCATCATCGTTTTCAGCTCTTCCTTGTCCGGTTTGGTCCCGGAAAAAATCCAGGGGTTTCCGCGGGCGGCACGGCATATCATGACCGCATCGCATCCGCTCTCGGCCATGCGTCTCAGTGCTTCCTCCTTCGAGGAAATGTCCCCGTTTCCGATTACCGGAATCCGGACTGCCTCTTTCACCTGACGGATGATTTCCCAGTCAGCCTGACCGGAATAGTACTGCGTCCTTGTCCGCCCGTGAACGGTAACGGCAGCTGCCCCGGCATCCTCAATCACCTTTGCCGCTTCAGCAGCATTGACTTCATTTTCCGAAAAACCCTTGCGGATCTTCACGGTCACGGGACGCGTGCTTTCCCTGACGGCGGCACGGACGATTTCGCCCATCAGAGGCAGGTTTTTCATCAGAGCGGAGCCTTCGCCGTTATTGACGATTTTCGGCACAGGACAACCCATGTTGAGATCCAGGATATCATAGGGATAATCGGAAAGAATTCCGGCCGCGGCGGCAATCGTATCCGGATCCGGACCGAAAAGCTGAAGGGAGACCGGATGTTCATCCGGACTGATGTCGATGAATTCTTCTGTCTTCCGGTTATGATATTTCAGGGCATTTGCACTGACCATTTCCATGCACACGAGGGAAGCTCCCTGTTCGCGGCACAGAGTGCGGAACGGACGGTCCGTAACGCCGGCCATCGGCCCCAGCACAAGCGGACCGGAAAGTTCGATATTTCCGATCTTCATACCTTTTCTCCGAGCACGACTGCCCGGTAGTACAGCGTCAGCTCCTGCAGGAGTTCCTGCTTTTCATGAATCAGTTTCTTTGCCTGCAGCGCAGAACCGATTTCATCGAACCGCTGATCCCCTTCCGCGGAGCGTACTTTAAATTCAGGTTCTTTCTCTTCATTGAACTCGATTGTCAGGACGCCTCCGACGTTCTCGGTAAACTCGACGCACAGGATCTGAAGCTCATCTTTGACCTTCTTCGGCAGACGGTCAAACGCCGGATTCAGATAATATTTCTGATTGTAATAGCTCGACCCGCAGAGGGTCACTCTTTCAGGTATATCCATACAGCCCCCTGACGGAAACTTCCCCTGAGGAAACAGTCTCGGAGGTTCCGTCTTCTTTTTCTATCATCAGTGCCCCTGTCCGGTCGATTCCCCGGGCTGTTGCCCTCACGGTTCCGTCTTTTCCGGAAATCAGCACTTCCCTGTCACGATTGATCAGTTCCCGGTTGTACCGGACGGACAGACTTTGCAGATCCCCGTCCCTGAGGAACTGCCGGTAATCTGCAAGAAAGATGTTCAGGACCTTTTCCAGCACATCTTCGCGGTCCGCTTTTCTTCCTGTTTCCAGAAGAATCGATGTTGCCCGGTCCCTCAGTTCTTCCGGGAATTCCCGGCTTCCGTTGTTGATTCCGGTCCCGATGATGACATAAGGCTCCTCATCCTTTTCCATGATCAGTTCGGTCAGGATGCCGCAGATTTTCTTTCCGGAAATGACGACGTCGTTCGGCCATTTGATCTGCGCTTTTTTTCCCGTGATTTCACTGAGGGCATCGCAGACGGCAAGTCCCATAACCGGCGAAAGCATCGGCGTCCGTTCGGGAGGGACCGAAGGCTTCAGCAGAATGGAGAATGGGATGCTTTCCCCTTTGGGGGAAATCCAGCTCCGTCCTCTTCTGCCCCGCCCTGCTGTCTGGCAGTCGGCTACGGCTGTCGTTCCTTCCGGAGCGCCTTCCTCATGGAGCCTTTTAATCCACAGATTCGTGGAATCGATTTCTTCCGCATAGCGAACGGAATAGAAAGGATCAATCATATCCGCCTCTTAAAGAAAATTCAGATAATTGTTCAGGATAAACAGGGTGCAGACTGCGGCACCCGCAACATAGGCCCAGCCGATTTTCTCTTCCCGCGTAAAATGCCAGGCTGCCACCAGGGCATTCAGCATGAATCCCAGGACCATGAGCCCCGTAAAAAGGACTTGACGGATACCCGGCAGAAGAAAAAGGAGTACGAAGAGGACAACGATCAGTACACAGAGACCGATCGCAATGATCCGGAACATGATTTCAGCTGTCCGGTCTTCCTCCGGTTTTTTTTCTTCTTCCTTCATTCCGTTTTCTCCGCTGCGGCCGTCTGCCGGCCTGCTGCCATATTCTCTTTACTCTTCGCCCAGCGTGGCGACCATGACTGCCTTGATGGTATGCATGCGATTTTCCGCTTCATCAAACACAACGCTCTGCTGCGATTCGAAAACTTCTTCCGTCACTTCATTCCCCTTGACCGCCGGCAGGCAGTGCATGAAAATGGTGCTGTCTTTTCCGGTCATCTTCATCAGCTCCGCGTTGACCTGATATGGCTTCAGAAGCGCAATACGCTCCGCCGCCTTGTCTTCCTCTCCCATGGAAGCCCAGACATCGGTATAAAGGACATCTGCTCCCTTCACGGAATCCACCGAATCGGAAAGGGTAATGGTCGAACCTGCTTCCGCTGCCCAGACTTTGCATTCTTCCACAAGCTCTTCCTTCGGCCACAGGGACTTCGGCGCAATGATCGTGATGTTTACGCCCATCTTGGCGGAGCCAATCATCAGGGAATTTGCCATATTGTTGCGGCCGTCTCCGAGGAAGCAGAAGTTCTTTCCTTTAAGACCGCCCAGGTGCTCTTCCATAGTCAGGAAGTCCGCAAGAATCTGCGTCGGATGGTAGTCATCCGTCAGACCGTTCCAGACCGGTACGCCGGAATATTTGGCCAGTGCTTCCACATTTGACTGCTTGAATCCGCGGAATTCGATTCCGTCAAACATACGGCCGAGAACGCGGGCCGTATCCGGTACATCTTCCTTTTTCCCCAGCTGGATGTCATGCACGCCGAGATATTCCGGATGACCTCCCTCATCGACGGCAGCCACCGTGAAGCTGCAGCGCGTACGCGTCGAAGGCTTCTCGAAAATCAGGGCGATATTCTTATGTGCCAGGGAGTGTCCGTAGATGCCCTTTTTCTTTTTGGCTTTCAGGTCTGCTGCCAGATCCAGCATTCCCTGAATCTCTTCCGGTGTAAAATCTTTCAGTGTCAGAAATGAACGTCCTTTTAGATTCATGTGTAGTCTCCTTCCAGTTCCTGTCTGACATCATTCGAAATGGAATCATGAATGACGCCGTTTTCGTTAAGGGTTTCTGTTTCGGTCAGGACTTTCACCATCTTCACATGCTTTGTGAAAGTCGCGGGATCAGCCAGTTCCATCGCTTTTTTTACAGCGCTCAGAATGCCTTCCACCGTATAAACGTTCCATTTGCTGATGGCCAGAAATTCCGCTGCATCCTCAATCAGTCCGAGGAATAGATCCTGGTAGTTCCAGTCTTCCGGAAGCTGCAGCTCCCTGGCCAGATCCGGAATATCCGTTTCGTAAAGATGCCGCAGCCAGGATCTCCGCTTCTCACCGCCCGGCAGATATTCCGGGGCAATGACTTCCTTCTGCGTCTTATCGATCATCTTCAGGATTTTTCCCAGATAGACCGTTTCTCCGCGGTCCTCTTCATCAAAGTAGAAGATCCTGCCCTTCAGTCCGTAAAGAACGCGCATGCCGGAATAGTATCCGTAAATGAGATTCTTCCTGCTGTTCTCCTCGGTGAAGGCCATGATGGAGCCGAGATCCTTGTGCGGTGCGATTTCCGTCACATGCACGTCATCGGGAATCTTCGTATTCCGGACAAAACCGACTCCGTAAATGCGGATCACGATCAGGTCTTTGTAATTCCTTCTGATGAGCGCATCGACCGGTACATTATCGCCGAACCCGCCGTCGATGTAATGGGCTCCCTGCAGCGGCTCTGTCTTGAAGACCGGTGCCATATAGGCAGTTGCCAGGAGAAAGTCGTGGATCTGTTCGTCCGTTTTGTCCTTGAGGGAAATCTCCTCTTCTTTCTTCGTATCAAGATTAAAGCTCATGACGACGATGTCGCCCGGCCAGGACCGGATTTTGTCTCCGTCCACGTTGTCCGCGATCAGTTCCTTAAGCGGCGTGACATCATAGCCCTTGTTCTTAATAAAGGCAGCCGTCGTCTGCCAGGCTTTTCCAAGAGGCAGGCGTCCTTTCAGGAACTTGTCCATGGTCGAGTCATCGGTTGACATAATCTTGCTGTAGGTCAGATTTTCCCAGCATTTTCTTGCTTTTTCCCAGTCGCCCATGCAGATAAAAGCAGCATTGAGACCTCCGACGGAAGTTCCCGCAAGTCCCCGGATCCGGATGCCCGCTTCGATAAGCGCTCTCCAGACTCCGATCTGATAAGCTCCCTTTGCCCCGCCGCCTTCCAGGACAATTCCGTATTCTTTTGCGGCGTCGATTCTCAGTTTCATTCTGCGCCTCTCTGTCTTGCTGCTTCAAACATCAGGATTCCGGCGGCCATTGCCGCATTCAGCGATTCGACGCTTCCTTTCATGGGAATGGAAATCACCCTGTCCGAAAGATTCACCAGTTCCGGCGTCAGTCCGCTGCTTTCATTTCCGATCAGGAACGCCGTGCCTTCCCGGTAGTCTCCGGAAAGGTAGCCGGCCGGTGCATCCAGAAACGCCGCGTAGGTCCGTACGTCTTTCATCATGAACATCTCCAGGAGTCCGCGGACGTCGTCGACATAGACGTGCGGCATCCGGTATACCGATCCCATCGTTGAGCGGATCGTCTTCGGATTATAGATATCAACGGAACCTTTTGTCAGGAAGATTCCGTCCGCCCCCGCCGCTTCCGCGGTACGGAGAATCGTGCCGGCATTTCCCGGATCCTGCAGATTTTCAAGCAGCAGCACGAACGGGTTTTTCTTCGTAAGGATTTCCTCCGCCGTCCAGGCCTTCTGCTTCAGAACCGTCAGGATTCCCTGCGGCGTCCTCGTGTCGCTGAGGCCGGCGAAGCGTTCATCCGGCACGGAAATGAATCCCGTCCCGGCAAGGGCTGCTTCATTTTCCGCGGCAAATGTTTCGGAAGCATAGACCGCCTCGATATCCTCTTTCGGCGCCTCCCGGAACATTTTGATTCCTTCCGCAATAAAAAGGCCCAGCATTCTGCGGGCCTTTGAATCTTTCTGAAGTTCCCTGATGTCTTTGAAAGAAAACATCCTTACTCCGATTTCTTGAAATAATTGTGCGAAAGCGATACGGCAATTTCATACTGGTATTCCCAGATGCCCTTGTGCATCGCCAGCGCCTCTTCAATATCGAAGTCCTGGAACTGTCCGTTCATGTACCCGACGACTCTCTTGTTCTTGCCTGCGACCAGAAGGTCCACGGCGATGCAGCCCATCGTCGAACCGTATACACGGTCCTTTGCTGTCGGCGAACCGCCTCTCTGCATGTGGCCGAGGATGGTAGCACGGGTCTCGATGCCGGTAGCGGCTTCGATACGCCTTGCCATGGATGCTGAGTGGCCGATGCCTTCCGCATTCACGATGATATGGTGCTTCTTTCCCCTGCGCCTGTTCTCGATGATGTTGTCGATGATCTTCTGCTCGTCATAGTCATATTTTTCCGGAAGCAGAATATCCTCGGCGCCGTTTGCGATGCCGCACCACAGAGCCAGATATCCGGCATTTCTGCCCATGACTTCGATAATCGAGCATCTCTCATGAGACGTCGACGTATCGCGTACTTTATCAATGGCTTCCATGGCGGTATTGACTGCGGTATCAAAGCCGATCGTATATTCCGTGCAGGAAATGTCGAGGTCGATCGTCCCCGGGATGCCGATCACGTTGATTCCTTTTTCCGCCAGTTTTCCGGCACCGCGGTAGGAACCGTCGCCGCCGATGACGACCAGGCCGTCAATGCCGTGCTTTTTGCAGGTCTCGACCGCAAGGTCGATGCCTTCCGGTGTCCTCATTTCCGGGCAGCGTGCCGTATAGAGGACCGTTCCGCCCCGTTCGATGATATCGGAAACATCCTGCGCCTGCATATCCTTTATGTTGTCTTCAATTAATCCGTCATAGCCCTGAAGAATTCCCTTGACGTTCAGGCCGTATCCCAGACCCCTCCGGACGACGGCACGGATGGCCGCATTCATTCCCGGTGAATCTCCGCCTGATGTCAGTACTCCGATTGTCTTGATCTTCTTATTAGCCGGCATAATTTTACCTCCGAATATACAGCCATTATTTTATAGCATACCCTCAATTTTTTCAACACTCTTTTCCGTTACCCGTATGCGTTCGGGTCCGTAGGCCGTTTTCAGCTCTGTCAGCAGCGCATCCGAGATCTTCACATTCCTGCTCCGCGGAAGCTTCCGTATCGATTTCGGCTTCCGGATATAAATGATGACCGAGTCGATTCCTTCGGAATCGTGAAGCAGATCCAGCAGCTCATCCTGCGAAGCAAGATACTCGTCCTTAGTCTCAAACGCGATCCAGAGTTCCCTCGGCACATCCGAAAATTCTGTCATGCGGTCGAGGATCAGCTTGCTCGGCTTATCATCTTCCGCCGAAACATGTCCTTCCACAAAGACCTTTGCATCTTCCGTCAGCTTCTGGGAATACTGCTCATACAGCTTGGGAAATACCAGCACCTCGACGGAACCCACCAGGTCTTCTACGGTAATGAACGCCATGACCTTATTGTTCTTCGTATACTTGATCGTCTTGCCGGTAATCATCCCGCCGACGATTTCGCGTGCGCCGTTCGCCACTTTCGGCTCCCCCGTCTCTTCGGTCGGCAGAAAATCCGTAGACAGGGCAGTGATGCCGTTTCTCCAGGTCTTCTCATATTCTTCCAGCGGATGTCCGCTCAGGTACACTCCGAGCACTTCCTTTTCCAGTGCCAGCTTCGTCTCTTTTGAATATTCTCCCACTTCCGGCATGCGGATTTCGTACTCTTTTTTCTCCGTAGGCGCCATCATGTCGAACAGGTTCATCTGCCCGGTCATCGACTCCCTGCGTTCTCTTGCCGCTTCATCCAGGATGACTGCGTAGACCTGCATCAGCTGTCTCCTCGTCCCGTCCATCCCATCGAAGGCTCCGGCCTTGATCAGGTTTTCTATCGCCCGCTTGTTCATGTCCTTTCCGTATGTCCGGGTCAGGAAATCCCGCAGCGAAGTATAGACGCCGTGCGCGTCCCGTTCCCTGACAATCCCGTCGATGACCGAACGTCCGACCGACTTGACGGCATACATGCCGTAGCGGATGGCATTGCCCTCCGTCGTGAATGCCCCGTCACCGGAGTTGACGGAAGGCGGGAGAATATCGATGTTCATTTCCCGGCAGTGCAGGATGTACTCGGAGCACTTGTCCGGATTGTCGATGACGGACGTCATGAGCGCAGCCATGAATTCAACCGGATGATAATACTTCAGGTACGCTGTCTGGAAACTCACGACTGCATAAGCTGCAGCGTGTGACTTGTTGAAAGCGTAATTGGCAAAATCAGACATTTCATCGAAGATCCGGTCGGCAACTTCCTCTTTGATTCCGCGGCTGATGCAGCCCGGCACGCCTTCCTCCGGATTGCCGTGAACGAAATTCCGGCGCTCCTTCTCCATAACGGAAGCTTTCTTCTTCGACATGGCACGGCGGACAAGGTCCGCACGCCCGAGCGAATAGCCGCCCAGATCCTGCACGATCTGCATGACCTGTTCCTGATAGACGATGCAGCCGTACGTCGCCTTGAGGATCGGCTCCATCTGTCTGCATTCATAAGTGATGGTTTCCGGATGGTTCTTCCCTTCAATGTATTTCGGAATGAAATCCATCGGTCCCGGCCGGTACAGGGCAATGCCTGCGATAATATCTTCCAGCGTCTGCGGCTTCAGTTCCTTCATGAAGGATTTCATGCCTGCGGATTCCAGCTGGAAAACGCCTTCGTCCTTTCCCCTGCCGATCATGTCCATGACCTTCGGATCGTTGTAGTCGATCTTCGACATGTCGAGCATGATATCGCCGACGCTTCTTCCTGCATTGACGAGCCTGACCGCATTCTGGATGACCGTCAGCGTACGGAGCCCCAGGAAATCCATTTTCAGAAGTCCCAGCTCCTCGAGCGTCGTCATCGTATACTGCGTCGTGATGGAACCGTCCTGTGCCCTGGAAAGAGGCACATATTCATCCACCGATTTCTGGGAAATGACGATGCCTGCGGCGTGCATGGAAGTATTTCTCGGAAGCCCTTCCAGCCGCTTTGCCATATTGATCAGGTATTTCACCTGCTCATCAGATTCATAAAGAGCCCGGAGGTCCGGGTTCATTTCCAGAGATTTGTCCAGCGTGATGTTCAGTTCCTTGGGAACCATCTTGGCGATTCTGTCCACGTCGGAATACGGCATGTCCAAAGCACGCCCCACGTCGCGGATGACGCCGCGCGCAGCCATCGTACCGAAAGTCACGATCTGGACAACCCGGTCCTTGCCGTATTTCCGCACGACATAGTCAATGACTTCCTGTCTTCTTTCGTAGCAGAAATCCACATCGATATCCGGCATGGAAATGCGTTCCGGATTCAGGAATCGCTCGAACAGCAGATTGTATTTGATCGGATCCAGTTCCGTGATTCCCAGCGTGTAGGAAACAATCGAACCGGCAGCCGAGCCTCTTCCCGGCCCGACCATGATGTCATGATCTTTCGCAAATTTCACATAGTCCCAGACGATCAGAAAGTAATCGACAAAGCCCATGTTGCGGATGGTCGTAAGCTCGTAGTCAAGACGTTCAGTCAGTTCCGCCGTGATTTTCGGATAGTGCGATTTCAGTCCGTCGCGGCAGAGCTTGTTCAGATATTCCCAGGAATTGTAGCCTTCGGGGACATCGTATTTCGGAAGCTTGCGCTCTCCGAAGACAATCTCAACATTGCAGCGGTCGGCAATCTTTCCGGTATTTTCAATTGCCTCCGGAATATAGCCGAAGAGCTTTTGCATCTCCTCTTCGGACTTAACGTAATACTGTCCGCCCTCATATCTCATGCGGTCTTCATCGGAGACTTTCTTACCTGTCTGGATGCACAGAAGGATATCGTGCGAATCCACATCCTCCGCATACGTATAGTGGACGTCGTTCGTGCAGATCAGGGGGATGCCCGTCTCCTCGTGGAGCCGGATCAGCTGGCGGTCCACGGTCTTCTGTTCCGGAATGCCGTGATCCTGCAGCTCCAGAAAAAAATTCCCCTCGCCGAAAAGATTCCCGTATTCAATCGCAGCAAGACGCGCCGCCGCATAATCGCCCTTCAGGATGTCCTGCGGTATTTCCCCCGCAAGACAGGCCGAAGAAGCAATGATTCCTTCATGGTATTTCCTCAGCACTTCCTTGTCGACTCTCGGCTTGTAATAAAACCCTTCGACAAATCCTGCCGAGACGATTTTCATGAGGTTGGCATACCCCTTGTTGTTTTCGGCAAGCAGGACCAGATGATAATAGCGTTCCTCCCCGGTATTCGATTCCTTTTCGTATCTCGATCCCGGCGCGACATAAACTTCGCATCCGATGATCGGCTTGATTCCGGCATCCCTGGCTGCCCGGTAGAAATCGATGCAGCCGTACATCGCGCCGTGATCGGTGATCGCCGCGCTTGTCATGCCGAGTTCTTTCACCCGGGCAACATACTCTTTGATTTTATTCGAGCCGTCCAGAAGCGAATACTCAGTATGGACGTGCAGATGCGTAAAGGACATAGACTCCTACTTCTGTTTCTTACTGGTCTTGAACTGGAAAAGGATACCGAGAATGCCGATGGCCAGACCGAGGGCAAAGACCACGACCTGCGAATAGGAAGACTGCCATTTGATCAGGTCGCTGACCAGTGCCATGGAGAAGGACATGCCTCCGCAGAGTCCCGACGTAATGATGACGACCGGCCTGACAAAGATGACGGCAAGGATGCCCGCAGCCAGACCGACGATAACGGCGATGACCGGCGGCCACGGCGCCGGAAGCTTTTCGCACAGCTGGAAAACGAGCGCCAGCACCACGAAGAATGTCACAAGGAAAACGCCTGCCTTGTAAATGAAGAAAGAAACAGCCGCCAGGGCAATGGCAATGACGACTGCCAGGATCCATTTCACGATATCATTGGCACCGACGCGCACGCCGATCAGATATCCGATGCCCAGGCCTGCCAGAAACCCGATGACCGTAATGAAGACCCTCAGGAATTTATATCCGAAGAAACAGTAAAGTATGGCAATAACCAGTGTAATGATGACCCCGATCATACCGAACTGCGAAAAATTCGGTGATTCCCCTCCGAGATTCGTAACCAGGTTCGAGAAAAACTGCTGCATGATTGATACCCTCCTTATTCTTCTGAAAAGAACTTAAAGAATGCTGCCTATCTGAAACACCAGAAACGATGCAAGATATGCCACCGCAATCTGGAAAAAGATAACGAACACCGTATACTTCGTGCTTCCCGATTCCCGGCGGATTGTCGCCATGGATGCGATGCACGGGACATACAGCAGGCAGAAAATCATCAGGCAGTAGGCGTTGAGTGCCCCGAAGCCGATTCCGGAAAGTGCCGTGACCATTTCGCTCATTCCGGCTGCGGAATTGATGCTGGAAATCCCGAACAGCACCGCGCAGCTCGATACAACGACCTCTTTTGCGGAAATGCCCGCAATCAGCGCCACGATGATCTGCCAGTAGCCGAGTCCGATCGGTGCAAAGACCGGAACGATCGCCTGTCCGACAATCGAACCGAAGCTGCCTGCCGTACCGGATCCGACGTAGCCCGACGGCCCGAAATTCAGGATGAACCACATGACGATCGAGGAAATGAAGATGATCGTGCCTGCCCTCTGAAGATAATCCTTGATCTTCGTCCAGACGTAAATGAAGATGGTATTTGCACTCGGGCGCTTATACTCCGGAAGCTCGATCAGCAGCTGGTTGTCATTTTTATCCCTGTCCAGGATATGGGAAATCCAGGCGATGAAAATGCCGATGGCAAATCCGATGACGTAAAGGGAAAAAGCGACCAGCGCCGAATTTTTCGGAAAGAACATTCCTGCAAACAGCACATAAATCGGAATCTTGGCGCTGCAGGAGAAGAACGGCGTAACCAGCATGGTGCGGAAGCGGTCCTTCTTCGTTGCCAGCGCCCGGGAAGCCATCACGGCCGGAACCGTGCAGCCGAAGCCCAGGATCATCGGAATAAAGGATTTGCCCGACAGACCCAGCTTGCCCATAATTCCGTCCATGACGTAAGCCACACGCGACATATATCCCGAATCCTCCAGAAACGCCAGTGCCAGGAACAGGATGAAAATATTCGGCAGAAAGGTCAGGATGCCTCCGACGCCGGCCACAATACCGTCGGAAATCAGAGAAGTGACTGCCTGCGAAACTCCCGTTGCACCGAGTCCTTTGGAAATAAGCATCTGCAGCCATTCAAACAGAATCTCAAAATATCCTTTCAGCCAGTTCCCGACCGTAAAGGTCAGGACAAAAATCAGGGCCATGATGCCCAGGAAGATCGGAAGGCCGAGCCACTTGTTTGTCAGAATCCGGTCTGCCCGGTCCGTCTTTGCTTCCTTCGTTGCCTTGTTGACCAGGCACTCTTCGACAATCTCTTCAATGAAATCGTACTTCTGGGTGATGATGTCATCCTCGTAGCTCCGGTCAATGACATCGGGCATTTCAACCGGATATTTGGCCGAAATCTCGCGGTCCTTCTCCAGCTGCTTGATGGCATACCAGCGGTAATTCTTCAGGTTCGGGTAAAGCACCTTCATCTTATCGATGATAAGGTCGATCTTGTCTTCGATTTCATCCGAATACACCATGACGTATTCCTGATGATGGTGATGGCGGTGATGTCCTTCTTCCTCGAATTTATGCGTATGCTGGTGAATCAGGGGCGACTGCTTCTGGGCGTTGTCGCCGTGGTGCGCCGCGGCATGCATCAGGACCTTGGTTCCCTCTTTGGTCCGTGCGGAAATCGGTATGCAGGGGATGCCGAGCATTTCCGGAAGGCGGTGGATGTCGATCTCCATTCCTCTCTTCTTGACGATATCCATCATATTGAGCGCCAGAATGACCGGCTTGCCCAGCTCAATCAGCTGAAGCGTCAGATAAAGATTCCGTTCAAGAGAAGAGGCGTCGGCGATGTCGATAATCAGATCAACCTCATCGCTCATGATGTAATTCCGGGTGACTGTCTCCTCCATCGTATAGGAGGTCAGGGAATAGGTACCGGGAAGATCGACGAGTTTGAAGGTATCGTCATGGTACTTCATCGCTCCTTCTTTTTTCTCGACCGTGACGCCCGGCCAGTTGGCAACCTTCAGATTGGCGCCGGTATAGCCGTTGAATAAAGTCGTCTTGCCGCAGTTCGGATTTCCCGCAAAGGCAATGGTCAGGTTCTGATGATGGGTACCGGTATCGGCATCAATCAGGGTCTGCTGACTGTTTTCATCAATGCTCATGGACAGCCACCTCCTTCACTTCGATGTGGCTGGTAATGCCCCTGCCCAGGGCAAAGCGGCTGCCGCGCAGCTTGATAATGACTGTGCCGTGTTCTTTTGCATTCATAACATCCAGGTCGGTGCCGTTCGTCATGCCGAGTGCCTCCAGCCGGATATCCAGCTCCTGGGGAAGATCGACATTTTCGACTTCGTATGTCTTTCCTATCTGTGCCTGATCAAGTGTCATTCGCTTTTATGAACCCTTTCCCGATTTCGATTTTCCTCTCTTTATAAAGATGGCCTGCCGCCCGTTTGAAAGCAGCCTTGGAAAGCCCGAAAACTTCACTGATCTTTTCGGGATCCGCTTTATCGTCAAACGGCAGCGTGCCGTTGAAATCGTCTTGAATTTTCTTCAGCACTTTTTCCGCATCCGGCTCCAGCTGCTCGAAGGCTTTCTTCTTGGCAGACAGGTTCAGTTTTCCGTCCTCCAGAACCCTCGTCACGCGGAACGTCAGCGTCTGTCCGATCTGGAAGCCGGACTGCGCTTCACGGATCGGAACCATTCCCGAATATTTTCTGTCGACAGCTACAAAATAGCCGAAGTTATGCGCGAACTGGTAAACCAGTCCGTCCGCGCTGTCTCCTTCATGATAGGGCGAATCCGTCGAAAGATACGGATATACATTCATCGTCGCCGCCAGGCGGCCGCTCTTGTCGATATAGAGCGCAGCCAGGACTTCTTCTTCCTTATGGACATCTTTTGTCTGTTCCGCATAGGGAAGCAGAAGGTCCTTCTCCAGACCCCAGCTGAGGAATGCCCCGATTTTCGTGACCTCCGCCACCTTCAGCACCGCGACTTCGTGCAGCGCAATCAGCGGTCTGCTGACTGTCGCGATCATCCTGTCCTCCGAATCCCGGTACACAAAGGCGGAAATTTTGTCCCCCATTTCCGTGCCCGCCGGAACCTGTCTCTTCGGCAGCAGAATGCGCTCATCGGGGCCTGCCGCCCTCGACTCGCCCAGATATACGCCGAATTCTTCTTTTCTGACGACCGTCAGTTCCTGATATTTCCCCAGTTCAATCATAAAAAGTCTCCTTTATATTCAGAGACATTATAACATGCAAAGAGATTTTCTGCGGGAGAATTTATACGGGAACTGGATTTTGTTTCATTTCCGGCGTACACTGTTTAAGAAGACAAGAAAGGAAAGGTGACAAATGAATCTGCCTACTCTCATCGTCCTGATCGTCGTGGCTGCCGCGGCTGCCGCCGTCATCACGTACATGGTCCGCAGGCGCAGGTTCGGCGGCTGCGGATGCGGCTGTTCCGACTGTCCGATGAAAAACAGCTGCGGAAAACCAGAAAAGACCAAAAACCAGATTCCGGGAGGTAAAACAAATGAATGAAAAAATCTGTCCAAGCTGCGGTGCTTCCATGAAGGAAGATGCAAAATTCTGCCCTGAATGCGGAGCCCCTGCACCGGATCAGGTCCTGTATGACGCCGCTGATCCCGATCAGCAGCCGATGCCGGAGCAGCCGGCTCAGCCGGACAGCACCGTCCCGTATGCTTCTCAGAATCAGCAGCCATCTTCCGGCCAGGCCGGTCCGCAGGTTCAGCAGAATTTTTCTCAGAACGGCCCTCAGAACCAGCAGCCTTACTATCAGCCGAAAGCGCCGGATCATCGTGGGAAAAAAGGTGCGTTCCCGGTGCTGGCTCTCATTTCCCTGATCTGCGGCATTCTGGCCTTCATCTTCGGCTTCACGCAGCAGGCACTCGGAATCGTCGCAGGAATTGCCGCGATTGTCCTCGGTATTATCGCTCTCGCTCTGAAACGGCGGCTGAAAGGCCTCTCCATCGCCGGCATTGTCTGCGGCGTCCTCGGCTTCCTGATCAGCCTCCTGATGATTATCGCCCTGATTGTCGGAAGCAGCCTGCTGTCGAATTACGGCAACAGCAGCAGCTGGAACACTCTGAATCCGGTCGAAAGCAATGCGGACAGCAATCCTGCACTGCATGATTTCGGACCCGGCCCCGCCAGCATGCCTTCCGGCCTCACGGACAGCAGCATTGAAGAGTCCGGCGCTGACATCAGTGATGGCAGCAGCGAAGAAGCGGATGATGAATACGTCCTGAAAAATATCCAGTCGCTGCCCACGATCAGTGAAACCGTTCTCCTGGATCAGAACGGCATCAAAATCACCGCAACCGGCATCGATGATTCGGAAATGTACATGGGGCCGTCCGTTGAAGTTTCTATTGAAAACAATACGGACAAGGACATCAGCATCATGTCCAGTTCCGCCGGCGTCAACGGATACCTGGTCGACTGCCTGCTGAGCACCGATGTTTCTGCCGGGAAAAAGGGCAGCGATAAAATGTACCTTTATCTCGACAGCCTCAATCTGAGCGGTGTAAAAAATATCGGCCTGATTGAAACGCATTTCCAGATTTACGACCCGTCGACTTTTGATGTGCTTCTGGAAGCGGACGGTGCTCCTCTAAAGACCTCCGACTACGCACAGATGGATACGTCCGAAGATGACAGCGGAGTTGTCCTGGCCGACAAGGACGGTTTATTTGCCGCCGCACGCAGCATCGGTTCCGATGAAATGGGGACCTACCTGATCTGCTTCGTGAAGAATGCCACGGGCAAGACCGTCGAAGCAATGCCGGAAAGCCTTTCCGTCAACGGAGTCATGGTCAGTACCTATTACAGTGAGACCCTTCCGTCCGGAAAGATGCGTGTCAGCAAGCTCTACCTTGAAAAAAATGATTTGGAAAAGGCCGGCATCTCTTCGATTGCCGACCTTGAGCTTCAGATGGAATTCTATGACGAGGAAACCTACGATGTGGTGCTGGAGACCGCCAAAGTTCCGATGACCGTCGGCAGCGATCAGACGCTGGCCGCCGCATCGGCTTCTTCTTCCTGAGTCTTCTGAATGAATTCGGCAATCGCGTAGGGTATCCCCTCTTCATTATCCAGGGAAACCACGTAGCCTTTTCCGGTTCTGCCCACCTTCGGGCAGATGATGTCGCCCAGTTTTGCCTGACGGTGATAAATGACCCGGAGCTCGTGCGTCACGAAGCCCAGCGGCAGATACCCGGCCGCCATGCTGATGTACTGCTCGTTGTTCACATGCCTGTTCGTATCTAAATGAGTCGGCCTTACCTTAAAGGTGCGCCTGACGGCACAGTCTTCCGGAAGGAGGATGCGCCGGGGCGCACTTTCCATTTCCAGTTTTTCCTCGATTCCGTAGCCGTCGATTTCCGCCTGCGGGATATGCACAGGACGCTGCTTCTGCATGTCAAAGAAAAACCATTTCGAATCGACATAGGCGATCAGGCGGCCGTCGCTTCCCCTGATGGTAAAATTCCGGCGGCCTTCCATGCCCGCCAGGAAATACGACCAGGTCTTCGTCGTCACTTCTTCGGCAAGCTTCGGAAATTCATTAATGACGATCTGCCAGGAAGTAATGATCCAGGATGCCTGCCGTCTGGCCCAGACTTCGGGTCCGTATCCGATGGATTCTGAATGGAAAACAGCGCAGTCCTGAAGATAATTGACCAGTCCCGAAAGCGTCAGCCTGCCGTCCGGACCGATTTCGCTGTAGCGTACGCGTGACGTAAATTCATAGCTCATAAAAACACCCGCCTGTCTTTCAGATAAATAAAAAACCGTCCGCGAAGGATTCCCTGCAGACGGCTGTGCACATGTGCTTTCACACTGAACTGGGCTACCAGGATTCGAACCTGGAGATGACGGAGTCAGAGTCCGTTGCCTTACCATTTGGCGATAGCCCAAAGTTGATGCAAGAGGTATTATAACTTAACAGCCGGCCGATTTCAACCTTTTTCTTGTCCCTTTTCTCGTACTTCCTTTTTCTGCTCTTCTCCCTGGACAAAGCTCCGGTCAACCGTAATGACGCATTCGTACCTTTTATCGATATCCTTCATCTGCCTGCGGATGTTGCGCAGAAGCCCTGCTGTCTTCTCTTTATCATAGACAAAAGGCGTCACCAGATCAAAAATCAGGTTGATCTGTCTTTGGCCGTTCACCATGCGGAAATCATGGAAGGAAAGTTCTGCATCAATGTTTTTCAGGACTCCCGCCACCTGCGACTTGGCCGCAAGGGTCTTCTCATCCTTCGTTTCCACCGGATCCATATGGATGACCAGCACGATTCCAAGCTTCTTCGATACTTCCTTTTCCGCCCTGTCGATGATTTCATGGGAGACTTCGATGCTGACATCGTTCGGAACTTCCGCATGGATGGAAGCCATGGAGCGGTTCGGCCCGTAATTGTGGACGATCAGGTCATGCGTCCCGACGATGCCGTCGTACGAACCCACCATTTCCGCAATCTTCCGGCACATTTCCGGATCCTCCGATTCTCCGATCAGAGGCTCGATTGTATCTTTTGCCACAGAAAATCCCGCATACATGACGACAAGCGAAACGACAACGCCTGCCCAGCCGTCGATGTTGATGCCGATGAAATGATCAACCAGGATGGACACCATCGTGATTCCCGTTACCACGACATCCCCGATGGAATCGGTGGCGGCAGCGATCAGGACTTTGGAACTGATCTTTCTGCCGATTTTCCCGTTGAAGACTCCCATCCACAGCTTTACAAGAACTGACACGCCGAGGATGATAAAAAGCACCAGGTCGAAGGAAATCTCTTCGGGTGTCCGGATCTTGCCGACAGCTTCTTTTAAAAGCGAGAATCCGACTTCCAGAATGATGAAGGCAACGACCAGCGCGGAAATGTATTCGATGCGTCCATGTCCGAACGGATGCTCCTCATCCGCGGGACGGCTCGCCATCTTCACTCCGACCAGGCTGATGATGTTGGACGCCGCATCCGAAAGGTTATTGAAAGAATCCGCCGTAACGGCAATGGAATGCATGACGAAACCTGCGGCGAACTTCCCCGCAAAGAGGAGAACGTTGCAGAAGATTCCCACGACGGACGCCATAATGCCGTATCTCGTGCGCACGTCATTGTTCGTCACGTCTTCAGGATTCTTTATGAATTTACGGATCAGTAATTTTGTCATGTTTAACGCTTATCATAAACTTCCGTCCCCTTCCGCGTCAACAGGAAAAACTTGCACTCCGGAATGGTACGGAAAACCTGCACTCCGGCCCGGGGCCTGCTGCCGCCTGCCGGAATCCGCCTGCGTCCGGCAATTTACAAGCCGAAAAGCTGGGTGTATAATTCTGCTCAACGGAGGATGTGAAATGAAAAGAGCAGAGAACCTCACTTTACTGACGGATTTATATGAATTGACGATGATGCAGGGCTACTTCAAGAACCCCACCGACCAGGTCGTCGTCTTTGATGCTTTTTACAGAAACAACCCCTGCGACGGCGGTTACGCCATCAGCTGCGGGCTGAGCCAGGTCATCGATTATGTAAAAGATCTTCATTTCACTTATGAAGACATCGATTATCTGCGGAAGCTGAAAATCTTCGACGATGATTTTCTGGAATATCTGGCCGGTTTCCATTTTACGGGAGACATCTACGGCATTCCGGAAGGAACCGTCATCTTCCCTCGTGAGCCGATGCTGAAAGTCATTGCCCCGATCATGCAGGCACAGCTGCTGGAAACAGCCGTCCTCAACATGATGAACCATCAGTCACTCATCGCGACAAAAGCAGCGCGTGTCTGCTATGCGGCAAAAGGCGACGGCGTCATGGAATTCGGTCTCCGCAGGGCACAGGGTCCTGATGCCGGCATTTACGGCGCGCGGGCTGCCGTCATCGGAGGCTGCGTCGGAACTTCAAATGTTCTCTGCGGCCAGATGTTCGACGTTCCGGTTCTCGGAACGCATGCGCACAGCTGGATCATGAGTTTCCCGACAGAGTACGATGCATTCAAAGCTTATGCAAACCTCTATCCGAACTCCTGCACGCTGCTGGTTGATACCTACGATACGCTGAACTCGGGCGTTCCCAATGCCATCCGTGTCTTTAAGGAAATGAGAAAGGATGGCATCAAGCTGACGCATTACGGAATCCGCATGGACAGCGGCGACCTTGCGTACCTGTCCAAGGAAGCTTACAAGATGCTCAGCAAGGCAGGCTTTGCCGATGCGACGATTTCCGCTTCCTCGGATCTCGATGAATACCTGATTGATTCCCTGAAGCAGCAGGGCGCTAAAATCAATTCCTGGGGCGTCGGCACAAACCTGATTACTTCCAAGGGGAATCCCGCCTTCGGCGGCGTTTACAAACTGGCAGCAATCCGCAATGCCAATGCAAAGAAATTCACTCCGAAAATCAAGCTTTCGGAAAACTCCGAAAAGATCACGAACCCGGGAAATAAGACCATTTACCGGATTTACGACAGGGAGACCGGCAAAATTCGCGCCGATCTGATCTGCCTTGTCGGGGAAACATACGACGAATCCAAGGATATGGTCATTTTCGATCCGGTTGAAACCTGGAAGAAAACGAAATTCCACGGCGGGACCTACAAGCTCCGCGAACTGCTTGTCCCGGTTTTCAGAAACGGGGAATGCGTTTACGACGATCCTTCGACAACCATGCAGCTGCGCGAACGCTGCCGCAAAGAACAGGAATCGATGTGGGATGAGACCCGCCGTCTGATGAACCCTCACCAGATGTATGTCGATCTTTCTCCGAAGCTTTACAAAATGAAAGCGGAACTGCTGGAACAGATGAGCGTCAATTCCCTGAAGTAAAATATCCGGCAGTTTTTTCCGAAAGGAGAACATGAAAAAACCCGCGGCGCATTCCGCGGGTTTTCTGCTGTTCAGATTTTTGCAGCCGGCTTTTTCACGGTTTTCTTCACCGGCTTTTTCACCGGTTTCTTCTCCGGTTTCTTCTCCGGTTTCTTCACCGGCTTTTTGACCGGTTTTTCTGCGGGAAGTTTCTGTGTGACAGGTGCGCCGTTCTTTTCGGCTTTTTCATTTTTCTCAGCCTTTTTATCGGTCTTCTTTTTATTTTTCTTCATGGCCTTTTTCGCAGCCCTGGCTTCTTTCTCGGTTTCCTTCTGGGCTTTCCTGCTTTCTTTTTCCGCTTCTTTTATGGCCGTCTCATCCAGCGCACCGGAAGTAAGTTCCTTCTTGTTGTCCGCCAGAAGCGCTTTCTGCTCATCCGGGAGTTCCGGGTACTGCGGATCGATGTCTTCCAGCACCTTCAGAATCGCCTCGGATACGAGATATCTTGTATACCATTTCTGATCCGCCGGCAGGACATACCAGGGAGCTTCCGGAGCTGCGGTCGCATTGACGGCATCTTCATAAGCCTTGTGATAATCATCCCAGCGGGCACGTTCTTTCAGGTCTGATGACGAGAACTTCCAGTTCTTTTCCGGATCGTCAATTCTTTCCAGGAAGCGCTTCTTCTGTTCATCCAGTGACACATTCAGGAAGATCTTGATGACGCGGTAGCTGTTTTCATAAAGATAGCGTTCATAATCGCAGATCTGGCGGTATCTCTTCTCGAAGAAATCCGGATCATCAACGACTCTTTTTGCCATATGATAAGTCTTGTTGATTTCATGCACTTTCACGACCAGGACATCTTCATAATAGGAGCGGTTGAACATCGCGATTTTTCCGCGGACCGGAAGGCAGCAGTTGACCCGCCATAAGAAGTCATGGGCCAGTTCGGTGCTGGTCGGCTGCTTGAAACTGTAGACATCGATTCCCTGCGGATTGACTCCGCTCATGACATGCTTGACCGTGCTGTCCTTCCCTGCCGCATCCATTGCCTGAAGAACGATCAGCAGTCCTTCGTGCCCGTCCGCATAGAACTTATCCTGAAGTGCGAAGATTTTCTCGTGGTTTTTCTTTGTCTTCGCCACGATATCCTCTTTGACAATGCCGTCTTTCTTTCCGTCCGTCGGCATCTTTCCGAGGTCCAGTTTCTTCGATCCGTCAAAACAGTAATCTTTTAATGACATCTTTTTCGCTCCTTTTCCAAAAGCGGTTGCTGGCCGGTACTGCCGTGCTACAATGTAACCTGAAACTGCTGCTGACATTATAGCATGCTCCGTAAAAAAAAAGAATGAAAGATAAATTTTCCGTTCTCCGGACCGTCTTCGGCTACGATTCTTTCCGCCCCGGCCAGGAAAAAGTCATCGATGCGGTACTCCGCGGCCGGGACGTTCTCGGCATCATGCCCACCGGTGCCGGCAAATCCCTCTGCTATCAGGTCCCGGCACTTCTGTTTCCGGGAATCACTCTCGTCCTGTCCCCGCTGATTTCCCTGATGCGTGACCAGGTGGAGACCCTCAACCGGAAAAATGTACACGCGGCCTGGCTCAATTCTTCCCTGACTCCTTCCCAGCTGCGCCGTGCCTATCAGCTTGCTTCCGAAGGCGCTTACCGTCTGATCTATCTTTCACCGGAACGTCTCCTGACCCCGGCCTTCCTGTCTTTTGCCGCATCCGTGCGTATTTCCATGCTGTGCGTGGATGAAGCGCACTGCATCTCTCAGTGGGGCGAGGAATTCCGTCCCGCTTACCGCCGGATTCCCGAATTCATTTCCAGGCTCCCGGAGCGTCCCGTCGTGTGCGCCTTCACCGCCACGGCGACTTTCGGCGTGCGCGATGATATCATCCGCTGTCTCTGCCTGAAGAATCCGGTATGCATGACAACCGGTTTCGACCGCCCGAACCTTTATTTTGAAGTCCGCCATCCGCAGGACAAATTCGAAGCGCTGAATGCGCTTCTGAAAAAATACCGCGGAGAATGCGGCATCATTTACTGCCTCACCAGGCGCAGCGTCGAAACCCTAACCAGGCGTCTCATCCGGCAGGGCCTGGCAGCGGTTCCTTATCACGCCGGTCTCCCGAAAGAAGAAAGGGAACGGAACCAGGCCTCCTGGCTTGCTGACGAGACTCCGGTCATCGTCGCGACAAACGCCTTCGGCATGGGCATCGACAAGCCGGACGTCCGCTTCGTCATCCATTACAATATGCCCGGCGACATGGAGGCCTATTATCAGGAGGCCGGACGCGCCGGGCGGGACGGTCTTCCCTCCGACTGCATCCTCCTTTTCCATTACCGGGACATTGTCATCAATGAATTCTTCCTGAAGCAGAGTGAAAAGGACATTGAAAAAAGACAGGCGGATTCGGGAGAGAATCTCCCCGCCCGCAGGAAAGAACGGGAACGCATGAAAGAAGATTTTCTCAGCCTCCGCCGGGAAAAGCTTCGGGAAATGATGCGGTATGCCGGTGCGAAGACCTGTCTCCGTGCCTTCATGCTGAACTACTTCGGCGAGCACGCTCCCCGTTTCTGCGGCAAATGCTCCGTATGCCTTAAGGCTCCTTCTCCGCAGGATATCCCCGTGCAGAAAAAGAAACGGTTCCGGATGAATCTTCCTCAGGAAGACGGAGATCTGTATAAGCATCTGCGTTCCCTGCGGCTTCGGCTTTCACGGGAAAAGAAACTGGTCCCCGGGGACATTTTTTCAGATGAGCTTCTGCACCGGCTGGCAACATCGGTGCCCGTTACCTGGTTCAGCCTCTTCCTCGTTTCCGGAATAAACCCTGTGAACTGCATAAAATACGGCCCGGATTTCCTGACGGAACTCCGGGCCTGGAAAGATTCGCATTCCTGATAAAATTCAGCCGACCGGCTGGCCGCAGAATTCACAGCAGCCTCTTGCATCCGGCGTGGTCGTTGCGCCGCAGTGCGGGCACACGACTGCTTTTTTCGGAGCAGCTGCTGCTGCCGCGTCCTGCCGGACATCCTTCTGTATCGTCATGAGGGCATTTTTTATTTCCTGCCCGAGCTTTTCACACTCTGCATAATCGACATCCGAATGCGGATTCACATTATGTCCGATTACGTCATTGATGGTAATGGACGTGCTGTTCAGCGGGAAACGGATTTCGTCGAAATACGGACTGTTGACGTTGATGATCATGGTGAAACTGTAATCATAATTGTAGTGAGGCGGATTGTAGGAAACTTCTTCATTATTCGGCCCCTGCTTCCTGACTTCCATCTGGTTCTCGCTGACGTCGACATTGCAGCCCGTAACGTCCGAGAAATTCAGAACATCCGGATTGGCTGCCGCAAGATCCCTCGCCGAAGTCACCATGAACTTTTTGCTGTCTTCATCCAGAAGTACTTTGGTATCCCTGCCGAGCGTCCGCGTTGTCCTGAATTCCGCCACCGCTTTTTTATTTTCTTCCCGGTAAGCCAGCTGCTCCTTGATTTCCGCCACCGTACTCCTGCGACGGTCCGAAAACCAGGGTGAAAGCTTGGCCGCACAGTTCTTGCACAGATTGCCGTCTTCCAGTTTCCGGTTCCCCAGAAAACCGATCTTGTCTCCGCAGATATCACAGTATTTCTTATCAAAAAGTCCCATGCTGCTTCCTCCTCTCCGTTTGAAAACAAATCCTTCTGTTTTTATTTTATCAGCAATTTCATTTCTTTCATAGATACGATTCAAAGAATCCGAAAAGACTCCGTGAAAACGCGTACGCCTTCTCAGATAAAAAATTCTGCGGCAAATACGACGGCGCAGCAGACTCCTGCCACGGTAAACAGGCTCTTTCCGAGAAGTGAAAGAATGATGCCGGCCGCCAGTGCCAGGATGCCGGCCGCCGGTGTCTGCGTCGCATCGATAATCGCCGGGAAGGTCATGACCGCAAGCGTTACATACGGAACATAAAACAGGAAAGAGCGAATATAAGGACTCTTGATCTGCCTGCGGATCAGCGTCAGCGGAAGCACGCGGATGGCATAGGAGACGCCGGCCATGACAAGAATATAAAGATAGATATTATGAGTCATTTCCCGCCTCCTTTTCCGGAGTTTCCTCAAAGGCATCTTCCTTCACCGGGAAGAAAAGGGCGGCAATTCCTGCAATGACGACTGTCAGGATAATGGTCCTGGTACCTGCTGAAATTCCGGATACGACCGGAAGACGTGCCATCAGGAACGAGGAAATGAAGCAGATCGGAATCAGAAAGGCAATGACCCTGTTCTTCCTGGTCGGCGGAACAATGATGGCCAGAAACATGCCGTACAGGGCTACCGACAGGGCACTCAGAATCCGTTCCGGCAGAACGCTTCCCGCCATGACGCCGGCCATCGTGCCGAGCGACCATCCGGGCAGGGCAACCAGCATGACCCCGTACGTATAGAAGGGATCGAGGATTCCCGGCCTGGCAATCGTAACGCCGAAGATCTCATCAGTCACGTCATAGCCGACAAGAAGCCGGTGGAAGAATTTTGTATCAGGAGAAAATTTCTGTGAAAGCGCACAGCTCATCAGAAGATAGCGTGCATTGGCAATCAGGGTAATCAGGGCAACTTCGGCATAGGTGGCATCGGAAGCAATCATCGTGAAAGCGGCATATTCACCGGCTGAAGCATTGTTCAGGAAACTCGCCAGAAAGCCCTGAAACGCCGTCATGTGCGCACTTCTTGCCGCGATGCCCAGTGAAAAGCCTACTGCCAGATAGCCCAGCATAATCGGCAGACCGTCATGAGCACCTTCTGCCAAAGCCTGTGAATGGGAATGTTTCATACGGCGTCAGTTCCTGTTTTCCTCCGCTTCGGTAATTTCGGCCATTCCGATGACGCCTTTCGCAAACAGGGTGAACATCTGATTCCTGTTTTCCTCCGTATCCTCAAGACCTTTCGTTATGACACGGAATGCAAATGCCAGCGTGGTATCAATCAGATAGACCCAGATCATATTTTCCGTCAGATGACTGATCAGGCCGGTTTCCTCATTGACTGCCCGGACAATGGAAATAAAATCCTGGAAATAAACGAGCTGCCCTTCCTGGACTTTCTGCGTATAGCGGGTTGACGTACGAAAACGGTAATAATAAAGCGTCTCTTCCGGATTGTCAATCAGATGGCCGTAATAAGCATACCACAGTTCGCGCATCAGGCGGTAATTATCCAGAGGTTTTTTCATGTTCTGCGCAAATGATGTAAAGCACCCTGCAATCCCCTTATCAATCATGGTAAAGGTTTTTTCCAGCAGATCATCCTTGCTTTTAAAATGATAATAGAGGGATCCTTCCGCGACTCCTGCCTGGGCTGCCCATTTCTTTGTCGTAAACCCTTCAAAGCCTTCGTTCGCAACCAGCTTGACAGCCGCATCCATCATCAGTTTCTGACTGTCTTCTTCACGTGCTGTTATCATTTGCAGCGCTCCTCTTTAACAGAATCAAAATGAACATATGCTCGTTTTAAATTGTAGCATTGTGCCGGAAATAACGCAACCTTCCTTCAAAGAATTTCGAACTTTTTCCGTTCCTTATGATAAAATAGTGGCAGGAAATGAACCGTTTCTGTTTCCGCCGAAAGGAGGCCTGTTATGCAGCTTTCAAAAAAAATACTTATTACCATCGGACGTGAAGAGGGAAGCGGCGGCCGTGCTGTCGCAGAAGCGCTCGGAAGAGATTTGAACATCCCCGTATTCGATAAAAACATGATTGAAAGAATCGCAAAAGAACACGGATACGACGAAGACGTACTCACTTCTGAAGATGAAAAATTGACAAACCCGTTCTTCGAGCCATACACGAAATACGGCATGGACACGGCACTTTCCGAGAAGCTTTTCATTATGGAATCCGAAATCATCCGTGAAGAAGCCGGAAAGGGCTCCGCCATTTTTATCGGCCGCTGCGCCGACGATGTCCTGAGCGAATTTCCCGATCTCCTGAACATCTTTATCTTTGCTCCGAAGGCTGACCGCATCCGGCGCGTCGCTGGCTCTGAAGGATTTACCGCAGAAGAGGCCGAACGCCAGATCAAGCGGATCGACAAGCAGCGCCGTGCCTATTACCAGTTCTATACGGACAGGAAATGGGGCATGAGCGACGGTATGGATCTGATGCTCAACAGCTCATCCCTGACGCTCGAAGGATGCGCAGCCGCTGTCGAAGCCTGCCTGAAGACAAAGGGGTATCTGACCTGAACAGGCTAAGATGCTCTTCATTCGTCCCGGGTCTTCAGAAGCTCGCGGTAGATATCGGATTTTGTGACTCCTCTGTCGCGGGCCGCGGCCTTCATGGCTTCCTTGCGGGAAATGCCGCTGTCCTCATACATTTTCACGTGTTCGGCCGGGCTCATCTTTTCCCATGCTTCACGGCTGTCCCGGATCAGCTGTTCCGGATCCGCTCCGGAAAGGACCAGTACGAATTCACCGCGGGGAGCTTCTGACACATACGCGGCAATGGCTTCCGAAAGTTTCCGGCTTTCAACTGTCTCAAATTTTTTTGTCAGTTCCCGGCACAGGGTAATCTTCCGGTCGCCGAGAGAATCTTCCAAAGTCTTCAGCGTCCGCACAAGACGGTGCGGTGCTTCGTAGAAAACGACGGTGCGGGTCTCTTCTCTGAGGCTTTTCAGCACCGCCGTTTTTTCTTTCCGGTCGGTCGGAAGGAATCCTTCGAAAATGAACCGGCGCGTATCGGCGCCTGAAAGCGCCAGCGCCGTGACAGCCGCACTGGCACCGGGAGCTGCGGTGACCGTGATTCCGTTCTCCCTGCATTCCCGGAGCAGGATACTGCCCGGATCGGAAATCAGCGGCATGCCTGCGTCAGTAATCAGCGCGATGTCTTTTCCCGCCAGAAGTGAGCTGACAAGTGAACCGCTTTTTTCCTGTTCATTGAATTTATGGTAGGAAGTGACCGGCGTTTCGATTTCATAATGCTTCAGAAGTTTTCCGCTCGTCCGCGTATCCTCGCACGCAATCAGATCAACACTCTTCAGGACTTCCAGAGCACGCAGCGTAATGTCTCCCAGATTGCCGATCGGCGTTGCGACCAGATATAAAGTTCCCGCCATATTCTTCTCCTTCTGCCGTCATCCGTAAATCTTTCGGATTTCCTCTGTGTAGACTCCCCTCTTTTCATAGATAATCAGAGGAGGCCCCACGCTGACTCTCGGTCTTCCGCCCTTTACGGCTTCCAGCAGCACCATTGTCGGCTCCCGGTCCGCATACGGATAAACGAGACGCATCTTCTTCATTTCCAGGCCGTACTCAGAAAGATTCCTGATGATTTCCGCAAGACGGAACGGCCTGTGGATCATCGCGAATCTTCCGTTCGTCACAAGAAGTCTGGATGCCTGGGAAATGACATCCCGGAGGCTGCAGCGGATCTCATGCCGGGCAATGGCCAGAGGCTCTTCCGGATTGAGGAGCCCGTGATGCTCCGTCATATACGGCGGATTGCAGGTCACGAGCGTAAAAGAAGCCGCACCGAAAATCGAGACTGCCTCTTTCAGGTCGCCGTCGACAATGCGCACCGAATCTCCGAGATGATTGTACTCTGTGCTTTTCCGTGCCAGATCGGCCGCCTTTTTCTGAATCTCCAGTCCGGTAAAAGAAACGCCCTCCGGAGCACAGGCCTGCATGATCAGGGGAATTGCCCCATTGCCCGTTCCGAGATCCAGCACCTGGTCCTTCGGCTTCACAGCCGCGAAATGTGAAAGCAGGACCGCATCTATTCCGTAACAGAATAGATCGGGGTCCTGCCAGATTTTATATCCGTTCTGAAGGTCGTCAAGTCGGATGCTCATCCGGCGTCTTCTCCTCCGCCGGCTCCGGGATTTCCGCCTCCCTGGTTTTCACCGCTTTGGTTTTCGCCGGCTCCCTGTGCCTGACCGCTCTTCTTTCTGTGACGGCTTCTTCTGTGACGTTTCTTCTTTACCTCGCCGTCTTCTGCACCTTCCGCGCTGTTTCCGGCAGCCGCGTTTTCTTTTTCTTCTTTAACGGCGTTCTGCTTCTCGATGGCTTTCTTGATTGCCTGCTGGTATTTTTCCTGCTCCGGCGTCTTTCTCTCCTGCTCCGCCGCCTTCTTTTCCCCGTTCTCCTGGCCCTTTTTGCCTTTCTGCATCTGGGGCTTTGCTTTCCTCGAATGAGGAATGAACGTGATGTCGGCAACCGGATATTCAATCAGTTCCTTTTCGTCGTCATTCGTATAGACGATGACCTTAACGAGCTGACGCAGGATGTTGACTGACTGGACTTCTCCGTGACGGCCGTCCGGAGTCGTGACCTGATCGCCTTTTCCCGGAAGCCCTTTATTGAGATATTCATAAGTTTCCGCCTCATTTTTCAGGCAGCACATCAGCCTGCCGCACGTCCCGGAAATTTTGGTCGGGTTGAGTGACAGATTCTGCTCTTTCGCCATTTTGATCGAAACCGGCGCAAAATCGGAAAGGTAGCTGTGACAGCACAGCGGCCGTCCGCAGATGCCGATTCCTCCGAGGATCTTGGTTTCATCCCGGACGCCGATCTGCCTCAGCTCAATTCTCTTGCGGAAAATGCCGGCCAGGTCCTTGACCAGATCCCGGAAATCGATGCGGCCGTCCGCCGTGAAATAAAACAGCAGCTTGGAATCATCGAAGCTGTACTCCGCCGCAATCAGTTTCATTTCCAGATTGTGCTCGCGGATCTTCTCCTGGCAGATTTTATAGGCATCTTTTTCGCGCCTGCGGTTGTTTGTTTCTCTTTCATCGTCTTCCGGCGTCGCGATGCGGATGACTTCCTTGAGCGGCTGCGTAATCCTCTCATCGGGTATCTCCATCGGCGTCACGATGACGGTCCCATATTCGATGCCTCTTGCCGTCTCGACGATGACATGCTCATTGTAACGGTAAACGGTGTCTTTCGGATCAAAATAATATACCTTGCCTGCGTCCCTGAATCGTACGCCGATGATTTTAGCCATTGCAGTTCTCCCTGATTGTCATAAAAAGCAATTCCATGGTAAGGTCGAAATTCACATTCGCACGGAGACGCACTTTTGCGCGGTCGATCGAACTGAGAATATCTTCGATGCCTTCGTAGGAACTCTTTTCTGCCTGTTCCCGGATATCCATGATTTCGCGCTTGAAAACAAGATTGTCAATTTCCTTCGTCGCTTTGTATAAAAGGACGTCGCGGAACCAAAGCGTCAGGATGTCCAGGTATTCATTGATGTTCTGTTTCTCTGCCGTCAGATTCCTGATTACTTCCGTCAGGTCCGAAATGCTCATGTCATGGACATGGCGGACGAGGCTGACCGCATTTTTCGTCATTCTGTTCAGATCTTCACTCTCAGCCATTTCCCGGGCGCGCCCGATGCTGCCCTGGGCAAAGGCTGCAGCGATCTCTGCCTGATAGTCCGGCACGTTCATGCGCTGCATCAGATATTCCTTCACTTCCGAATCCTTGACGGATTTTACGTTCAGGACCACGCATCTGGAAACGATGGTCGGAAGAAGCGCATCCGCGCTGGTCGCCAGAAGACAGAAGACTGCATATTCCGGCGGCTCCTCAATGGTCTTCAGGATCGCGTTCTGGGCCTGTGGGTTCATCTTCTCCGCATCGTCAATCACGTAAACCTTGTATCTGCCTTCGTACGGCAGAACGGATACCGTATCAACGACCTGGCTGCGGATTTCGTCGACCGTGATGACATTCGGTTTTTCATGCGTCACCGTAAGGATATCCGGATGGCTCCCGCTGAGTGCCTTCCGGCAGGAAGGACAGGTCATGCACGGTTCCGTGCCGCCTTCCGCGCATTCCAGCGTCATGGCAAACAGATCCGCCAGCATTTTCTTTCCGGAGCCTTTTTCACCTGCGAAAAGATAGGCCTGCGAAACCTTACCCGAAGAAATGGCATTCTTCAGATGCCGGATGATATCCTGATGGCCGATAACGCCTTCAAATCCCTGGTCGTACATGCTTCTCCTTTTTTACCGATAATCTATTATAACATGCCGCGGATGTACTCTTCAACCTCGCCCATGCAGTCCGCCAGATCTCCGTTGTTGTCAAAGCGTTTTCCGATGCCTGCCTGCGCGATTTTCTCTTCCGAAAAATCATCGCAGTCCGCCAGAAAACGCCGGCAGAGTTCTTTGTAGTTCGGATTCTCCTGCTTCATTTCCCGCTTGACGGCCCGCTGCATCCTGTTTTCATCGCTGACTTCGATATAAACCGGGACGATGCGTCCGGGGCCGTAATACTCCCTGAGTTTCGAATAGGATTCCAGCGTCCCGATGCCGAGATAATTGTCATGCTCCAGGTCGATGTTCACATTGTCCGCCGTGAAATAAGTCCAGGGACCGGCCGCGGTCTGATAGGTGCGTTCCTCGATGATCCGTCCGGCTGTCCTGAGTTCCTGCAGTTTCTTTTCATCCACGAAATAATACTGCTTCCCGTCCTGTTCGCTTACGCGGATCGGCCGGGTCGTGTAAAGGACCATATTCTTCAGTTTCAGGGTTTCATCCTCGAGCAGCTGTCCGTAGATCTTGTCCTTCCCGGATGCGCTCTTGCCCATGATATAAAAGATTCTGCCCATGAAAAATTCCTGCCTTTTTCCATTCAAAGTCTTTTCAAGTTTAGGCGCTTCCCTGCGGAAAAGCAAGTTTTTATTCCGTCACAGAGATTCGTCGATTTCCGCAAGGGCCTTCGTCAGGCGTTCAAACCCTTCCGCTGTATCTGCCGGAGAAGTCATCAGCAGCAGATATCCGGGCATCGCCTTTTCCGCAGCCAGATGATAGTTCTGATAAAGAATATCATAAAGCTGTGTACCTTTTATGTCCGTACCTGCCGTGGAAATCACGATCTTCGACGGTTCCGCGCAGGGGGACTCAAAAAGCTGCAGATGCTGCAGCTCCTTAAGGCTCCTGCGGCATTTCCGCAGTTTCTGCACATAGGCCTCAAAATATTCTTCCCGGTGTTCCTGCAGGAAATGAATGCAGGATGTGATGGACGCCATGAGGATATAGGACGGACTGGACGACTCGTAAATGTCCATCCATTTCATAAGTTCTTCCGTCCTCACCCTGCCCGACACATTGTGGAGCAGGGAAGTCTGCGTCAGCGACGGCAGTGTTTTGTGGAGGCTCTGCACCGTAAGATCCGCCCCGCACCGGACAGACGATTCCGGGAAATCAGGATGCATCGAAAAATGCGCACCATGCGCTTCATCGACGATCAGAACCGTGCCGTGCGCATGTGCCGCTTCCGCCAGAGCAGAAATGTCCGAAACAACTCCTTCATACGAAGGCGACGTCACGACCATGGCATCGAATTGCTGTGCAGAGAGAAGCTTCTCCGCTTCAAAGGCATCGACCGGGCCCGGGACATCCGGGATCATTTCCCCGGGAGTGATTTTCGTGACCTGAAGCTCCAGCAGCTCCGCCGCGTGGAAAACCGAACGATGGCAGTTGGATGCGGCAAGAAGCCTGCCGCCTCTTTTCACCGAAGCACTGACGGCCGCCAGGTTCGAAGCCGTGCTACCGTTGACCGAAAAAATCGTATCCTTTGTACCGTAAAAGCGTGCGGCATTTTCCATCTCTTCCTTCAGGATTCCGTGCGGATCATGCAGGTCGTCAAAAGGAGGAATCTCCGTTACGTCGACGGACAAAAGCGGAAAATTTCCGCACAGAAAAGGATTGCCGGGGGAAGCGGTCTGCCTCTTGTGCCCCGGCATATGGAATCCGTAATAATCCGTCTGTGCGTATTTCTTCAGTTCCTCTTCCAGATTCATCGTCATACCTTGAAGCGATAGCCGACGCCCCAGATGGTTTCGATGTACTGCGGCTTCGCCGTATCAAATTCGATTTTCTCGCGGATTTTCTTGATGTGGACCGTAACGGTCGCGATGTCGCCGATAGACTCCATGTTCCAGATTTTCCGGAACAGTTCTTCCTTCGTAAAGACGTGGTTCGGATTTTCGGCAAGGAAGGTCAGGAGATCGAACTCCTTGGTCGTAAACTGCGTCTCCTCCCCGTTCACCCATACGCGCCGCGCTGTCTTGTCAATCCGGATGCCGCGGATTTCAATGACATGATTCCGCTGCGTCTGCTGACCGATCAGGCGTTCATACTGAGCCAGATGCGCCTTGACGCGGGCTACAAGTTCCGACGGAGAAAAAGGCTTCGTCATATAATCATCCGCGCCCAGGCCGAGGCCTTTGATCTTATCGACATCTTCCTTCTTGGCCGAGACCATGATGATCGGCGTGTTTTTCTGTTCGCGGATCTTCCGGCAGACCTCAAAACCGTCGATGCCCGGAAGCATCAGGTCCAGGATAAAAAGATCGTAGTCCTTTTCCAGAGCCGCCTTCAGACCCTTCTCGCCGTCGTATTCAATATCCACCGAAAAATTGGAAAGCTCAAGATAATCCTTCTCCAGATCGGCGATGGATTCCTCGTCTTCAATAATCAGAATCTTACTCATTTGCCTGACCCTCCCGGTACTTTCTCAAAACAAAATACATCGTTGTTCCTTCGCCTTCCCTGCTGGTCGCCCAGACACGGCCGCCGTGATCTTCCATGATCTTCCGGACGATCGAGAGCCCGATTCCCGAACCGCCCTGCCCGGAATGCCTGGAGGAATCCGTGCGGTAGAACCGGTCGAAAACGTTTCCGATATCCTTCGGCGAAATTCCTTTTCCGTTGTCCTCAATCACCGCCTGTACGTCATCTCCCAGATCCATGACGCGCATGCTGATGCGCTTCTCCGGCTTGTCCATGTACTTCACGGAATTGCTGATGATGTTGTTGATGACCCTCTTGATCTGTTCGACATCGGCAATGACTTCCACGTCCGGCGAGACATCGCAGGAATAGCGGAACGTGATATTCTTCTGTTCCAGTTCCAGCTGAAGAGCATCGCTGGCGTCCCCGAAATAGCTGCAGACATTTACCTTCGTGAAATTGTATGGAATCCGGTTTGTATCGATCTTCGAATAAAACGTCAGCTCGTTGATGAGATTGTCCATCTCATTCGCTTTATTGTAAATCGTGCGGATGTATTTGTCCATTTTTTCAGGACTGTCCGCCACGCCGTCCATAATGCCTTCGCAGTAGCCTTTGACGGCAGTGATCGGCGTCTTCAGGTCATGCGAAATATTCGAGATCAGTTCCCGGTTCTCTTTATCGAAAGCAACCGATTCCTCATTCGCTGTTTTCAGCCGCGACCTCATTTCCTCAAAGTCTTCGCACAGCTCGCGGATTTCCTGCACGCCCTCCGGACGGATTGTAAAATCCAGATTGCCGTCGCGGATATTCTTGGTCGCTTTTGTCAGATTGACAAGCGGAGCCGAAATTCCACTGTTGATCCAGACGCTCAGGATGGCTGCCGTGACGACCAGGATGGCAACCATGCATGTCGTCAGCGTCACGAACAGTGACCGGATATCCGGCGAAAGGTTTGAGATATCGATGCCGAATTTTGACTGGATCATGCCTGCCTGAAAGACGCCGACGCCGATAAGAAGCGTTACCGACAGCAGGACCGGAACCAGAATAATGATCAGGAAGGAAATAAACAGGCGCGTTCTCAGTTTCAAGGCATTCTACCTCCGTATGTTTTTATTATAGCATAGAAAAATGGATTGATTTGTTGTAGATTTGTTGTTGTTATTCTGCTATTTTAAGACTGTCAGTAAAACCAATCGGAGGTATGTCAGAATGAATACAGACGAATTCCTGAAAAAAGCAGAAACAGATGAAAAGCTTGCAAATGAATTCAAGGCGGCGGCAGCTGCCGATCATCTGGATGATTTTTTCCGTTCGCATCAGATTGATACGACAAAAGAAGACTTCCTGAAGCACATCAAGAATCTGAAAGACATGAATGCAGAACTTTCCGATTCAGAACTGGAAGCAGTAGCCGGCGGCAAGCCGAGCATGCTGTTTACAGCAAAGATTTTCTGCGGCTGACCGGATACCTATGGCTGACCGGATATTTCCCTGCGGCCGGCCGTATCCGTTTTCTCCGACTCCCGTAAAAAGACACTTCCCCCGGCGGTCAATCCTCTGCCGCTGAAGGAAGTGTCTTTTATTTGGCTTTTCCGTTCCCGCCGTGCCGGATAAACTATCCGGATCAGGCCAGATATTTCTTCAGATCATCCACGCGGTCCAGTTTCTCCCACGGAAGATCCAGGTCGCTGCGTCCGAAATGACCGTAAGCCGCGGTCTGTCCGTAAATCGGACGGCGGAGATCCAGTGTCTTGATGATTGCTGCCGGACGGAAATCAAATTCCTTCATCACGATATCTTCGATATCGCCGTCTGAAAGCTTTCCTGTTCCGCGGGTATTGATATTGACGGAAGTCGGACGGGCTACGCCGATTGCATAGGAAACTTCAATTTCACATTCATCGGCAAGACCGGCCGCAACCAGGTTCTTGGCAACATATCTTGCAAAATAGGTCGCGGAGCGGTCAACCTTTGTCGGGTCTTTCCCGGAGAAGCAGCCGCCGCCGTGGCTGGCATAGCCGCCGTAGGTGTCGACGATGATCTTGCGCCCGGTCAGGCCGGAATCCCCGTGAGGGCCGCCGATGACGAAACGTCCGGTCGGATTGATGTAGACTTTTGTCTTCTCATCAATCATTCCTTCCGGCACGACTGCGTCAATGACGTATTTGCGGATATCCTGATGAATCTGTTCCTGCGTGACATCCGGATCATGCTGCGTGGAAACGACGACCGCTTCAAGGCGTGCCGGTTTTCCGTCTTCGCCGTATTCAACGGAGACCTGCGTCTTGCCGTCCGGGCGGAGATATTTCAATGTTCCGTTCTTGCGGACTTCAGCCAGCTTCAGGGCCATTTTCTGGGCAAGGGCAATCGGGTACGGCATGTATTCGGAAGTGTGGTTGGACGCATAGCCGAACATCATTCCCTGATCGCCTGCGCCGTTCTGTTCGATTTCCGCATCGGACATCTCCTTCTCCTTGACTTCCAGAGCCTTGTCGACACCCATCGCGATGTCGGTCGACTGCTTGTCGAGGCAGACCACGACGGAACAGGTGTCCGCATCAAAACCGTAAGCGGCATCCGTGTAGCCGATTTTGCGGATCGTATCACGGGCGACCTGCTGAATGTCGACATTCGCCTTGGATGTGATCTCTCCCATAATAAAGACAATGCCTGTCGTCGTACAGGTCTCGCATGCAACACGGCTCATCGGATCCTGTGCAAGATATGCGTCCAGCACAGCATCAGAGATCTGGTCGCAGACTTTGTCCGGATGACCTTCCGTCACGGACTCGGATGTGAAATACCTTTTACCCATTTTCTGTTTTCCTTTCTCTGCCTTACGGCGATTTGTTTTTTTGCTTACCGTCGCCCAATAAAAAGAGCCCGCAATAAGCGGACCCGAATCAACGTAATTCCCTTATTGTTCGATCGCTCGCTCAGGTTGGCACCATCCCCGCTGCGGGAGGTTGCCGCGGCTTCATCGACCCTCTGTGTCTCCACCGTCTCTTAATAAAGGTAAGCAAACTGCCTATGGTTTTTTACAACAAAGAGAATGTACCAAATCCTGTCTGATTATTCAAGATACAAAACCGCCGGTTTGTCTATACCGGCGGTTCCTGAAGATTTTCTGTTCCGTTTAGTTCATCTGATTCTTCTGTTTTACTTCTTCAGCGAAGCAGCCTTCTCGATTTCCTTCAGCTCATCAATTGAAAATGAATATTTCTTTTCACAGAAACCGCACGAAAGCGTAACTTCCTTTCCGTCCGCAATCATGGAATCCAGTTCTTTTTTCCCGATGGCAATCAGTGCCTTCGTTACCCGTTCCCGGCTGCAGTCACAGCAAAAACGGACCGGCATTTTCTCATGAATCACCGGTTCCTGATCCCCGAGAATTTCCTGCAGGATGGATTCAGGTGTGCCTCCGTTTTTCAGGAGATCCGTCACGGATTTGATTCCCTTCATTTTTGCTTCCAGACGGTCGATGCATTCCGGCGGTGCATCCGGCATCAGCTGGATAATGAATCCGCCGGCTTCGCGCACCGTATTGTCGTGATTCATCAGAACACCCAGCCCGACTACCGACGGGGTCTGTTCGCTGGAAGCGAAATAATAAGTAAGGTCATCTGCGATTTCCCCGGTCTGGATTTCAACCTCGCCGATATAAGGATCCTTCAGGCCGATATCCCGTATCACCCGCAGCGTGCCGTGTCCGACCGCACCGCCCACATCCAGTTTTCCCTGCGGGCTCGGCGGCAGCATCACGTCCGGGTTTTTTACGTATCCCTTGACGTCCCCGTCAGAGCGTGCCGTCACGGTAATTCCGCCGATCGGGCCGTCCCCGTCGAAGGTAATCGTCAGGACATCCTTTTCCCCTTTCATCATGGCGCCCATCATTCCGCCTGCCGTCAGCGCCCTTCCCAGGGCTGCCGCAGCAACCGGACTCAGATTGTGTACTCTTCTTCCCTCTTCTGCCATTTCCCTTGTCGTTGCCGCAAAGGCACGGATATGCTCCTCCGCCGCTGTTGCACGAACCATATAATCGCTCATAAAACCTCCTGACCGCTGATTGAATTTTTCAAGTTCTGCCGGTTCTGCCCATCCGGCAGGTTCCGCCTGTTCGCATCTTCCGGCTTCAGATGCCTTCTCCGTCGAACGCGGGGATAAAGCTTTCCTTCGCCGTCCCGCCGTTTTGATAGTAGGCATTTTCCACTCCGAGATCGATGGCATAGCTGAGCACTTTGTCGTACTCCCGCTTCGTGACTTTCCTTGCCAGCTCCGGATAATCCTTTCCGATTCCTTCCATCGGCGTATACTGGTTCATGATGCTGATGAAAATCCTGCTGCCGTAGCGCTCATGCAGATAACGGATAATGTCTTCCGAATCTTTCGTATGTCCCGGCAGGATCATGTGACGGACAATCACGCCCTTCTGCAGGATTCCATCAGAATTGAATTCCGGTTCTCCCGCGATCCGTACCATTTCCCCGATAGCCCTGCACGCCGTTTCAAAATAATCCGGTGCACCGGCATACCTTTCCGCTATCTCCGGATCTCGGAATTTCAGATCCGGCAGGAAAATATCCGCCGTTCCTTCCAGCATCGAGATGGTCTCCGGGTTCTCATAGGATCCCGTGTTGTAGACGATGGGAATCGAAAGTCCTGCCGTGCGCGCTCTTCTGACTGCTTCAATGATCTGCGGCACGAAATGAGTCGGCGTAACCAAATTGATATTATTCGCGCCCTGATCGCGGAGTTCGAGGAAAATATCCGCCAGCCTCTGCACCGAAATTTCCTTTCCCGCCTTTCCCAGCGCAATCGGCCGGTTCTGGCAGAAGACACACTGAAGAGGACATCCTGAAAAGAAAACTGCCCCGGAACCCTTCTCGCCGGAAAGGCAGGGTTCTTCCCACATATGAAGAGCAGCCCGCGCGGCGACGACATGATCCGTCATTCCGCATCGGCCTGCTCTGCCTTTATTCCGCTGTGCTCCGCATTTCCTGCCGCAGAGCATGCACTTGTCCAGTTCCTGAAAAGACATTCCCTTCACGGTTCTTTTTTTTTCGGTGTCTCCGTATGAATTCCGCGTTCTTTGATAATACCGAACACTTTCTCCGCCTGTTTCCGGTCCGGAATAATGGTTACGATGTCTTCCCCGTCTTTTGTCGTCACATAGATTCTCTGGATAAAGAGATTCTCGCCCGCCGTGCAGGCATTGGCCGTCACCATTTCGATATGACGGGACGCATTGACGATCTCACTCAGAGGAAGATAAAAGGTCTTCAGACCTTTTTTGAAAAAATAATATTTCTGTCCGACTCCGGATTTTCCGTACATCGTGACATCCTGATAATCTGCTTCCGCATCCGGGTTCTCGTAGCTTTCTTTATAGGGGATAATCTTCGCCATGGTTCGGACCTCCTGTTTCTCAGCTGACCCTCAGTGTAAACTTATGAATGTCTCTTTCTGAATTGACCTTTTCAATTTCCGCCCCGAGGCTCCGCAGCTTGCCGTCAAAATCTTCATAGCCTCTCTGGATGTAAGCGATATCGTCAATCACCGTAATTCCTTCGGCAACCAGTCCAGCAATGACAAGCGCAGCGCCTGCCCTCAGGTCAGGCGAAGCGATCCTGGCTCCGGTGAAGCCTTCGACTCCGTCGATAATCGCCGTATTTCCCTCGACCTTGATATCCGCTCCCATGCGCGCCAGCTCGTCGACATATTTGAAGCGGTTCTCAAAAATGCTCTCCGTCACGATGCTCGTGCCCTGGGCCAGTGCCAGGACGACGCCCATCTGCGGCTGCATGTCGGTCGGAAATCCGGGGTACGGCTGCGTTTTGATATGCGTGCGCATCAGTCGCTTTGCTGCGACCACGCGGATCGAATCATCATTTTCCTCGACCTCGCATCCGATTTCCTCCAGCTTGGCGGTAATGGCTTCAAGATGCTTGGGGATGACGTTCTTCAGGATGACATCTCCCTTGGTCGCCGCCGCTGCCAGCATATACGTGCCGGCCTCAATCATATCGGGGACGATCATATAAGTGCATCCGTGGAACTGCGGAACGCCGTTGATGCGGATGACATCTGTTCCGGCTCCCTTGATATCCGCACCCATGCTGTTCAGGAAGTTCGCCACATCGACGACATGCGGTTCTTTCGCCGCATTCTCGATGATCGTGCGGCCCTGTGCACGGGAGGCTGCCATCATGATATTGATTGTCGCACCGACGGAGACGATATCCATGAAAATATGCGCGCCCACCATGCAGTCGCATTTCGCGATAATCGTACCGTGCCGGATTTCGACATTTGCGCCGATTGCACGGAATCCTTTCAGATGCTGATCGATGGGCCTGCTGCCGATATTGCAACCGCCCGGAAGCGGAACCTCGGCACTGTTGTACTTGCCGAGAAGCGCACCGAGAAGATAATACGACGCGCGGATTTTTTTGATGCATTCGTAATCAACGCTGCAGTTGGCAATCGTCGATCCGTTGATTTTTACCGTATGACGGTCGAGGCGCTCTACGCGGGCGCCGATCTGTTCAATAGCTTCCAGAAGAACATTGATGTCGTTGACATCCGGAAGGTTCTCCAGCGTCACCGTTTCATCCGTCATGATGGATGCTGAAATAATGGGAAGCGCTGCATTCTTTGCTCCGGCAATATCAACTTCGCCGACCAGCGGAATGCCGCCTTTAATCACGTATTGTTCCATACCTACCTCGTTATTCCCCTCTCGCCCTTCCCCAAGGGCTATGACTAATCCTAGCGCATCGCAACGTTTTTGTAAATATTCATTAACATTTTTGAGCGTTTCAGGATAAATCCGTGCCGTGCTGTCTGTTTATTTCTGCCGAATTCTTGAAGTTTTCCGACTTTTCTTAACGCTGAACCCGAATTTTCCGACAGGCTTTCCGATTCCCAGATACTCTCCGTGCGAATAAACAACAGGCCTGCATTCATTGAAATGGAACTTTTCCTTCTCGTCGATCAGGCTTTCGTCGACATGCACCGATACGATTTCAGAAAGAAAAATCGTATGCGTCCCCAGGTCTTCAGATTCCTTAACCACGCATTCCAGGTTCACCGGGGATTCCGCGATCATCGGACAGCTGATGTGCGAAGCTTCTTCCTTCGTCAGATGCGCCGCGGAGAATTTGTCTTCGTCTCTGCCGGAAATGACCCCGCAGTAATCTGCCGCCCGGGCAATTCCCTCCGTTACAAGATTGACCGTGAACACTCCGGTTTCCTTCAGATTGGCATAGGTCAGTCTGGACTTCCGGACACTGATGCTCAGCATCGGAGGATCCGAGCAGATCGTTCCGGTCCAGGCGATTGCCGCGGCGTCGTCCTTTCCGTCTTTTCCCCTTGTCGCAACCAGCACCACCGGGGTCGGGTTCAGAAGATTTCCAGGTTTCCATTCTCTTTTAGACATTCTGCAGCGACTCCATAAAGGCAGGGATCAGCTGCTTCTTCCGGGAGACAACGCCCGGCAGGATGCATTCCCCGTCTTTTGCCTTGATATGGAAGGCATCCATGATCAGTGCTTCCGTATCCTTCCCGTAATACAGCAGTTCCGTTTCCTCGGTCATGATGTCCGTCAGCATGAAGAAGACCATCGTGATTCCGTTCTTGCCGCATTCCGCTTTCATGATCGGAAGCATTCTTTCTTTGATTTCCTGCAGTGATTCGCGGCTCATCGAACTGATCTGTCCGACGCCGAAAACCGATTCGCCGAAAATAAATTTCTTGAAATCCTGATAGAAGATTTCCTCCGGCGTCTTGGAAGAAAGATTGGAACCGGCCTTAAACATCTTCTTTGCAAAATCTTCAATGGACAGGCCGGCGGTAACCGCCAGATCTTCTGCCGCCGCCTGGTCCTTCGGCGTACAGGTCGGGGAGCGGAACATCAGCGTATCGGAAATAATCGCTGCACACAGAAGCCCCGCGATTTTTTCCGGAATGTCCAGTTTCTTTTCCTGATAGATTTCATAAATGATTGTTGCGGTGCAGCCGACAGGCTCTCCGCGGAAAAAGATCGGCTGAAGCGTCTCGACGGTTCCGATCCTGTGATGATCGATGATTTCAAGAATATCCGCCTCTTCGAGATTGTCGACCGCCTGCGACACTTCGCTGTGGTCGATCAGGATCAGCTGCTTTTTTTTGATATTGATGAGATTCCGGCGTGAGATTGTACCGACATAGCGTTCCTGCCGGTTCAGCACCGGAAAGTCCCTGTGACGGAGACGTCCCATCGTCGTCTTGATGTTGTCGACGTAATCATCGGTATGGAAGGCAACGATACCCTTTTTGGTCATCAGATGCTTGATGGGAATGCTCTGGTTGATGAGACGTGCAACCGTATAGGTGTCCAGCTCCGTAAGGATCAGGACGCAGCTCCTTTTGTCGGCCGCTCTGACGACTTTCTCGGACGGCTCTGCTCCCATACAGATGACAAGACAGCTGGCGCCGGCCTCGATGGCTTTCAGCTGGGCGTCTTCCCGGTCAGACAGAATAACCAGGTCGTCCGGATCCATGACCGAAGTCATGCGCTCCGGCTGGGCCGCGCCGACCAGGACCTTGCCGTGCACGAAATAGCCATGTTCATTTCCCGCGATGACCTTGCCTTCCAGTGTCGCCGCCATCGCACGGTACTGCGTGCGGGCATCCGACATGATGGTGCGCGTATAGGCATCCATATAATACGTCGCAATATCGCCGACCGTGATGAGTCCCCGAAGCTTTGAGTCCCGGTCCGTAATCGGAAGCGTGACCGTTCCGGCAGCCGCCATCTTGTCCCAGGCTTCCCGCACGGTAATCTTGTCCGAGGCTCCCGGAGTCTCATGGATTTCCATGTCGCGGACCTGCATGCCGACATTCGGCATATAGCTCGGCTGCTCCATCCCGAAATAATTCAGGACAAATTCCGTTTCCTCATTGATCTGGCCGGCCCGTCTGGCCTGAAAGACGCCGTCTTCGGAACGGTTCTTCACGTCCGCGTAGGCAATCGCAGAACAGATGGAATCCGTATCCGGATTCTTATGGCCGACGATATAGACTTTATTCTGTTTTTCTGCCATAAACTTCCTCTTGACTTTTAAAAAATATATGTTATAGTCTCCTTATCGTTACACATAGTTTTTAAAACTACATGTCGAAAGGATGGTATTTATGGACGCTGTTATGAAAACATTCCGCATAAAAGAGCCCGGCTCGGCCATTACGCATTTTACGGGATTCTGCCTGACTGCCGCCGGGGCAGCCCCTCTGATTCTGAAATCCCTGAAGGCAGGCGATCTGCTGCATCCGGCTTCGATGGCTGTCTTCCTTTTCACCATGCTTCTTCTTTATGCGGCCAGCACGCTGTGCCATTCCCTGGATATCAGCGAAGATACCAGCCGCCGCCTTCGCAAGTTCGACCATATGTCGATCTACGTGCTCATCGCCGGCACCTATACGCCGGTCTGCCTGATCGGGCTCCACGGTACGGAAGGCAATCTGCTCTGCATCTGCGTCTGGACACTGGCTGCCGCAGGGTGCGCCGCCTACTATCTGTGGGTTGACTGTCCCAAATGGCTCTCTTCGGCACTTTACATTGCCATGGGCTGGCTGATCATTTTCAAGGTCCGGGACATTGCCGCGATTTCGCCGGCAGCACTGGCTCTCCTTTTCGGAGGCGGTGTGCTCTACACCGTCGGCGGATGCATCTACGCCCTGAAATGCCCGGTCTTCAACAGCCGCCACAGGAACTTCGGCACACACGAAATCTTTCATCTCTTCGTGATGGCCGGAAGTCTCTGCCATTACCTGCTGATGTACCTGTTCCTGGCAAACCTGCCGGTCTGACCGGCACCGCATTCAAAAAACATCTTAAAGCTGTTAATAAGACCTGCCATGACGCGTTCCGGGGAAGGAACCTGATGGCAGGTCTTTTTTGTCCGGCGGTTTGTGGCCGGAAGCAAACTATAGAATCAGTTTCAGTTTTTCATCCCGTGTCAGCTGCTTGATCGCATACTCCCGGCTCATTGCTTCTTCTTTCGTCGGGAAGGCTTCATAATACATCAGGGTCACGGGACCCCGCCCTTTCGTATATTTTGCTCCCCTGCCTGCGTTGTGATCTTCCACGCGTTTTGCCAGGTCATTTGTCCAGCCCGTGTAGAGGGATCCGTCCGCACACTTCAAAATATACGTGTAATTGACGCCTTTTTTTATTTTGTTCATTATAGCATATCCAGTTCAATCGGGCAATGATCCGAACCCATGACGTCTGTCAGGATTTTCGAATCCTGCAGGCGCTCCTTCAGCACATCGGAAATGATGAAGTAATCGATCCTCCACCCTGCGTTGTTCTCACGCGCATGGAAGCGGTAGGACCACCACGAATAAGTTACCTCATCCGGATGGAGCCAGCGGAACGTATCCGTAAATCCCCTGCCGAGCAGCTGCGTCATTTTCCCGCGCTCCTCATCGGTAAATCCCGCATTCATGCGGTTTGTTTTCGGATTCTTAATGTCGATCTCCTCATGGGCAACATTCAGATCCCCGCAGAAAACAACCGGCTTCTTCTCTTCCAGCTTCTTCAGATAGGCCAGAAAAGCTTCTTCCCAGCTCATGCGGTAATCGAGCCTTCTGAGCCCGTCCTGGGAATTCGGCGTATAGACCGTGATGAAATAGAAATCCGGAAATTCCAGCGTGATGACGCGTCCTTCCGAATCATGCTCTTCCTGTCCGATTCCGCAGGATACGGAAAGCGGCTCTTTTTTTGTGAAAACAGCCGTCCCCGAGTACCCTTTTTTCTCCGCATAATTCCAGTACTGGAAATAACCCGGCAGATCAAGCTCGATCTGTCCCTTCTGCAGCTTCGTTTCCTGCAGACAGAACACATCGGCATCTGCCGCTTTGAAGAATTCCATGAAATTTTTGCCGACTGCGGCCCGGAGACCATTTACATTCCAGGAAATGAATTTCACTCTTCGTCCTCGGCTTCTTCCTTTTTCTTTTTGCGATGGGCGCCGATGCACATTCCGATGAGCACGCCGATGAATAGAACGCCTCCTAAAATAAGTCCTTTCTCAAGCGGAGTGTATTCTTTCTCCAGCGCGTCCGACGTTTTCTCCCTGGCGGCCGCATAGCCTGACTTGAAGCCTTCCATAAGATCTGCGCTGCGGCTCCTGAGATTCCCCATCGCATCGTCCGTTCCCGATTTCATTTTCTCAAAATACTCCTGCCACGTCTTGAAATTTTCCATTCCGGCATCTCCTTTCATTCCTGTGTTTCTGCTGCTGTTTATAAAATCGTTTCCATTTCCTTCTTCAGCATTTCCATTCCCTGGCTCTCATAAAAACGCATTGCGCTTTCATTGCATGCCCATACATTCAGGGTCAGATCATAACATCCGATTTCCCTGGCGTATTCCTTCGTTCTTTCAAACAGCTTCTGCCCGATATGCTGATGCCGTACATTCTCATCCACACACAGGTCATCGATGTAAAGCGTCCTGTGACGGATCTGGTTCTGCCCGTCTCCTTCCAGGATCACGCAGAAACTGTAGCCGACGACTTTTTCCGTTTCATCGAGCGCCACGAAAATCGGGCGCGTCTCATCCTTTAAAAGCACGTTCAGCTGACCGTCGGTATATTTTCTTCCGCCCTCGGTAAATAGATCCGGACGGCCTTTGCGGTGAACTTCATGTACCTGAAGAAGCAGGTCTCCGATTCTCGGAATGTCCTGGTCCTGCGCTTTTCTGATTTTAATTTCCATAGGATTCCTTTCGTATTTTCATCATAGCACCGCCTGAAAGGAACCACAACCCCCGTCCCCGTGGTTCCGACGGAACCACGGGGACGGGGGTTGTGGTTCCTTTCAGGCATCTTCCTGATACAGTGCTGCCACTTTGGCGAAGTTCCGGATGCTCTTCTGAATGTCCCCTTTCGCTTCAAGCCGGTGTCCGACATTCCGGAAGCGGACCAGGCGCAGTCCTTCTTCCCTGCAGAAAGCATCCAGCACTTCCGGATCCAGCCATTTATCCGCCGTGCCCTGGACAACCGCCGATATATTCTTCTTCCCCTTCATATAGGGAAGCGTCTCTGCCAGCGGCGTCAGATAAATCTGCCGCACTTTCGTCTCAGTCTTCGTCTCCAGCCAGCCGGCTGCGACGGTTCCCATGCTCTTGGAAATGAAGACCGCTTCTTCATATGAATCAAGCTTTGCTTCCTTCGCCTGCATCATCACCGACTTCTGGATTTTCTCATAAACTTCTTTCCCGGGATTTCCTTCAAATTCGATTTCCGGATAAGACAGACGCAGGATATCATAACCCGCATCCCGGTAGACACACTCCGCAAAATACAGAAGCGGAAGATCGCAGCTGTATCTTTTTCCGGGAAACAGAACAAGCAGCTTTTTGGACTTCATGAACATTTCCTCCGTAATAAAATCAGTTTAACGCTTTTCGGCCATTCACGCAAATCCCTGTAAAGATATCTGAAAATGTTCCAAAAAATTTGACAATTGTCATTTTAGGTTTTATAATGCAACCTTATGGAGTAAATGAGGAACTCAACGTCACTGTTTTTTTTATCAGGAGGAATGATTTATAATGAAAGCATCGAAAGTTATGGTTAAGAAAGAAGCACCGAAGACTGTTGCAAAAACCGTGAAGGCTGTTGAAGAAAAGAAAGCCGCTCCGGTCGCGAAGAAGGAAGCTCCTGTTGTAGAAAAGAAAGAAGCTCCTGTCGAGAAGAAGGAAGCTCCTGTCGAAAAGAAGGCTGTTCCGGCAGAAAAGAAAGCTGCTCCCGCTGCAAAGAAAGAAGCTCCGGCTGCACCGAAGACGGATGTTACAATTGAAGTTTTCGGAAAACAGATTGTCGCAAAAGACATCCTGAAGAAGGCTGAGAAGGCTTTTGAAGCATCTCACAAAGACGTTGCCGTCAAGACACTTGAGCTTTATGTCAAACCGGAAGAAAACGTTGCCTACTATGTCGTAAACGGCAAGGGCTCCGACGACTTCAAGGTTGAGCTGTAATTCGCTGAACTTATACGGACTTGAATAAGAACTTTAAATGAATAAAGAAAACACCGTACTGCTTTCGCGGTACGGTGTTTTTTCATAGTCTGTTCTGTTCAGGCGGTTATCAGAAAGTTCCGTGATATCCGTAGTAAACTCCGTTGTCGGCATATCCGTAATTTCCGGTGTAATGGACATCGGTCGGATCGATCCACTGACCGTTCTGCATCTTCGGCTGATAGTATGTCTCAATCGGATGTACATAATTGTCGCCGACGTAAATATCCGTGCCATTCCAGCAGAACGCATAAATCCAGTAAGCGCACCGGACGCACAGGCGGCAGCATCCATGCGACTGCTGCGTGCCGAGCAGGTTATAAGTACCGGCATCAACACAGTGATCGTTAGCTTCCTGGCCCGGAATCGAATGGAAGTATTCGCCTGCGGTATTAATCAAAGTGACATACTGTCCGTAAGTCGGTCCCATCAGTTCGAACCAGTTGTTCTTGTAATAGATGGTCGTATGGCCGGCATCCGTTTCCCTGCTGGTTCCGCTGATGCCCGGAGAAGTCTTGAACTCCCAGATCGGGACATTGGCCGCAGAAGTGCCCGGATAGGATGTATAAACCGTTACCAGGCAGTTCGCGCGGTCGACATAGATTGTGTAATGGCAGTCATAGCCGTTTTCCGTGCGGTAGCCTCTGCCGTCTCCGATGTTATAATAAATCGTCGATGCCTTGGTCGGATAGAGCTGACCAATGTACGGTCTTGCGTCTGACTGGGCACCGTTGGTTCCGTCAAAGTAATAATAGTAACCTTGCTTGTAAACACCGCTGTCAGACGGTGCTGCATGCCATCCCTGATAAATCGCTCCGTTGCCGTCCACGTAAATGTTTCCGACCCAGGTATTCTTCACGATATTTCCGTTCACGATGTAGCACGGAACACCGTAGATGACCTGCCATCCGTCTGTATAAGCCGTTCCCTGAAGGTACCACTTCTGCGTCGGCTGGCTGTTATCCGGAGAAGTCAGAACAATTGCTGCGTGTACGGATGGGCTGCTGCCGGAAATGCCGATCCGGTAGGCACCGTCGAAGGACTGGATATAATAGCTGCCGTCCCTGTCGCCGGTCGGAACCAGCTGGAACTTCTGTGCGGAAGTTTCATTTGACGTATACTGCTGAAGCGTGTTTCCGGCATACATCTGGCCGCCGGTAATATCCAGTACTTTACCGCTTTTGAGATTCTTCAGGATATACAGATCGCTTCCGGCACTGGACATCATGAATTTCTGCGCATTGGTTTCATTGCTGCCGTAAATCTGAACTTTCGCTCCGTCATCAAGCGAACCGCTCGTCATATCAAGAACCTTCGTGCGGTCTGCTGCCGAGGCAATCGTATAGAGTCCGGAAATCGAGATGGACGACGATCCGAGAATCCATTTCTGAGCCGGCGTGTAGTTCGACTCCCAGACCTGAACGTTTCTGCCGTTTTCGGAAATGCCGCCCGAAACATCAAGGCTCATGCCGCTCTTGCGGTTCGTAATCGTGTAGGTTCCGTCAGCGTTCTCCTTGACTCTCCAGATCTGCGCCTCTGTATCATTTTCCGTATAGATCTGGACATTGGCACCGTTCTCGGTACTGCCGCCCTGGACATCCAGAGCCTTTCTTGTAAAGGCATTCAGAATGTAATAATATTTGTTGCCGAGCGGAATGAACAGGAATTTCTGCGCATTGCTGCCGTTGGCATCATAAATCTGGACATTGGCCCCGCTCAGGGTGCTGCCGTTTTTAATATCGAGAGTACGTGTCGACAGATCCGAAGAATTTGCTGCACCAACAGAAGTGTAAATCGTATAGATGCCTGCTGCAAGATCATCCGCCGTCGGATCCGCAACGGCCGTCATCGTCCATTTCTGCGCATTCGTTCCGTTTCCTGTCCATACCTGGACGTTTCTGCCGTTTTCAGCAATACCGCCGGAAACGTCAAGAACCATGCTGCTGTAGGAAGTCACGATCGTGTAAACGCCGTCCTCTCCTGTCTGAAGGATTCGGAATTGCTGAGCAGGCGTCCCGTTGGAATCATACTGCTGGACATTTGTTCCATCCGTGGTTCCTCTTCCGGCCACATCCAGTACCTTGCCGGACATGGCGTTCGTGAACGTGTAGAGGTTGTTGGCGGCATCGACCTTCGTAACCTTGAAGATCTGCATGTCATCTCCGCTCCAGCTGTGAATGTCCGCATTGCCGAAATTTTCTGCCGAACCCCGGCCGTTGCTGATATCCAGAACATAGCCCGAATTGACATTGGAATGAATGACATAGTATCCGTCTGCAATGCCGGCGTCGTCTCCTGCAGCCTGAAGAACCGGCTCCGCCGATGAAGAATTCAGTACGGTTCCGGATGCCGAATCTTCAATTGTCTGAATATAGGCCGGCATTCCGGCAGTCTCATAAGAGACATCGGAATCTCCCGCGAAATTGGCGGCTTCCGCCTGAATGGCTTCCAGGACGCCTTCATTCCGGAAATAGAAAATATTCGAAGCAGCATCCAGTTCAAAAGCACGTCCCGCGACCGAAGACGGTGCGGTATCGGTATCGAATGCAAAGGCTGCCGGATTGGCAAAGGACACAAATGCATCTTTGGCAATTGTCCGGACAGAAGACGGAATGATGACCGTCAGCAGGTTCTTATTTCCGTAGAAAGCATTGGAGCGTACTGACGTCGTTCCGTTCGGAATGACATAGCTGACTGCATCAAGTCCCGATGGATACAGGACGAGTTCATTTCCGCCGGAAACTTTGCTGAAGAGTACGCCGTTCTGAAGGAACAGAGAAGCATTTCCTGAAGCCAGCGTAATGCTCTGAAGAGATGAAAGCATAGAGCCGCTGCCGATGCTCGTGAGCGTCGACGGAATCGTAAGGGTCTTTACAGAACCGAGTCCTGCAAATGCTCCGTCAGCAGCCGCCGTAACGGTATAGGTATCACTTTCATAAGAAACGGTGGACGGAATGACCAGATCTGCCGGGTTTTGAGATCCGTCAACAGAATAGACCTCTGCCTCTGTCATTGACGTGACAAGGTATTTAACACCGTCAGCGGAAAAGACCGTTCCCACCGGTGTCAGCTCGGTATCATATCCTGATGCCGCAGCCGAAATCGAAGACTGTGTATCCGCAGCAGCTGCAGCCGGTGCAGATGCATCCGCATAGGCGGTTGCTGTCAGAAGGCTGACCGTCATGGCCGCCGTCAGGAGTATTGCCGTTATTTTATTTCTCATCCTGTCCTCCTGTAAATCTATGAAATCGAAAGTCACTATAAATAAGATACTACCTTATAGTTTGAATTTCAACTCAAAAAGGCCTGATTTCTCATATTTGGTAAATATTTCATAATTCGACTGCTCATTTTTTTTACCAATCAGCCATAAAAGAAAAAAACCGGGAAATCTTTGAATGCAAAGATTTCTCGGCTTTTCCGAGTGCCCAGTTCCGGAATCGAACCAGAGACACGAGGATTTTCAGTCCTCTGCTCTACCAACTGAGCTAACTGGGCTTTCTACGAACGATTGGGTTCGCGGGAGTAGCGGGGACAGGATTTGAACCTGTGGCCTCCGGGTTATGAGCCCGACGAGCTTCCAGACTGCTCTACCCCGCGGTATTTAAAACACAATGGAAATGAACCATTGACTGGATGGGGAAGGATTCGAACCTTCGAAGGCATCGCCAGCAGATTTACAGTCTGTCCCCTTTGGCCACTCGGGAACCCATCCATAAGCCTTATGAAATTATAAAGCTCAGAGCCGATGAGCGGACTTGAACCGTTAACCTGCTGATTACAGATCAGCTGCTCTGCCAATTGAGCCACATCGGCGTAAAAAAAGAAAATGGAAATCTTGTAGCTGATGGGGCCTACAGGGCTCGAACCTGTGACCCCCTGCTTGTAAGGCAGATGCTCTCCCAGCTGAGCTAAGACCCCATTTTTTACTTTTGTTGCAGCGACCCAGAGGGGACTCGGACCCCTGACCTCCGCCGTGACAGGGCGGCGCTCTAACCAACTGAGCCACTGGGCCTTACCAGGTACGCACTTTGAAAACCGCATAAACATGTATCTCACACAAGAGCGCGGCACTTCCGTGCCTTGCTTTCTTTCTTGGTCAAGCCCTCGTCCGATTAGTAGCAGTCAGCTCCATGCCTTACGGCACTTCCACCTCTGCCCTATCAACCTCTTCTTCTCAAAGGGGACTTACTCCCTTGTAGGGATGGGACATCTTGTCTTAAGGGGGGCTTCACGCTTAGATGCCTTCAGCGTTTATCCCTTCCCCGCACAGCTACCCGGTCATGGGCCTGGCGGCCCAGCCGGTGCACCGGAGGCGGGTCCGTCCCGGTCCTCTCGTACTAAGGACGGCTCCTCTCAAATGTCCTGCGCCCGCGCCGGATAGGGACCGAACTGTCTCACGACGTTCTGAACCCAGCTCGCGTACCGCTTTAATGGGCGAACAGCCCAACCCTTGGGACCTACTACAGCCCCAGGATGCGATGAGCCGACATCGAGGTGCCAAACCACTCCGTCGATGTGAACTCTTGGGAGTGATAAGCCTGTTATCCCCAGGGTAGCTTTTATCCGTTGAGCGATGGCAATCCCACTTTCTGCCACCGGATCACTAAGTCCTACTTTCGTACCTGCTCCACCCGTCGGTGTCGCAGTCAAGCCCGCTTCTGCCTTTGCGCTCTCCGGATGGTTTCCGTCCATCCTGAGCGGACCTTTGAGCGCCTCCGATACACTTTCGGAGGCGACCGCCCCAGTCAAACTCCCCGCCTGGCATTGTCCCGACTCCGGCTTACGGATATCGGTTAGAAACCCAGTGCCACAAGGGTGGTATCCCAACATCGGCTCCGGCGATCCCGAAAGATCGCCCTCGAAG
>Ga0183097_10091_pt1:0-30000 | contig 334528 bp, 282 predicted proteins | sample BioMet8_FD_128883 | JGI IMG/M metagenome (GOLD analysis project Ga0183097, IMG submission 128883) | Microbial communities from bioreactor (seeded with sewage sludge) at Lawrence Berkeley National Lab, California, USA - Biofuel... | ecosystem: Engineered > Bioreactor > Anaerobic >... | reverse complement strand
ATTGCCAAACTTTTTAAACCTGTCATCAAAAGCTTTTACCATCTGATGGTAATGCTCTTTTTCGCCCTGATAGTCGGCGCGGCGGCCGGCGGCACCGGAGTCCTGTTTTATCACGCCATGTTATTAGTTACCGGTACGCGCACTGCGCATCCCTGGCTTTTGTTCCTGCTGCCTTTCGGCGGTCTGTTTATAGTTTTCAGCTACATGATCTGCGGTGAGGAGGATAACAAGGGAACCAACCTTATCCTGATGGCCATACATAATGACGAGCCTGTTTCCATAAAGGTCGCTCCTCTTATCTTTTTCTCCACGCTCATCACGCATCTGTTCGGCGGCTCCGCCGGGCGCGAGGGCGCTGCGCTGCAGATAGGCGGCAGCATAGGCGGATTTATCGGCGGCAAGTTCCATTTTAATAATGAAAAAAAACATGTATTTATAATGTGCGGCATGAGCGCCTGCTTTTCAGCTGTGTTCGGGACACCTCTGGCCGCCGCGATATTTTCCATGGAGATCGTGAGCGTCGGCCTCATGAGCTATTCAGCGCTCGTACCCTGCGTCATCGCCTCCTTCACGGCCTCGATGATAGCAGACATATTCCATGCCCCGCCGGATCATTTTTACTTCTGGGGAGTCCCCGATTTTACATTTATCCCTGCGGCGAAGATCATTGTGATAGCCTTGATATTTGCGCTGGCCAGCGTGGTTTTCTGCCTGATGCTGCACAGCTCCGAAAAAGTTTACCACAGATTTCTGCCGAATCCTTACGTCCGCGTCTTTGTCGGCGGCCTGCTCGTGATCGGCATGGCATACCTTTTCAATACCAGGGATTATCTCGGCGCAGGTCTTCCCATGATAGCGAAATGCTTTACCGGAAGCATCCCCTGGTACGCGTTTTTGCTGAAAATGATCTTTACGGCAGTCACACTGGGGGCCGGATTCAAGGGCGGGGAGATCGTCCCCTCATTCTTCATAGGCGCGACACTGGGCTGTGTCGTAGGTCCTCTGTTCGGACTGCCGTCAACGCTCTGCGCTGCCTGTGGGATGGTCGGACTCTTCTGCGGAGTCACCAACTGCCCGATAACATCAATACTGATGTCCTTCGAATTGTTCGGCACAGGCGGAATGCCTTACTACATCATCACTATCGCGATCTGCTATATGATGTCCGGCTATTACGGTCTCTACAGCAGCCAGAAGATCTATTTTTCAAAATACGTGCCCAGGGTGGTCAACAGAAACGCCAAATAGTATACATAACCATCGAATAGAAAAAGGCCGCGGATCATGATCTCTCATAGTCCGCGGCCCTCTGTCCGTCAGCAATTATTCGTCTTCAGTCGTCTCCGGCTGTTCTTCCAGTGATTCGTTCTCTTCTTCGATCATTTTTTCCGTGATCCTGGCAAAGCTCGCTGCCTTCGTCCCCTCGTCGAGGTTTACCAGCCTGACGCCGGTAGCGTACCTTCCGAGCACCGATATATCTGAGACCGGCATCCTGATTATTATTCCCTCAGTGTTGATCACCATGATCTCATCACCGTCGTCAACAGACATCACGCCGGCTATATCTCCTGATTTTTCAGTTATCTTATAGCATATGCGTCCCTTTCCGCCTCTCTTCTGAACATCGAATTCAGAAGGCGCGGTGCGTTTTCCAAGTCCGTTCTCCGACAGGAAGAGGAAGTTTTTGCCCTCATTTTCGATCTGCATGGAAACGACCTCGTCGCCTTCATCAAGATGTATTCCGCGTACTCCCATGGAGCTTCTTCCGAGCTCTCGCGCATCCTCCTCATTAAAGCAGATGCACATGCCTTTCCTGGTCATAAGATACACTCTGTCTTTATCATTGACCAGCTTTGCTTCGATAAGCTCGTCATCTTCTCTGATTACTATAGCCTTCAGGCCTGACTTGCGGATATTCTCATATTCCATGACTGATGTTTTCTTGACTATGCCCTTCCGGGTCGCCATCATCAGATACTGATCTTCATCGTACTCATTGACCTCGACGACCGCGGTGACATTTTCGTCTGCCTCCAGCTGCAGGAGATTGACAAGCGCCGTACCCCTGGCAGTCCTGGACGCCTCGGGGATCTGATATCCCTTAAGTCTGAACACGCGCCCCCTGCTGGTGTAGAAGAGCACATAATTATGGGTATTTGCCATAAGTATATTGACGATGATATCTTCATCTATCGTCGTCATTCCCTTTATACCGTGGCCTCCGCGGTTCTGGGTGCGGAAATTGTCCATGGTCATCCGCTTGATATAACCCAGCTTTGTGAGGGCTAGCACATTATTTTCCTCTTTTATAAGGTCATCAACAGTGATATCCTCGTCATCTATGCCTATGGAAGTACGTCTGTCATCGCCGTACTTGTCTCTTATCTCAAGTATCTCGTCTCTTACAACGCCGAGGAGAAGCTTCTCGTCGGCAAGGATAGCCTTAAGCTCAGAGATCCTCTTCATCAGCTCATCGTACTCAGTCTGAAGCTTTTCTCTTTCCAGACCTGTCAGGGTACGCAGCCTCATATCGACGATAGCCTGCGCCTGCGGATCAGACAGACTGAAGCTCTCCATCAGCCTGGTCTTTGCTATCGCGACGTTTTCCGAAGAACGGATTATCCTTATTACCTCGTCAATATGATCAAGGGCTATGAGCAGTCCCTTTAAAATGTGCGCCCTCTCTTCGGCCTTGTTCAGCTCGAACCTGGTCCTTCTGGTTACTACTTCTTCCTGATGCTTAAGATAAAGCTCAAGCATCTGCAGAATGTTGAGCACGACCGGCTCATTGTTCACCAGAGCGAGCATATTCGCGCCAAATGTATCCTGAAGCTGGGTATGCTTGTAGAGAAGATTGAGGACCACATTGGCGTTGGCTGCCTTTTTGAGCTCGATGACTATCCTCATGCCCTCGCGGTTCGATTCATCACGCAGATCTGAGATCCCGTCTATCCTCTTGTCCTTCACAAGCTCAGCGATCTTCTCGATAAGCTTGGCTTTGTTCACCATGTAAGGAAGCTCTGTGACTATGATGCGCTGTCTGCCATTAGGCAGCGTCTCTATATTGGTCACGGCACGCACTATTATCTTGCCGCGGCCGGTCCTGTAAGCCTGATTGATGCCGCTTCTTCCGAGAATGACGGCACCCGTGGGAAAATCAGGGCCTTTGATGATCTTCATCACTTCGTCGATATCGGTAGCTCTGTCTTCTTTTACTTTATTGTCGATGATCCTGACTACCGCGTCGATAGTCTCGCGCAGATTGTGCGGAGGTATATTGGTAGCCATGCCGACTGCAATGCCGGTCGTACCGTTCACCAGAAGATTGGGAAATCTCGCCGGCATCACCACAGGTTCTTTTTCTGTCTCATCAAAATTTGGTATGAAATCGACAGTATCCTTGTTGATATCCGCCATCATCTCCATGGATATCTTGCTCAGGCGGGCCTCAGTGTACCTCATGGCGGCAGCGCCGTCACCGTCCACAGATCCGAAATTGCCGTGGCCGTCGACAAGCGTGTATCTCATATTCCAGTCCTGTGCCATATTGACAAGGGCACCGTAAATGGAAGAATCGCCGTGAGGATGATATTTACCCATGGTATCACCGACGATACGCGCGCATTTACGATGCGGCTTATCGGGGCCATTGTTCAGCTCTATCATCGCGTAGAGAATTCTTCTCTGCACCGGCTTCAGACCATCTCTGACATCCGGAAGGGCCCGCGAGGCGATAACGCTCATCGCGTAGTCGATATAGAAGGTTTCCATCCGTTCCTTCAGATCGACCTCCTCAACAGTATCAAAGATCTTACTCTGATCATCCATCTGTGTTCCTCCTTAGCTGTATTAACGAAAATCCCTCTTCACAGTACCGTGCACCTGCTATACGCACAGCCTCATAGCGGAGGACTTAAATATCCAGGTTCTTGACATATCTCGCGTTTTTCTCGATAAATTCACGTCTGGGCTCGACATTGTCTCCCATGAGCACGTTGAAGGTCTCATCAAGACCGACCTTCTCGGCATCATCCATGGATACTCTCATAAGTATCCTCTTTGCCGGATCCATGGTAGTATCCCAGAGCTGCTCCGCGTCCATCTCGCCCAGTCCCTTATAGCGCTGTATCTTATTATTCTGGTCGCGCCCGATATCATCTATTATCTTGCTCAGCTCTTCGTCGCTGTAGGCGTAATATTCTTTCTTGTTCTTCTCCACCTTGAAAAGCGGCGGTTTTGCCAGATATACATATCCGTCGCGGATAAGATCCGGCATAAATCTGTAGAGGAAGGTGAGGAGCAGCGTCGATATATGCGCTCCGTCCACATCCGCATCGGTCATTATAATTATCTTATGATAGCGAAGCTTGGAAATATCAAAATCATCATGGATCCCTGTGCCGAAAGCAGTTATCATAGCCTGGATCTCTTTGTTGACAAGTATCTTGTCAAGTCTTGCTTTCTCGACATTCAGGATCTTGCCCCGCAGCGGAAGTATGGCCTGAGTCGCACGCGAACGGGCAGTCTTTGCCGAACCGCCGGCGGAATCTCCCTCTACGATATATATCTCACAGTTCTCCGGGTTCTTGTCAGAACAGTCCGCCAGCTTGCCGGGCAGACTCATAGTGTCCAGCGCTGTCTTTCTTCTTGTAAGTTCCCTGGCTTTTCTGGCCGCGTCTCTGGCGCGCTGCGCCAGGACAGATTTCTCGATTATTATCTTGCCGACAGCCGGATTCTGCTCAAGGAAATATCCCAGTTTCTCATTCACGACGCTCTCAACAGCAGTCCTGGCATTGGAATTGCCGAGCTTCTGTTTCGTCTGGCCGCCGAACTGGGGCTCGCTGATCTTTATGCTGATTATCGCAGTAAGTCCCTCGCGGATGTCCTCACCGGTCAGGCTGTCATCATTATCCTTGATGAGCTTCATTTTTTTGCCGTAATCATTAAAGCACTTCGTCAGTGCGCTCCTGAAGCCGACCATATGGGTGCCGCCCTCCGGCGTGATTATATTATTTACAAAGCTGTATATATTTTCATTGTATCCGTCGTTGTGCTGGAACGCCACTTCCACGACAATGTCGTCCTTGACGCCCTCACAGTAGATTATATCGTCATACAGGGGAGTCGAAGCCTTGTTCAGATACTGAACGTACTCCCTGATCCCTCCCTCATAATGGAAATGCTGTTCAATAGGTTCATCCGGGCGCTCATCCCTGAGAGTTATCTTCAGTCCTTTGGTGAGAAAAGCAATCTCTCTCAGTCTCTCCAGAAGCACGTCATAATTAAATACAGTCTCCTCAAATATGGTATCATCAGGCAGAAAACTTACCTTTGTACCGCGCTTATCGGTAGGACCCAGCTTCTGCATCTCGCAGACAGCCTTTCCGCGCTCATATTTCTGATAATACTCATATCCGTCTACATAGACATTGACTTCCAGCCAGGTAGAGAGAGCGTTGACAACAGAGGCACCTACTCCGTGGAGACCGCCGGATACCTTGTATCCGCCGCCGCCGAACTTACCGCCTGCATGCAGCACTGTAAAAACTACCTCCAGCGCCGGTTTGTGGGCCTTGGCATGCATACCTACAGGTACACCTCTGCCGTTGTCCAAAACCGTGATGGAATTGTCCTTATTTATTGAAACATCTATGTGATTGCAGTATCCTGCCAGAGCCTCATCGACTGAATTGTCGACGATCTCATACACCAGATGGTGAAGACCTCTTGCGGAGGTACTGCCGATGTACATACCAGGCCTTTTTCTTACCGCTTCCAGTCCCTCAAGGATCTGAATCTGACCTGCACCGTATTCTGAACTCATCTGTTAACCTCCTTATCAGTCAACCCAATACCAGTATCTATATCAATTCTGTTTTGCCGTTTACCACCCTGTACACTTTTGCGGCGCTGACATTTTCCCTGGAAAATTCATCAGTACCAGTACAGGTGATGACAGTCTGTATATTTTTTATGCTTTCAAGAAGATATCTCTGTCTTAAGCTGTCAAGCTCTGAGAGCACATCGTCGAGCAAAAGCACAGGAGTATCATTTATCCGCTGTTTTACCAGCTCTATCTCAGCCAGCTTGAGTGAGAGGACTGCTGTCCTCTGCTGGCCCTGCGAGCCGAACTTTCTGATGTCCATGCCGTCTATCTGGAAAACAAGATCATCGTGATGCGGGCCCGCACCTGTAGTCTTTCGCTTAAGGTCTGCTTCCCGCTGACCGGAGATCATCTTTTCCAGCTCATCCGGCTGACAGCAGGGCACATATATAAGACTCAGCTTTTCTTTTCCGCCTGTAAGTTTTGAATGTACCGGCGAGACCAGGCGGTTAAGAAGATCCGTGAACTGTTTTCTCTCCTCGATTATCTTCCCGCCATAGGAGGCGAGCTGCATGTCCCACACATCAAGAGTATCCTCCAGCGATCTGTCAAAGAAGATCTGCTTCAGGAGAATATTGCGCTGATTTACTATCCTGTTATATGAAGAAAGATTGTGAAGATAGATCCTGCTGAGCTGGCACAGCTCCATGTCTATAAAATGTCTTCTCTCGGAAGGTCCGTTTTTGATCATGGAAAGATCTTCAGGAGAAAAACACACCATATGCAGCATGCCGAAAAGTTCGCCGGAGCTTTTTATCGGACGGCCGTCAACAGCGATCCCCTTGGTCTTCCTGCTCCTCAGATGGATATCTATTCTGTGTTCTGTCTGTTCTCTGTATAAAATACCGCGCAGATGAGCCTCTTCACATCCGAATCTGATCATCTCCAGATCCCTGCTGCCGCGAAAAGACTTCGAAGTAGCGCACATATACAGGGATTCCAGAATATTTGTCTTGCCCTGGGCATTATCCCCCATAAAGATATTTGTCTGAGGACTCAGACTTATATCAAGGACCTCATAATTTCGGAAATCCTTAAGTGCCAGCGATTCAACGTACATAATTATTCTATCTCAACAGTCTCTCCGTTAAACTCTACATGATCTCCCCTGACTATCTTTTTTCCGCGCATAGTGCAGACTTCACCGTTTACCATGACCTGACCCTGCTGCACAGCTTCTTTCGCGAACGCCCCAGACTCAGCAAGCCCGGAGGCTTTAAGAAGCTGACCGAGCTTAATATTGTCATCTTTCAGTTTAAAAATCATCTTTATGTCTCCTATAATCCTGTATTCAGGCTGATAGGCAGGATAATGTAAGTGTAGGTATTGTCGTCATCCCTGATCAGGAAAGGTGATCTGGGATTGACCAGATATATATTGATCTCCTCGTCATCTATAACTCTGAGCACATCCAGCATGAAACGCGGATTGAATCCTATCTCAATGTCTTTGCCCTCTCTTGTTATATCTATCTCTTCATTCATCGACCCTATCTGAGACTGCATGCTCAGCTCGAGCATTCCCTCAGAAATGCTGAGCACGGCCGGTCTTCTGTCACTCTCCCTGACAAGCAGGGAAGCGCGCTCGATACAGTCCTGAAGTTCTCTCTTGTTCACGACAGCCTTCGCGGAATAATCTGAGGAGAGCATCCTGTCAACCTGAAAATACTCGCCCTCGATCAGTCTGGTAACTACAACTGTCTTGTCAAATTCAAACAGCATATGAAGAGCCGTAATATATATCTTTACATCCTTATCCATCTCGCCGGAAAGTATCTTGCCTGTCTCTCCGAGAGTTTTGCCGGGCACTATAACTTTTGCCGGCTCAAAGGACTCCTTAAGTTCGATCTTCCTTATCGCTATACGCTGACCGTCAAGGGCAACTACCCTGAGCTGGCTGTCTTTGAATTCAAAGAGCTCACCGGAAAAAACAGGATTACTGTCAGTTTCAGCAGTTGAAAATAAGGTCTGCCTTATGATCTCCTTCAGTGAAAACTGCGATACAGTGTATACATTATTTTTTTCCACCTCAGGCAGCTTTACAAAATCATCGCCGGAACGGCCGGCAATATTGAACTTTGCCTTATCACAGACGATATTTGCCTTGTATGAGGCATTCGTCTCCAGTATGACTTCATTGTCCGGCAGCTTTCTCACTATCTCGGAAAAAAGTTTAGCGTCAAGCGCGATGTGTCCCTCTTCGGCAATAGTGCCGTCGATCACTGTCTCTATTCCCATATCCATATCTGTAGCCGTAAGCTTTATGACTCCGTCAGAAGCTTCTATAAGGATACACTGAAGGACTGTCATCGTCGTCTTGGCAGGGACAGCTTTAAGGACGATATTAACACCATTCAGCATCTCGGATTTATTGCATATGATTTTCATCAGTCGATTCTCCCTTTCATATATGGATATATAATGTATTATTTGCAGTAGATGCAGTAGGGGCAGTTGATAATGTTCTTAAGCATCACATTTCCCCGGATGACATCAGCTGAGCAAAAAAAATCATGTTAATAATCCATGATCAGATTCTGAATAATCTCTGTTTTTTCCACCGTGAAAATTCTTCTCTTTTCTTCAGCAGACAGCAGAAAAAAATATGTCCACAGCGGTAAAACAGCTTATTCACTCAGATATTCACATATATATGCACGATCACGGATTTATTTTTTTCATCAGTATCTCGATGGTGTTCCTGAGATTCTCGTCGTTCTCCATATCTTCCTTTATCTTCTTGGCACCGTGGAGAACAGTAGTATGGTCCTTGCCGCCAAGTGCCTTTCCTATAGCGGCCAGCGAAAGCCCCGTATATTTTTCACACAGGTACATACATATCTGGCGGGGATAAGCGATATCCCTGCTTCTGTTCTTTCCTTTTATATCGCCGGCGGTTATCTTATAATTAAAATGGTCTACGACCGTCTCAATAACAAGATCCGGAGTGATGATCTTCTTCTGCTCAGGTTCGATTATATCCTTGAGGACCTCCATCGTGAGATCGGTATCGATATGATAAGTGTGTCTCAGCCTCGCGTAATTGCTGATAGTGTTGAGAGCTCCCTCGAGCTCACGGATATTCGAAACTATATGCTCGGCAATATAATGAAGAGCTGCCTCGTCAATGTCAATGTTCTCAAGCTCAGCTCTTTTGGCCAGGATCGCGACTCTGGTATCGTAGTCGGGCGGCTGTATATCGACCGTAAGTCCTACCTTGAATCTGGATACAAGCCTTTCCTCCAGGTCTACCATATCCTTCGGAGGTTTATCAGCCGAGATGACGATCTGCTTCTTCCTGTCGTACAGAGCATTGAAAGTGTGGAAAAACTCCTCCATAGTACTGTCTTTTCCGGCGATGAACTGGATATCGTCAATAAGAAGGACATCGATATCGCGGTACTTATTCTTAAATGCCTCCTGTGTCCTGTTCTTGATCGCGGTGATAAGTTCGCTGGAGAACGTTTCTGTTGTAGTATATATGATCTTGTAATCAGGCCTCTCTGTCATGATGTAATGGGCGATCGACTGTATAAGATGAGTTTTCCCCAATCCTACGCCTCCGTATATAAAAAGAGGGTTGCCGTATTCGCCGGGATCGGAAGCGACCGCGAGAGCTGTAGCATAGGCGAGTTCGTTGTTCTTTCCGACGACGAAGGTCTCGAATTTGTACTTCGGATTGAGGACAGAGCTGACATTTGAAGAAATAACAGAGGATCTGTTTTCTTTTCTTTCCTTATTATTCTTCTTTTCTTCCTGATTCCTGATGTCTGAGCTTCTGGCGATCACGATATTGCATTCCTCATCAAAATATTCAGAGATCGTGACCTTGAGAGGCTGCTCGAACTTAGTCTTTACATAAGAAATAAGCTGACTGATATTGTCATCAATAAGAAGGGTAACTGTATTTCCTTCGACAGAATACACGGAAAGCTTATTGATCCATGCATCTCTTGCAGCTGTAGAAATGCCGTATTCATTGACAAGAATGCTGCGTATTTTATCCCAGTTTTCCTGATCTAAATTAATCACGATGATCCCCCTAAAATTAATGACATATATAATAATTATTTTATATCATTTCTATGTTTTTATCAACCCTTTTTGAAGCTCAGGGGGCTTCAGAGGGCTATTTGGGGGCTGTGGAAAAGGTGTTACTAATGTTAATATAAAATATCCACATTAAAAAAAGAATGTTAATAAATTCTATTAAAAAGATATAAAAGTATGACATAAGTATTACAAATAAAAATATCAGTGATTTTTACAATTTTAATGCACCGCCGTTCAGAGCCTGAAAAATCGTACTATCTGTAATTTAATAACATATTATCATCAGCTTATCCACAACTTATGCACAATTTGTGGATAACAATAAACTTATTAATTACGTTCTACATAAAATGTGGATAAGAATGTTAGTAAGTTTTACATACACTCCACAAACAGGGATAAATCTCTATAAAATGTGGATAAAAAACAGCAGAGAATGCGGGCTGAAGCTCTTATAAAAAAAGAAAAAATTTGCTTGACTGAATGTAGACAAACTAATATAATAGAGAAGATTGGAATAATGCTGCAAGTCAGGTGCGTGCATATATTTTGAGGGTACGCACAGGTGAAGGAGGTGTATGTTCACATGAAAATGACATTTCAGCCGAAGAAAAGACAGAGATCTAAAGTCCATGGCTTCAGGAAGAGGATGAGTACTTCCAACGGAAGAAAAGTTTTGTCAGCAAGAAGAGCTAAGGGAAGAAAAGAATTAACTGTTTAGTATCATATACAGGTAATAACAGGTGTCGATACGGGCCGCAGTGTATGTGGCCTTTTTCTTTCCTGATTTTTAGGAGACAGTATATGTTAAAAGAGGATTTCCATGCCTATGGAATTTTCTGAATCGTTAAAGAAAAACAGCAATTTTAGAAAGGTTTATAATGGCAGGAAGTCACGTGCTGACCGTTACCTGGTGATGTACGTGCTCAGCAATGGAACAGACAGGAACAGACTGGGGATATCCGTCAGTAAAAAAGTAGGGAACAGTGTAGTCCGGCATCATCTGACCAGACTTGTCAGGGAGGCTTACCGCCTTGAAGAAAAAAGTTTCAAAAGAGGATATGATATAGTAGTCATATTGAGAGCGAATGCAGCCGGAGCGGATTATCACAGAATAAGGAAGTCATTGTTAAAGATGTCTGATATACATGGTATTAGGTATGAGCAGAATATTGATCGCAATGATTAGATTTTACAGAAAGTATATTTCGCCGATGAAAAGATTTCACTGCATATATATTCCGACATGTTCGCAGTACGCTATAGAAGCAATAACAAAGTACGGTGCTCTGAAGGGAAGTTATCTGGCGGCGAAAAGAATTTTGAGATGCCATCCTTTTCATAAGGGAGGCTATGATCCTGTTCCATAGTCCAGGGAGGGCGATTAATTGAATATCTTAGTTTTGACACAGCAAAGCGGGATCCTGAAACCGTTTGCCATCTTTCTCGGGTATATAATGGATTATATATACCGTTTTCTTGAGATGCTTGGCATTACGAATGTCGCGCTGACGATAGTTCTGCTTACTGTTGTCGTAAATATTATTCTGATTCCTATTACAGTAAAGCAGCAGAAGTTTTCCAGAATGTCCGCGATCATGAATCCGGAGATCCAGAAGATCCAGAAGAAGTACAAGAACAAGAAGGACGAACAGTCAATGCGTCTGATGCAGGCGGAGACCTCAGCGATATATGATAAATATGGCGCGTCTCCTATGGGAGGATGTCTTCCATCACTCATTCAGGTACCGATACTGTTTGCCCTTTATCGTGTTATCTACAATGTCCCGGCCTATGTAAGGCCTGTCAGGGAAGTTTATGAAAAGATAGCGCAGCCTATCATGTCCGCCGATACCAACGGCAGCATCATGACGAAGCTGATCAAGGATCTCAGCCTTAAGATCACTGATTTTGATATCACTAATGTCAATAAGGTCATAGATACCCTGAATGTTGTCAAATCGTCCGGCTGGACAACATTAAGCAGTGCTTTTTCCGGGCACGCGGATGTTGTCAGCGCAATTTCAAAATATTCAACACAGATCATCAATATGAACTGGCTCCCCGGTGGACTCAGCATATCCGATGCTCCCATCAATTTCGGAGGCGGACTTGCAGGATGGTTTCCGGGTGTCCTGATCCCTATTCTCGCAGGTCTTACACAGTGGATCAACATCAGAGTCACACAGACAAATCAGCCTGGTATGGATGACGGCAGCCAGACTGCCAACACGATGAAAACAATGAACACTATGATGCCGCTCATGTCGGTGTTCTTCTGTACTACTCTTCCCTCAGGTATGGGTGTCTACTGGATATCAAGTGCCGGTATCAGAACAGTCATCACCATGATCATCAATAAGTTCCTCAAGAACATGGATATTGATGTCATCATTGAGGCGAATAAGGAAAAAGCGGCTAAAAAGGCTGAAAAGCGCGGAGAGAAGCAAAAGAAGCTTGATGAGTACGCGTCAATGAATACACGCAGTATTTCAAGCATAGCAGGCGGAAACGTAAATCACGGCGATGCTAAAAGATCAGGCGTCGGTACTGATACATATCAGGAAAAGAAAAAGCCGTCAGCAGGCAGCAGCGCAAACAGCAGCGGCGCAAACAGCAGCGGCGCTGCGAACAAAAGCGGCGGCACAAACAGCAGCAGCGGCGCGAATGCTTCCGGCAAAAAGAAGGCATCCTCTGATAACAAGAATACCAAGGGATCCTCTTCTGAAGGATCGATATCAGATATAGCGAATATGTTTAAAAACCGTGATTGATATTGCGTAGAATAAATTTACATTTTCAGGCTGCCGTCAGAGGCAGAAGAATGAGGTTTTTATGAGCGATTATATAGAAATTAGTGCTAAAACAATAGATGATGCACTGACTGAGGCTTCAATCAAGCTTGAGACTACCGTTGATATGATCGAATACGAAGTGACAGACAAGGGAAGCTCAGGACTTTTCGGATTCATAGGATCAAAGCCTGTCGTAATAAAAGCACGCAAGAAAGAAGTAACGGAAGATGTAGTTAAGACGGCAGAGGAGTTCACAGACAGCCTTTTTAAGGCTATGGGAGAAGAAGTCACTGCCACAGTCAGTATGAATGACGAGAAAGATACTATGGATATTGAGTTTGCCGGTCCGAATATGGGCGTTCTCATAGGCAAAAGAGGACAGACTCTGGACTCTATACAGTATCTGATAAGCCTGGTCGTCAATAAGAACAGCGATTCTTATATACGTGTGAGAGTCGATACGGAAAATTACCGTGACAGAAGGAAGGCTACGCTTGAGAATCTCGCGAAGAATATTGCCTTCAAGGTCAAGCGCACCAGGCACTCTGTAGTTCTTGAGCCCATGAATCCCTATGAGAGAAGGATAATCCATTCTGCTCTTCAGGGCGACAAGTACGTTGAGACACACAGCGAGGGCGACGAGCCTTACAGAAAGATTGTTGTAACTCTCAAAAAAGAGTACCGTGACAAGCCTCAGCAGCACAGCGGATACAGCAGGAATGACAATGGCTACAGGAGCGGCAGCAGAGGCGGCTACAGACGCAGATATGAGCGTGACAGCTACGGATATAACGATGATACCGACAGTGATGAAGAAGAAACACATATGAGTGATACTGAAGATACATCATTCACTGCTCAGTCACAGGATGCAGTAAATACAGAGATACCTGCAGATCCGCAGCCAGAGCAGCCGGAGATCTCTTCAGATGTACCTGAAAAAGAGGATGAATGATCATGAATGCCGCTGAGCTTTCACCGGCACATTTTCCAGCATATTAAGATGATAAAAGCCCACCGGTTCCTAAAGTTCAGGTGGGCTTATGCTGACTTATGGGGAGGCCGTATTTATGAGTGATACAATAGCTGCGATCTCGACTGCCATGACTTCTTCATCAGGTATCGGGATCGTGAGGATGAGCGGTGACGATGCCATACTTATCGCGGACAGGATATTCAGCGGCAGAAAGCCCGGAAAGCTGGCCGGTATGCCTTCGCACACTATACATTACGGATTTATACATGACGGTGAGACAGTGATCGACGAAGTGCTGCTGATGCTGATGAAGGCGCCTTCTACCTACACCCGCGAGAATGTGGTCGAGATAAACTGCCACGGCGGCCCTCTGATAATGAAGACTGTCCTTGATACGGCTGTGAAATACGGGGCACGGCCTGCTGAGCCTGGTGAGTTCACAAAGCGTGCGTTTTTGAACGGGCGCATTGATCTGTCGCAGGCTGAAGCCGTGATCGACGTCATCCAGTCAAAAAGCCGAATAGCTCTTTCCAGCTCGCTGGACCAGCTGAGGGGCAGTCTCAGGGACCGCATACAGTCCCTGAGAAAAGAGATGATCCACGATGTGGCCTGGATAGAGGCTGCGCTTGATGATCCGGAGCATATAGACGCGGATGAAATGATACCTGTTATCTATGGTCACACAGCTGAATGGATGGCCGCGCTCACTAAGATGAGCGAGTCTGCCGACAGCGGCCGCCTGCTGAGAGAAGGCATAAAAACCGTGATCATCGGCAAGCCAAATGCCGGCAAATCTTCTCTGATGAATGTTCTTCTCGGACAGGACCGGGCGATAGTTACGGAATTTGCCGGGACGACCAGAGACACTCTTGAAGAGCAGATCACTGTAGCCGGTCTGCCGCTGATAATTGTCGATACGGCCGGCATACGCAGGACCGATGACACAGTTGAGCGCATCGGCGTAGAGCGGGCCAAAAGTATTTCCAGGGACGCAGACCTGATCATCTATGTCGTTGACAGCTCTACTGACCTGGACCAGAATGACTATGATATCATTGACATGATAAGAGACAGAAAAGTAATAGTCCTGATGAACAAATCTGATCTGAAGGCTCAGGTACGTGTGGATGAGATCAAGAAACTTATCGACGCTGCTGTTGTGATGATATCGGCCAAGGAAGAAAAGGGGATCGATGAATTTGCCTCCGTGCTTAAAAAAATGTTTTTCGCGGGAGACATTTCATATAATGATGAGGTGTTTATCACCAATTCACGCCATAAAGCTGCCGTGAACGGCGCTGCTGAGAGCCTCAGGCTGGTGAGGAACAGTATTGACAACGGCATGCCGGAGGATATACTGACTGTAGACCTGATGGATGCGTACCAGCAGCTCGGATACATAATCGGAGAATCTGTAGGCGATGACATGATAGATGCCATTTTCAGTGAATTCTGCATGGGAAAGTGATATACGATGAGTTTTACCTATGAAAACTATGATGTTGCGGTCGTGGGGGCAGGACATGCCGGCTGCGAGGCCGCGCTGGTATGTGCCAGGCTGGGGCTGAAGACGATAATATTTACGATCAGCATTGAAAGCATTGCCATGATGCCCTGCAATCCGAATATCGGCGGCAGCTCCAAGGGGCATCTGGTAAGAGAGATAGACGCCCTGGGCGGGGAAATGGGAAAGAATATTGACCGGACTTTTATCCAGTCTAAGATGCTCAATACCTCCAAGGGTCCTGCTGTTCACTCTCTGCGTGCCCAGGCAGACAAAATGGATTATTCGAGGAGCATGAGGCAGATCCTGGAAAACACGGATAATCTTACCGTGAAACAGGCCGAGATAATCGATATCATGGTCGAAGACGGGCAGATCACAGGTGTCAGGACCTATACTGACGGTATTTATCCCTGCAGAGCCGCTGTGCTGTGTACGGGAACATATCTCAATGCGAGGTGCCTGTGCGGAGAGACTATAACCCACACCGGGCCGAACGGCCTGAGAGCGGCATGCTCGCTCTCTGCTGCCCTCATGGAGAAGGGTATCGAGATGGTGCGTTTCAAGACAGGCACACCCGCCAGGATGGATAAGCGAAGCATCGATTTTTCCAAGATGATACCGCAGAAGGGCGATGAGAGGATAGTACCGTTTTCCTTTACCACAGATCCTGAATCCATACAGAAGGAACAGGCGCTGTGCTACCTGACATATACGAACGAGGAGACTCATCGCATAATCAGGGAGAATCTTGACCGCTCGCCGATATACGCCGGAGTTATCGAGGGTACCGGACCTCGCTACTGCCCTTCCATCGAGGATAAGGTTGTAAAATTTGCGGACAAGAGCAGGCATCAGGTATTTATTGAACCTGAGGGGCTCTATACGAATGAAATGTATATAGACGGCATGTCCAGCTCTATGCCGGAGGATGTTCAGTACAGGATGTACCGCACTGTCCCCGGCCTTGAAAATGCCCGGATAGTGAGAAATGCCTACGCTATAGAGTATGACTGCATTCCGGCTCAGCAGCTCACCCCCGCACTGGAATTCAAGAAGATACACGGACTTTTCAGCGGCGGACAGTTCAACGGAAGTTCTGGTTATGAGGAAGCTGCCGCTCAGGGGCTTATGGCAGGGATCAATGCCGCCATGGAGATACTCGGCCGCAGTCAGGTCGTTCTCAGGAGATCTCAGGCATACATAGGCGTCCTGATAGATGATCTTGTCACAAAGGATATCCACGAGCCATACAGGATGATGACGTCGCGCGCTGAATACCGGCTGCTCCTGCGTCAGGATAATGCGGACCTGAGGCTCACGGAGCTTGGCTATGAGATCGGACTGATAGACCGTGAAAGATATGAAAAACTACTCAGAAAAGAGAAAATGATACGTGAAGAAACACGGCGTGTCAGCCAGCTTATGATCGGAGCCGAGGCTTATGTGCAGGACTTTCTGACACAGGCAGGCAGCACTCCGCTGAGGACAGGCACGACTCTGGCTGAGCTTATCCGCCGGCCGGAGCTGGGATATGACGTGCTGTCGGCTCTTGATCTGGAAAGACCCGAGCTGCCGCACGATGTCACTCAGCAGGTGGAGATAAATATCAAGTATGACGGCTATATCAAACGTCAGATGAGCCAGGTAGAAAAATTTAAAAAGATGGAAGATAAGCTCATTCCGCCGGAGATCTGTTATACTGACATCAAGGGACTGCGCATTGAAGCCAGGCAGAAGCTTGACAAGATAGCGCCGGTGTCAATAGGCCAGGCTTCGAGGATCGCCGGGGTTACGCCTGCTGACATCTCGGTATTGCTGATCTACATAATGCAGTGGAACCACGATCACCCCAGGAAAGCTCAGCCGGATGTCCTGTAAAACGATCCTGCGCAGGCCGGCAGCTTCAGCACTGAGAACGGATGGAAATTTATGAGAGATATGTTGAAATGTAAGGCAGATGAGCTGGGAGTTGATCTTGATGACAGGATGCTCGACCAGTTTGAAATGTTTTACAGGCTTCTGACAGAAAAAAACAAGGTAATGAACCTTACGTCGATAACTGAACCTGAGATGGTAGTAGACAGACATTTTATAGACAGTCTTTCTGTCGTGAAATGTGTAGATATGAGGTCGGTAAAGACGGTGATCGATGTCGGAACCGGCGCCGGATTTCCGGCAATACCGCTGAAGATAGCATTTCCTCATCTGCAGATCACTCTTCTGGACTCACTGAACAAGCGGATAGAGTTCCTGAACGAAGCTATTAACGAACTGATGTTCGATAATATGACTGCCGTACATTTAAGAGCTGAGGACGCGGCGCATGACAGGCTCTACAGGCAGAAATATGACCTTGCTGTCTCGCGCGCAGTAGCTGATCTGGCTGTGCTCAGCGAATACTGCCTGCCGTTTGTCAGATGCGGAGGAAAGTTTGCGGCATATAAGTCAGGCAGTTCAGAAGCTGAGATCAGAAGGGCCGGAAAGGCGATCAAAGTGCTAGGAGGCAGGATATGCGCCACCAGCAGTTTTGACCTTCCGGGGACCGACCTTTCACGCACGATTGTCGCTGTAGAAAAGACAGGCAGCACAGCTGGAAGATATCCGCGCCGCGCAGGCACACCTGCGAAATCGCCGATACTGTAGTACGATAATATATACGGAGGTATACAAAATGATAAGAGGGACTTATTTAAACGGATTCCAAAATGATATAAGTGAATGTCTGAGGATCAGGCAGAGCGTGTACAAAAGTGATTTCAATGAGGACGTGAAGGCTGATGCCGAAGCTGACAGAGACGCGGTTCACATTTTGCTGTTTGATGAGCATGAAAAAGCTGTGGGAACTGTCAGGGTGAGCTTTGATGTAAGCGGTGATTTTGGCCTTGATTATCTGGCGGTGCTTCCGGATGCCAGAAATAATGGCATGGCCGACTTTATGATGCATATGGCCTTTGACAAAGCGGCGGGCAGCGGCGCGCGCAGGCTGGTGTGCACTGACATATCACACAATCCGGAATTCTTAAAGAAATATGATTTTAAAGAGACTGACGGCAGACTTGTCCTTGACCTGGCTGAATATTTCAGAAACCATAAGTGCAGTGAGTGTTAGCCTGTCCTGGGGCAGTATTTAAAATGAGGCAGCGGTTCAAAAACCGCTGCCTCATTTTATGATCATGCTTTATTCTTCACGCCTTATTCTGGTCATGCTTTATCATTTTCTTTGTTTATCACTGCCTGCTTTACGCCTGCGCTTCTGACGCTGGCATGTCTTCTCTTCCTTACATGCTCTGCCTCAGCGGCGGTGTCTGCTATCTTGATTATATCCTGACTGTCTGCACTGCCGCCGGTGCTGTCAGAACTGTTATTTTTGACAGGTATATAATCCTGAGTCACCGTATTTCCTGAAGTCTCATCCTCAGATCTGCCTGAATTTGTGAACCGCCTGAGTCCCTTCTTTTCAGACTTTGTCAGCGAGGGATTGCTGCCGGCGGCTTCAAGAGCGATCTTGAGGGCCTGCTTTTCCTCGTCGCACAGTTCTGCTGCGCATTCGCCGCGGACTATATCTTTGATGTAGGTATATGAGCCGTCACGGCTGTGTATGCAGTTTATAATAAATCCTGTGTTGCTGTCATTGAGCATTGCCATCGCAAAACTCAGCTGACCGCCGATCTCCTTAAAAGCGTCATATTTGACGATGCCGCATTTTTGAAATGAACGGTTAAGACTCTTCTCAACATATGAAAGTCTTCTGTGCAGGAGATCTGTCTGCTCTTTTACAATATCAATGCCTTCAAGCTGCTGCTTGAACACTTCCTGAAGGCTTCTGCCTCCGCGTCCCTTCATGAAGATCTTATAATTCATTTCAAGACGTGACTGCCTCAGCAGCAGCAAAAGCACGATAACTATCAAAACGACTGATATAACGATCGATGCGATTACAAGTATGCCCGGATCGAAATTAAGCTTCGCAAATATCTTACTCTCCATTTAGTTGATCTTCTCCTCGTTAATATATGGTATTCATGCCGTCGGGTCCTTCCGCGAGTCCGGCAGCTGACGATATGACGCTATTTTACTGATGTCAGGAGAGAAACTATTCTTTCAAGGTCATCCTGAGAATAGTATTCTATCTCAATGAGGCCCTTCTTCTTGTTTCTCGGATTGATCGATACCTTTGAGCCTATGACGGAGGTAATGCGTTCCTCAATGTCGTGGTAGACAGCTTTTACCTGAGGATCAGGCTTTGCGGTCTCCCTTCCGCCTGCTTTCTGGATGTTTTTGATCAATCTTTCTGTCTCTCTTACACTAAGCTTGTTGTCAAATATTTTCATGGCCAGAACATACTGCTGCTCCGGATCGGATATTGCCAGCAGAGCTCTTCCGTGACCGCCTGTGATCATATTTTCTGTAAGCATCTGCTTGACCCGCGGATCAAGCTTGAGCAGACGCAGTGAATTTGTCACCGCGGTACGGCTCTTTGACACTTTCTCAGCCGCCTCTTCCTGCATCAGGCCATATTCGTCGATCAGGCGCTGGAATGCTTCAGCCTCTTCTATAGGATTAAGGTCTTCTCTCTGGATATTCTCGATGAGAGCGATCTCGATCGATTCCTGGGCTGAATAATTCTTTACGACCACCGGTATTTCAGTAAGACCGGCGAGCCTTGCTGCTCGCCATCTTCTTTCACCGGCAATTATGCGATAATATCCGTTTTCTTTAACAACGACCAGAGGCTGGATGACACCGTGAAGCTTTATGGATTCTGCAAGCTCCTGAAGAGCCTCCTCATTGAAATCCTTCCTCGGCTGGTTCGCATTGGGCTCGATCTCATCTATTTTTATAGTGAGTTCTGAACTGTTTTCTGCCGGAACTTCTACAATTTTTTCTACAATTTTCTCGACAGGTACCTCAACTATCTTTTCAACCACCTTGACGTTATCAACGCCTGTGGATTTCTCTGATCTGCTGCTTTTTACAGCCTTTTTCTTCTTTTCCGGTTCCGCATCCGGAGATTCTGCTGATACCTGAGGTGCTATAAGAGCATCAAGCCCTCTGCCAAGTCCGCCTGTTTTCTTCCTAACTGCCAAAAAACTATCTCCTCTTCCTGATGATTTCTTTTGCAAGGTTTCTGTAGGCTACGGCACCGGATGATCTGGTGTCATACAATGTTATCGGCATCCCGTAGCTGGGTGCCTCTGCAAGCCTTACATTTCTCGGAATAGCCGTATCATAAATATTCTGATTAAGGTTTTTCTTTACAGTGTCAACTACCTGGCTCGAAAGATTGGTTCTTGTATCAAACATTGTAAACACAATGCCCTCGATATGCAGATCATCATTGAGCCTTTCCCTTATAAGATCAACAGTCTTGATCAGCTGTGTAAGGCCCTCAAGAGCATAGTACTCGCACTGTATCGGGACAATAACGGAATCAGCGGCAGTAAGCGCATCAATTGTGAGCATACTGAGAGACGGAGGACAGTCAATGATTATATAATCATAATTGCTTTTTATCCTGTCTGTACGCTTTTTCAGAAGATATTCCTTTTTATCCATCTCAACGAGCTCGATCTCAGCTCCTGAAAGGTTGATATTTGAAGGAATGATCTTCAGCCCCTTCACTGCTGTGTCATAGATGCAGTCCTTTACGCTGCAGTCGCCGAGCAGCAGCTCATAAATAGAATTCTCAAGGTTATTTTTATCTATACCAAGTCCGCTGGTTGCATTTCCCTGAGGATCAATATCTATTAAAAGAACATTTTTTCTCCTCTCAGCCAATGCAGCCGACAAATTGATGGCTGTAGTTGTCTTTCCTACGCCACCTTTTTGATTTGTAATTGCTATTATCTTGCCCATAGATTAACTCTCCCTGATCTGATTCGCGTTATTAATAAGATACCACCTTTTAAACAATTATTCCACTCTTTTATATAAAAGATTAGAAATGCCATGCTTGTCTGAATCGGAGAATATAAAATGTTTCACGTGAAACATATACTTTTCTTTGTTTCACGTGAAACATTGTGTCATTCTGCATTTGAATTTTGATGATCTCAGTGCGGATGTTTCACGTGAAACATCTGCCGCCGACTACATCTGCTCCGGGCATTTGATCCCAAGCAGTGAGAGGGAATCCTTCAACACCCAGCGCGCGATTTTTACAATGTTTGCGCGGGCATATTTGAGATCTTCATCCTCAACATTGATCTGACAAAGCTGATAGAACTTGTTAAACGCGTGAGCCACGTCCATGCTGTAACGCGAGATGATGAATGGCTCATATTTGGAAGCTGCGTCAGCTATCACTTCAGGATATCTCTCGATCTCACGTAAGAGTTCCATTGATGCGTCATCAGTAAGCAGTGAGTAATCTATCTTTGAGGGGATGTCACCAACTTTTCTGAGTACACTGGAAGCCCTGGCATAAGTATACTGGACATATGGTCCGGTTTCACCGTCAAAATTGAGCAGCTTATCCCAATCGAAGATGACATCTTTTATCCTCTGATTATAGAGGTCATTAAAAATAATTGCTCCGACGCCGATGATCTGCGCCACCTGCTCTTTATCCGGGATATTCGGATTCTTTTCATCGATTATAGCGGCGGTCTTACCGATGGATTCTTTGAGTATATCCTCGGCGTAGATCACATTTCCGGTACGGGAGGACATTTTGCCGTCCTTCAGGCTGACAAGGCCATAGGGAATATGAATAAGATCCTTTGCATACTCATTTCCCATGAGCTCTATAACTTTAAATACCTGCGCAAAGTGCAGCTTCTGTTCCAGGCCGGTCACGTAGAGACATTTGTCAAAATCATATGTCCTCTTGCGGTAAAGGATGGCGGCCAGGTCACGCGTCGCGTAGATGGAGCTGCCGTCTTTTTTGGCCACGATGCAGGGAGGCATATCGAAGTCGTCAAGACGTACGACCAGAGCTCCCTCGCTCTCCACAAGAAGGCCCTTGTCCGTAAGCTTATCAATGACATCCTGTGTCATATCACGGTAGAAGCTCTCGCCTGTGTATGCATCAAAATCTATATCAAGCAGGTCATAGACGCGCATGAATTCTTTAAGGCTGATCTCGCGGAACCATTTCCAGATGGCAAGATATTCTTCATTGCCCTGCTCCATTTCAGCAAAGGCAGCTCTGGCCTCATCCTCGAGCGAAGGGTCATCTTCGGCCTCCTGATGGAACTTCACATAGATGTCCATGAGTTCCTGAATGCCTTTTTCTTCGACCTCTTCTTTGCTGCCCCAGCGCTTGTATGCGACAATCAGCTTGCCGAACTGAGTTCCCCAGTCGCCGAGATGATTGATCCTGATGACCTTATAGCCGAGCTTGGTAAAGATCTTATACAGAGAATTACCTATAATGGTGGTGCGAAGATGACCAATATGAAAATTCTTGGCAACGTTGGGAGATGAGTAGTCGATGCAGATCGTCTTGCCGTTTCCTGTCTCAGATGAAGCGTAATCCTCACTGGCAAAAAAGGCATCGATTATCTGCTTTACATACTGTTCTCTGTTGACGTAAAAATTTATATAGCCGCCTGCTGTCTTGACCTCGCTTATATATGACTGCCCGTCTATGGATGCGGCAATGTCATTGGCGATAAGAGGCGGAGCCTTGTGATAGATCTTAGCCAGTCTGAAGCAGGGGAAAGCAAAGTCTCCCATTTCACGTTTGGGCGGAACCTCAAGCAGCTCCGCGATCTCGTCTGCCGACAGCTCGCTGATCTTTGATGACAATAGTTCTGCAATCTGTTTCTTCATTTTATATCTCCTGCAGCGGAAACATCACGCTGTATGTAAGAAGACGCGTGGTGTTAAATATGACAAGCGAACATACGTTTGCTTGTCGGCGCTTTTATACTTCCGGATATTCATTCACGATTGAAATCATATCAGAAAAAATCATTTTAATCAATAGCAATGAGAGGCGTAAAACGTCATTACAGTGCGGGTATCGGAAAATTTCGACCCGTGGAGCTACTTTACGTTTTGAAAATTGTGTACCCAGTCTGTTTTCAGCAGACAGTATAAAAATACGATATCGCTGAGTCCCCAGGCAAGCGGATAAGCCCAGGATATGGACTGGAAAACAGGATGCAGGCTTACCGCCACAGTCACATAGATGATACGTCCGACACACCAGAAGGCGAGCATATTGACCATAGGTATGACAGCCTTGCCGCAGCCGCGCATCACGCCGGCCGCACAGTGCGCAAATGCCAGCAGGAAATAAAACGGCGGTACTATGTGAGAGTGTATCAGACCGAATTTTATGGCGCTCGGATCAGTGGTAAAGATCCTCAGCAGCGGTTCTGCAAAAAAATAGGTGAATATCCCCACGGCTTCCGCGGTGATCAGCCCGAAGACAATACTGAATGAGGCTCCCTTTTTAGCGCGCTCATATTTGGCGGCCCCCAGATTCTGGCTGACAAAGGTAGGGATAGACATGGACATGGACAATATAGGCAGAAAAACGACAGATTCGATCTTCACATATGCCCCGAATCCGGACATGGCGTGAGCACCGAAAGCGTTGATATTTTTCTGCACGACAAGATTGCCTACAGTCAGCACGGCGTTCTGGATACCGGAGGGCAGTCCGAGTCCGACGACCTCGCGCATCATATGCGGGAGAAAACGGATCCTGCGGATATCCAGTCCGGTATAATCCCGGATCAGGCATTGCCTGAGAATGCACAGCAGCGCGCTGACACCCTGGGATATCACAGTCGCCGCCGCCGCGCCGGCCACTCCCCATCTGAACGCGGGATGGGCCACAAACAGCAGATCGAGGAATATATTCAGGGCTGAGGATACTGCCAGATAGCAGAGCGGGTGAAGGCTGTCGCCGAGCGCGCGCATGACTGACATGGAAACATTAAAAAATATAACGGTACTTACTCCGCCGAAATATATTGTGAGATATGTAAGCGCATACGGCATTACCTGCGCAGGAGTGCCGATCCAGCGCAGCAGATGCGGGGTGAGGAGCAGTCCGACGGCAGTGGCAGCCACTGAAAAAATCGCGGCCATCAGGTAATTCGTATGGATCGCCGAGCTGACATTCTTTTTGTCGCCGGCTCCGAAATAGCGTGAGATAACGACGCTGCCGCCCACAGACAGACCCATGCAGAAACCAATGATAAGAAAAGTTACGATCCCCATGGTACTGACAGCTGCGAAGGCATTGTTGTCGGCAAATTTTCCTATGACCCAGGCGTCAGCAAGATTGTAAAGCATCTGCAGGAGCTGGCCGAAGAAAATAGGTATGGAGAATTTCAATATTCGGCCGGCGGCGGATCCGGTGGTAAGATCAGTGGTGCTTCCGTGTAAAGCAACACTGTTTTCGTCATTGAATATGGACATAAGAGTTCCGCCTTTCCTGCTGTAAATAGCCGCCTCTATTGTAACATTTTTCACAGCCGCGGACAATAACGCGATGGCGCATATTTTCTTGCCTGAGAACGTTATTTTCTGTATAATATTTTTGCAGGCCGGAAATGAGTACTGCTCATCCTGCAGATTGCTTGATAATATGAGCATTTCATGCTATTCTAAAAGATAATATTGTCGGGCTGGACAGGCGAACTGGAGCGCATGTTTATTATGAAGAAAAACAATAAAAAAGCCAGAGTGCTTATGATCTCAGCAGCAGTGGTTTCTGCTGTGTATCTGATAAATAAGACAGCTTTTGCCGTCTCCACAGCGAAAAGGAAGCTGACGGGAGGCAGGCAGTCATTTTACAGCTGGAAGTTCGGAAGTATATATTATACCAGGGAGGGAACCGGCAGCCCTGTGCTGCTGATCCACGATCTGGACGCGGCAGGCTGCGACTATGAGTGGAGCCGTGTCCGGGATCTGCTTGCAGAGTCTCACACTGTATACACGATCGACCTTCCGGGCTGCGGACGTTCAGATAAGGAAAAGATGATATATATAAATTATCTGTATGTATCGGCTGTCAGTGATTTTGTGAAGAGAGTCATCAAGAAGAGGACTGATGTCATCACCAGCGGCATCAGTTCTTCGATCGCGGTCATGGCATGCCATGGCGATCCTCAGCTGTACGGCAGGCTGATATTCATCAATCCGGAATCATTTGATAATATGGTGCGGGTACCCGGCTTTTCTGAAAAGCTGCTGAGCAGGCTTCTGCTGCTGCCGCTTATCGGGACGAGCTGCTATGCCTTTATGAACAGGAGACAGGCCGTCGCAGCCAGGCTGAAGGAAAATGCCTTTGAATATCCGGCAGGCGTCAGCAGGGAACTGACTGATTCCTTCCGCGAGGCGGCTTTTCTCGGCGGCCCTTCGGCGAGATTCGCGCAGGCAAGCAGGACAGGACATTACACGGACGTTAATGTTACACATGCGCTCAGGGAGATAAAAAACCGTATTTACCTTATCGGAGGAGAGAAGGTAACGGACTGTGGGTATATTCTGAACGGGTACAGATTTTTTGACCCGGAAGCAGAGTGCTGCACAGTAAAAGGCAAGGGGATGCCGCATATGGAGTATCCGGAGGAAACGGCCGCGGTACTGGAAAAATACATGAATGAGTGAGCCGGCTGTGAATGAGACATTACTCGGGAAGCTCAGGGCTTATGGAGAGTCGGATATGTATCCTCTGCATATGCCCGGCCACAAAAGGCGTCTTGCTCCCAGAGAGCTGGAGTCAGTGATCGGGATGGACATCACGGAGATCGAAGGCTTTGACAATCTCCATGACGCGCGCGGAGTGCTTAAAGAAGCCCAGGAATACGCCGCCAGGGTCTATGGCTCTGAGGAGACTTCTTTTGTGATAAACGGAAGCAGTGCCGGTCTTCTGGCCGCGATCACGGCGGCCTGCCGGCAGGGCGGGAAGATCATGGCGGCAAGAAACTGTCACCGGTCTGTGTACAATGCCATAGAGATCGACCAGCTGGAGCCGGTATATATCTATCCGCATATCAACAGCAGCTACGGGATATCTGAGGGTATTTCCGGGCAGGATGCTGCCAGACTGCTCGCGGAGAATGAAGGTATACAGGCGATCGTACTGCCGTCACCGACATTTGACGGAGTCGTGTCAGATATCGGCGGGATCTGCCGGGCGGCGCATGCAGAAGGCATCCCGGTAATAGTTGATGAAGCTCACGGCGCTCATTTGCATTTTTCAGGATATTTTCCGAAAAGTGCGCTGGAGATGGGCGCTGATATTGTGATACAGAGTGTCCACAAGACACTGCCCGCGCTCACGCAGGCCTCGATCATACATATGAACGGGCCTCTCGTCGACCGCGTGCGTCTGCGCAGGATGCTCACGGTATTTCAGTCCAGCAGCCCTTCTTATCTGCTGATGGGCAGTATTGACGGATGCATGCATATGCTTTCGGAGAGCGGAGGGAAGCTTTATGAAGAATACACTGAGATGCTCGACAGCGTACGGCGCTCTCTGGGCGCGATGAAGAATCTGCATCTGTTCGGCGAAGAGGATCTTGAATACTGCGGAAGCATCGGCTATGACAGGTCGAAGCTGCTGGTCTCGTCAGCGGGCACGCCGGTGACAGGGGACTGGATTTACAGAAAGCTTCTTGACAGCTTCCATATACAGATGGAGATGGAGGCGGCTGATTATGTCCTGGGGATCACCGCTGTCGGCGATGACAGGAAGGGACTCGCACGCGTGCGGGATGCCTTCCTGGAGATAGACAGTGAGGCAGGCGGGTGCGTGGCAAAGACAGGAGCTGTCAGCCGCCAGTTTATCGCACAGCTGCCCGCGCCGAAGACCGCAATGTCGATATACGAGGCGGGACTCAGAAAATGCGGCAGGGTCTCTCTTGAGGACGCGCCGGGACGGATAATGGGAGACTATATTTACCTGTATCCTCCGGGCATACCGCTGATAACGCCGGGGGAACAGATCGATGAGGAAGCAGCCGCAGTTATCAGGTACTGGCTGGAAAGCGGCATGAGGGTGACAGGAGTCGACAGTGAGGAGAAGATCTGCGTGATCGACAGTCAGGAGGCGTGTCTTTCGTAATGAGAAAAGTTTTCTGTATAATGGGCAAGAGCGCAACGGGCAAGGATACGGTCTATCACAGGCTGATAGCTGATGAAAGCCTTCACCTGGAGAGGATAGTTCCCTACACGACACGTCCTATGCGCATCAAAGAGAAAGACGGCGACGACTACTTTTTTGTGACCCCTGAGCGCTTCAGGGAAATGCTTGCGCAGGATCGTGTTATAGAGAGCAGGACTTATCAGACGGTGCAGGGACCATGGACATATTTCACGGCTGATGACGGGCAGATCCGCGTGGGAGGACCGGGCGGACAGACAGCAGCAGATCATGACAGCGCGGATGAAGCCGGTGATTTTATCATGGTCGGGACTCTTGAAGTCTACGAAGCTCTCTGCCGCCGTTTCGGGAAAGAGAATATCGTACCCCTGTATATTGAGGCCTCCGACGAGCAGCGCCTGGAGAGGGCCATGCGGCGTGAGCGGAAGCAGAACAGGCCGGACTATGCCGAAATGTGCCGCAGATTTCTTGCCGACAATGAGGATTTTTCTGAGGAGAAGCTCAGCAGGGCCGGCATCGTTAAGCGTTATGACAACACTGAGCTTGATGCCTGCGTCGAGAGCATACGAGGTGACATACTCTCAGAGGCATAGAACAGGCAGTCTCTGATGTCGGCGCCGGACAGAAAATGGCGCTGAAAATCTCGTGGATATCATATATTTTATATGATATACTTCTTATATCCAGTACATTTTATTTTGAAAGAGATGATATCTATGAAAGGGTTCAGCCAGATCATCGGCCACGGACAGATCATTGAGTATCTGCAGAATTCGCTGAGAAATCATACGGTATCCCACGCCTATATCCTCAACGGCGAGGACGGCAGCGGGAAGAGCATGCTTGCAGGCGCATTTGCCAAGGCCCTGGAGTGCGAAGCGGGTTACGGAGATTCCTGCGGCATGTGCCGTTCATGCCTCCAGTTTGAGAGCGGGAACCACCCGGATATCAGGTATGTTTCCCACAGCAGGCCGGGAAGCATAGGCGTTGATGAGATCAGAGACCAGGTCGGCCGCGACGTGGTCATCAGGCCTTACAGCAGCAAGTACAAGGTATATATTATCGACGAGGCGGAGAAGATGACGGAGGAAGCCCAGAACGCTCTGCTGAAGACCTTAGAGGAGCCGCCGGCATATGTGGTCATCATGCTGCTTACGAACAACGCGCAGGCGCTGCTCCCGACAGTCCGCTCAAGGTGTATCTCCCTGGACCTCAGGGAGGTCGACACAGCCCTGATAACGGAGTATCTGATGAAGGATCTTCAGATCCCGGATTATCAGGCCAGAGTCTGCGCGGCCTATTCCCAGGGGAATGTCGGCAGGGCGAAGGCCATGGCGACGTCTGACAGGTTCAGCGAGATGAATGATTTCGTGCTTGGACTTCTGAAGAAGGTAGACGAGCTGGATGTCTATGAGATAATCATGGCGATCCGCGATATGGCCAATTACAAGGAAGATGTTGTTGATATCATCAACTTTATGGAAGTATGGTATCATGACGTGCTGATACTTAAAGCTACAAATGACGTGAATCAGATCGTCTACAGGAGCGAATACAGATACCTTAACAAGAAGGCGGTGAGCTCTTCCTATGAGGGGCTCCAGGATATACTCGATGCGCTGGAGAAAGCCAAGGTCAGACTGAGGGCGAATGTCAATTTTGACACTACTATGGAGCTGCTCCTGCTGACTATGAAGGAAAATTAAGATCGGCGTCGCATACGCCGCTGAAAGGAACGAAGCATCAGATGGTAAGAATTATCGGAGTAAGGTTCCGCCGGGCAGGCAAAATCTATTATTTTGACCCGGCAGATCTTGATATAGTGATGGGGCAGCATGTGATAGTGGAAACTGCCAGGGGCGTTGAGTACGGCACTGTGTGCATCGCTCCCAGGGATGTTGAGGATTCGATGGTGGTGCAGCCGCTGAAAAAGGTCTTCCGCATCGCTACTGCCGAGGATGATGAGATCAATGCAGGCAACCGTAAGAAGGAGAAAGAAGCCTACAGGATATGCGTCGAAAAGATAGCCAAATATAAGCTTGAGATGAAACTTATCGACGTGGAATATACATTTGACAACAATAAGATATTATTTTACTTTACGGCTGACGGCCGTATAGATTTCAGGGAGCTGGTCAAGGATCTGGCATCAGTATTCAAGACCAGGATAGAACTGCGGCAGATAGGTGTCCGCGATGAGACGAAGATGCTCGGGGGTATCGGTATCTGCGGAAGGGCATTGTGCTGCTACTCATATCTGCCGGACTTTGTGCCGGTATCTATAAAGATGGCCAAGGAGCAGACATTGTCTCTCAACCCGGCTAAGATAAGCGGGGTGTGCGGCAGACTCATGTGCTGTCTGAAAAATGAGCACGAGACTTATGAATGGTTGAACAGCAGGCTTCCGAATGTGGGTGACTATGTCGCGACTTCTGATGATTTTCAGGGAGTGGTCAGCAGCGTCAATGTCATGAGGCAGAAGGTCAAGGTGATCATAACTCTTGACAATGATGAAAAAGAGATCCGCGAGTACAGCGTGGACCAGATCAGTCCCGCTAAGGACAGACGCGAAACCCAGGCAGATAAACCGGCAGCCGCGGATCAGAACGGCAATGCGGCAGGTGACGCTGCCAGCGGAGAAAATGCCGGACACAGCGCTGTCCGTGACAGGAACGGCGGCCGCGGCAGGAGCTCGTGGCACGGCAGAAATGGC